>Ga0255338_1000600_pt1 | contig 101401 bp, 95 predicted proteins | sample MeOH1_35cm_T4_19_FD_203715 | JGI IMG/M metagenome (GOLD analysis project Ga0255338, IMG submission 203715) | Sandy soil microbial communities from University of British Columbia, Vancouver, Canada - MeOH1_35cm_T4_195 | ecosystem: Engineered > Artificial ecosystem > Sand microcosm > Unclassified...
ACGCCCGCCGAGGGCACGACCTACCGCTTCGCCAAGGAGGACCGCAAGCGCTTCCCCGGCATACTCCAGGCCGGCACCGCCGACCGGCCCTACTACACCAACTCCTCGCAGCTGCCCGTCGGCTTCACCGACGACCCCTTCGAGGCCCTGGAGCGGCAGGACGAGCTGCAGCGCAAGTACACCGGCGGCACCGTCCTCCATCTTTACATGGGAGAGCGCGTCTCGAGCGGCCAGGCCTGCAAGATGCTGGTCAAGCGGGCCCTCGAGCGGTTCCGCCTGCCGTACATCACCATCACGCCCACGTTCTCGATCTGCCCCACCCACGGCTACCTGGACGGCGAGCATCAGTACTGCCCGAAGTGCGACGTCGAACGCCTGGCTGAAAAAAGGAGAGCTCAATGAACAAGAACCAGTCCCAGCCGGTCGCCGGTCTCGAAGACTCGGAGCGCCAGCCCTGCGAGGTGTGGACGCGCGTGATGGGCTATCACCGCCCGGTCGCGTCGTTCAACATCGGCAAGAAGGGGGAGCACTACGATCGCCGCTTCTTTAAGGAAAGCGACCTACCCCTCGCCTCCTAAAACCGCGGAGCCCCGGCTCGGCGGGCTCACGCCGCTCAGCACGACGGACTATCCCGGCGCGCTGGCGGCGGTCCTTTTCCTCCAGGGCTGCTCCTGGCGCTGCTCGTATTGCCACAACACCCACCTCATCCCGGCGGACGCTCCGCCGCAGCGCGAGTGGCGCAGCGCGCTGTCCTTCCTGCACAGCCGGGTCGGCCTGCTCGACGCCGTCGTGTTCAGCGGGGGAGAGCCGACCTTGCAGGACGGCCTCGCGGACGCGATGCGCGAGGTCAAGGCCATGGGCTTCAAGATCGGCCTTCACACCGGCGGCGGCTACCCGGAGAAGCTCGGCGCCGTCCTGCCGCTCGTTGACTGGGTCGGGCTCGACATCAAGGGCCCGTTCGAGCGCTACGACGCCGTCAACGGCGTCCCGGGCAGCGGCGCCAAGGCCCGCGAGAGCCTTCATCTTATAGTCGAAACCGGCGTGGACCACGAGTGCCGGACGACGGTCCACCCCGCCTTGATCTCCGAGGGGGAGCTCGTCGCGCTCTCGGCGACCCTGTTCGCGCTCGGCGCGCGCAAGCATGTCCTCCAGGCCTTCCGCCCCGATGGCTGCCGCGATGAGTCGCTCATCGCCGCGCATGACCCGGTCTCGCTCTCGCGCCTGCTCGAGCGCGCCGCGGCCGCTTCTCCCCGCGTCGAGCTCCGCGGCGCCTGAAACCGCCGGCCATCGCTCGATCCCTATGGCCGCCTTCATAGGCGAGGCGGCGATAGCAGCGAAGGTATGGCGGCACCCCCGCGATAAAAGAGCGGGACCGTTTTCCCTTTGAGGTGTGCTCCAATTCTTCCGGAAAACCATGGCAGAACCGTTGCACGAGAGTGATTGACGACATTAAAGACACAAAAACTCCATGAACAGCGGCTGCCTGAATTTGAATCGAGGAGGGGAATACGCCATCGCGGCGTTGACCCGCCTCGCCCTGGAGACGCGCGGCGAGCCGGGGCCGCTCATCCCGGTGCGCGTGCTGGCCGAGAACCAGGACATCCCCAAGAGCTTCCTCTCGAAGATACTGGAGCTGTGCACGAAGGCGGGGCTCATCGTCTCCAAGAGCGGCGCCAAGGGGGGCGTCGGCCTCGCCCGCCCCGCCGCCGAGATATCCCTTCTCGACATACTCGAGGCCTGCGAGGGACCGTACGAACGCGCCGACTGCGTGTTCTACCCGGAGCGCGCCTGCGACGGGCCGGACTGCGTCGTGTTCTGCCCGCTGCGCGAGCGCGAGGAGGACGTCAGGCTCTCTTTGGCGCGCACCACCTTGGCGGAGATGGCCAAGAGCCTCGAGGTACACCCGCTCAACGAAGGTCCCAAAACGGAACAGAAGCCCGGCACGACGCAGGGCGCGCGACACTGACAAGGGGGACGGTAAGACATGGAAGCAGCGATCACCGCGGACGCCGACTGGCGAGAAGACGAAGGGGGCAAGGTCGGCCTTTGGCTGTTCATCCTGTCCGAGATACTCCTGTTCGGCGCCTTCCTGGCCTCCTATGTCGGCACGCGGCTGGGCAACCCCGAGTGCGCGCTCGGCGTCGTGGTCTGGCCCGAGGCGGGCCACCTCCCCGGCCTGGCGATGGCCGCCTTGAACACCGTGATCCTTCTGACCAGCTCCTATACCATGGTCCGCGCCATCGCCCGCGCCGAGCGCGGCGACCGCGCGGGCTTCCGGTCGAACATGATCGCCACCATCGTCCTGGGCCTCGGGTTCCTCGTCGTGAAGTCGGCGGAGTACGCGTTCAAGGTCTCCCACGGCTACTACCCGGGCTCGGAGCTGGCCAAGGCGAGCCCCGGCCTGTCCATCTTCCTGTCGTACTACTACATGCTCACCATCCTCCACGGCCTGCACATCGTCGCCGGCCTGGTGTGGAACGGCGTGGCCTTCTACGCCTCCGCCGGCGCCCCGATGCCCGCCGTCGCCCGCCGCGCGGAGTACGCCGGCCTGTACTGGCACTTCGTCGACGTGGTGTGGGTGTTCCTCTTCCCGCTCCTGTACCTCATCTGACCGGAGACCCCTCATGAACCACGAACCCGCGACCCACTCCGACGACGCCCTGGACCTCGGCGTCTATCTCTCCCTGCTGGCGCTCACCGTCGCCACGCTCGCCGCGAGCCACTTCACCCACGGCGGCCGCATCATGGCGGTCGTGCTCGCGCTGATCATCGCCTCGGTGAAGGCGAGCCTCATCGGCTTCTACTACATGGGCCTGCGCCGGGAGCGCGCGATGATGTTCATCATCCTCGGCATCGGCGCCCTCGCCGTGGGCATACTCGTCGTCGGCATCCTGCCCGACCTGACCTTCGCGCGATTCTGATGCGACGAGCCTTGCTCGCCTGCGCCGTCCTCCTCGCCTGCGCCTGCGCGCGGTCGAGGGAGCCGCTCGCGGTCCTGCCGGAGTTCCGGATGACGGCGGTGGGGCCCGACGGCACGGCGGAGTTCGGCCGCAAGGACCTGCTCGGCAAGGTCTGGGTCGCGGACTTCGTCTTCACGCGCTGCGCCGGCCCCTGCCCGATCCTCAGCACGCGGCTGTCGAAGCTCGGCCGGGAGCTGCCTCCCTCCGTCGGCCTGCTGACCGTCGCCGTGGACTCCGAGGGGGACACGCCGGAGCGCCTGCGCGCCTACGCCCGGCGCTACGAGGCCGAGCCGGGGCGCTGGGTGTTCCTGCGCGGCACGCCTTCGGAGACCTATCACCTGCTCTACGCCGGATTCCGCCTGCCGCTGTCGGTCAACCCGTCCGCCCCCGAGGAGCAGCGCGCGACGCACAGCGCGAAGTTCGTGCTCATCGACCGCGACGGGACCATCCGCGGGTACTACGACGGTCTCAGCGATTCTGACAACGCCGCCGTCGCGCGCGACGCGCGGCGCCTCCTGGAGGTCGGTTCTTGAAGAATAAATCCGCCGTCGCCGTCATCGCCGCGCTCAGCGCCCTCATCGCCTGGGGGCTGTACTGGGTCTTCACGCGCTTCCCCACGATGCCCTTGGCCGCCTCCGCGCAGGCCGCGCACGTGGACTCCGCCTGGAACGGCCTGCTCGTCGTGGAGGGCGTGATCTACGCCCTCGTGATGGGCTTCCTGCTCTATTGCGTCTTCGCCTTCCGGGCCAAGGACCGCACCGAGCAGGGCGAGAAGTTCGACTCGAGCCGCGGCCGTTCCGTCGAGGTGGGCTGGCTCGCGGTCAGCATCGCGCTGACCCTGTCGCTGGCCGCGCTCGGCGCCCACGAGCTGCGCGAGCTCATCAAGGACCCCTCGGCCGACATCGACATCGAGGTCCGCGCCTCGCAGTTCAGCTGGGAGTTCTACTACCCGCAGTTCAAGACCTACGGCGCCAAGCTTTACATGGAGAAGGGCAAGCGCCACCGCCTCATCCTGTCCTCGAAGGACGTCGTCCACGCCTTCTGGGTCCCCGAGTTCCGCATCAAGCAGGACGCGGTGCCCGGCAAGGCGATCCCGATGATCCTCACGCCGACGAAGCTCGGGGAGTACACCCTGCTGTGCAACCAGCTCTGCGGCCGGGACCATTACAGCATGCTGGCGACCGTCGAGGTCCTCGAGCACGAGGACTTCGAGTCGAACATGAAGGCCGAGTTCTAGCGCCGGACCACTGGAGAAAGTCATGACCGAATTCTTCGCCTCTCTCGCCGCGGGCGTCGTCGTCTTCGTCGCGGGCTTCCTGGGCCTGCGGGGCCCGCTGGGCCCGCAGGGCGCCTGCGTCCTCGCCTATCTGGCGTCCTTGCTCGTGTTCCTCGGCGTCGTCGGGGGCGCGAAGGCCATGCGCACCTACGCCCTCGGCGTCGAGCCCGAGGAGAAGCACGGCCTCGCGCGCTACTTCTCCTTCGACGTGGACCACAAGGTCGTCGGCATCCAATACACCGCCGCCGCGGTGATCATCTTCCTCGTCGGCGGCCTGCTCGCGCTCACGATGCGCCTGGAGCTGGCCCGCCACGGCCTGCAGTACCTGACGCCCGAGCAGTACGTGACGGTGATGTCTCTTCACGGCATCACCATGGTCGTGGTGGCGCTTATCGCGACCGCCGGCGGCCTGGGCAACTTCATCGTGCCCTTGCAGATCGGCGCTCGCGACATGGCCTTTCCTCGCCTGAACGCGCTCAGCTTCTGGCTTTTACCGCCTGCGGTGATCCTGCTGCTGGCGTCTCCTTTCCTCGGGGGCCTCGACTTCGGGTGGACGGCCATCGCTCCGCTTTCGACCCAGGGCACGACCATCGGCAAGCAGATGTTCGTGCTCGCCTTCGTCACCGCCGGCTTCTCGTCCATCTTCGGCGGCGTCAACTTCGTGGCGACCGTGCTCACGATGCGCGCGCCGGGCATGGGCTGGAAGCGGGTGCCGATCTTCACCTGGTCGATCATCGCGACCGCGATCATCCAGATCATGGGGACCTCGGTCGTGGCCGCGTCTTTGATCATGGTGACCTTCGACCGCGTCCTGCACACCACCTTCTTCAGCTCCGAGCTGGGCGGGAACGTCCTCCTCTACCAGCACCTGTTCTGGTACTACTCCCATCCGGCCGTGTACATCATGATCCTGCCCGCCTTCGGCGCGATCCTCGAGATCATCCCGGTGTACGCGCGCAAGCCGCTGTTCGCCTACAAGCTCGTCGCGGGCGCGCTGATGACCATCACGGCGCTGAGCTTCATCGTCTGGGCGCATCACATGTTCACCTCGGGGATGTGGATGCTGCTCAAGCTCCCGTTCATGATCAACACCGAATTGATCTCGATCCCGACGGGCGTCGTCTTCCTCTCGGTGATGGGCACGCTATGGAAGGCGAAGATGCGCCTCGACTCGCCGATGCTGTGGGCGCTGGCGATGGTGGCGAACTTCCTCATCGGCGGCCTGACCGGCATCCCGCTGGCCGACGCGCCGACCGACCTGCACCTGCACGACACCTGGTTCATCGTCGCGCACTTCCACTTCACCATCATGGGCGGGGCCGTGTTCGGCTTCTTCGCCGGCTTCCATCACTGGTTCCCGAAGATGACCGGCAAGCGCCTCAACGAGACCTTGGCCAAGACGCAATGCGCGCTGATGTTCGTCGGCTTCAACGCCGTGTTCATCCCGCTGTTCTGGCTCGGCAACCACGGCATGCGCCGCCACGTGGCGGACTTCCCGGCGTGGATGGACCCGGTCCAGACCTTCGCCAGCCTCGCCGCCCTGGTCGTCGGCTCGTCGGTGATCGTGTTCTCCTACAACGTCTTCACCTCCCTGCGCGGCGGCAAGGAGGCGGGCATGAACCCGTGGGAGGCCCTGACGCTCGAGTGGAAGGCGGCCTCTCCGCCCCCGCACGGCAACTTCAAGGCCCCGCCCACGGCGGACGGCGATCCCTACGACTACGGGGTCAAGGCCTGATGAAGGCGATCCTCGAGCTGGCCAAGCCGCGCATCACCATGCTCGTGGCGCTGTGCGCGGCGGCCGGCTTCGCCTTGGCCTCGCGCGGCCCGCTCGACCGGGCGCGCCTGCTGTGGACCGTGCTCGGCGTGGCGCTGGCGTCGGCCTCGACCGGCTGCCTCAACCAGGTCCTCGAGGCGGACCTCGACGCGCGCATGAAGCGCACCGCGCGCCGCCCCATCCCGGCGGGGCGCGTCACGCCCGCGGCCGCTCACGCGCTCGGCCTGCTGTGGGGCGCGGCGGGCCTCGTCCTGCTGTACTGGAAGGTCGACGGGACGGCGTGCGCGCTCACCGCGTTCACCTTGGCGAGCTACCTGCTCGTCTACACTCCGATGAAGCGCTTCTCCCCGCTCTCGACCTGGGTCGGCGCGGTCCCCGGGGCGCTGCCGCCTGTGATCGGCTGGACCGCGGCGGGCGGCGCGCTCGACGCTTCGGCGGCGGTTCTATTTGGGATCCAATTCCTATGGCAAATGCCGCACTTCCTGGCCTTGGCCTGGCTCTACCGCGAGGACTACGCCCTCGGCGGCTACCGCGTGTACTCCGTGACCGATCCCTCGGGCGCGGAGCTCTCCTGGCAGATGGCGGCGACCGCGGCCCTTCTGCTCGGGGTCTCCGTCGTCCCCTTCGGCCTCGGCCTGGCCGGCGGAGCGTACCTGTTCACCGCTTTCTCGCTCGGAGGGGTGTTCCTCGTCCTGTCCTTGGCCGCCGCGCGCGACCTGACGCAGGCCTCGGCGCGGCGCGTCTTCCTCGCCTCGCTCGCCTACCTGCCCCTCGTGCTCACCGCCCTCGTCGCCGACCGGCTTTAATGGCTGTGCGGGGTCTCGCGCGGGGGAAAATCAACCACGGAGACACGGAGGCACGGAGAACGGCAACGGATAAAGAGTTAACGGCTATCAGGTCCGTTGCCGTTAACTTTCTCTCCGTTCTCCGTGCCTCCGTGTCTCCGTGGTAAAACGCCGTTAATCCGTTCAAGGCCGTCTTTCGAGTCCTCCGGAGGCCGGTTCGTTGCGCCGGAACGTATGAGCGCACAGGGGGCTTTATGATCCGATTCCCTCCGAAACGGATTCTGGTCGCGTACGACCTCACCGACGTGTCCCGGACGGCGTGGCGTCACGCCTCCGCCCTGGCGGAAGCGTGCGGAGCCGCGCTCGAGGTCGTGTACGTCGAGCCGTGGCTGCCCGGCGTCGACATGATGCCTCCTCCCGTCCTCACCCCGTCCGGCGCGCGCGAGCTGCGCGCCCAGGTCCGCGCGGAGATCGGCGAGGGGCCGAAGATCCGGATCCTCAACGGCGATCCGGCCCTGCGCATCGTGGAGCTCGCCAAGCGCGACCGCCCGGACATGATCGTGGTCGGCACGCACGGGCGCAAGGGCCTGCGCCGGGTGATGCTGGGCTCGACCGCCGAGGCCGTGATCCGCTCCTCTCCCGTCCCCGTCCTCGCGGCGCGGGGGAAGGTCCGCGGGATCCGCTCCATCCTCGCCCCGGTGAATTTCACGCCGTACTCGGAATACGGTCTTCAGTACGCCGCCGCCGCGGCCGCGTCTCTCATGGCCGGGCTGAAGGTCCTGCACGTGACCGACGACCCGATCTGGAGCGGCAACGTCGGGTTCCGCCTGTCGCGCCTCGTCCATCGCCTGCCCGAGGAGGTCCGCAAGGCCTGCCGGCCCGAGACGGAATCCGCCGTCGGAGAGGCCGTGAAGGGCATCCTGAAGGCGAAGCGCGGTCAGGATTGGGTCGTTCTCGTCGCGCACGGGAGATCCCTCATCAAGGACGCCTTCTTCGGAACGACCTTGGAGCAGGTCCTCCGGAGGTCCTCGGTCCCCGTGCTGTCGGTGCCGGTCCCGGATCGGGTCCTCCACGCCCTGCGCGTCGGCGAAGGCGCGCGGCCGGAGAGGTCCGCTCACCCGGGATGACGGCCTCGCCGGAAGGAGGGGTTATGGACATCATCGAGGTCTTTCTCGAGAAGCACGGTCAGCTGCGCCGGGACCTCGAGTCTCTCGAGGCGCCGTTCCAGCGGCCGCACGGCGTGGGCTGGGACGATTGCGTGTCGGTCGACTGCAAGCGCCTTCTGAAGGACATCGAGGCGTTCTTCGCGTCGTTCAAGGACCACGAGGCCGCGGAGGACGAGTTCATGAGCGAGGTCGCCCACCTGGTCAAGCCGGACGCGGCGACGAGCGCCGCCTTCGCGAACGGCCGGAGGGCGGTCGCCGACATCATGAAGCTGTTCGGCGCCGTCGCCTTCACCTTCGACGGGGAGCACGTGCATCGCGTGCGCGAGCTCCTGTCCCGCATGAGCGGCGAGGTGGAGAAGCATCTCGCCTTCGAGGAGAGGACCCTCTTCCCGATGCTGAAGGCGCGCGTGCCGGCCGCCGTGCTCCGGGAGGCCGCGGAGCGGGCCCTGCACGGGCACGCGGCGGGCTGAGCCGGCTACCTCCTCGCCAGGCAGATCCCGCCGCAGGACACGCACGGCTTGGCGCCGCGCCGGCGCGCCTCGGCCACGTCCACCGTCACGCAGTCGGTCCCGCAGTTGCGGACCAGGTCGCAGGCGGGGCAGTGGTAGACCAAGGTCCGGATGTTGAGGGAGACGGGATTGTCGATCGTCGCGGAGGCCGTCGCGGCCGGGCCGGTCGGCGACGGCTCGGCCGGCTTGCGCGCCAGGGCCGAGACGAGCAGGAGCAGCATCAGCACGGCCGCGAAGATCTCGATGGTCCGGCGCAGGCCCGCGGTCCCGTTCATAAGGCCTCCTTCCGTCTCCCTTTCAGGGCGCAACGAAGGGGCCAAGACGCGGGCCTGTTCGTTGCGGCGGGTTGGAGCATGGATCCCTTCCGCGACGTCGAACGGGCGCGCGGCTGGCTCCGCCGGAGCCCGCCGTCGAGCCGCGCCGTGCACGAGGCCCGCAAGAGCCTGAGGCGGGCGCGCGCCGTCCTGCGCCTGGGACGGGGCACCGCGGTCGCGGCGGAGTGCGCCCGCGCCGCCTCCGCCTGCCGCCGCGCGGCGCGGGCGCTGGCCCCGCTGCGCGACGAGCGCGTCTTCGCCGACACCTTGGCGCGCCTGGTCTCGCGGCGCGGGGCGGGGCTTCCGCCGGAGGCGCGCGCCCGCGGCCGGGACCTCGCGCTCCGGGCGCGGCGGGCGGAGGCGCGCGCCCTGAGCCGCGGCGCGTCCCTGCGCCGCGCGCGGGCCGCGCTGGGCGCCTGCCCGCGCGGGCCGGGGCCCGAGGGCTTCGCGCGCGCGGTCGCCCCCGCGCTCCAGGGCCGGCTGGCCAAGGCCTATCGCCGCGGACGGCGTGATTTCCGCGCCGCTCGGGCCTCTCCGGAGAAGGACCGCCTCCACGACCTGCGCAAGGACTCGAAGATGCTGCTCCACGAGCTCGAGCAGGCGGCGCCGGGCGCGCCGGCGATCGGTGACCTGCGGCGCCTCGGCAAGGTCCTGGGGGCGGAGCACGACCTGACCATGCTCCGCGCCCGGCTTCCCCGGTCGGCGGAAGCCGCCGCCCTGCGCCGCCTCGCGCGCCGCCGCCGACGGCGCCTGCGCCGGTGCGCGCTCGCCGTGGCGAAAGGGGTTTTTTCCAAACGCGCGCCCGGCGATGCTATCATCGGGGAGACATGAGCCTTCCTCCTCGCCGGCTGATCGGTGACGCGGCTCTGGCCTTGCTGGCGGCCGCACCCCTGGCCTGGGCGTGCCTCGGCGCGGGCGGACCGGCGCTCCTCTTCCTGGGACGGGCCGCGGCGGTGCTCGGCCTCGCCTTGCTCCTCCTCGCGGCGATGATCAGCGCCCGGATCCCAGGCCTCGACCTCTGGTTCGGCGGCCTGACCCGGCTGTGGCGGCTCCATCATCTCCTCGGCGCGGCGTCGTTCCTCCTGCTCATGGCGCATCCGCTCCTGCTCTCCTTCGCGGCCGCCCGCTTCTCCGTCTCGGCCGCTTCGGCGGTCCTGTTCCCGGGGCCTTCCGCCTGGGGCGTCTGGGCCGGCTGGGCGGCGCTGGCCGCGATGGCGGGGTTCCTGGCGCCCACCTTCTCCTTCTTCGGCGCGCCGGAGTATCAGCGCTGGAAGTCCCTGCACGCGCTCTCCGGCGCGGCGATCGCGCTCGGCCTCGCGCACGCCCTCGCCTCGGGCGCGCTCCTGACGGGCGCGGCGGCCCGGGCGTGGTGGGGGAGCTACGGGGCGTTGGCGCTGCTCGCCTTCGCCTGGCGGGCCTTCGCGGCGCGCCGCTTCGCCCGGAAGGGCTACACGGTCGCCGCGGCGAACGCCGCCGGGCGCGGGGTCGTCGAGCTGACCTTGCGCCCCGACGGCCGCCTGCTCGAGCGCCGCCCGGGGCAGTTCGTCTATCTGACGCCTCTCGATACCTCCCTCGCCGCCGGCCGGGGCGAGGAGCATCCCTACACCTTGTCCTCCGCGCCCGACGAGCCGGTTCTGCGGGTGGTCGTCAAGGACCTGGGCGACGCGTCGCGGGCCCTGCAGAGCGTCGCCGTCGGGAGCAGGGCGCTCGTCGAGGGGCCGTTCGGGGAGTTCTTCCCGCGGGGCGGCGCCGGCGCGCCCGAGCTGTGGATCGCCGGAGGCGTCGGCCTGACCCCGTTCCTCTCCCGGGTACGCGAGCTCGGCCCGTCGCGGCCGGTCGACGCGCACCTCGTCTACTGCGTGCAGGACGAGACCCGGGCGCATTTCCGCGCGGAGCTCGAGGCCGCCGCGGCGAGGTTCCCCGGCTTCCGGCTGTCGATGCATTACTTCGCCCAGGAAGGGCCCCTGACGGCGGCCTTCCTCCGAACGCGCTGCCCGGACGCCGCGAGGCGCGCGGCCTTCGTCTGCGGCCCGCCGGCGCTGATCGCCGCCGCTCGGACGGAGCTGCGCCGCGCGGGCGTGCCCGCCTCGCGCGTGCACGCCGAGGATTTCAACTGGCTATGAAGCGCTTCCTCTTCGCGGCGTTCATCTCCTTCCTCGCCAGCGCGGCGACGATCGGGCTGCTGGGCCGCCTGGCGCCGGAGGACCGGCCCGGAGCCGCGGCCGCGCGGCCGGTGTCCGCGGAGGAGCTCGCGCGCCACGGCTCGTCCGGCGACTGCTGGCTGGCCGTCGAGGGCGGCGTCTACGACGTGACCTCGTACGTCTCCTCTCATCCCGCGCCCGAGCGGGTCCTGACCGACTGGTGCGGCAAGGAGGCCACCGAAGCCTTCCGCACCAAGGGCGCCGGCCGTCCCCACGGCGAGGAGGCCCGGGCCCTGCTCGAGACCTTCCGCGTCGGCGCCCTGCGCTGAGCCGGCTCAGCGGGGCCGGTGGGGCAGCGGGTTCTTCTGCAGCCGCTCCATGCGCTCGTCGAGCGCGGACTCGAAGCGGCGCTCGAGCTCCTTCGTGAGCGCCTCGAACCGCGGGGCCTGCGCGAGCTTGCGTTCCCGCGAGTCGTATTCCAGGAAATCGAGCACGGCCCGTATGTCCTTCTTCGGGAGCGGCTCGCCGTGGAAATGCGCCCGCATGCGCATGCTGGCCAGGTAGAACTCCCACCAGGTCCGGTCGACGTACGGCGCGTTGACCGAGCGCGCGAGCGTGTGGCAGCGGGAGCACAGGCGCGCGTAGACCTCGTAGCCGCGCCGGCGCTCGGCGGGGTAGGAGGAGACGTCCACGGAGTCCGGCCCCAGGTCGCTGTAGAACAGGGCCGCCATGCGCCGCTCGGCCGGCGCCTGCGGGACCTCCGCGCTCCCCGACGGGGCGGGCGGGCCGGCCGGCACGGGGATCTCGCCCCACAGCCGCCAGGCGGCGCAGCCGCCGGCGACGAGGACGAGCGCGGCCGGGATGAGGGGCGGCCTCATGGCGCCTCCCCGGAGGCGGACGGCATCAGTCGCGGCTGCGGCGACTTCTGCATGTGCTCGAGCAGCCGCTTCAGAGTGGGCTCGAAGCGGCGCTTGAGCTCCTCGGTCCTCTGCTCGAAGCGCTTCTTGTCCTCGACCTTGCGCACCTGGGCGTCGTACTCGAGGAAGTCGAGCATCGCCTTCATCTGGTCCGGCGGGATGGGCCCCTCGCGCTGGAGCCGGGAGTGCAGGCTCATGCGGATCATGTGGAAATGCCAGTACGCGCGGCTCTGCACGGGGGAGCTCACCGCCCGGGCCAAGGTGTGGCAGCGCGAGCACTGCAGGCGGAAGAAGCCGTAGTTGTACCGCTGCTGGGCCGGGTAGGCGGAGACGTCGATCGAGTCCGGGCCGAGGTCGGCGTAGTACAGGGTCTGCGGAAGGTCCTCCGCCGGCGGCAGGACGGGCTCACGCGCCTGCGCCGTCGCCGTGGACAGCTCGAGCTCGACGGCGGAGAAGCGCCCCGCCGGGGCGGCCGCGGGGTCGCGGTAGCCCGACCAGCGGAACAGGGAGCAGCCGGCGAGCAAGACGAGGGCCGTCGCGACCGCGAGCCTGATCATGGCCGTAAGGTAGCAACGGAGCGACCACGCCCCGGCGAGGCCGTTCCGTTGCTGGATCAAGGACGACGACCGGAGGTCCCATGCTCAGATTCCCGCCGCGCCGCATCCTCGCCGCCGTCGAAGCCGACGCGGCCTCGCTCCACGCCTGGGAGGCCGCCCGCGAGATCGCCGGACGCTTCGGCGCCTCGCTCGAGGCCGTCTGGTGCGTCGTCCCCGGACAGCGCCTGGACGCCTTGAAAGCCCTGCGCGCGCGGCTCGGACCGGGGGCGCGCGTGCACGCCGTCAAGGGCGATCCGGTGTCCGCCCTGCGCCGGCTGGCCCGGGACCGCCACGTCGACCTCCTCGTCCTGGGCACGCATCACCGCCCGGGGATCGTGCGCTGGGTGCAGGGCTCGGTCGCCGAGGCCGTGGTCCATTCCGCGCCCTGCCCCGTGCTCGTCGTGCCGCGTCCCTGGCGCGAGCCGAAGTGGGTCCTGGCGCCGGTCCACGGCGCGCCGTACGCCCGCCGGGGGCTCCTGGCGGCGGCGGTCCTCGCCCGCGCCTACAAGGCGAGGCTGACCATGCTCGAGGTCGTCGAGGAGACCGATAAGGCGTCCTACGCGGCGCGTCGCGTCAGCGTGCAGGCCCGCAAGCTGCCGCCGGCGATGGCTCTGGCCGTGCGCCCCGAGCTCGAGGTCCGGGTCGGGCATCCGGTCAAGGAGATCCTGCGGGCCGAGCGCGGGAGGGACCTGCTCGTCCTCGTGGCGCACCGCAAGTCCCTTCTCGGCGACATCGTCCTGGGGGCCACCGTGGAGCGCGTGCTGCGCCACTCCCGCATCCCGGTGCTGACCGTCCCCTCGCGCTGAGCGCGCGCTCCCTCAGTGGCCCTGGAGCCAGGCCACGAGAGAGCTGACGGCGAGCGGCTTCTCGAACATGCAGTCGATGGGCGAGGTGCCGGCGTCCGCGTCGTGGAACACCGCGCTGACCATCGCGATGCGCAGGTCCGGCTTCAGGGCCTTGGCCTGGCGGGACAGCTCGAAGCCGTCCATCGGGTCCATTCGCCCGTCGGTGACCATGCAGTCGATGGGCCTTGTGGCGAGGAGCTCGAGGGCCTCGGCGCCGCTGGCCGCCGACAAGGTCGGATAGCCCGCGCGCTTCAGCGAGAGGCTGAGCATCGCCCTCAAGGACGCGTCGTCATCGACGATCAGGACGGCGGGGCGGTTGTTCATCGGTACCGTATCTGCAATGAAACGGCCAGATGACCGACGAGCTACTTCTTCTTCGCCGGGATGCCGTACGCCTTGAGCTTGCGCCAGAGGGTGTTGCGGGCCACGCCCAGGCGCTTGGCCGCCGCGACCTGGTTGCCTCCGCAGTCCTCGATCGCCTGGAGGATGTGGCGCTTCTCGGCGTCGTCCAAAGTCTCGCGCGGGTCGTTCTTGGCCGACTCCGCGCTCGGCAGCATCTCCGGCGGCAGGTCGCCGGGAGCGACGGACGCGCCGGAGGCCATGATGAGCACGCGCTCGATGACGTGCTCGAGCTCGCGCACGTTGCCGGGCCAGCGGTAGCGCCGCAGCGCGTCGGCCGCGGCGGGGGAGAACTTCACGGCCGCGCCGCCGAGCTTCTTCTTGGCCTTTCTTAAGAAGTGCTCGGCCAATGGAAGAATGTCCTCGGGGCGCTCGCGCAGGGCGGGCAGCTCGATGGGGAACACCTTCAAGCGATAGTAGAGGTCCTCGCGGAACTTGCCCTCGGCGACGAGCTTGGTGAGGTCCTTGTTGGTCGCGGCGAGGAGGCGGCCGGAAACCTTGAAGGGGTGGTTGTCGCCGACGCGCCGGATCTCGCCTTCCTGCAGAGCCCGGAGGAGCTTGACCTGCAGGCCCGGGGTCGTCTCGCTGATCTCGTCGAGGAACAAGGTCCCGCCGTTGGCCTCCTCGAACAGGCCGCGCTTGTTGCGCTCGGCGCCGGTGAAGGCGCCGCGCACGTGGCCGAACAGCTCGCTCTCGAGCAGGCCCTCGGGCAGGGCGCCGCAGTTGATCGCGACGAAGGCTCCGTTGCGGCGGGGGCTCTTCTCGTGCAGGGCTCGCGCGATGAGCTCCTTGCCCGTGCCGGACTCGCCCATGATCAGCACCGTCGCCTCGGTGGCCGCGACCTTGGAGACGAGGTCGAGGACCTTGCGCATCGGCGTGCCGGAGAAGACGATGCCGTCGAAGCTGTACTTGTCCTTGACCTCCTCGCGCAGACGCTCGACCTCGTGGACGAGGCGGCTGTGCTCGATGGCCTTGTCGAGGACGATGTTGAGCTCCTCGGGCTCGACCGGCTTGGTCAGGTAGTCGAAGGCGCCGGCGCGCATCGCGGCGACGGCCGTGTCGATCGAGCCGTGGCCGGTCATCACCAGGACCTCGACGCGGGGGTGCTTCGACTTGGCGAACTTGAGCACCTCGAGGCCGTCGAGGTCGCCGAGCTTGAGGTCCGTGACGACGGCGTCGTACTCGGAGGCGCCGAGCTTGGCCATCGCCTCGGCCCCGCTCTTGGCGACGTCCACCGCGTGCCCGCGGCGCTTGAGCTCCATGCCGAGCATCGCGCCCAGCGAGAGATTGTCTTCGACGAGAAGGATGCGTGTCTTGTCCATGTTCGTGGTCAGTCCTCGATTCGCGGCAGAGTGACGGTGAAGGTGGTCCCGTGGCCGAGGCGGGTCTCGACGTCGATGCGGCCGCCGTGCGCCTTGACGATGCTCTCGGCGATGGCCAGGCCCAGGCCGGTGCCCTGCTGCTTGGAGGTGCGGAAGGGCTTGAAGAGGTCGGCGCGCAGCGACTCGGGGATGCCCGAGCCGGTGTCGGTGATCGCGAACCACGCCAGGTCGTCGCCCTTGCCGGTGCGCACCGTCACCGTCCCCTTCCCGCCCAGCACCTGGATGGCGTTGAGCAGGATGTTCCACACCACCTGGCGGATCTGGTCGGCGTCGAAGGGGAAGGGCTTCAGGTCGTGGCTGACGGCCAGCGCGAGGCGCGCGTCGCCGACGAGGTCCTTGTTGACGAAGGCCATCTGCGCCACGTCGGTGAGCAGGGCGTTGAGGTCGTTCTGCCCGGAGTTCATCGGCCGCGGACGCGCGTAGGACAGGAAGTTGCTCAGCGCCTCGTTGAGGCGCTTGCTCTCGGTTCGCAGCACGCGCGTCACGGTGTCCTTGTCCTCGCGCGTCAGCCCCTCGTCCATCAGCTGCTGCGCGGCGATGACGATGGAGCCCAGCGGGTTGCGGATCTCGTGGGCGACGACGGCGGCCATCTCTCCGATGGTGGCCAGCGCCTCGGAATGGGCCAGGCGCTCCTGCATCTGCTTCTGCTCGCTGAGGTCGACGCCGTTGGAGATGTAGCCCAGGATCTGGCCGGCCTCGTTGCGCACGGCGGTGATGGTCAGGATCAGAGGCACCTCCCGCCCATCCTTGGCCTTGTTGATGAGCTCCCCGCGCCAGTAGCCCTTCTTGGGGTCGAGTATGCTGCGCCACATCCTCTTATAAAGCTCGTCGGTCGAGTGGCGGGAGCGCAGCAGGGCGGGGGTCTTGCCGATGACCTCCTCGCGCGCGTAGCCGTAATGGGCGGTGAAGGCGTCGTTGACGTTGAGGATGATCCCGTCGGGGTCGCTGTAGAACATCACATCGCTGGACCGGCGGAACCCCATCAACAGAAGGTCCTTGAGGTCGATGTCTGATTTTGGCACGTGTTCCATTATGTAGCAAATTTTGCCGCCAAACGGTTTGGCAGGAGTATTGCTACAATGCCGGTAGGAACAAAATGGCCAAAATCAAATGATGAAGCAAACCCAGAAGCTGTCGCTGGCAGCCAGTCAACGGCTCACCGTCATGGGCCGCATGCGCATGGCCGACTGGATCGAGATGCCCGAGCGCGAGTTCGCTCAGGAGATCGTCAAGCTCGAGAAGGACCCCCTGTTCCAAAAATTATACTTCGGGGACGGCCGCATCCCGGGAGCCTTCCGCCGCCAGCGCTGGCCCGGAGGCCGGCTCTCCGGCTCGTTCTATGAGATCGACGAGCGCACCGCGGCGGGCGCCGGCGAGCGCGTCGGCGTCGAGGAGTTCGCCCAGACCCGCGGCCCCGCCTTGGCCGCCATCAAGCGCATGGGCCAGAAGGATTTCGAGCGCTACTTCCTCCACGGAGAGGACGCGCTCACCCTGGAGGAGATCGGCCGCCGGACCGGCCTGAAGCCCGAGGAGGTGCGCAGCATCCACGAGCTCGTCGTCGAGCTCGGCGCGCGCGCGGAGTTCGAGACCGCCGTCGAGGCGCCCTCCGCCGCTCCCGGCCGCCAGTCCGCCTGCCTCGCGCAGATCTCCCTGTCCGGCGGCGTGCCGTCCTTCGAGTTCTACGCCCCGTACTGGGCCCGCGGCCTGTACCAGGTCCGCCATGACCTCCTCGACCGCTGGAAGGACGACGGCCTCTCGCCGGTGGAGCGCAAGCACCTGCCCGGACTGCTCAAGCGCCTGGAGACCTTCAACCTCCGCCAGAGCACCTTGTACCGCCTGCTCGAGATGGTCGCCCGCCTCCAGGTCGATTTCCTCAAGAGCGAGCTCGCCGTCGACGTCCGTCCCATCAGCCTGCGCCAGCTCGCCAAGCGCCTCGACCTGGCGCCGAGCACGGTCAGCCGCGCCTTCGCGCGGCGCTCCGTCCAGCTTCCGTCCCAGCGCGAGCTGCCGTTGATCTCGTTCGTTCCGGGGCGCCGCTGCGTCCTGCGGGAGCTGCTCGGCGGCTGGCTCGCCGAGAACGCCGCCGTCACCGACGCCGCCCTCGCCGAGCGGCTGAAGCTCGAGCGGGGCATCTCCGTCTCGCGCCGCACCGTCAACGCCGTCCGCCACGAGCTGCACGCCGAGAAGCGCCGCTGATCCAAGCTCCGACCGTCCGACCTCATCACATGAAAACCATCACAGCGGCGCAAGCTCTGGCACCCCTGCGCAGCGGACAGCGCGTGCTCGTCGGCTCCGGCGCGGCCGTGCCTCAGGCCCTCGTCGCCGCGCTCTCCGCCCGCGCGATGGCGCTCTCCGACGTCGAGGTCATGCACCTGATGACCTTGGCCAAAGCGCCCTACGCCGCGCCCTCGTTCAAGGGCCACGTGCGCCACAACGCCCTGTTCATCGGCGCCAACACGCGCGAGGCCGTCGGCGCCGGCCTGGCCGACTACACCCCGTGCTTCCTCCACGAGGTCCCGGGGCTGTTCCGCTCCGGCCACCTCCCGCTCGACGTGGCTCTCGTGCAGATCGCGCCCCCGCGCGGCGCCCGGGCCTCGCTCGGCGTCTCCGTGGACGTGGTCAAGTCCGCGGTCGAGAACGCCGCCTACGTGGTCGCGCTCGTCAACCCGAACATGCCCTGGACCGAGGGGGACTCGACCGTCCTCCTGTCGGACATCGACGCGTTCGTCGACGGCGACGGCCCCATCCTCGAGCTCCCCGCCCGCGAAGCCACGGCCGAGGCGCTGTGGATCGGCCGCTACGTGCGCGAGCTCGTCGAGGACGGCTCCACCATCCAGGTCGGCATCGGGGCCATCCCCGACGCCGTGCTCGCGGCGCTCGCGGGCAAGAAGGACCTCGGCGTCCACTCCGAGATGATCTCCGACGGCGTGCTCGACCTCGTCAACTCCGGCGTCGTCACCGGCAAGAAGAAGACGCTCCACGCGGGCGCGGTCGTCACCTCCTTCTGCATGGGGAGCCGGCGTCTGTACGAGGCGGTCGCCGACAACCCCGCCTTCCTCTTCCATCCCAGCGACTACGTCAACGATCCCGTCGTCATCGCGAGCAACCAGAAGATGGTGTCCATCAACTCGGCCCTGCTCGTCGACCTCACCGGCCAGGTCGCCGCCGACTCCCTCAACGGCCGCCTCTACAGCGGCGTCGGCGGCCAGGTCGACTTCGTGCGCGGCGCCACCGCCTCGCGCGGCGGCAAATCCATCATCGTGCTCCCCTCGACGGCGAAGGGGGGGACGGTCTCCCGCATCTCCTGCACGCTCTCCCCGGGCACCGGCGTGGTCACCTCGCGCGCCGACATCGATTACGTCGTCACCGAGTACGGCATCGCCAGCCTCAAGGCGAAGACGATCCGCCAGCGCGCCGTCTCCCTCATCCAGATCGCGCACCCGCGCTTCCGCGCGGCTTTGGCTCAAGAAGCCGCGAAGCTCGGCCTGCTCGACGCGGGCCACGTCCTGCCGCCGCCGGAGGGCGCCTACCCCATCGAGCTCCAGTCGCGCCGCCGCGTCGGCGAGCTCGAGCTCGTGGTGCGCCCCCTGAGCCCCGCCGACGAGAAGGCCCTCAAGGAACTGTTCTACGCCCAGTCCGAGGAGACGACGGCCCTGCGCTTCGGCACGCCTCTCTCGCGCCTCTCCGAGACCCAGTTCCAGGAGCTCGTGGCCATCGACTTCCGCACCTCGATGGCCCTGGGCGCCTTCCTGTGCGAGGGCCGCCGCCGGCGCCTCGTCGGCGTCGCCCGCTACCACACCCGCGAGGGGGAGAACGAGGCCGACCTGCACGTCGCGGTGCGCGACGACTTCCAGCGCAAGGGCGTGGGCAGCGAGCTCGTCCGCGCCCTGGCCCGCACCGGCTCCGCTCGCGGCGTGGACTCCTTCCGCGGCGAGGAGCGGGGCCCGGGCATCGCGCGCCTGCTGCGCCGCTGCTTCTCCGAGGTCCGCGAGCGGGGCCTCGGCCCCAACGGCATGCGGATCTGGGCGCGCCTCTCCGACATCCGCTCCTAGGGGCCGCAGGTTCTGCTCATTCTCCCTTGGGTGCCGAGGGAATTCTTCCGACTACGGACGATAAGTGCTCGGACAGGATGTTGGGAATTCCTGTTTCGTTATTGCCGCGATAGCGCCGACTGAACGTCAGGGGAATTGATCGTGAGGGGCATCGGAGTTCCTTTCAGGCTGATACCCGGAATCACGCGCTCCGCGAAAAGGGTCGCGTTGATCCAGCTCGCTTCTATCGTGGACCACCACAGGAATCCATCCTGCCCTGACCCGAAGATATTACGGGCGATTGGCTGAGTGATGTCCCGGATACGGCTCGCGAATCGAGAGGGTCTGGTTCGCAGTCTCCCCAGCGTGGACGGATCGTCGGCGTCCAGTATCGCCAAATCTCGACTCGTCGAGAATTGCGCGAGGTGCAGACGTTTGCCCGAACGGAAGAGGTCCTTATCGTCGAGTTCCGAGCCGAGATTTTGCACGACTTCGCTGACAGCGGAACTCCGTGTTGTGGAGCAGTAGAGCGCTGTGTAGAGATCGGTATTGTCGTGTCGTCCCCGACCTTGAAGGCGCCTTGAGGGAATGAGCATCTCCGCCGGCTCCAAGGAATCCTCGGCGGACCACGGCACCACGCGGTAGAAATCTAGGATCAAGAGTACGAGCCAGCCTCCTCTTGGTCCGCAGCCGAGAGGACATCCACTACTCGCCCTTGATTGAGGATGTCGATCGGTCTCTGGTCATGCAGGAAGGCATTGCGCGAAACGAGCCATTTGTCGGCGGTCGCGTCATCAAAGATTCGGGAGAGTCGGCTCAATACGAATTCTAGGTCGCTGAGGGCGCGGAAATTCTTCTCATCTGGTCCGGCTCCCTTCACCCACCGACTCACTCTCGACTTGTCCGCGTGAACGGCTTCGGCGACGTGCCCGACCCCTCCCAGCCTCTCCTTGAGGTAGGCGAGCTTGCCGGCAACAAGGCGGGTCCTGGACTGGGCGGTTCTGGAAAGGGACGGGCTTTCCACTTCGGGTGTTCTCAAGGGACCCTTAAGAAGCTCCACGTTGAGACCTAGCGCCCGAAGTTCATTGAGGAGTATTTTGAAAGAATCGGGGACACCGGACGGCGAGGAATCCTTGCCTTTGGCGATGATCCCGCGTATCTTGGCGAGGTTCGCGTCGCTCGGGGCGACGGCCGATCGAATCCCGATCTTTCGTCGCTTTGGGATACTCCCCTCCTTTACCCTTTTTGATGCCATGGTGGCCTCCTGTCAGCAGTGTATCAGGAGAAAGGCAGATGCGCAACCCTTTTCGTTGCGTTGTGTGAATGGCCTGGGGCGCCGTTCCGAAAACTCGAAGGCGGCACGCCATGCGTTCGGGAATGTTTCGCAGCACGCCGGTCCACGTGCGCGCCGCCTGCGCGGATTCGTCCGTCCCGCCGGGGGGCCTGCGCCCGTTCGTCCCACGGCGGCCGCTAGCTCAAACGCGCCAGACGCGGAACTTCCAGGTCCGAGCCTGCATGTGCTCGAGGTGCATCTTCAGGAACAGCTCGGCGGCGGTCTCGTTCATGTGCTGGGCTAGGATCTCCACGGCCGTGTCGTCGCCCGGCGCCCAGCTCTCGGCCTCGGGGGGAGGCTCGCGCTTGAGGCGCCCGCCGATGTCGGCCGAATCGGCGGTGGTCACCACCAGGAGGCTCTCCAGGCGTGTGCGGTTGAGGATCTCGTAGATGTGGACCTTGCGCGTCTCGGACTGGACCGGCGTGATGGCCATGCCTCAGTATGGCCCCGGGTTCCCCGTGGCGCCAGTCACTTCGCGAGTCTTAACCCATTTTTTACCCGGAGGGGCATGTGGTATCATCGGCCTATGATCGACGCCGACACGCCTCCCATCGAGTCACTGGCGGCCCGAGACTCCTCCGAGTTCCTGGCCAACTCCCACCACCACCAGGCCCTCCTCCAGGACCTCCACGCGCGCCTCGAGAAGGCCCGGGCCGGCGGCTCCGCCAAGGCCGTCGAGCTGCACCGCTCCCGAGGCAAGCTGACCGCCCGCGAGCGCGTCGAGCGTCTCCTCGACCACGGCACCTTCTTCCTCGAGCTCTCCGCCCTGGCCGCCATGGGCCTCTACGACGACGAGGTCCCCGGCGCCGGTATGATCTCCGGCCTGGGCGTGATCAGCGGCCGCCTGTGCGTCATTGTCGCCAACGACGCCACCGTCAAGGGCGGCACCTACTACGCCGAGACCATCAAGAAGCACCTGCGCGCCCAGGAAGTGGCCCTCGAGAACCGCCTGCCCTGCGTCTATCTCGTGGACTCCGGCGGGGTGTTCCTGCCCAAGCAGGCGGAGGTGTTCCCGGACAAAGAGCACTTCGGCCGGATCTTCTACAACCAGGCCCAGATGTCGGCCCTCGGCATCCCTCAGATCGCCATCGTCATGGGCATGTGCACCGCCGGCGGCGCTTACGTTCCGGCGATGGCCGACGAGTGCGTGATCGTGAGGAATCAAGGGACGATCTATCTCGGCGGCCCGCCCTTGGTCAAAGCGGCGACGGGGGAAGAGTCCACCGCCGAGGAGCTCGGCGGCGGCGACATGCACAGCCGCACCTCCGGCGTGACCGACCATCTGGCCGACAACGATGAGCACGCCCTCCAGATATGCCGGTCCATCGTCGCTAATCTGAATGCTCCACTTTTCGATCTGGGCCAAGGCGAGCCGCCCCTCTACCCCGCCGATGACCTGTACGGCCTCGTCAACCGCGACCTCCGCCGTCCCGTGGACCCGAAAGAAGTCATCGCCCGCCTCGTCGACGGTTCCAGATTCCACGAGTTCAAGGCTCTTTACGGTCTCACCATGACCACCGGCTTCGCCAAGATCCACGGCCGCCCGGTCGGCATACTCGCCAATCGTGGAGTGCTGTTCTCGGAAGCGGCTCTCAAAGGCGCTCATTTCATCGAGCTCTGCGATCAGCGCAAGATCCCGCTGCTGTTCCTCCAGAACATCACCGGTTTCATGGTCGGCAAGGATTTCGAACAGTCCGGCATCATCAAGCACGGCGCGAAGCTCGTCCAGGCCGTCTCGACGGCGCGCGTCCCTAAATTGACCGTCATCGTCGGCTCCTCCAACGGCGCCGGCAACTACGCCATGTGCGGAAGGGCTTACGGCGCTCGCTTCTTGTTCACATGGCCGAACGCCCGCGTCTCCGTGATGGGCGCCGACCAGGCCGCCACGGTCATGACCATCATCAAGCGCGAGCAGCTCAAGCGGACTAATCAAGACCTCGCCGAAGGCGAGGTGACCAAGATCCAGGCCCCCATCCGCGCCCAGTACGAGACCGAGGGCCATCCGTATTTCGGCACCGCGCGCCTGTGGGACGACGGCATCATCGCCCCCGCCGACACGCGCCAGGTCCTCGCCATGGCCCTGGCCGCTGCGGCCCACGCCCCCATCGGCGAGCTGCACCGCCCCGTCTTCCGGATGTGATGATGGAATACCAGCACCTGAAGGTCCACGCCGGCCCCGTCACCAAGGTCACCCTCTCCCGCCCCGAGCAGCGCAACGCGATGAACGCGGAGACCTTGCGTTCCCTGACCTTGGTGTTCCGGGAGATCGCGAGCAACCCCTCCGTCCGCGCCGTCATCGTCACCGGCGGGGGGAAGGACTTCTGCGCCGGCGCCGACATCAACTGGATGAAAGAGGCGGGCAAGCTCTCTCCCGAGGAGGGCAAGAAGGACGCCCGCCTGCTGGCCGACATGCTCTCCGCCGTCGACGAGTGCCCGGTCCCCGTCATCGTCGCCGCCCAGGGCAACATCTTCGGCGGCGGCCTGGGCCTGCTCGCCGCCTGCGACATCTCCGTGCTCGCCGAGGACGCCAAGATGGCCTTCTCCGAGTGCCGCCTGGGCATCATGCCCGCCGTCATCTCCTCCTGGGTCCTCCCCAAGATCGGCCCGGCCAACGCCCGCCGCTACTACTTCACCGCCGAGGTGTTCGGCGCCAAGGAAGCCGTCGCCATGGGCCTCGCCCACGAGGTCGTCCCCGCCGCCGAGCTCACCGCCAAGGCGGACGCCATCGCCGCGAACATCCTCAAGTGCGGCCCCAACGCCGTCCGCGCCGCCAAGGCCCTCCTTCCGCGCCTCGAGCGCCTGGGCCTGCACCAGCAGGTCGGCATGACCGTGGACACCTTGGTCCGCCTGCGCTCCTCCGCCGAGGGCCAGGAAGGCCTGGCCGCGTTCCTCGAGAAGCGAGCTCCCGAATGGACCCGGTAAAGCCCCCGGTCCGCCCCACGCCCCGCCTCGTCGAGGTCGGCCCGCGCGACGGCCTGCAGAACGAGAAGAACCCGCTCTCCGTCGAAGCGAAGGTCGCGTTCGTGGACGCGTTATCCGAAACCGGTCTTAAAGAGATCGAGGCCGGGGCCTTCGTCAATCCGAAATCCGTCCCGCAGATGGCCGACTCGGAGATCGTGTTCGCGCGCATCAAGCGGAAACCGGGAGTCATTTACTCGGCGTTGGTGCCGAACGAAAAAGGTCTCGATCTGGCGCTGGCATGCAAGGTCGACAAGGTCTCGGTTTTCACGGCGGCGTCGGAGACCTTCAACCAGAAGAACATCAAAGCGTCTATCGCCGAGTCCATAGAGCGCTTCCGCCCCGTCGTCCTGCGCTCCCGCCAGGCCAAGCTCCCCGTGCGCGGCTATGTCTCCACCGCCTTCTGGTGCCCGTTCGAGGGCCAGGTGCGTCCCGAGAAGGTCGTCGAGGTGGTCAAGATGCTCTCCGGCATCGGCGTGCAGGAGTTCTCCATCGGCGACACCATCGGCAAGGCCTCTCCCGACGAGGTGCGCAAGCTCCTGTTCCTGCTCTGCAAGGCCGTGCCGAAGGACAGCATCTTCCTCCACTTCCACAACACCTTCGGACGCGCGGTGGCCAACGCCATCGTGGCCTGGAAGACCTTCGGCATCACGGGCTACGATTCCTCCGCCGGCGGCGCCGGGGGCTGCCCCTACGCGCCGGGCGCGTCGGGCAACGTCTCCACCGAGGCGCTCGTCTCCGCCTTCAAGGCCGCGGGCTCCGACGTCGGCGTGGACGAAGCCAAGCTCAAGGCCGCCGCCGTGGGGATCTTCAAGCACCTCGGCCGCCCGGTCGGCGCCCGCCCCGCGAAGTAGAGGGGCGACTGTTTCCGGAAACAGTCGAACTCGCACCGGTGCGAGTCCGGCCAAGGGAGAACAGATGGAACGCATCGTCGGCTTCATCCTCGAGCTCGACAAGCTCAAGGGCGTGACCCGGAAGACTCGCCCGCTCGGCCTCTCCCGCCAGGAGAACTCCGCCGAGCACAGCTGGCAGATCGCCTTGCTCGCGTTCTCCCTCGAGCCGTACGCCCCTTCTCCGGTGAACATCCACCGCGTCGTCGAGATGCTCCTCGTCCACGACATCGGCGAGATCGACACCGGCGACACCATCGTCTACGCCGAGGAGGGGGCCGCCGAGCGCAAGGCCGCCGAGGCCAAGGCCGTCGAGCGCATCTTCGGCCTGCTCCCCGAGCCCCAGCGCGCGACCTTCCTTTCTCTGTGGCTCGAGTTCGAGGAGGGGAAGACGCCGGAGGCCCGTTTCGCCCACGCCGCCGACCGCGCGATGCCGGTGCTCCTCAACCTGGCCAACGGCGGTCAGAGCTGGGTCGAGAACGGGATCGCGCACGAGCGCGTGGTGCGCCGCATCGGCCCGCCCATCAAGGCGGGGTGTCCCGCCCTGTGGGACTACCTCGAAGCCCGGCTCGAGGACGAGCGGCGCAAGGGCTGGTTCGGGCTGACCTAGCGGACGCCGGTCAGAGCGTCGAGCGGCCGTCGCCGACGAGCTGCGGCGTCTGGTCGCGGTTGTCGCGCCGGGCGGCGTCGCGCACCTTCGGCGACAACGCCTCGAACAGCTCCTTGAGCGTGGCCTTGCCCGCCCGCGCGTTCCACGCCTTCAGCAGATGATAGGTGAACAGGCCGTGCCCGGACGCGTCGTCGGAGCCGGTCATCTCGTCTGACGCGGAGGCCGTGAGCGCTCCGATCCTCCCGACGGCGCCGCCGCCGTCGTCGATCTTGGCGACGAGGGGACGCAGGCCCTTGCCGATCACGGAGCGCGGTCCCGCGCCGGAGAAGCACGCGTCCATCGCCACGAGGACCTTCTTCGCCTTCAGGGCGTTGAGCTTCGCGTACAGCCGCTTCACGGGATAGCCGGTGGTCTCCGTGAATTTCGCGTCCGCGTCCCACGGCATCAGGTAGGCCTGGCCCTTCTCGGGGTCGGGGGCGCCGTGTCCGGAGAAGTAAAAAAGCACCGTCGAGCGTTCGTCGGTGTTGCGCGGCAGCCACGCCTCGAGGTATTTTTCCAGGGCCGACTTCCCGGCCTGCTGGTCGACGAGGAAGATGATGTTCCGCTCCGGATAGCCCGCCGCTTCGAGGTGGGCCTTCACGGCGCGGGCGTCGCGCGCGGCGTGCTCCGCCTTCGCCACGGTCTGATAATCCTCCACGCCGACGACCAAGGCGAACTTCGTCTCGTCCTCGGGCAGCCGGAACGACGGGGTCTCCACGTCCGACCGGAACGAGGGGGCCGCCGGCGCGGCGGGCGCGCTCGCGACGGGCTGCTCGGCGGACATCTCCGCTTGCTTCGCGGCCATCAGGCGCTTGTAGAGCCCCGTCTCCGGGCTGAACTGGGTCTTGAGGTGGTTGGCGATGTCCTTGCTGAAGCTGAACGGGCTGGCGCTCCCCGTCGTGAGGACGCGGCGGCCGCGGACGGAGATGGTGGTGATCTCCCATGCGAACGCTCCCGGCTTGAGGCGCACCATGACGTCCGCCTCGCCGGGGTCGTTCTCGTTGAACATCGAGACGGTCTGCAGGCCGGAGAGCTTGCCGATCGTCGCGGCGGTGTTGTCGCGGCGAGGGTCGCCGCCGCGCTTGCCTTCCGGCACGGCGAAGACGAGACGGGAGGGGTCGGTCTCGACGCTCACGGTCGGGGGCACGCCCAGCGGCGCGCAGCCGGAGAACGCGGGAAGGCATGCCGCGAGGGTCAGGAGCATCAGGAGTGATCTCATCTTCATAGTATACGCTTTCGCCGCCGAGCCCAAGAGCACCCCGAGGATCACGAGGGGGCTCGAGTAGACCGTCATGACCATGTTCATCACCGAATACATGTTCGCCTCGCGGCGGCCCAGGACCCGCCCCGTGATGTCGGCGCACAGCGCGACGAGGACGAAGCAGCCGAGGGCGGCGGGGAGCTTCGTGAGGAGGCTCCGCCAGCCCGCTTTACCCAGGAGGCCGACGCACAGCCCGACGACCAGCGCGGAGGTGATCAAGGCCTTGATGTCCTCGCTGGCCCCGACCGCGTTCCACAGCGCTCCGGCGACGATCGCGGACAGATACGGCCGCTCGTAAAGCCGCTCCTTCATCTTCATCGCTCGGCTACGCATCGGGCCAATCCAGGCGATCGATGTTGCGAGACTCGGATGCGCAGGGCGCCCGGCGCGGCATGCCCCCGAACACTCCCGCGATCCCGATGAACCGGCCGCAGTCGGGGCATTTGCAGAAGATCCAGTTCACCCCGATGTACAGACCCAGCATCAGCGCATAGGCCGCGCCCGAGCCGGCGGCGGTCGCGGGTTCCGTATCCGGATAAAAATGGTGCCAGACGAGGCTCCCCACGAGCGCGCCCAGCGCAAGCTTGGCGAGGAGCCTCCGCCGGTTGAATGAGCGAACGAAGCGGTCGTCGTCTTTCGAAGTCGGATCCATATGTTTAACGCCGAGGATGAGCGGCGGCGGCTATCAAGATATTCCTCACCGAGCCGCTGGCCGCTCTATCCATTCTGGCTAGGCGCTTCCTGTTTGCATACGTGCCATCACTATGTCTCGCTGCTGATCCGCTCCCAGTTGAAAGACATGGTCGCCAACTTCAGTAAATCCGAACTTCTTATAAAAAGAAATTGCCCTCGGATTGCGCTCCCAAACACCCAACCAGATTGTGTCGGTGTGCGCTTTTTCGAATTGGGTCAAGCAGGCTTGCATGAGCTCCTGTGCGATTCCCTTCCCGTGCCAATCGCTAGCCACATAAAGTCTCTGAATCTCACCTGGTCTTTTACCGGAGATGCTACCAGGTGCTTTTCCCCAGCGGAGCTGTGCAAATGCGATAAGGCGTCCCTGCTCTTCGCATACGAGCGTAACTAGTGCAGGATCAGATATTTCAGCCGCCTGAATTGATTCGCCGTAACTAGTCTTGCAATGAAGAATCATGTCTTCATTCGTATTCGCACCAGAAAATGTATCCCGGAATGTGCGCTCAGCGAGCTCCGCAAGGTTCCTTGCGTCCGAGGGCGTCGCGACTCTAATGAATGGCATGAATAATCTAAAGGCGTCTAACGCTAATTCACTCGGTCTAGCTCACGCGGCACGTAAAAATTGTCACTAGCCGGATTATAGAGGGAAAATCAATGCTTCGCTAGGGCTGAAGATGGAGGCGGGGCGCGAAAGCTTGCAGGCTATGTCAGCCTAACACCTGGAGCCGATCCCACAAAAACGAAGGCCCCGCGCCGTCGTCGGCGCGGGGCCCTGTTTTGCGGTCGCCTGCTTAGTGAGCGGCGGGAGCGGCTTCGGTGGCGGCGGCGGGAGCCTTGGGGGCTTCCTCAGCCTTCTTCTCGGCCTTGGCGGCCTTCTTGGCGGCCTTGGCGGCCTTCTTCGCGGCCTTCTTCTCGGCCTTGGCGGCCTTTTTCTCGGCCTTCACCGGGGCGGCCGCGACGGGAGCGGCGGTCTCGGTTTTGGGGGCGGCTTCCTCGGCGAACAGCGGGGCGGTGAGGCCCAGGACGGCGACGGCGATGAGCAGCTTCTTCATGTGATGTGTCTCCTTGGAGGTATGGATGGTGCGGATTCTTAAGTCGGGACGCGCGCGCGCGCGCCGGGTCATGCCTGAGGGATGGGGCTAGGCGGCGGAGGGAGGCGACAGCGAACGCGCCTCGGGCGAGGCGGCGGCGGGGCGCAGCCTCGCGGCGGCGGCCGGCGTCAGGCGGACCGGCGAAAGGGAGGCGACGGCGGACCCGGGGACGAAGCCTGGACATGGGACGTAGCGCAGGTCCTGGGCGTCGGGCGCCGCGGAGAGCTCGGCGGCGGGGATCTCGTCGGGCGGGTTCGACGGGCGTTCGCCGATGAGGAGAACGGCGCCGAGCAGCAAGGCGGGAGCGAAAAGTCGCAGAAGGATGATCACGGGTTTAGAAGCGGCAACAGCGTATCATTTTTTTAATTCGAGCCGTTCTTCACGCGGTTCCAGGCGCTCTTGAAACGCTCGATGAGCCCCGCGGGCTTCTGCGGCGCCGCCTCGACGGCGGGAGGCTCCGGCTTGGGGGCGACGGCGACGGGCGCGGAGGGCGCCAGGCGGGCGGTGATCGCGGGGGGGGCGGGGGTCTTCTTCTCGGGGGCGGTCTTGGCGGCGACGCGGGCCGGGACGGCGGGCGGGGCGCGCGAGCGGCGCTTCTCCTCGACGGGCTCGGTCTTGACGACGCGCTCCTTGGGCTGGGACAGGAGGACGGAGAGGTCGGCGAGGTCGAGGGTCGCGGGCGGGCCGGTCGGAGGGGCGGCCTCGGTCTTGCCTTGCTCGGCGGTCAGGCGCTCGAGCTCGCGCAGGAGCTTCAGGGCGCTCTGTGCGTAGCCGGGGGGGAGGTCGTTCTGGCGGGAGACGGTCTCGTGGAGCTGGGGGAAGACGGGGTGGTAGTACATCCGGTGCTTGCCCCCTTGGCGGAGGACGAAGCCGTAGCCGGCGTACAAGGTGTCGAGGTCGCTCTGGCCCCAGCCGTTCTTGTTGTTCTCCATGTCGGCGCGCAGCTTCATCGCCGTGCCCGAGGGGTCGAGGACGTATTTCGGCTTGGCGGGGGACGGGGCGGAGGGGCGGACGGGACGGTCGACGGCGGCGCCGGCGTCGCGCTGGAGGAGGACGGTGCGCACCTCCCAGGCCTTGGCCGAGGCGAGGGTGTAGCCTTCGTCCACGGCGGCCTTGCCGCCCTCGTCGAGCCAGGGGCCGTAGTGCTCGCGCATCTCCATGAGGCGCGAGACGGCGGCGTACAATTCGGCGCGGCCCTCTTTGTCCATCGCGCGGCCGGGCTTGGAGAGGGCGCGGGCCTGCTCGGCGAGCTCGTAGGCCTTGGCGCGGACGGCTTCGCGGGCGTCCTCGGTGGCGAGCTCGATGGCGCCCTTGCGGTCGGCGGGGGTCATCTTGGCGAAGGCCTCGGGCGTGACCGAGAGGGCCTGCGCGAGGGACTGCACCAGAGGGGCGGCGGCGCGAAGGGCCCCGGGCGACTCCAGGGACGGCGCGCTCAGGCCCGAGGGGAGGAGGGAGGCGACGGAGGGATCGGTGAAGGCGACGGAGAGCGGGCCGGCCCACGCGCCCGCGGGGGGCGCGAACACGGCGCCGGAGGGGGACGACACGACGCCGGCGCGGGCCTGGACGGCCAGCGCCGCGGCGAGCAGGAGTGGGAGCGCTCGACGGAAGAGGGGCACGACGGGAGTATAGCCCCGGACCGGCTTGCGCGCCAGGGGAGGAGAGAAAGTGGTGCGCCCGCCAGGAATCGAACCTGGACCCGCAGCTTCGGAGGCTGCTGTGATATCCATTTCACCACGGGCGCGGTGAGGTGGGACCTGCGGCTATTTTAACTTAAATCGGCGCCGTCTACTTGACCGTCAGGTCCCGGCCGATGCCGACGATGCCCTGCAGGGCGCCGTCCTGCGAGCGCAGGGCCGCGGCGCTCCAGAAGACCGGGATCTCGGCGCCGCGCTTGGTGAGGAAGCGCGCGGTGCGGTAGGCCCGGCCCTTCTCCACGGCCTCGGCGATCCCCTCGGCCGCGATCTTCGCGTCGGCCTTGAAGAAGGCGAGGGCGTTCATCCCCTTGAGCTCGTTGGGGGAGTAGCCCGAGACGCGCTCGAAGACCTGGTTCCAGTCCTGGAGGTTGCTGTCGGCGTCGAGGCGGTAGAAGAGGTCGGGGATGGATTTGAGGATGGCCTCGCGCTCGGCGAGCATGCGCGCGAAGGCCTCTTCGGATTTGCGGCGCTCGGTGATGTCGTCGGCCAGGCCGACGAGGCCGGTGACCTCTCCCTCGGCGTCGCGCAGGACGACGGTGGACATCCAGCAGGTGAAGACGGTCCCGTCGCGGCGGACGTGGCCGATCTCGCCCGCCCAGGAGCCCTCGCTGAGGACCTTCTTGTTGAACGGGATGACGTCGCGCTCCATCTGCTCCGCGGTGTGGCTGATCGACATCGGCTGGCCGCGCAGCTCGTCGGGCGCGTAGCCGTGCATCTTGGCCCAGGCGCGGTTGGCGAACTGGAGTCGGCCCTCCATGTCGGCGATGGCGAGGCCGTCGTGGGCCTGGTCCACGGCGGCGCGCAGGCGGAGCAGGTCGGTCTGCGTGCGCACGCGCTCGGTCACGTCGCTCATCACCACGCGGTAGAGGAGGGAGCCGTCGGCGTCGTGGCCCAAGGTCAGCTCCAGGCGCGCGCAGAACGGGGCGGCGATGGCGCGGCGCATGCGCAGCTCGACGGCGTGGGGGGCGTCCTTGGCCGGGAAGCGCTTGAAGAAGCGCTGGTAGAGATCCCGGTCCTCGGGGTGGACGAATTCGCCGAGCGTGCGCTTGATGAGGAACGCCTTCTCCACGCCGAGCATGGAGGCGACGGTGAGGTTGGCTTCCATGATGCGGCCCTTCGCGCAGAGCGTGAAGAGGCCGACGGGTGCGAGGTCGTAGAGGTCGACATAGCGCTTGCGCAGGGCCGCGAGCTCGCGCTTCACCTGGCTGAGCTCCTGTGCGGGTTTTTCCTTCGGCTTCTTCGCCATCGGCGTAGATTAGCAAAACGCGCGCGGTTTTCTCCTGCAGTATAGTAGGATAGCGCCGATGCCCCTCCACCGGAAGATCTTGATCGGCTTCGCCGCCGGCGCCGCCGCGGGCCTGACGCTCCACGGGCTTTTCCCGACGGCGCCCGAGGGCCTGACGCTCTTCCTGGATTACGCGGCCGAGCCCCTGGGCCGGCTGTTCCTGAGGCTGCTGCTGATGGCCGTGCTGCCGCTCGTGGTCAGCTCGCTCATACTCGGCGTCGCCGAGATGGGGGACGCGGCGAAGCTCGGCCGGGTGGCGCTGAAGACCCTGGGCTTCACCTTGCTGATCACCGGCATCTCCGTGCTCACCGGCCTCGTCGCCGTCAACGTGTTCCGGCCCGGGGACGGCTTCCCGACGGAGGTCCGCGAGGCGATGCTCAAGACCGGCAAGCTGCCCGCGATGCCGGCCGGCGACGGCGTCAACTTCGCCCAGCGCCTGCTCGCCCTCGTGCCGGACAACCCGGTGAAGGCGGCGGCGACCGGGGACTTCCTCGGGGTGATGTTCTTCTCCATGCTGTTCGGCCTGGGGCTCATCCGGGTGGAGAAGGAGAAGGCCAAGCCCCTGCTCCGGCTGCTCGAGTCCGTCAACGAGGCCTCGATGGCGTTCATCCATCTGGTGATGAAGCTGGCGCCGTTCGGCGTGGGCGCGCTGGTGCTGAACCTGACCGCGCGCTTCGGCTTCGGTCTGCTGCGCCAGCTGCTGGGCTACGCGCTGGTCGTCGTGGGGGCGCTGGCGTTCCATCAGTTCGTGACCTACTCGTTCTTCGTGAAGACGCTCGGGGGCCTGAGCCCCCGGCTCTTTTTCAAACGTATTCAAGAAGCGATGCTCACCGCCTTCGGCACCAGCTCGTCGTCGGCCACCTTGCCCGTGTCGATGCGCGTGGGAGAGGAGACCCTCGGCCTGCCGCGGGAGATCTCCCGCTTCGTGCTCACCGTCGGGGCCAGCGCCAACCAGAACGGGACGGCGCTGTACGAGGGCGTGACCGCTCTGTTCCTGGCGCAGTGCTTCGGCGTCGTCCTGACCTTGCCCCAGCAGGGCACCGTGCTCCTGCTCTCCATCCTCGGCGGCGTGGGCACGGCCGGCGTGCCGGGCGGGTCTCTGCCGATGCTGATGGCCATACTCGCCTCCGTGGGCGTGCCTCCCGAGGGCGTGCTGCTCATCCTCGGCGTGGACCGTTTCCTGGACATGTGCCGCACCGTGCTCAACGTCAGCGGGGACCTGCTGATCGCCGTGCTCGTGTCCAGGTCCGAGGGCGAGGCCCTCCACCCGGTCGCGCCCAAGGAGTGACGCCATGTGGAAGACCACCGAAGGCTCGACGGGGCGGCTCGTCCAGCTGTGCCTGGGCTATTTCGTCTTCTACGTGATCTTCGGCGTCGCGACGAAGTGCTTCACCGGCCGGGCCGCCATCGTCGTCCCGCCGATGACCGACATGGAGTTCCTGGTGTGGAGCTCGTTCGGCGGTTCGCTGATCTGCCTGCTCGTCGTCTTCGCCGGCGGCTGGCAGAGGTCCGGGGTCAAGGGCATCCCGCCCGAGTACGCCTATATCATCCCGTCGGGCATCTGCACCGCGGTCGTCATCCCGACGACCACCTTGATGTACATGCTGCTCAAGTCGGTGATGGTCGCGATGGTCATCATGCGCGCCAGCGTCATCGTCATCTCGCGCCTGGTCGACGAGGCGCAGATCCGGCAGGGCATCCTGAAGAAGACCGTGTACTGGCAGGAGAACGCGGCCGTCGTCTTCGCGGTGTCCGCGGCCGCGACCCAGGTCTTCCTGGCCAAGAGCGAGGACTTCGACTTCCTCCATAACGCGGCGGCGATGGGCGTGCTCAGCGCCTACATCTGCGCCTACTCGCTGCGCATCTACATCATGAACTACTACAAGAACACGCGGCCGAAGGGGACGGCGCTCAACAACAAGTGGTTCTTCTCCATCGAGCAGATCGCCGCGAGCGTCGCGATGGCGCTCGGCGCCCTCGTCGTGTACAACAGCGCCTCCGAGGCCGCGCCGGTGAAGGCCTTCCAGGCCGCGCTCGCCGTGCCGCACGCGAGCGCCGTCGCCGCCAACCTCGCGGGGGCGGTGTACGGGATGGTGGCGTTCTTCTCGGTGTTCATCTTCATGTTCAAGGGACGCACCGCGACCTTCGCGGGGCTGGTCAACCGCCTGACCTCGCTGGTGGCGGGCACGACGGCGACCCTGGTCTCGTACTTCATCTTCAAGGGGCGGTTCCCGAGCCCGGCGGACTGGGCGTCGCTGGCGCTGATCTTCGTGGCCGTCGGCTTCCTCACGATGGCCGAGCGCCGGCGCGTGGACGAGCTGTCGGCCGAAGCGTTGCGTTAGCCTGGTCATGAACAAGAATAAGGAGGCCGAGAAGGAGTGCTGCGCGCGCTGCCGCTGGACGGAGGTGGAGGCGCGCCCCTACGGAGCCGTCGAATATCTCTGCAAGCTCCTCCGGGAGACGATCCCCTCGTCGGCGGTCGCCAAGCGGAGCTGCGCCGAGTTCGAGCGCTAGACTAGCGCGCGGCGCGGATCGCGTCGAGCGTGGAGGCGGCGGCCCTCAGCCCCGGGTCGAGCCTCAGAGCCTCCTCGAGCTCGGCGATCGCCTCCGCCTTCCGGCCGTTCAGGTGCAGGCTCAAGCCCCGGTCGCTCCTGAGCGCGGCGTCCGTCGGGCGCTCGCGGACGAGGGCGTCGAACAGCGCCAGCGCGGCGGCGTGCCGGCCGCGGGCCTGGTGAAGATAGGCCGCGCTCCGCCGCTCGTCGGTCTTCTCGGGCCCGGCGTCGCGCTCGAGCGAGGCCATGCGCGCGAGCAACGCGGCGGAAGGCCGCAGGGCCCGCGCCTCGGCGAGGAGGCCCCGGGCCGCGGCCCGGTCGCGGGCCAGGAAGGCGAAGGCCGCGCGCTCGACGAAGACCGCGGCCATCCGCTCGCGCTCGGCGGCGGAGGGGGAGAGGCCTTTGGCCTCGCCGAGAAGGGCCAGGGCGGCGGCGGCGTCTCCGGCGCGGCTGGCGGCCTCGGCGCGGTCGATCCGCGGCGTGGCGCTCCGCTTCAGCCGGTCGAGCGCCTCCGCGGTCGGGGCCGGCTCCCGGACGCCGCGCTCGAGCGTGGCGATGAGCGCGAGCTCCGCTGGGGTGGGGCCCCGCTTGCGGGCCTCGGCGAGGAAGCGCAGCGCCGCCTCCGGCTCGCCCGAGCGTCCGGCGGCGTCGGCGCGCTCGATCCACAGGGACGCGGAGGCGGGAGCCTGCTCGAGCATCCGCGCGTACTGCGCCTGCGCCCGGCGGTGCTCGCCCAGGCGGCGGTAGGACCCGGCCATGCGCCGGCGGTCCGCGAGGCCGGGCGACAGCCGCTCGGCCTCGTCGAGGCGGCGCAGGGTCTCGGCGGGCGCGGCGCCGGGGGCCTCGGCGGCCGCGAGGGCGGCCTCGAGGCAGTCCGGCCCGAGCGTGGGGAATTCCCGCGCGCGCGGGCACAAGGTGCGGAGGAAGGCCCGCGGGATGCGGGCGCGTTCGGTGCGCCGCGCGAGCAGGTCCTTGGCGAGCCGGCGGGCCGCGGCGGCGTCGCCCGTCGCGGCGCGGCGGTCGAGCGCGGTCCAGGACAGGGCGCGGTCGATGAGCTCGGTCCCCGGGGAGAGCCGGGCCGCCTCTTTCAGGTCGGGCTCGGCCCCGGCGGCGTCGCCGTCCTCGAGGCGGCGCATGCCCCGTTCGAAGAAGAGCTTGGCCTCGCCGGGGTGGCGGGCGATGGCCGCGTCGAGCCTCCGGGCCGCCGCGGCGGCGTCGCCGCGCGTCACGGCGTAGGCGTAGGCCGCGGCCGCGCCGGAGGCGAACAGGCTCAGCGCCATGAGGACGCCGAGGGCGCCGGCCAGCAGGCGGCCGGAGGCCTCTCTCTCCCGCGAGACCGGCGGCAGCCCCCTCAGGAAAGGGAGGACTCCCGCCGCCCCGGCGGCGGCGAGCAGGGGCCACAGCGGGTCGAAGTACTCGCGCAGCATCGACATGAGCGCGTGCATCAGCACCCAGTAGGCGCACAGCAGCCCCAGGGCCTGGAACTCGCGCTTGCGGCGGTTGAACCAGAAGGAGAGCCCGGCGAAGACGAAGAGCAGGGGGTTGAGGAGGAAGATGAACCGGAGGCGGCGCGCGCAGCCGAGGAGGTAGTCGCCGGGCTCCGCCAGGACCGCGCGGACGGCCCAGGCGATGGTCTCGCCGGTGCCCTGGACGGGGATGCCCAGCTCCGCCGGCGGACGGGCCCACTCCTTCTCGACGGCGCCGAGCACGCCGCCGACGATGATGGGGCTCGCCTCCCCGTCCTCGAGCGGGATGAAGCGGTGGTGCACCGCCCAGTTCGACGCGGCCCACGGCAGCAGGAACAGGTACGGGACCAAAGCGAGGACCGCCGTCGCCCGCCGGTCCGCGCGCGAGGGCTTGCCCTTCAGGGTCAGCCAGTGGAGGAGCGCGAGCATCGGCGGGAAGAAGACGAGCGTCGAGCGGTAGAGCAGGGCCGCGCCGAGGGCGAGGGCGACGGCCCAGGCGCGCGCGGGGGAGGGCGCGCGCAGGTGGCGGACCATGAGGCCCGCCGCGACGAGCACGACCACAGTGAAGAAGGCCTGCAGGTGCCCCCACGAGCCGTGCCAGCTCGCGACGAGCTGGACGGAGAGGGGGAATCGGGAGACGAACAAAAGCAGGGCCGCGCCGAGCAGGCCGAACCACGGCGCGCCGAGCTCGCAGCCGAGTGCGAGCAGGAGCAGGAAGGCCGCGGCGGCGGACGCCTTGCGCCACGCCGCGCCCGCGCCGGGAGGGGAGTGGTTGATCAGCAGCGCGGCGGTGACGGAGGAGAGCGGGAGGTGGTAGTTCGCCGTCGTGGCGCGGTAGTCGATCCGGTGGAGGAGCATCTCGCCGGAGTGGAACACGTCGGTGTCGATCGCCTCGCCCGGGCGGTACAGCGCCGGCGAGGCGTCGTGCAGCGCCCAGAGGAGGAGCGCGGCGGCGGCGAGCGCCGTCCTCATGCGCCGGGGCCCATCCAGATCGCCTGGCCGTACTCGTCGCGGCGGAAGCCGCGGCTCAGGCGCAGCCCGGCCTCGAGCAGGTCCTCGGTCTTCGTCAGCCCGGTGCGCGCGCGGAGGTGGTCGATGACCGGGGCGGGGATGGCGTCGAACTCGGCGTTCATGCCGGCCGCGTCGCCGAGGGCGGCTTTGGCGAGAGCGCGGTTGAAGCGCGCCCACAGCCACACCGGCGTCGCCAGCCCGGAGTCCTTCGCGGCGCGCGCGTCGAGGTCCTTGAGCGCCTCGCGGTGGAGCCCGAGGGCGCGCTTGGCCTCGCCGCGCCAGACGTAGGCCTCGAAGTCGAGCGGGTACAGGCGCAGGGTCCTGTCGAGCTCCGCGAGCGCCTCCTCGGGCCGGCCGAGCTTGAGCAAAGCCGCGCCCCTCCAGCAATGCGCGCATTGCGCGCCGAGGGCGGCGGCCTCGTCGAGGAGCGCCAGGGCGCGCGCGTAGCGGCCGAGCCACAGCTCGAAGGCTCCGCGCCAGGCGAGGACCTGGCCCTTCTCGCTTTCGGGAGCGGCGCGCAGGGCGCGGTCCATCCCGGCGAACGCCTCGCCGCGGCGCCCCAGGCATAGCTGGGCCTCGGCCAGGAAGCAATGCGCCCTCCAGTCGGCGGGCTTCGCCGCCAGCGAACGCTTGAACCACGCGGCCGCGTCCTCGAACCGCGACGCGAGCAGCGCGGCCGACGCCGCCCGGAACCACATCCAGCCGTAGCGCTTCGCGGGGTAGCCGGCGAGGCGCTCGAAATGGGGGAGGCCGTCGGGGCCGCCCAGCGAGCCCCTATAATAATGGAGCCACGGGCCGCGCGGCTTCGGCCCCAGCGCCCGCTCGAGGGCCCTCAGCTCGCGCAGCAAGGTCTCGCGCGGGGCCCGCTCGTCCCACTCCCACGGATCCCAGAAGCCGCGGATGTCGGGCAAGGCCGGGCCCGCGTCGAGGATGCGCTCGGCCGCCGCCACGGCGTCCTTGTAGCGCCCCAGCTTCATCAGCGCCTTGAACTCGTCGGCGCGGGCGCCGCGCCGGCGCGCCGAGGAGGCGGCCCGCCGCAGCATCGCCCGGGCCGCCGCACGGCGGCCCGCGGCGTCCAGGGCCGAGGCGAGGCTCAGGCACGCCGCCGAATCCCGCGGGTCGCAGCGCAGGACCGCGCGGAGCAGGCGCTCGGCGAGGGGGAGGCGGCGGGCGAACAGCGCGTCGAGCCCCCGCGCGCGCAGGAGCTCGGCGAGGCGGCGGCGCTCCTCCGCGTCCCCGGACGAGACGGACAGCGCCGCGCCGAGGGCGCGTCCAGTCGCCGCCGCGTCCTCCGCGGCGAGGGAGCGCTCGAGGCGGGCGCGCAGGAGCTCCGCGAGGAGACGGCGCGACCCGGCGTCCCTCGGCTCGAAGGCCAGCGCGCGGCGCAACTCGCGCTCCGCCGCCCGCTCGTCCCCGGCGGTCAGGCGCTCCCGGGCGCGGGCGAGCAGGAGCTCGAGAAGGCGCCGGCGCGACTCCTTGTCGCGCGGCTCGAAGGCCAGCGCGCGGCGCAGGACCTTCTCGGCGGCGCCGCCCCGTCCCGCGGCGGCCAGTCCCCGGGCGCGCAGGCGCAGAAGCTCGAGCAGGCGGTGACGGGATTTCCCGTCGCGCGGCTGCAGGGCGAGCGCGGCCCGCAGGGAACGCTCCGCGTCGTCCATGCGCCCTCCGGCCTGATGGGCCAGGCCGCGCTGATGGAGCAGCTCGCCCAGGCGTCCCCTGGACCTCGCGTCCTTCGGCGCGACCGCGACGGCCTCGCGCAAGCTCTTCTCCGCGTCCGCTAGCTCGAGAGCGTTCGTCTGCGCGTGGGCGCGCAGCCGCAGCAGGTCGGCGAGCAGGCGCCGGGACTCCTCGTCGGCCGGCGCCAGCGCCAGGGCCGCGCGCAGGTCCTTCTCCGCGCCCGCGAGGTCCTTGGCCGTCGCGCTCGCCTGGGCGCGCATGCGCAGGAGCGCGATGAGCCGGCCGCGGTGCTCCGCCGAAGACGGCTCCTGCGCGACGAGCCGGCGCAGCGCCGCCTCCGCCGCGTCGAGGCGTCCCGCGGCGAGGAAGGCCTGCGCGCACGAGCCCAGGGCGCCGGCGAGCAGCCGCCGCGCCGCCGGCCCGCGCGGCCTCAGCGCGAGGAGGCGCCGGACGGCCGCCTTCTCCCCCGCGAGCTCCGCGCGGCGCAGCAGCAGGCCGGCGAGGCCCGCGTAGGCGGGGGCGTGGAGGGGGAAATCCTCGACGGCGTCGAGGAAGGCGAGCAGAGCCTCGCGCGGGCGTCCCAGCGAATCGAGGGCGTGCGCGGTGAAGACGCGCGCCTCCGGGCCGGCCGCGCTCCGGAAGCGGCCCAGCGCCTCGGCGAAGCGCCCGGCGTTGAACAGCTCGACGCCGGCTTTGAGCGGGTCCATGTCGGTCAAGGAGTCTACCGTTTCCTCGCCCGGCGCAGCTCGTCGCGGCGGGCGCGCAGGAGGGCGCGCAGGGCGGGCTCGCCGCCGGAGCGCGGCGTCGCGTCGTAGAGGGCGAGCTCGAGGTCCGCCCGTCCGCGCGCGGCGTGGATGGAGCCGAGGGTCAGCACGGCGGGCAGGGCCGCGGGGTCGAGGGCGAGCGCGGCGCCCAGGTCCCGGACCGCCCCGTCCGCGTCGCCGGCGAGGTAGCGGCACAGGCCGAGGTCGGCGAGCAGCGCCGCGTTCGCCGGCTGCTCCCGCGAGAGCGGCTCGAGCAAGGCGAGCGCGCCGGCGTGGTCCTTCAGGTCCTGGTGGATCAGCGCCATGCGCCGGCGGTCGGCGGCGTCCGGGCCGAGGCCGCGCGCCGCCTCGAGCGAGGCCAGGGCGGCGGCGCGGTCCCCCGTCCGGGCGGACAGCGCGGCGTGGTCGATGCGCAGGCCGGGGTCGCGCGGCGCGGCGGCCACGAGGCCGTCGAGCACGGCCCGCGCCTCGCCGCGCGCGTCGAGCCCCTGATAGAGGGAGGCCATGAGCCTGCGCTCGTCGAACGACGGGCTCAAGGCCCGGGCCTCGGCGAGTCTCGCGAGCGCCGCGTCCCGATCTCCGTCGCGCGCGGCCCGCGCGGCGCGGTCGAGCTCGAGGCGCGCGCTCGGGGGGGAGCCCTTCTGCAGCTCCTTCAGGAGCTCGAGGGCGTTCGCCTCGTCCTTGAGGTCCTGATAGAGGAACGCGATGCGCTGGCGCGTCTCCGGGCCCGGGGACAGAGCGCGGGCCTCGGCGAGCTCGCGCAGCGCGCGCGCGCGGTCCCCGGCCGCCGCGGCGACGGCGGCGCGGTCCACATGCAGGAGCGGGTCCTTGGGGCTGTCCTTGACGAGGCGGTCGACCAGGTCCCGCGCCGGGACGGCGTCGCCCAGCTCGAGGTGGAGCAGGGCCATGCGTCGCATCGCCGCGGGGTCCGGGCGACGGGCCGCCGCGTCGGCGAGGCCGCGCAGGGCCGCGGCGCGGTCCCCGGTCCTCGCCGCCGCCAGGGCACGGTCGATGCGCAGCCGCGGCTCGTCGGGCGCGGCGGCGATCAGGCCGTCGAGCAGGTCGCGCGCGGGGCCGAACTCGTTGAGCTCCAGGTACAGCTCGGCCATGCGGCGGCGGGCGGGCTCGTCGGCGTCCTTGGCCCGGGCCTCGGCGAGCAAGCCCAGGGCCGCGGCGCGGTCGCCGGCCTTGGCGGCGAGGCCGGCCCGGTCGAGCAGGAGCCCGGGCCGCCGCGCGGAGGAGGCGAGGAGCTCGTCGGAGAGCGCGCGGGCGAGGGCGTCCTCCTTCAGGTCCTGGTAGAGGAAGATCATGCGGCGCGCGGTGTCGGCGTCCGGGCTCTGCGCGCGCGCCTCGGCGAGCAGGGCCAGCGCGTCGTCCCGGCGGCCGGCGCGGGCGGCGGCCGACGCCTGGTCGGCGCGGACCGCGGCGAGGGCCTCGAGGCGGGGGGCGAAGGAGCGCAAAGTCTTGTACCGGGCGCGCCCGGCCTCGAACTCCTTGAGGCGTTCCGTGAGCGCCCCGAGATGGGGCAGGCGCTCGGAGGTCCGGCGGGCGAGCTCCGCGCGGTACACCCGCTCGCCGAGGTCCCGCGCGATCACGCGCAGCCCGACCGCGGCGGCGAGGTGCGCCGCGACGGGGCCGGCGGGCTCCCGGAGCCAGCCCGCGGCCTCGCGGCACAGCTCGGAGGCGACGGAGCTCTCGAAGCCGTCGAACCGGAACCGGGTCCCGCGGCCCGCCGGCGCGCCGGCGCGCACCCGCAGCGCGGAGAGGCCCTCGTCGTCGGGCAGGAGCGGGGCCAGGAGGAAGCGCCGGTCGCCCGTCGGGGGGACGCCCATGTAGGCGAGAGCCGAATCGGGGCTGATCGCGCGCAGGGACTCCCGGCGGGCCGTCTCGACGAAGGCGCGGCGGTCCTCGGCCCGTCCGGCGAAGAACGCGGCGAAGCCCGAGGCCTTCTCGAAATCCCTCAGCTCGGCGGCCAGCGGGTCCCTCCGGGAGGGGCGGAGCGCGGCGCGCACGAGCGCGGAGGCCGGCGCGCCGCCGCGACGCAGGTCCCGGACCCTCGCCACCGCGGGATGCCCGGAGAAGCCCGCGAACGCGGCCTCGGCGGCGGCGGCGTAGGCGTCGAGCCCGTCGGGGCGGCGGGCGCGGAACCCGTCCGGCTCGGCCAGCATCAGCACGACCGAGACGAGCTCGACCTTCGGGTCGAGCGCGAAGTCCTCGGCCGCGGCCGCGGCCGCGGCGCGCGCCGCCGGCGCGGCGAGCAGGACGGCGGCGGCGAGGAGGGCCGTCCTCACCGGGCGGCCTCCCGGAGCAGGCGCGCGGAGACGGCCGGGTCGAAGAAATCGGCGGCGGAGGAGATCATGGGCTCGGCCGGCACGAAGAGCTTGCGCGGGCGGCGGCCGGGGAAGGCGCGCTCCTCGAAGACGGAGAACCAGCGCGGGAGGAAATGCCACAAGGTCGGGTACAGGTCGCGGCGGGCCTCGTACTCCTCGAGCCTCTCCGTCAGCGCCTTCACCAGGCGTCCGTCCGGCGACGAGGCGGAGGCGAGCTCCTCGGCCGGGACCGGGGCGATGCCGGCCTTGCGGTTGAGGCGCGCGATGAGCGCGGTCGCCGCGTGGTGCTTCACGCAGTCGGGGCTGGCCAGGCGGCAGCGCGCGAGCGCCGGCCCGTAGAAGCCGGCGGGGTCCGGGATGTTCAGCGTCTCGAAATAATGGAAGGCGGGGTCGATGAAGACGAACAGCGGCTCGGGCCAGACGATGCGCGCGAAGCCCTCGGCGTCGATGTCCGGGGACATGGTGTACACCTCGAAGGACCGCGCGCCCATGTTCGCGGGAGGGAGGGGATAGGGGACGATGAAGGCGTGCGTGGCGGCGCGCTGCGGCATGATGACGTAATGCGAGCGGGCGGCCAGGCTCATCCCGAGGTAATCCTCGATCGCGGCGACGGGGTCCACGGCCCCGAGCTTGCGGCGCGCGCTCTCCTCGAGGCCGGCGTGGAACGCGCGTTCGCTCCGGAAGAAGTCCATGAAGGCCGAGGCCCGCGCGAGGCCGCGGAGCTCGGCGACGAAGCGCTGCATCTCCTCGGCCTCGCCGGGGCCGTTGAGGTAATGGACGTCGGCGTCGGGGTCCTTCAGCGCCAGCTCCGGCGGGTCGGTGAGGTAGAGCGGGATGGTCGCGGCGGCCTCCTCCCGGGAGGGATCGGCGGCGAGCTCCCGGTACAGCGCCACGGCCGGATGGCCGCGGAAGGCGCCGAAGCGCTCCTCGATGCGCGCGCGGTAGGCGGCCGCGCCGGGGTCCGCCGGCCCCTCCCCGGAGAGCTGACGCACGACGGCGAGAAGCTCGAAGCGCGGGTCCACGGTCACGGTGAAGGCAGGGGCGGCGGAGGCGGAGGCGGCGGCCAGCGCGAGCACGAAGGCGGCGCACGCCCGATCGAACGCGAGTCGCATCGGGACGGAGCATAGCTTCTGGAGCCTGTCCCGTCAAGGCCGCGGGCCGCGCACCTGGCGCCGTGTTCCGTCATCTGTTACCCTCCGGAGGTGGAAGAGGACAAGAGGCTCCAGGCGGCCGGCGCGCTGGCCGCGATCGTCGCCTTCGTCCTCGTGGTCGTCCAGTTCTCCGGCGGCCGCGCGGCGCCCAAGGCGTCCTCGGGCCCCGGCTGGTACGCCCGCATCAATCCCTTCGGCTCCGCGCCGAGCGCCGATCCTTCGCCCGCCTACGAGCGGCCGTCGCCGGAGCTCGCCGCTCCCGAGCGCGTGATGACGAACGCTGCGTCGCGCCAGTTCTCGAGCCCGACCTCCGCCGGCTCCTCGGGCGGCCTGGCCGGCGCCGAGCCCGTCTCCGCCCCCGCCGCGGACGCGACGGCGATGAGCGCCCCGCGCCTGGCCGGCGGCGGCTACGTGGACCTCCCGGGCGGAGGCAACGCGCCGACCTCCGGGGGCGCCGCCTCGTTCTCCCCGCCTTCCGGCGGCCGTTCGAGCCCGCCTCCGCCTTCCCGGACGGGCGCGGCCGCGCCCGCGGCTCCCGCTCCCGCGGGGGGCTCTCGGGCGTCCGGAGGGGGAGCCTCGCCCGCCGGCGACGCGCAGAGCGCCGCCGCCGCGTCCTCGTTCGGCCGCGCCGCCGGGGCCGGGGTCGCCGGCGGCTCGACGCCCGGGGCCGCTCGCCTGGGCGCGATGGACGCCAACGGCGTGTCCTCCCGCGCGCCCGGGCTCGCCGAGGCTCCCAAGCTCTCCGGCTCGTCCTCCTCCGGCGGCGGCGGCGGCGGGCCGGGCGATCCGGGCGGCGGGGGCGGAGCCGGGAAGGGCGGGTCGGGCGGGATGGGCGGCGCCGTGCCTGGGGGCAAGCCCAAGGAGTCGGCGGGCAAGCCGGCCGGCGTCGACGTCAGCCCCGGCGGCGCCGGCGGATCCCCGGTCCCGCCCGGCGGAAGCCCGTCCGGGGGCGACGAATCCTCGGTTCCGGCCGCGAAGACGGGGTCCCCCGCGGTGGGCGAGGGCGTTCCCAGCGGCAAGAAGTTCAGCCTCTCCAGGGGCGGGCCCGAGGTGATCGAGACCCGGCTGTTCCGCACGAAGAAGAACGTCCCCGTCGTCGGCTTCACGGCCAAGATGGACATCGACGGGGACGGCCCCGGCGGCGGACGCGACGGAGACCCGACCTACCAGAAGGAGACCGCGTACAAGCCGAACGGGGTCAGCCTCAACGCGCGCGTCGTGCCGTTCATCGTGATCCCCGGGGACTTCTCGAAGGCGCACGACAACGTCGCCCTCGGGGATTACGCGGCGGTGACCTACGGCGGCAAGACGACCTTCGCCCTCGTCGGCGACATCGGCCCCAAAGGAGTGCTCGGCGAGGGCTCTCCCGCGCTGGCGCGGTCCGTCGGCATCAACCCCAGCCCGGTGAGCGGCGGCGTGAAGAGCGCGAGCGTCCGCTACCTCATCCTCCCCGGGAGCGTGAGGAAGCCCATCCCCGTCACCGCGGCCGAGATCCAAAGCGTGGTCGGCGCCGCCTTCGAGGCCGCCGGCGCAGAGCTCCGCTAGCGCCGCCGCCGGAGCGGGCCCGGGCGGGAAATGCTAAGCTCTCCGTCCTTCCCGTGGCGATCCTCCTCAGCTGTCAAAAACTCACCAAGAGCTTCGGCATCCGCCCGCTCTTCGAAGGCCTTTCGTTCGGGCTCTTCGAGGGGGAGCGCACCGGCCTGATCGGGCCCAACGGCGCGGGAAAGTCCACCCTGCTCAAGATCCTCGCCGGCCTCGAGGCCTCCGACGAAGGGAAGATCGCCGCGCGACGCGGCCTGCGCGTCGGCTACCTGGCGCAGCAGGACCGCTTCGAGGCCGTGGGCGAGGGCTGGACCGTCCGCGACGAGCTGAGCCGCTCGCTCCAGGGCCTGGGCCTCGAGGACTGGGAGGTCGACATGCGCGTCGAGTCGGGCATGGAGCGCTCCGGCTTCGCCGACCCCGATCAGCGCGTCGACAAGCTCTCCGGCGGCTGGCGCAAGCGCCTGGCGATCCTGTCGCAGGTGCTGCGCGAGCCCGACCTGCTCCTCCTCGACGAGCCGACGAACCACCTCGACCTCGAGGGCGTGCTGTGGCTGGAGCGCTTCATGTCGAGCCTCGACTTCGCGTTCCTCGTCATCACGCACGACCGCAGCTTCCTCCAGCGCGTCTGCAACCGCGTCATCGAGCTCAACAAGCGCTACGAGGACGGCCACTTCTCGAGCCAGGGCAACTACACCGACTTCCTCGAGAAGCGCGAGGAGCTGTTCAGCCACCAGGCCACGCTGCAGCAGACGATGCAGAACACCGTGCGCGGCGAGATCGCCTGGCTGCGAAAGGGGCCCAAGGCGCGCACGACCAAGCAGCAGGCGCGCATCGACCGCGCCGGCGAGATGATCTCCGACCTCGCCGAGCTCAAGTACCGCAACGCGCAGACGCGCGCCACGCAGATCGACTTCGACGCCACCGAGCGCCAGAGCAAGAGCCTCGTGCGCTGCCTCGGCGTCGAGAAATCCATGGGCGGGAGGAAGCTGTTCGGCCCTCTCGACCTCATGCTCTCTCCGGGAGACAAGCTGGGGCTTCTCGGCGAGAACGGCTCCGGCAAGTCCACCTTGCTCAAGATGATCGCCGGCACCCTCGCCCCGGACAAGGGGACGATGCGGCGCGCCGAGCACCTGAAGGTCGTGACCTTCGACCAGCACCGCGAGCAGCTCGACATGACCAAGACGCTCAAGCGCTCCCTGTGCGAGGCCGGCGAGCACGTCGAGTTCAAGGGCTCCCGCATCCACGTCTACGGCTGGGCCGAGCGCTTCCTGTTCCGCACCGAGCAGCTCGAGTACCCGATGAGCCGCCTGTCGGGCGGCGAGCAGGCGCGCGTGCTCATCGCCCGCCTCATGCTGCGCCCCGCCGACATCCTCCTCCTCGACGAGCCCACCAACGACCTCGACCTCCAGTCGCTCGAGGTCCTCGAGAACAGCATGATGGAGTTCCCCGGCGCGCTCGTGCTCGTGACCCACGACCGCTACCTGCTCGAGCGCGTCAGCCAGCGCATCCTCGCGCTCGACGGGAAGGGGAACGCGGGCTTCTACGCCGACCTCTCCCAATGGGAGAACGCCCGCGAGGAGTCGGACCCGAGGGCGTCATACGGCGGCCAAGACGCGGCCGGCCGTTCGGCCGCCGTCCGACTCTCGCCGCAGGAAACCAAGGAGCTTTCGAAGATGGAGGCATCCATCAAGGCCGCGGAGAACGAGGCCGCCATGGCCCGCGCTGCGCTCGAGGACCCGGCCGTCGCGACCGACGCCCCGGAGCTGATCAAGCGTCAGGTGCGCCTGGACGAAGCCCGCCAGAAGGTCGAGGCGCTCTTCAAGCGCTGGAACGAGCTCGAGGCCCGGCGCTGACGTCTGTAACCGTTTCGATATTGACCTTCAGGCGCGAAGCCCTATACTTACACCGATGCGACTGAGACCGCTCTTCCTCTGCGCCCTGCTGACGGCCGGCGCCGCCTGCGGCCGCGAGGCGGACACGCCCGCCGGGCGGGAGGAGCGCCTCCTGCGCGCGGCGCGCAACGGCGACGCCAAGACGGTGACGCGCTACCTCGACGCCGGCGTGGACATCGAGGCGCGCAACCCCGGCGACGCGTGGACGCCGCTGATGTGGGCCGCGGTTCGCGACCACGGGGACCTGGTCCGCCTGCTGGTCTCGCGCGGCGCCCGGCTCGAGGTCCGCGACCGCAAGGGCCTCACCGCGCTCCTGGTCGCGGCGCGGTGGGGAAGCCGCGCCGGCGTCGGCGCCCTGCTCGACGAAGGGGCCAACATCGGCGCCGTGGACGACATCGGCTGGAACGCCCTGATGTGGGCGAGCTTCAAGGGGCAGACCGACATGGCCGCTCTGCTCCTCGACCGCGGCGCCTCGCTCGAGGCGCGCGACCCCGACGGGCGCACCCCGCTGATGCTCGCCGCGAAGAAGGGCCACGAGAAGACAGTGGCGCTGCTGCTCGCCCGCGGCGCGTCGATCACGGCCCGCGGCCCCGACGGGCAGAGCGCGTCGGACCTGGCCGCGAAGAACGGCTACGACGACCTCGCGCGGCGCCTGCGCGCGCGCTGAGCCATCCCCGGGTTGTTACGGGAGGGTAAAAGGACGGCAACGGAAAACCCTTTGTTTAGCGGTAAAAAGTCGGCAAAGCCCCCTTGCGGATCTCCGCTTCCGGGCTTATACTGAGCGCATGACCGCCAAAGTGAAGTCGGTGCTCACCGTCGTCTCGGAGGCCGTCGAGACCGCCGCGGGCTACGCCCTCGTCGCGGTCGGGATCTACGCCGCGCTCTTCGTGGACATGACCGGGGGCGGCTCCCTGTGGAACACCCTGCGCCATTTCCAGCAGACCTCCCAGGAGGGGATCGAGTCCCCGAACGCGACCCGCGTGATCAAGGTGCCCACCCAGGTCGTCGCGGAGAAGGTCCACGAGGACCGCATGCTCGCCGTCTTCGACGACGCGCCCCCGGCGACCGAGGTCGCGGCGGTGTACGAGGCCCCGGAGTCGGCCGCCTCGCGACCCTCGGCCGCGTTCACGGACACGCCCGCCGACCCGAAGTCCGGCAAGACCTGGAAGAAAGGCATCAAGGGCGAGCTGAGGAATTTCACCGTGTACGGCAAGGGCGATCAGACGACCACGGCGGCGATGACGCTCGGCTCGGCCGCGCGCGACGACTCCCCGGCGGTCGCGGCGGCGGCGACGGCGGGCTCCGCCGCCCGCTCGAACACCGAGGCCGCGGCCCGTCCCGGCGTCGGCTCGCGTCTCTCCCGCGGCGCGCTGGCCGCGTCGGAGACCTCGCGCAACGTCCGCTGAAGCGAGGAGATCGGATGAGGCCGCGCTTCGGTCCCCTTCTCGCCCTGAGCCTGGCCGCCTTCGCGGCCGTCGGCTGCGACGAGCATACCCTCGAAGGCTGCGGGCCGAACGACAAGCCGGCCCCGGCCGCCGCGTCTCCGGAGCCTTCGAAGCCGACTCTGGCGTGCAACAGCAACCCCGACAACTGGGTCCCTTCCAAGCAACGGCAGGGCCCCACGCGGCTCGCCGAGGTCCAGGCGGCGGCCGAGGCCGTTCATAAGGCGAAAGCTCCCCGTTTCAACGGGGACAAGCTCCTCGGGGAGTGCCACGCGGCGGCGACTTTGTTCTTCGACGACCTGAAGGACGAATTGCGCCGCAGGGGGCTGTGCGCGTGGACGGGCCCCGACGCGATCCATCCGGCGAGCACGGTCCCCGGCATCGCCGAGGAATACCACCTCATCACCTACGGCAGCTGCACGCTGTGGCCCGCCAGCCGCAACAACTACAAGGGCGACTGGGTCATCCGTTAGCGGGGCCCGCTATTTCTGGGGCGGCACGAACGGCGAGGCGAAGTCCTTGCCGGTCAGCGCGACGGACTTGACCGACTCGGCGGGAAAGCGCAGCCGCTGGTCGGAGTCCTTGGGGATCATCTCGATGTAGGCCTCGCCCTTGAACGGGGCCAGCTCCCGGTTGAACAGGAAGCCCTCGACGGTCTTGCCGTCGGCGAAGGTCACGGTCACGTGGCCCCGGAAGTCGAAGGCCTCGTCGATCTTCGCTGCGATCTCCTTCGAAAGAGTCATGTCGTCTCCTGTCCTATCCGATGAGAGCCGTCAGGCTCGCCACCGTCGCGTCCCAGTCCCCGTCCGCGGCCCCGCCCTGGGCGAAGTCCGCGCGGCCGCCCGCCGAGCCGCCGTGCGCGGCGGCGAAGGCCTTGGCGATCTTCGCCGCGTCCACGCCTTTGCCCGCCATGTCCGGCGTGGCCGCGAGCACGAACGAGAGCTTGCCCTCGCCGGGCGCGGCGAGGAACACGAGGCCGGAGCCGACCTCGGCCTTGATCTTGTCCGACAGCCCGCGCAGCGATTTGGGGTCCGCGCCCACGAGGCGCTGCACGCACAGCTTGACGCCCTTGACCTCGACGACGGTCTTGCCCGCCTCGGCCTGGGCCGCGAGCTTGTTGGCCTTGAGCTGGGCGAGCTGGCCCTCGAGCTGCTTGAGGCTCTCGATCTTGGCCGGCGCCTTGCCGCCGAGCGCCTCGATGGCGGCGATCAGCTCGTCCTGGCGCGCGAGCTGCTCGGCCTGGGCCTTCGCCTTGGCCGTGTGCTGGGCCGCGGCGTATTCCTCGACGGCCTTGCCCGCGAGCGCCTCGATGCGGCGCACGCCGGAGGACGCGGAGGATTCCTTGACGATCTTGAACGCGAGTATCTCCGCGGTGTTGTCCACGTGCACGCCGCCGCACAGCTCGAGGCTGAAGCGGTTCTTCGGCTCCGCCCACGCCTTCGGGCCGATGAGGAGGAACCGGGGCTCGGCGCCGTAGTCCTCTCCGAGGAGGGAGGTGGCGCCGAACTCGGCGACCCTGGCGACGGGATGGCACTGCGCGACGACGGGGTGGGCGGCCTTGATCTCGGCGTTGACGATGTCCTCGATCTTCCTGATCTCGTCGGGCGTGATCGCCTTCGGGTGAGTGAAGTCGAAGCGGAGCTTGTCGGGCCCGACGTAGGAGCCGGCCTGGCGGATGCTCCCGCCCAGCACGCGCTTGAGCGCCTCGTTCATCAGGTGGGTCGCGGTGTGGTGGGGCTTGATGCGCGCGCGGCGCTCGGCGTCCACCTTGGCGCGGACCTCGGTGCCCACGAGGATGCGCGCGCCCATCTCGACGAGGTGCACGAACACGCCGCCGTGCTTCTGCGTGTCGGCCACGCGCGCGAGCACGCGCGAGCCGTCCGCCGCGATCAGGTCGCCCGTGTCGCCGACCTGCCCGCCGCCCTCGGCGTAGAACGGGGTGCGGTCGAGCACGACCAGGCCCGGGGAGGAGGCGACGACCGTGGCCGTGCACTCCTGCGCCGTGTAGCCGACGAACTCGGTGTGCGGCGCGTTGGCGGCGATGGCGGCGAGGTCGTTCTCGCCCGAGCCCTTCCACGAAGCGCGCGCGATCTCGGAGGCCTTCTCGGAGGCGGCCTTGAAGCCGGGCTCGTCGACGGCGACGCCCTGGGAGGCGCAGATCTCCTTGGTCAGCTCGAGGGGGAAGCCGAAGGTCTCGTACAGGCGGAACGCGGATTCTCCGGAGAGGTTCTTGCCCGACTTCTGCAGGGCCTTCGCGAGCTCGGCCTCGCCGGCGTGGAGCGTCTCGAGGAACTTGGCTTCCTCGGTCTTCATCACGGCCTGGACCTGCTCGGAGGCGGCGCGCAGCTCGGGGTAGCCGGGCGCGAAGATCTCGATGGCCTCGGGCACGAGGAGGTGGAGGAACGGGCGGTCGAAGCCCATGAGCTGTCCGTAGCGCGCCGCGCGGCGCACGAGGCGGCGCAGCACGTAGCCTCGCTCGACGTTCGAGGGGATGATGCCCTCGCTCATCAGCATGGTCGCCGCGCGCGCGTGGTCGGCGATGACTCGGAAGCCGAGCGCGTGCTTGGGATCTTGAGGGTCTGTTCCGAGGACCTCGGCTGCTTTAGACACGATCGGCGCGAACAGGTCGGTGTGGAAGGGGGACTTGGTGCCCTGCGCGCAGAACGCGAGGCGCTCGAGGCCCATGCCCGTGTCGATGCACGGCCGCGCCAGCGGCTTGAGGCTCCCGTCGGGCTGGCGGTCGAAGCCGGTGAACACCAGGTTCCAGATCTCGATGTAGCGGTCGCCGTCGCCGCCGACGACGTCGTCCTTGCCCGTGGCGAACTCGGGGCCGAGGTCGTAGTAGATCTCGGAGCAGGGCCCGCACGGCCCGGTCGGCCCCATGTTCCAGAAGTTGGTGTCCTCGCCGAGGCGGACGGCGGCGTTCGGGGCGCCGACCTTTTTCCACAGCTCGACGGCCTCGTCGTCCTCCTTGAAAACGGTGGGGTAGAGGCGCTTGGGGTCGAGGCCGACGTCCTTGGTCAGGTACTCCCAGGCCCAGAACACGGCTTCCTGCTTGAAGTAGTCGCCGAACGAGAAGTTGCCGAGCATCTCGAAGAACGTCATGTGCCGCAAGGTCGTGCCGACGCGCTCGATGTCGGTGGTGCGGAAGCACTTCTGCGACGAGGTCGCGCGGCTGAGGTCGGTCTTGAGCTGGAGGAAGTACGGCTTGAAAGGCACCATGCCGGCCGAGTTGAACATGAGCGTCGCGTCGCCCTGCGGGACGATGGGAGCCGAGGCCTTGAGCGTGTGGCCGTTCTTGACGAAGAAATCGAGGTAGCCGGAGCGGAGCTGGGAGCTGGTCTTCATGGGGGTGTTGATTATAGCTTTTCACGCCCCGGGGTTCGAACGAGGTCTCTCCGGAACCTCTTTCACGCCATCCCTACGCCCCGATGTGTCTTTTACGGCACGTCCGCTCGCACCGGGAAGAGTTGTCGTGCCGTATAGGCCGCAAGATCCGGAAACAGTCGACTGATCGCGCCGTCAGTTGTATACTGGCGCATGGACCTGCCCGGCTACGAGCGCTTCGACTTCACCGCCGGAGGCGTTTCCAAGCCCGTCTACCGCGCCGGCACCGGCCCCGCCGTCGTCCTCATCCACGAGCTGCCCGGCATGGTCCCCGAGTGCGTCGAGCTCGGCCTCAAGCTCGCCGTCGAGGGCTATACGGTCTACATGCCCCTGCTGTTCGGCGAGCCGATGAAGAACTACGGGGTCAAGCCCGTCCTGTGGGCCTGCGTGTGGAAGGAGTTCAGCGTGCTCAGCACCCACGGCAAGAGCCCCGCCGCGGACTGGCTGCGCGCCCTGTCGCGCAAGGCCTTCGCCGAGCGCGGGGGCAAGGGCGTGGCCGCCATCGGCATGTGCTTCACCGGGCGCTTCGCGCTCTCTCTGATGATGGACAAGGAGCTGATCGCCCCGGTCCTGTGCCAGCCCTCTTCCTCCTATAGCGAGTCGGCCATGGGCATCCCCGAGGCGGAGTGGGACAACGCCGTGGCGCGGTCCAAGGCGGAGAACATCCCGGTCCTCGGCATGCGCTTCGAAGGCGACTCCCTGTGCCGCGCCGCCCGCTTCGACACGCTGCGCGACGGCTTCGGCGAGCGCTTCCGCGAGGTCGTGGTCCCCGGCGCGAAGCACTCGGTGCTGACCCTTCACTTCAAGGGCATGGCGCCCGAGGAGCGCGCGCGCGTCTGGGGCGAGCTGACCTCCTACCTGAACGAACGGCTCGGGTCTTGAGCGCCTACGACGCGCTGATCCTCGGCTCGGGCGGAGCCGGCCTGATGTGCGCGCTCACCGCGGCCAAGCGGGGGCGCAAGGTCGCCGTCCTCGACCACGCGGCCAAGCCCGGCGGCAAGCTCATCATCTCCGGCGGAGGCCGCTGCAACTTCACCAACCGCGAGGTGAGCGCGGACAACTTCGTCTCCGCCAACCCGCACTTCGCCAAGTCGGCCCTGTCCCGCTTCACGCCCGAGGACTTCATCGCCATGGTCGAGGCCCACGGCATCGCCTATCACGAGAGGAAGCACGGCCAGCTCTTCTGCGACGGCTCCGCGCAGCAGATCATCGACATGTTCGTCGGCGACTGCCTCCGGGCCGGCGTCGAGCTCCTTCAGAAGCGGGACATCCTCAAGGCCGAGCGGCTGAATGACGGGTTCCTCGTCACGACGGACCAGGGCGTATTCACGGCGCCCAAGCTCGTCGTCGCCACCGGCGGCCTCTCCTTCCCGAAGTTCGGCGCGACCCCGATCGGCTACGACATCGCCAAGCAGTTCGGCCTCAAGATCGTCCCGCGCGCGCCCGCCCTCGACGGCTTCGTCTTCTGCGACGCCGACCGAGCGCGCCTCGAGGGCTTCTCCGGCATCGCCCTCGACGCGACGATGACGACCAACGGCATCTCCTTCCGCGAGAACCTCCTGTTCACCCACGCCGGCTTCAGCGGCCCGGTCGCGCTCCAGGCGTCCCTGCACTGGAAGCCGGGCGACGAGGTCCGCATCGACTTCATCCCCGCGCTCTCGCGCGAGGAACTGATGGAGTGGTTCGCCTCGCGCAAGGGCAACCGGCTCGAGATCAAGAATCAGATGGCCGCCCTCGTGCCCAAGCGCCTGGCGGAGCGGTTCTGCGACCTGTACCTGCCTGAAGCGCTCGACATGGGCAACTACCCGAAGAAGGAGCTCGCCGCGTTCTGCGAGAAGCTCCAGGACTGGCGCTTCGTCCCCGCCGGCACCGTCGGCTACGGCAAGGCCGAGGTCACCCGCGGCGGCGTCGACACCTCGGAGCTTTCATCGAAGACGATGGAGGCCCGCAAGGCCCCCGGCCTCTATTTCATCGGCGAGGTCGTCGACGTCACCGGCTGGCTCGGCGGCTTCAACTACCAGTGGGCCTGGGCCTCCGGAAAGGCGGCGGGGGAATCCCTCTAGGCCGGTGCCAGGCCTACCGGAAAGACCGTAGTTCCCGCGGATGTGTTAAAATCCCCGCATGACCGCGACCACCGACTGCCCCTGCCATAGCAAGAAGCCTTTCTCCACCTGCTGCGAGCCTTACATCACCGGCAAAGCCGCGGCCCCGACCGCCGAAGCGCTGATGCGCGCGCGCTACACGAGCTACGCGACGGGGAAGATCGATTTCATCGAGAAGACCCACGCGCCCGAGAGCCGCGCCGACTTCGACCGCAAGGCGTCCGAGAAGTGGGCGAAGGACTCGACCTGGCGCGGCCTCGCCGTCGTCGCCACCAAGGACGGAGGCCCGGAGGACAAGACCGGCATCGTCAGCTTCATCGCCGGCTTCTCGCAGAACGGCCAGGACTACGAGCACCACGAGATCGCGACCTTCCGCAAGGAAGGCTCCAACTGGCTCTTCGTCGACGGCAAGTCTCCCAAGCCCGAGACCCACGTCAACACCGGTCCCGACGTCGGGCGCAACGAGCCCTGCCACTGCGGCTCCGGCAAGAAGTTCAAGAAATGCCACGGTAAGTAACCGGCGATCGCGGTAGGCCTGGCACCAACGCAAACATCGGTAGGCCTGGCACCTACTGCAGAGCTATAGCAGGTCGGAGGAGGGGATGCCGCCCTTGCGCAACCAGGACTTCAGGGCGTCGATGTAGGAGGCGTCGGAGGTCCGGCTCGACTTCTTCTGGCGGTAGCCGTCGATGCGCCACTTCCCGTCCTTGCGCGTGACGTAGAAGGCGATGGTGTGGAGCTGGATGTCGGGGTCGCGGCTGGCGTAGCCGCGGAGGAACTGGCTCCCGTTGAAGTCGGCGTAGAGGAACACGCCGTCGCGCGCCACCTCCTCGACGGACTTCCCGCCTTTCGTCGCCATGGTCCCCGCGACGGCGCGCATGAGGTCGCCCTGCTCGTTGTCGGGATACCGGGCCACGGCGCGCTCGAGCGAGTCGTTGGTCAGGGCCATCTCGATCTGGCCCTCGAGGCTCGAGCCGGGGATCGCGTCGAGGTTCCGCAGCAGGCCGCGCTTGACCATCACGGCCTCGACGAAGGGGACCGTGACCTTGTTCTCGGCGGCGATGCGGATCAGGAGGGCCGCGTGGCGGCGGAGCTTGGGGTCGAGCTTGGCGGCGACGCCGGCCTCGGCGGAGGCCTTGCCGGGGACGAGGTCCCGGCGCACCGCGGCGGCGCGGGGGGAGTCCTTCGGGATGCCGTTCTCCTCGAGCCAGTCGCCGAGGAGCGAGTCGGCCTCGCGTTCGGTGGGCTCGCGCACGCCGCCGAAGATGCCCTTGATGTAGCGCCGGGCGGCCTCGAGGTCGGGGTTGACGGGAGGCGCGCGGGCGGGGGCGGGCGCGGACTCGGCCTGCCAGGCCTCGGGCGTCTGGCGGGCCTGGAAGTAGGACAGGACCGCGTCGAAGTTCTTGCTCTGCTCGGGCGGGAGCAAAGCGAAGAGCGGGTTCTGCTTGAGGACGCTCAGGAACTTGAAGCTGCCCGCGAGCATCATCTCGTCCGTCGGGCCGGGCCCTTTGCCGACGGCCTGGAGCTGGGCGCGGATCTCGACGGCGAGGCCCTCCACGCGCTTGCGCGCGTCGGCCAGCGAGCCCACGTAGGTGGAGGATTGGTCGGCGAAGGCCAGGTTCTTGCCCCAGGCCAGGGCCCACTCGGCCTCGCCCGGGAAGGCCTCGGCCGCGGCCTTGGCGAAGTCGTCCTGCTTGGCCTTCAGCTTCGCCGGGTCCATGTCGAAGTCGGTGGCCATGATCAGGGCCTTGACCTGCGCGGCGGTGAAGCCGAAGCCGCCGCCGAAATCGAGCAGCAGGCCCCGGGCCTCGTCGTCCTTGTCCAGGTGCTCGAGCGTGGCCGCCACCCGGGCGGGGGTGTTCTCGGCCCGTTCGGGGTCCACGTCGTGGAGGGCGGCGGCGAGTATCAGGAGGATCTTCTTCTCGGCGGGGAGGTCCCGCCCCGACAGGATGCGGGCGGTGAGGTTGGCCACCTCGCGGGTGTGGCCGAGGCCGTGGTAGATCGAGTTCTGGTCGCCGGGATGGCGGCGGGAGAGGAAATCGTAGAGCCGGACGCGGAGGCCCTCCGGGACCCCGAGCCTGCCCAGCTCGATGAGGAAGTAGACCGGGGGGCCCGCCGGCGGGGCGGCGGGGGCGGCCGAGGGGTCGTTCTTGGGAGGGGTGCCGGGAGGCGCGGCGGCGGCCTGGGCGGGCTTCGACCCCGGCTTCTCCGCGGAAGCGGCCGCGGGAGCCGGAGCCTGGGCCAGAGCGGAGGGGGCGAGCCCCTGATTTATGGAAAGCGCGGGCGCGGCCATGGCCGGCGTCAGGGCGCCGGAGAGCGAGAGGGGGGTGAGCACGCCCCCGTTCTGGAGGCCGATCGGGGCCACGCCGCCGGCGTTCAGGGAGGTTCCGACCGTGCCCGAGGTGCCGGCCGCGGCGTCGGCCCCGGCGTTCGTCTTGATCTGGGCGCCGGCCGGGAGGGGCCACGCAATTAAGGTAAGAATCAGCGGGAGGGTAAGAAAGGGCCGCATTCCGGGAGTGTAGACCCGGGCCCGGCCTCTGTCAAGGGGTCCGGGAAACAGTTTTAATAAGATTTCGTTGACAGGGTTGAACGAGTCTGTTATAACATCATCGACGGAAGAACGCGCATGCGCAAGAAAATCCTCGACGTCCTCGCTCGCCGCCTCACGGTCCTCATCATCCCGCAGACTCAGATGAAGCCCTGGCGCTGGCAGTGCTCCACCGGCTTTTTCCTGTTCTGGTTGGGCCTCTGGTCGGCCATGACCGTCGGGGCGGGAGTGGTGGCAGGCCGTCACGTCGATTACTGGATCACCAAGGCCGACAACCAGGTCATGCTCACCAAGATGACCCGCCTGGCCCAGGAGATGGACCGCGCGCGCTACGCGCTCGACCAGGCCCGGGGCACGGACCGGCAGCTGCGCGGCCTGCTGTCGATGGCCAACAACCGCGACCCGATCGAGGCGGCCACCGGTGTCGGCGGCCCGACCTTGGCCGACCGCCTGAGCCTGGGCAAGATGCTCAACGGCGGGGCCTCCGCCATCCGCCAGGCCGACTGGCACCGCGAGATCGCTCGCCTGCGCCAAGACGCGGAGAACCGCCTGGCCAGCTTCCAGGAGATCGGCTGGTACGTGGGCAACCAGAAGAGCCTGCGCAACGCGACGCCGACCCTCTGGCCCACCCAGGGCAGGGTCTCCTCGGATTTCGGCTACCGCTTCTCCCCGATGCGCCGCGGCGAGGGCCGCAGCGACTCCGGCGACAACGGCGAGTTCCACGCCGGCATCGACATCGCCAACGCCGCCGACACCTTGGTGCAGGCGACGGCCGACGGCACCGTCCGGTTCTCGGGCTGGTCCCACGGCTACGGGAACATGGTCGTCATCGATCACGGCTACGGCGTCAGCACCCTGTACGGGCACACCTCGAAGACGCTCGTGAAGGCCGGCGACCGCGTGATGCGCGGCCAGGTGATCGGCTACATGGGCACGACCGGACGCTCGACGGGCGCTCACCTTCACTACGAGGTGTGGCGCCAGGGCCGGCCCATCAACCCCTGGACCTACCTCAAGGTCGGCCCCGGCCCCGACCTGCTCGGCTACCTGCCTCGCGCCCCGAAGGCCCGCTCCTGATGTTCGGCGAGAAGGGCGGACGCGGGGACGCGCGCGAAGGCATGACCTTGATCAGCGAGGACGCCTTCTTCCACGGCACCCTCGTGGTCAAGGGCTCGCTGCGCGTCGAGGGCGCCTTCGAGGGCGACATCTCCGACGCGGTGGACGTCGAGGTCGGCGCGAAGGGCCGCGTGATCGGCAACCTCGCCGCCGAGACCGTCGTGGTCGCCGGCGAGGTCGTCGGCGACATCGTCGCGGCCCGCTCCCTGGAGATCCTTCCGGGCGGGCGCGTGACCGGGGACATCCGCGCCCCGAAGCTGAAGATCGACGACGGGGCCTTCTACGAGGGCGCCTGCTCGATGGGCTCCGACGACGGGAAGGCCCGCCGCCGCCGCTCGCGCGCCGAGTCCGACGCGTCCCAGCCCGCGGACACCGTCTCCTAGATGGTAGAATCGACCTAGGCCCCGTCCAGAACCAAGGAGTCCCATGATCTCATTCCTGCGCCGCCACCAGAAAAGCATCTTCGTCGCGACAATCACCGTATTCCTGTCCGGCAGCTTCGTCGGGCTCGGCGGCTTCTACTTCACGAGCCGGGACAACGACGGCGCCGTGGCCCGGATCGGCGACAGCAAGATCCCGGCCCAGCGCCTGCTGCTGCGCGTCAATCAGTACGCCGACGCCCTCCGGCAGAAGGGCACCGAGGTCGACGACGCCATGATGTCCCGCCTCAAGCGCGAGATGCTCAACGACATGATGATCGAGGAGATGATGGCGCTGAAGGCCGACGAGCTCGGCCTGAAGGTCACCAACGACGAGCTGTCCCGCGACATCCGCGCGACGCCGGCCTTCCAGCGCGACGGCCAGTTCGACCAGGACGTCTACTTCCGCCAGGTGCGGTCGATCTTCCGCGAGAACCCGCAGGAGTACGAGCGCAACCGCCGCAAGGCCATCAAGAGCGGCCGCCTGAAGCAGCTGATCTACCGCGTCGCGAAGGTCCCGGCCTCCGAGGTGGACGCCGCCTACGCGCAGGTCCTGAAGACCGCGCCGAAGAAGGACCTGGCCAAGATCACCAAGCAGGCGGTCGCGCAGAACCTCCAGCAGCAGCGCGCCGTCGAGCTGATCAACCACTGCCTCAAGCAGCTCTCGGCGCGGGTCGAGCACCAGATCTGGTTCGACCGCGTGGACTCCGGGGCCAACTCATGAGCGACATACTCGTCGTCGGCTCCGTCGCGCTCGACTCCGTCAAGACCACCGCGGGCAAGTCCGTCGAGGCCCTCGGCGGCTCGGCCACCTACTTCGCGCTCTCCGCGAGCTACTTCTCCTCCGTCGCCCTCGTCGGCGTCGTGGGGCAGGACTTCCCGCGCGAGCACCGCCGCACGCTCGAACGCCGCGGCGTGGACCTCGAGGGCCTGAAGGCCGCGAAGGGCAAGACCTTCCGCTGGGCCGGCAAGTACGGCAAGGACGCCGCCGTCGCGGAGACCTTGGCCACGCACCTCAACGTCTTCAAGGAGTTCAAGCCGGTCCTCTCCGAGGCCCAGCGCAAGGCGCCGGTCGTGTTCCTCGCGAACATCGATCCCGAGCTCCAGGCCGAGGTCCTGGCGCAGATGAAGGGCCCCGCGCTCGTCGCCTGCGACACGATGAACTACTGGATCGAGTCCAAGCCCGCGGCGATCAAGAAGCTACTGGCCAAGGTGGACATCTTCTTCTCGAACGACCAGGAAGCGATGCGCCTGACGGGCGCGCCGAACGCGCTGCAGGCCGCCGAGGTCCTCGCCGACTGGGGACCTTCGGTCGTTGTCATAAAAAAAGGCGAGCACGGCGCGCTGATGAAGGTCGGCTCCAAGTTCTTCGTCTTCCCCGCCTATCCCCTGGCGCGCATCAAGGACCCGACGGGCGCGGGCGACACCTTCGCGGGCGGGTTCCTCGGCTACCTCGCGTCCTCGGCGGCTTACAAGGACGTCGCGCACCTCAAGCGCGCGATGGCCTACGGCACGACGATGGCCTCGTTCAACGTCCAGGATTTCTCGACCAAGAACATCGAGGACCTGGAGCGCGACGTCATCGACGAGCGCTTCCACGACCTCGCGGAGCGCATGACGATCCCGCGCGCGGACGAGTTCCTGAAGGCCCGGCGCGCCGTCGCGGCGTGATCCGGCTCGAAGGCCTCAGCAAGACCTTCGGCGCGTACAAGGCCGTCGACGACCTCAATCTGGAGGTCCGCCCCGGCGAGATCTTCGGCTTCCTCGGCCCCAACGGCGCCGGCAAGACCACGACGGTCAAGATGATGACCGGCCTCCTCAAGCCGTCCGCCGGCCGCGTCCTCGTCGGCGGGCGCGACATGGCCGCCGACCCCATCGCCGCCAAGCGCGCGATGGGCCTGGTCCCCGACGAGCCCTTCGTCTACCCGAAGCTCACCGGCGCGGAGTACCTGCGCTTCGTCGGGGAGCTGTACGGCGTCGCCTTGCCTGATATGAAGAAGCGCGTCCCCGAGCTGCTGGAGATGTTCGAGCTGACGCCCTGGGGAGGGGAGCTGCTCGAGAGCTATTCCCATGGGATGAGGCAGAAGCTCGTGCTGGCGGGGATCTTGCTCCATGAGCCGAAGATCCTCGTGCTCGACGAGCCGATGGTCGGCCTGGATCCCAAGAGCGGCCGGCTGGTCAAGGACATCTTCCTCAAGCTGGCCGAGCGCGGCACCGCGATCTTCATGTGCACCCACGTCCTCGAGATCGCCGAGAAGCTGTGCCACCGCATCGGCATCATGATCGGGGGGAAGATGATCGCCTGCGGCAGTATCGAGGAATTGCGGGCCGCGTCAGCGGCCAAGCAAGAGGGGCGCGACCTCGAAAGCATCTTCCTGAGCCTGACCGGCGGCGCCGAGTACTCGACGCTCCTCAAATACCTTTAGAATGCTCGGCACCTTGCTGCGCCGCCGCGCGCGGACCTTCGTCAACACCATCGGCGCCTGGACCGGCTACGAGTGGGTGCGCAACGCGGCGTTCGGCTCCGCGGGCTTCGGCCTGCTGTTCGGCCTGCACTACGGGTTCTACCGCCTCCTCAAATACCTCTCCACGGTCGAGCTGATCGGCCTCCTGCTGACCTGGAAGCTCACCGCGATGCTGCTGCTGATGACCTTGTCCATGGTCGTCGTCTCGAGCCTCCTGACGGCGCTGACGACGCTTTTCTACTCCTACGACCTGAAGTTCCTGATGAAGGCCCCGGTGAGCCTGCGCTCGGTTTTCCTCGACAAGTCGCTGGAGAGCGCGTTCTTCGCCTCCTGGATGATCGGCCTCATCCTGGTCCCGTACGTCGCCGCGATCATGCGCGTGCAGCACCTGGGCTTCGGGTTCCTCGCCGGGTTCCTCGCCGCCGTCCCGCCCTTCCTCCTGCTGGCCGCGTCCTTCGGCATCGGCTTCACCTTGCTGCTCCTCTACCTGTTCCCTTCGTCGCGGACCCGCGACGTCGTCTGGGTGTTCTCGAGCCTCTCGCTCACGGTGACCTACGGCCTGGTGCGCTTCGCCCAGCCCGAGAAGCTCATCCGGCCGGACGCGCTCAAGGTCGTCGCCGAGTACCTGAACTTCCTGCAGGCCCCGACCGCGCCTTACCTCCCGTCGTGGTGGCTCGCCGAGGCGCTGCGCATGGCGGCCGAAGGCCAGTGGCGGGGCTACGCCCTGCGGGCCGTCGGATTGTGGGCGGCGGCGTTCCTGGTGTACGGATTATTGGTCGCCCTCGCCGGGAAGATCTACTTCATCGGGTACAGCGGAGCGCAGGAAGGGGCTTTGCGCAAACGCGTCCACGGCTTCAAACCCCTGCCTGAACAGCGATTGTTGGGCGCTCGCTCCGCGGCGGTGCTCCTGTGGAAGGAACGGACGACGTTCTTCCGGGATGTGAAGCACTGGTCCCAGATACTCCTCATCATAGGGCTGGTGTTCGTGTACCTGTTCAGCATACAGCGCCTGCCGCTCGATTCGGCCGAGCTCAAGAGCCTCGTCTCCTTCTTGAACGTCGGCACCGCGGGCTTCGTCCTGGCCGCGCTGGGCCTGCGCTTCACCTTCCCGGCGATCAGCCTCGAGGGGAAATCCTGGTGGGTGCTGCGCAGCGCGCCGATCGACATCGGCCTCGTCATGCGCGAGAAGCTCCTCTTCTCCGCGATCCCGATCCTGAGCATCTCGGCGACCTTGGCGCTGATGACGAATTGGATCCTCGCGGCGGACCGCTTCACGTCGATCCTCTCCTTCGGGGCGCTGGTCACGGTGGGCCTGGCCGTCTGCGTGATGGGCGTGGGGTTCGGCGCCCTGTTCCCGAACTTCACCGTCGAGAACATCCATCAGATCGAGTCCTCGGTGGGGGGCTTCGTCTACATGGTCGCGTGCCTGTTCTACGTCGGCTTCACCATCGCCGTCCTCGCCGCCCCCATGCAGATGCACTTCGCCGAGCGCTTCGGCACCGGCGTCTGGAGCTCCCGCGTCGCGCTGTATTCGGCCCTCGGGTGGCTGGCCCTCAACGCCGTTGCTATGATAGTGCCCTGGACGCTCGGCCGCCGGGCGTTGGAGAACCATGAATAGATATCTCGTTGCCGTTCTTCTCGCCGCGACGCCCGCCGCTTTCGCGGCCGAGGCGGCCGCTCCGAAAGTCGCGATCATCATCGACGACTTCGGCCTGAACTACAAGAAGACGCCTCCCGACGAGGAGTGGATGGCCCTGCCGGGCGTGATGACCTTCGCCGTGATGCCCGAGTCCCCGCGCACGAAGAAGGTCGCGCCGCTGATCTCCTCCACGACGACGAAGGAGCTCATCATCCACTACCCGTTCGACCCGTTCCAGTCGCTGAAGCTGGCGAAGGACGACGTCGATGCCGAGGATGTCGAGAAGACGAAGAAGCTCCTGGAAAAGGCCATGAAGCAGATCCCCAACGCCAGGGGCCTCAACAACCACCGCTCGTACAAGGCGACGAAGAACCGGCCGCTGATGCGCGCCTTCATGGCCCAGCTCAAGCCCACGGGGATGTACTTCATCGACTCGAAGGTCTCCGAGAAGAGCGTCGCCCGCGCCGAAGCGACGGCCGCCGGCATCCCCGCGGCGACCAACGACGTCTTCCTCGACACCGCCGAGCTGCACACGCAGGCCTTCTGCGTGAAGATGCTCCGCCAGACGGTCGCCCGCGCGCGCAAGCACGGCTCGGCGATCGCCATCGGCCATCATTACTTCCGGACGACGCTCGACTGCCTGAAGGAAGAGATGCCGAAATACGAGAAGGAAGGCGTCGTGTTCGTGAAGGGCTCGGCGCTCGCGCGCTGAACGGGGCCGCTACTGGTAGATGACGACGAGAGGCTTCGGCTCGAGCTTGAGCAGCTCCGCCGGCGTCATCACCGGCTTGTCGTTCTTGTAGAAGAGCTTGATCCCGGCGTGCTGGACGGGCTCGTTGGTCACCGTGACGCGGTAGACCTTGCGCTTGAGCGCGGGCGTCCCGAAGCCGTCCATCACGACGGCGATCTGCACCCGGGGATCGAGGCGGATGCGCTCGCGCCGCATCAGCATCGGCTCGGTGAAGCGATGCACGATCAGGAGCTTCGGCGGCAGCGAGCCTTGCGCCGCGATCGTGGAGAGCAGGATGGACGCGACGTTGACGTCCTCGCCGTCGCTCGTCCCGATCCGCTTGCCCGGACGGATCCCCCGCGGCATGTCGAACTCCGGGTCGAGGGCCAGGTGGACATGCGGGCGCTCGAGGAACGGGCGCAGCCGCTCCACCTCCGCCCTCACCGTGCTGTGCCCGATCTGGACGTCGAGGATCACGAGCCAGCCCCGGCGCGCGGCCCAGCCGATGACCTTCTCGATGAGCGCGTCGGGCATGCGGTTATTGTAGCGGCCGTCGGGACCCGGCGTCGGGGAGGCGACCGTGGCCACGAGCTCGAGCGCGGGGAGGACCGGCGTCGCGGGGTCGGCCCGGCGCCACTCCTCGGCCTGCGCCTCGAGGCGGTCGAGCATCTGATCGACGGGGATCTCCCCGAGTATGCCCATCCTTTTAGAGAGGGGGTTGCCGTAATAGCTGACGATGCGGCACTCGGGCAGGAGCTTCCCGGGGGGGCAGGGCGCGGGCGCGGCGAGGGCGGGCGCCGTCAGGAGCAGCGCGAGCGCGAGGGGCCTCAAAGCGCTTCGCGCTTCGTCTTCTTCAGCTCGACCTCGAACTTCTGAAGGGGCGCGCCGGGCACGCCGGAGAACGCCCGCACGCGCAAAGTCGACTTGTCCTTGAGGGCGAAGTAGGCGCGGTGGACGGCGCCGTTGGCGAAGGTCAGGTCGATCTGCCGGTCGGGCGGGAGCGGCTTGCCGTCAGGGGACTCCGGCGGCACCTCGGTTCCCACGATGGCGCCGCCCTTGAGCGCGGCCTCCGGGGCCAAGGTCGTGGTCAGCACGGCCTCGTACACGCCGCGCGGCTTGCCCGGGACCAAAGAGAGGGTGTCGGTCAGGCGGTCCCGGAACTGAAGCTCCTTGAGGTCCAAGGTCACGGCGGTCTTGCCGCCCCAGCCCGTCTTGACCGTCAGCAGGAGCTCGTAGCGGCCGAGGGCGTGGATCAAGGAGCCCTCCCAGCGCCCGTCGAGGTCCTTCAGGTCGGCCTTGGCCTCCTTCCCCGGAGGCACGACCGGCAGGCCCGGGAGCAGGACGACGGGCAAGGTCCCCGTCGAGCACTCGACCGGGACGAAAAGGTCCCCGGACAGGGCGGGCGTCCGGCCGTTGGGGCACAGGCGCGGCGCCGCGAGCAGCGGAGCGGCGGCCAGGGCCGCCAGGGCGGCGAGCGCGAAGGTCGGGGGGATCCTCATGGGGGAAATCGTAGCGGCGGTGGGACTCGAACCCACAAGGGCGTGAACCCGATCGATTTTGAGTCGATTGCGTCTGCCATTCCGCCACGCCGCCTACACGGTCATCTTATCAAAATTGGGGTCAGACCTCCCGCTGTTGCAAAGTCGGGGTCTGACCCCAACAACGCAACAACGGGAGGTCAGACCCCGCCTTATAATGGATTCATAACGGCTTCGGGCGCTATCGTGAGGTCATGGATCGATTCAAGAAGCTCTTGCTGGGCAAGCCGCGCGACATCCGCGATCCGGACGTCTTCCATAAGATCTCGCTGGCCGCCTTCCTGGCCTGGGTGGGCCTGGGCGCCGACGGCTTGTCCTCCTCGGCGTACGGACCGGACGAGGCCTACCGCGCCCTGGCCGGCCACACCCATCTGGCCTTGCTGCTCGTCGTCATGACCGCCGTGACGATCTTCGTCATCTCCATCGCGTACTCGAACCTCATCGAGCACTTCCCGGGCGGCGGCGGCGGCTACCTCGTCGCGACCAAACTCCTCGGGGAAAAGGCGGGCGTCGTCTCCGGCTGCGCCTTGCTCGTGGACTATGTTCTGACCATCTCGGTGTCGGTGGCGTCCGCCTGCGACGCGCTCTACTCCTTCCTTCCTCCGCATTGGATCGGGACCAAGCTGCTCGCGGCCGCCATCGCCCTGCTCCTGCTCCTCGTGCTGAACCTGCGAGGGGTGAAGGAATCGGTCACCTTCCTGGCGCCCATATTCCTCTTCTTCGTCGTCTCGCACGTCGGGATGATCCTCTACGCCGTGTTCAGCCACCTTCCCGTCCTCCCCCAGGTGTTCCGGGACACCGGGACCGACCTGAACGCCTCCGTCGCGACGCTCGGCTTCGCGCCGGTCGCGTTCATCCTCCTGCGCGCCTACTCGATGGGCGGCGGCACCTATACCGGCATCGAGGCGGTCTCCAACGGCGTGGCGATGCTTCAGGAGCCGCGCGTGCAGACCGGCAAGCGCACCATGTTCCTGATGTCCACCTCGCTCGCCTTCACCGCGGGCGGCATCCTGCTCGGCTACCTGCTGGTCAACGCCGCCCCCGAGGCGGGAAAGACCATGAACGCGGTCCTGCTCGAGAACCTCTACGGCGGCTGGGGGACGATCGGCCGGATCATGATCGTGGCGACCTTGTTCTCCGAGGCGGCTCTGCTCCTCGTCGCCGCGCAGACGGGCTTCCTCGACGGCCCGCGGGTGCTCTCCAACATGGCGCTCGATTCCTGGGTGCCGCACAGCTTCTCCCAGCTCTCCGACCGCCTGGTCACGCAGAACGGCGTCTTCCTGATGGGCGCGGCGGCGATGGGGACCTTGCTCTACACCAAGGGCAACATCACCATGCTCGTCGTGATGTACTCGATCAACGTGTTCCTGACCTTCTCTCTGACCGAGCTCGGGATGTCGAAGTACTGGCTCCAGCACCGGGGCACGACGGCGAAGTGGCGCGTCCCGCTCGCCATCCATAGCGTCGGCCTCGTCATGTGCGTCAGCATCCTGTGCGTCACCTTGTTCGAGAAGTTCCTCGAGGGCGGCTGGATGACCGCCGTCATCACGAGCCTGACCATCGCGGTCTGCTTCTGGATCCGCCGCCACTACCGGGAGGTAAGCGGGAGCCTGAAGGGCCTGGAGAAGATACTCGAGGCGTCCCCGCTCGTGGGCGAGAAGGCCGGCCCGAGCAAGCTCGATTCCAAGGCGCCGACGGCCGTGCTCACCGTCTCGGACTTCTCCGGCTACGGCCTGCATCACATCCTCGCGATCCAGCGCCTGCTGCCCGGCTACTTCAAGAACTTCGTGTTCGTCTCCGTCGGCGTGCTCGACTCGGGCAACTTCAAGGGCAGCGAGGCGGTCGGCCAGCTCGAGAAGGAGAAGCGGGCGCACCTGGCGGACTATGTCGCCTGGTGCCGGCAGCACGGCCTCGAGGCGGACTCCCGCCTCGCGCTCGGCACGGAGACGGTCGACACCCTGGAGAAGACGATCATCGAACTGTCGCGGGAGTTCCCGCGCATGATCGTGTTCACCGGCAAGCTGATCTTCCGCCAGGAGCGCTGGTACCAGCCCATCCTGCACAGCGAGACCGCCAACGCGATCCAGCGCCGCCTGCAGTTCAACGGGGTCCAGGTCGTCGTACTGCCGGTGCGGGTTTACTGATACCATAGCGCCATGAGCGTCCAAGGCTACGCCGTCGCGGCGGCCGTCGCGGCCCTCTGCACGGCCGCGTGCTTCGCGCTGTACCCGTTCCTGTCGCTCAACGACCTCGTCATGGTCTACCTCGTCGGGACCTTGGTCGTCGCCCTGCGCGGACGGCGCGGCCCGGCCCTCTTCTCCTCCTTCCTGGGGGTGCTGTGCTTCAACTTCTTCTTCGTGCCGCCGCGCTTCACCTTCCACGTGGAGCACTCCCAGTTCGTGGTCACCTTCGCGGTCATGTTCGCCGTGGCCCTGATCATCAGCCACCTCGCCGTGCGCGCGCGGACCCAGGCGGAGGCCGCCAAGCGCGCCGAGGTCGTGGCCGAGACCGAGCGCCTGCGCAGCTCCCTGCTCAGCGCCGTCTCGCACGAGCTGAGGACGCCGCTGGCGGCCATCATCGGCTCCGCGAGCACCTTGCTCCAGGCGGCGCAGCCGTCCCGGGACCTCCTCGTCAACATCCGCGACGAGGCGGAGCGGCTCGCGCGCCTCGTGCACAACCTCATCGAGACCACCCGCCTCGAGTCGGGCGCGGCGCTGAAGAAGGAGCCTTATCCGATCGAGGACGTGATCGGCACGGCCCTGGAGCGGACCGAGCGGCTCCTCGCGGGCCGCAAGGTGGAGGCCGATCTGCCGGAGAACCTGCCGCTCGTCCCTGTCGACCCGGTCCTGATGGAGCTCGTGTTCGTGAACCTGATCGAGAACGCCGTGCGCCACGCCCCCGAGGGACCCCTCGACATCGTCGCGCGCGAGCGCATGGACTTCCTCGAGGTGTCCGTCGCCGACCGCGGGCCGGGGCTCAAGCCCGAGGAGCTCGAGCGCGTCTTCGAGAAGTTCTACCGGGCGAGCGCGGCCCCCGGCGCCGGGCTCGGCCTGGCGATCTGCAAGGCGGTCGTGACGGCCCACGGCGGGACCATCCGGGCCGAGAACCGCCCCGGAGGCGGGGCCGTCTTCCTGCTGACCTTGCCCCGGGGGGGCGCCAAGTGACCGAGCGCAAGGCGACCGTCCTCGTCGTGGACGACGAACGCGCGATCCAGCGCTTCCTGCGCCCCTCGCTCGAGGAGAACGGCTTCTCCGTGCTGGAGGCCTCCACCGGCAAGTCCGCCCTCGACCTCGCCGTCTCCAGGAAGCCCGACGTCATCCTTCTCGACCTGAGCCTGCCGGACATGGACGGCCTGGACGTGCTCAAGCGCCTGCGCGAGTGGAGCTCGGCGCCCGTGATCGTCGTGTCCGCGCGCGGCCAGGAGTCGGACAAGATCGCCGGCCTCGACCGGGGCGCCGACGACTACCTGACCAAGCCGTTCGGCGTCGAGGAGCTGCTCGCCCGCATCCGTGTCGCCCTGCGCCACGCCGAGGGCGCCGCGCGCGACCCCGAGCCCGTTTACGAGCACGGCGACCTCAAGATCGACCTGACCTTGCGCCGGGTGTGGCTCGCGAAGAAGGAGGTGCGGCTGTCGCCGCTCCAGTACACCTTGCTCGCCGCCTTGGTCCGCGACGCGGGGCGCGTCGTCTCCCAGAAGCAGCTCATGAAGGAGCTCTGGCCGGAGGGGGGCAGCACGCCCGAGGCCCTGCGCATCCTGGTCCACCAGACCCGCCACCGCGTCGAGAAGGAGCCGGTGCGCCCCCGCCACCTCAAGACCGAGCCCGCCGTGGGCTACCGCCTCGAAGCTCCCGACGAATAGCGCCGGTTATCGTCGAGCGGTATCGAGCCCGACTCGATCCACTCCAAATATCGCTTCTTTGATATGGCTACTTCCACAGATAAGGTCGCCATCGCAGCCAAGCGATAACGCCGGGCCGTTGCGAGCGCATCCGACAGCCTGGCATCTCAAGTCCGACGAGCCCGCCGAAGCCGTGAAGCGTTTCGCCGCGCGGCGGCGGATCACCCACATCTTGTCCTAGCAGGAATCTTTCCGGCGGCGGGTCTGACGACGGCGCTAAGCGGCCGGGCTTGTGGCGCAATCCTTCGCATGATACACTTGGCTCATGAAGCGTTGCGTCCCCATCCTCATCGTGCTCCTCCTCTGCGGCTGCGGGGCCAACAGGATCCACCACGCTGTCGCCGCGGGCGACGCCGCCCGCGTGCAGAGCCTCGTTCAATCGGGCGCCGATATCGAGACGACCGTGCCGAACCGCCCTCCTTTTTTCCGATACGTCTACATGACCCCGCTCCAAGTCGCCGCCGAGCGCGGAGACGAGGCCATGATCCGGCTCCTCCTCGGTCTCGGGGCCAAAGTCGACGGGAGGCTCCGCTGGCGGAAGGAAACCCCTCTCCACTACGCCGCGGCAGGAGGACACCTCGCCGCGGTCCGCGCGCTGCTGGCCGCCGGCGCCGATTCGGAGGTCGGCGACGAGAAGGGGAAGACGCCGGGAGATCTCGCGCTGGCTAACGGGTTCCGCAACGTGTACGCGGTCCTGGCGCCTCGTACGCCGGCCGCGGAGCCTCCCGCCGCTCCCAGACCCGAGGCTCCCGCTCTCCCGGCGGAAAACCCGCGCTACAGGACCCCCGAGCGCTCGGCCGACCTGGCGGTGGTGGTGGGCATCGAGAAGTACTCGGATCTGCCCGAAGCGCTTTACGCTGAGAACGACGCGGCCGCGATGAGGGAGCATTTCGAGGCCTTGGGAGTCCCGGTGAGGAACATCGCATTCCTTTCCGGCCCTAAGGCAGGGCGGGCCTCCATGGAGAAATACCTCGAGGACTGGCTGCCGCGCCTTGTCAAGCCGTCGAGCCGGGTGTACTTCTATTTCTCGGGCCACGGCTCGCCCGATCCCAAGACGGGCGAGCCTTATCTGGTGCCGTGGGACGGCGATGCCAACTTCCTCGCTCGGACCGCGTATCCCGTCAAACGGCTATACGACAAGCTGGCCTCTCTCGGCGCCGCCGAAACCGTCGTGATGCTCGACGCGTGCTTTTCGGGAGGCGGAGGCCGCTCCGTCCTGCCCAAAGGCGCGCGCCCCCTGGTCGCCAAGACGGAGGCGGTGGCTCCCTCCGGGACGGTGGCGGCCTTGACGGCCGCGGCCGGCGATGAGATAACCTCCGGCCTCGACGCGGCGCGCCACGGCGCATTCACCTACTACCTTCTCAAAGGCCTCAACGGCGCGGCCGCTAACGGCTCGGGGAAGATCACGCTCCGCTCGCTGCACGAATATCTCAAGCCGCGCGTTCAGGACGAGGCGCGTCGTCTGAACAGGGATCAGACCCCGCAGTTGTCGGCCGGCGAGCCGCTCGCGCAAGCCCCTCTGCGCTGAGACGGCTCCCGCGGGCGATCGCGGGCCGTTAAGAGGGCGTCCGGGCGCTTCAGCCGCATCCTCTTTTAGAGACCCTTGGGGTCAGCGCAGGAGCAGTCCCGCGTCGCCCATCAAACGCGGGTCCTGAGTCCGGTTCACTCGCGCGGCCTCGTCCTGCACTCGCGGCGTCAGATACGAATGCAGGCCGCCGGCGGTGAAGTCCGTCGCCTCGCCGTTGAGGCCTTTGAGGAGGAAGTAGGTGAAGGCTCCGTGCCCCTTGCCGGGAGCGCTCCCGGTGATCTGGTTGTCCGCCGCGGCGGCGAGCACCGTGAGCCGTCCGGAGGAGGGCGTCTCCATCTTGGCCACGAGGGGGCGCGCGCCCGCGGGCAGGACCGAGCGGCCGCCCGCGCCCGAGAAGCAGGAGTCGAGCATGACGAGGACCTTCCGGCTCTTGAGCTCGGAGAGCTTCGCGTAGAGGCGCTTGACGGGATAGGCCGTGCGGGCCAGGAAGTTCGGGTCGCCGTCCCAGGGCAACAGATAGGGCTCCCCGGTCGCCGGGTCCGGCGCGCCGTGGCCGGAGAAATAGAAGAACACTCGGCCCTCGGGCTTGGCCAGGCGCGGGAGCCAGTCCTCGAGGTATTTCTCGAGGCTCGCCCGGCCGGCCTTGGCGCCGCCGAGATAGGCGATGTTGCGCGGCGGGACCCCGAGGGCCTCGATGTGCGCGCGCACGGCGGCCGCGTCGGCCTCCGCGTAGGAGGCGTCGGGCAGGTCGGAGTACTTCTCGATGCCGACGATCACGGCGAAGTCCTGCGGGCGCTCCGCGGCGCGGTAGCGGGGCGCGTCCACGTCGGAGGAGGGCCGGGCCGGGGCGGACGGCTGCAGCGGCATCGGGACTTCGACGACGGGCGCCTCGGCATCCTTTCTCGGGGCGAGGCGGCGCTCCTCGCCGAGCTTCGCCGCCAGCGGCGTTCCGGGCGCGAGACGCTCGTACACCGCCCGGGGCATCCATGCCGCGAGGTTCGAGCCGGCGCCCGGATGACCGATCACCGTGAATAGGGCGTCGCCGGATCGCGCGGCGGCTAGCTCCCACCGCCATTTCAGTGGCGGCGCCTCGATGCGGACGTCGCAGGTCGGCGATTCTACTGCGCCGATCCGCTTGAATATCTCGGAGAACGCCTCGGTCGCGATCCGATAGAAGACGTCGGAGTCCTTGCGCGTCAAGCAGGCCTCGAGGTCGAGCTTGCGAACCTCGCCGAGACCGCTGGGTTCCGAGCGGGACCGGCCGCCGTCCGCGTCGATGACCTCGACGCTCCCACAGCCGGCGGCAAGGACGATCAGAAGGAGGGGTAGTCTCATGCCCGCAGTTTACGAAAACCACGACAACGCAACAACGGGAGGTCAGACCCCGCCGTTAAAGGCCTTTGTAGGTGGTCAAAGTGCGGATGTACTGCTGGCGCTCGAAGGCGGACGGGTCGGCGCAGTTGCGCTGGCTCATGCTGCCGCGCAGCTGGGAGACGGACTTGTACTCGCGCTCGGTCATCCAGCGCACGAGCTCGCCCTCGATGGTCCGGATGTGCTCGATGCCGAACTTGTACAGGGCGGAGCACAGCATCGTCGTCGTCGCACCCGCCATCAGGAGCTTGAGGGAATCCATCGCGGTGTGGACGCCGCTGGTCGCGGCGAGGTCGGCCTTGATCCGCCCGGAGAGCACCGCGGTCCAGTGGAGCGGCAGGCGCAGGGCCTGGGGCGTGCTGAGGAGGAGGTTGGGCCGCACCTCGAGCTTCTCGAGGTCGAAGTCGGGCTGATAGAAGCGGTTGAAGAGGACCAGGCCGCCCGCGCCCGCGTCGTCGAGGCGCTTGGCCATGCTCGCCATGTTGCTGAAGAAGGGGGCGAGCTTCACGGCGACGGGTATGGTCACGACCGAGCGCACCGCGGTGAGGATGTCGACGTGGGTCTGCTCCACCGTCTCACCTGAGACCGAGGGGTCGGTGGGGATGTAGTAGATGTTCAGCTCGAGGGCGTCGGCGCCGGCGCTTTGAATGTCCTTGGCGTAGCTCGTCCACCCGCCCAGGGAGGTGCCGTTGAGGCTGGCGATGATCGGCAGCTTCGTCGCCGCCTTGGCCTTGCGGATGTGGTTGAGGTAGCTCTCGGGGCCCCAGTGGAAGTCGGCGACCGCGGGGAAGAAGCTCTGCGCCTCGGAGAAGGCGTTGGTGTTCTCCGTCAGCCGCGTGATCAGGTCGTCGCGGTCGCGCGTCAGCTGCTCCTCGAACAAAGAGCTCAGCACGACGGCCGACGCCCCGGCGTCCTCCATGCGGCGGATGCCGTCCAAGGTCTCGGACAGCGGGCTCGCCGAGACCACGAGCGGCGTGCGCAGCTTCAGGCCCAGGTAGGTGGTGCTCAGGTCCATGGTCATCTCCTCAGGATATTTAGACCGCCGGGCGCGGCTTGCGCCCGGAGAGGTATTCGTACAGCTCCCAGCGCGTGGCCGCGTCCTGCTGGGCCATGTCGAAGAGGACCTTGGCCTCCTCGGGCTTGCTCTTGGCGAGCATCTGGAAGCGGTTCTCGCTGGCGAGATAAGCCCCGAGCCCGGCGGGCCGCGTCGGCTTGGAGTCGAGGATGAGCGGCGCCTCGCCGGCCTTGGCCCGGTCGGGGGAGTAGCGGTACAGGATCAGCTTCCCGGTGTCGGCCGCGGCCTTCTGGTTCTGGTTGGCGGTGCGCATGTCGATGCCGTGGGCGATGCAGTGGCTGTAGGCGATGATCAGCGCGGGGCCGTCGTAGGCCTCGGCTTCGATGAAGGTCTTGAGCGTCTGCTCGTCGCGGGCGCCCATGGCCACCGAGGCCACGTAGATGTTGCCGTAGGACATGGCCATGAGGCCGAGGTCCTTCTTCGCGGCGGGGTTGCCGCCGCTGCTGAACTTGGCCACCGCGCCGCGCGGAGTGGACTTCGACTTCTGGCCGCCCGTGTTGGAGTAGACCTCGGTGTCGAGGACGAGCACCTTCACGTTCTTGCCGCTGGCGAGGACATGGTCGAGGCCGCCGTAGCCGATGTCGTAGGCCCAGCCGTCGCCGCCGACGATCCAGACGCTCTTGCGCGTCAGGTTGTCCGCGACGCCGAGCAGGCGCCGCGCCTTGGGGTCCTTGAGGCCGGAGAGCTTCTTCTTGAGCTCGGCGACGCGCTCGCGCTGGTCGTAGATGTCGGCCTCGTCCTTCTGGGAGGCGTCGAGGATGGAGCGGGCGAGCTCGGGGCCGACGACGCCCTCCATGCTCTTGAGCAGGTCGCGCGCGGCGCCGGTCTGATGGTCGACCGACAGGCGCATGCCCAGGCCGAACTCGGCGTTGTCCTCGAACAGGGAGTTGGCCCAGGCGGGGCCGCGGCCCTCCTCGTTCTTCGCCCACGGCGTCGTGGGGAGGTTCCCGCCGTAGATCGAGGAGCAGCCGGTGGCGTTGGCGATGAGCAGGCGGTCGCCGTACAGCTGGCTGAGCAGCTTGAGGTACGGCGTCTCGCCGCAGCCGGCGCAGGCGCCGGAGAACTCGAACAGCGGGCGCTGGAACTGCTCGTGGCGGATCGAGCCGGTCTTGAGCAGGCGCCGGTCGACCTCGGGGAGCTCGAGGAAGAACTCCCAGTTCTTGCGCTCGGGCTCCACCAGCGGGGCCGCGGGGCGCATGTTGATGGCCTTGAGCTTGGTCTCGGACTTGTTGCGCGCCGGGCAGACGTCCACGCAGATGCCGCAGCCGGTGCAGTCCTCGACGGAGACCTGGAGGGTGTACTTCATGCCCTTCCACTCGCGGTCCTTGGGGTCGCAGGACTTGAAGGTGGGCGGGGCCCCGGTGAGCTCGGCCGGCATGTACACCTTGGGCCGGATCACGCCGTGGGGGCAGACGATGACGCACTTGGCACACTGGATGCAGACGGACTCGTCCCAGACGGGGACCTCCTGGGCCAGGCCGCGCTTCTCCCATTGGGCGGTCGCGGTCGGGTAGGTGCCGTCGACGGGCATGGCGCTGACGGGCAGGCGGTCGCCCTCGCCGGCGCAGATCGGCCCCAGCACGGAGCGCACCCAGTCCGGCGCGCCGGGGGCGACCGGCGGCACCAGGGCGGCGTGGACGTGACCGCCCGCGGGGACGACGACCTGATGGAGGTTCTTGAGGCTCTCCTCGACGGCCTTCAGGTTCTTGTTGACGAGCTCCTCGGACTTCCGGCCGTAGGCCTCGCGGATGGACTCGCGGATGGCCTCGACGGCCTGCTCCTTGGGGAGCACGCCGGAGATGGAGAAGAAGCAGGCCTGCATCACGGTGTTGATGCGCCCGCCCAGGCCGTTCTCGCGGGCGACCTTGTAGGCGTCGATGACGAAGAAGCGCAGCTTCTTGGCCTTGATCTCCTCCTGGTCCTCCTTGGGCAAGGTCTCCCAGGCCGCGAGGGGGCCGGCGGCGGTGTTGAGCAGGAACACGCCTCCGGGCGCCAGCATGCGCAGCATCTTATATCTGCCGACGAACGAGGTCTGGTGGCAGCCGAGGAAGTTGGTCTTCTCGATCAGGTACGGCGCTCGGATCTGCTTGGGGCCGAAGCGCAGGTGGGAGACGGTCATCGCCCCGGACTTCTTGGAGTCGTAGACGAAGTAGGCCTGCACGAAGGACTCGGTGTGGTCGCCGATGATGTGGATGGTGTTCTTGTTGGCGCCCACGGTGCCGTCGGAGCCCAGGCCGTAGAACACGGCGCGGACGACCTCGTCGCCCTCGATGGACCAGTCGGCGTCGTACGACAGGCTCAGGAAAGTGACGTCGTCTTCTATGCCGACGGTGAAGCGCGGCTTGGGCGCGGGCTTGGCGAGCTCGTCGAAGACGGCCTTGGCCATCGCGGGCGTGAACTCCTTGGAGGAGAGGCCGTAGATCCCGCCGATGACGCGCAGGCCCTCGCGGCCGCCGCGCTTGAGCGAGGCGACGGCGTCGAGGAACAGCGGCTCGCCCGCGCTGCCGGGCTCCTTGGTGCGGTCGAGCACGGCGATGGACTTCACGCTCTTCGGAAGCGCCGCGCAGAACAGCGCCGCGTCGAAGGGGCGGTACAGCCGGACCTTGAGGACGCCGATCTTTTCGCCCTTGGCCGTGAGCGCGTCGACGGTCGCGTGCAAGGTCTCGGCGCCGGAGCCCATGACGACGACGACGCGCTCCGCGTCGGGCGCGCCGTGGTACTCGTAGATCTTATACGCGCGGCCGGTGAGCTTGGCGAGCTTGTCCATCGTCTTCTGCACGATGCCCGGGACGGCGGCGTAGTAGGAGTTGGCCGCCTCGCGCGACTGGAAGAAGACATCGGGGTTCTGCGCGGTGCCGCGCAGGACCGGGCGGTCGGGGGAGAGGCCGCGGCCGCGCTGCGCCTCGACGAAGGACTCGTCGATCATCGCGCGCACGGTCTCGTCGGGCAAGGTCAGGATCTTGTTGATCTCGTGGCTGGTGCGGAAGCCGTCGAAGAAGTGCATGAAGGGGACGCGCGCCTCGAGGGTGGACGCGTGCGCCACCAGCGCCATGTCGCTCGCCTCCTGGACGGAGTTCGAGCACAGCATGGCCCAGCCCGTCGCGCGCGCGGCCATGACGTCGCCGTGGTCGCCGAAGATGGACAGGGCGTGGGTCGCCAGGGAACGGGCGGCGATGTGGAAGACGGCCGGCGTCAGCTCGCCGGCGATCTTGTACATGTTGGGGATCATCAGCAGGAGGCCCTGCGAGGCGGTGAAGGTCGTGGCGAGCGAGCCGTGCTGGAGCGCGCCGTGGATGGCGCCGGCGGCGCCGCCCTCGCTCTGCATCTCCATGACCGAGGGGACGTCTCCCCAGAGGTTCTTGCGGCCCTCCGAGGCCCATTGATCGGCCCATTCGCCCATGTTCGAGGAGGGGGTGATCGGGTAGATGGCGACGACCTCGCTCAAGCGGTAGGCGACATCGGAAACGGCCTGGTTCGCGTCGACGATCTCATGGGATATGGGCATAGGCTATGCCCGTCCGTAAGCAACAGAACGGCCATCAAAAAGTGCTTTATATCGCGTTGTTTGCTAATGTGACCGGGTGAGACTGTGGAGCCTCCACCCGTCCCATCTCGACGCGCGCGGGCTCGTTGCTTTGTGGCGCGAGGCGCTGCTCGCCCAGAAGGTCCTCCGGGGCCTGACGCGCGGCTACAAGCACCATCCGCAGCTCGAGCGGTTCCGCGCCCATCCCAAGCCCGTCGCCGCGATCGCGACCTATCTTTCGGCGGTGAGCGACGAGGCCGTCAGGCGCGGCTACCGTTTCGACGCGCGCAAGATCGCGCCGGGCCGGACCCGGACGAGGATCGCGGTGACGCGCGGCCAGCTCGCCTACGAGCGCCGCCATCTTCTGCGCAAGCTCAAGTCCCGGTCGCCGAAGGACTACGTCGCGCATAGTAAGGTCAAGACGCGGCCTCACCCGCTGTTCCGCGTTAAGCCGGGCTTCGTCGCCGATTGGGAACGCGCATCCGCCTAAGCCGGCGCGCCCGATGCCCGCGCCGCTCCGGGTTATCCCCAAGGCGCTCCGCGACTGTTGTCGACAACAGTTGAGGGGGCACCTGTGGACAGCGGGAATCGCGCGGGAGTCCCGCCTGTCAGCCGAGCGTCGGGGAGGTCTTGGGGACCCACATCCCGCCGACGAGGCCGGTCATGATGGTCTTGCCGTCCTTGGGGCCGCCGTCGAACTGGAACTCGACGCAGGCGACCATCTTGCCCTCGCGGAAGTAGCCCTCGGGCTCGAAGCTGGCCATGCAGGCGACCTTGTCGCCCGCGCGCACGGTCTCGAAGAACTCGACGCCGTCGACCTGGGTGAAGAAGCCGACGAGCAAGGCGATCTCCTCCGGGGTCATCTTCAGCGTCATGTGGTAGATGCACCAGGCCACGCTGCCGATCTGGGCGGCCATCTCGATCATCTTGAAGGGAGGGGCCAAGGTGCCGTCCGGGGTATAGCCCGCGCAATCCTCGGGCTTCCAGGTGTAGTTGCCGACGATGTGCTCGGCGTCCACCTCGACGATCTCGTCGATGAACCGCATCGGCCGCTGCTGGGGGACGAGGGCGAGGACCTGGCCGGGGGTGAGGACGGTCACGAGGCGGCTCCTTCGCGGATCTTGAGCTTGCCGCCGTGGGCCATCTCGCTGGGGAGCGGGTAGCCGGAGTAGCGGATGTTCTTGTGGCACCCGACGTTGAGGTTCGTCGCGGACAGTATCAGGCGGCCGCCGGCGTGCACCTTGGCGTCCGCGCGCACGAAGGCGTCGCCGTTGGGCGCGCGCGAGTAGCGCACGATGACGATCTCGTAGCGGATAGGCGCGTCTTCCGGGAGTATCTCGCCGAACACCTCGACCCGCTCGAAGCCCAGCGCCCTGCCGGTGCCGGGGTTCTGCCGCCAGGTGAGGAACAGGCCCATCAGCTGCCACACCGCGTCGATGGAGAGGACCGCGGGCTTGATGCCGGGCGTCATCGGGTAGAACCACTCGAGCGGGCCGTTGGAGCGCGTCGCCGAGATCGAGCCCTCGCCCGTGGCCTCGTCGAAACGGATGCGGTCGATCGCGCCGACCTCGAGCATCAACGACGAGGGGAGAAGGCCGACCTCGAGACCGGGGGCGTCGATGAGGGTGCCCTGCGAGAGGGCGACGATCTCCGCGTGGTTGAGCGCGGACTTCGCGGCGAACTCGTCGTAGGCGAGCTTGCGGATCGGGGCGTCGTCGGCGGGCGGGACGGCGGCCGGCTTCGACGGCGACTCCTCGGTCCAGTATGCGGTCGCCACGGAGACCGAGCCGATCGTGTAGACCAAGGTCCCGTCGACGGAGACCGTCGCCTTGCCGGTCAGCATCGTCTCGCCGTCGGAGCTTTCCTCGGAGGTCACCTCGACGACATAGACGATCTTCTTGTCGTAGGGGCGGATCTGTCCGAAGAAGGAGACGTTCTCCATCCCCATCGTCTTGCCGCAGCCCTTCAGGCCGCGCCAGGCGGCGAAGAAGCGCAGGCACTGCCAGGCCGCGTCCACGCCCCAGCAGCCGGGCATCACCGGGTCGCCGTTGAAGTGGCAGGGGTAGAACCAGTCGTCGAGCTTGTTGTGGCGGACGGCCTCGATGCGGCCGGTGCCGGTGGAGGCGTCCCAGGAGATGGCGGTCACCTCGTGGAACGGCGCGAGGAGGGCGGCGGGGAGCGCCGGCAGGCCGGCGGGGGCGTCCTCGAGGAGGCTCCCCGCGATGAAGGCGAGGGTCTCGTCGCGGCTGAAGGCGGCCTTGGCCTGGAATTCCTTGAATCTCATGGTGAGTGCCGCCGCATTATACTATTCGCCCTAGGGGTCTTGGGTCAGAACAGGCGGCGCTTCGAGGCCCCGCCGAGCAAGGAGCCCATCAGGCCGCGCACGAGCGAGCGGCCGATCTGGCTCGCGGCCGCGCGCGCGGCGCTCTTCGCGACGGCGGAGAGCATGTCGTCTCCGCCGCGCCGGGCGGGCGCGGGCGCCTGGGCCTGCGGCACGGGAGCGGCGGCCTGCGCCGCGGCGGCGCGCTTGGCGAGGATCTCGTGCGCCGACTCGCGGTCCACGGCCTTCTCGTAATGGCCGAACAAGGGCGAGGCCGAGACCAGGGCCGCGCGCTCGGCGTCGGTCAGCGCCCCCACGCGCGAGCGGGGCGGCAGGACGAAGGCCCGCTCCACGGGGGTCGGGCTGCCCTGGGCGTCGAGCACGGAGATCAGCGCCTCGCCCACTCCGAGCTCGGTGATGGCCTTCTCGACGTCGACGCCGGGGTTGGCTCGGAAGGTCTGGGCGGCGGCGCGCACGGCCTTCTGGTCGAGCGGCGTGAAGGCGCGCAGGGCGTGCTGGACCTTGTGTCCGAGCTGGCCGAGGACCTTCTCGGGCACGTCGAGGGGGTTCTGCGTGATGAACCAGACGCTGACGCCCTTGGAGCGCACGAGCCGGACGATCTGCTCGATCTTCTCGACCAACGCGGCGGGCGCGTCGCTGAACAGGAGGTGGGCCTCGTCGAAGAAGAACGCGAGCTTGGGCTTCTCGAGGTCGCCGGCCTCGGGCAGGCGCTCGTACAGCTCGGAGAGGATCCACAGCAAGGTGGTCGCGTACATCTTGGGCGCCAGCATGAGCTTGTCGGCGGCGAGTATGTTGACGACGCCGCGCCCCTTGGCGTCGGTCTGGATCATGTCGTCGAGGTCGAGGGCGGGCTCGCCGAACAGCTTCTCGCCGCCCTGCTCCGACAAGCTGAGAAGGCCGCGCTGGATCGTGCCGACGCTGGCCGCCGACACGTTGCCGTGCGTGGTCTTGAACTTGGCCGCGTTGTCCGCGACGTACTGCAGGGCCGCGCGCAGGTCCTTCAGGTCGAGCAGGAGGAGCCCTTCCTCGTCGGCGACCTTGAAGACGACGGAGAGCACGCCCGCCTGGGTGTCGTTGAGGTTGAGCAGCCGGCCGAGGAGGAGCGGGCCCATCTCGGAGACCGTCGCGCGCACGGGATGGCCCTTCTCCCCGAGCACGTCCCAGAAGACCACGGGGCAGGCCTCGGCGGACCAGTCCGCGAGCTTGAGGTCCTTGACCCGCGCGTCGACCTTGGCGTTGCCGCCGCCGGCCGCGCCGGCGCCGCTGAGGTCTCCCTTCACGTCGGCCAGGAAGCAGGGCACGCCGATGCGGCTGAAGGACTCGGCCAGGGACTGCAAGGAGACCGTCTTGCCCGTCCCGGTGGCGCCGGCCACGAGGCCGTGGCGGCAGGCCATGGCGGGGAGGACGCACACGGGGGACTTGCTCTGGGCGATCGGGAGGGGGGGTATGGTCATGGAACGATGATATGAATTATGGTAGAAACCTCGCCATGAGCGTGATCAAAGAGTTCAAAGAGTTCGCCATCAAGGGCAACGTCATCGACATGGCCGTCGGCGTCGTCATCGGCGGCGCCTTCGGCAAGATCGTCAGCTCCTTCCTCAACGACCTCGTCATGCCCCCGCTCGGCCTGCTCATGGGCGGCGTGGACTTCTCCGACAAGGTCCTGGTCCTCAAGGCCGCCGTCGGCGAGGGCAAGGCCGTCACGCTCAACTACGGCGCCTTCGTGACCAACATCATCGACTTCGTGATCGTCGCCGCGGCGGTGTTCGCCGCGATCAAGATGATCAACCGGCTCAAGCGCGCCGAGCCCGTCGCCCCGCCCGCCCCGACGGAGAAGCAGTGCCCCGAGTGCCTGCTCAACATCCCTCTCAGAGCCAAGCGCTGCGGGCATTGCTCCCAGCCTCAGGCCGCCTGACCCGACCTTTCTTAAGGAGACTCTCATGAAGACCCTCGCTCTCATCCCCGCCCTCGTCCTCGCCCTCGGCCTGTCCGGCTGCTGCGCCATGTCCTTGCCGAGCTTCCCGCACGCCTCCGCCGCTCCCGCCGCCGCGCCGGCTCCCAAGCCCGTCGCCGTCGCCCCCGCGCCGCCTCCGGCCCCCGCCCCCGCTCCCGCCCCCGCTCCCGCTCCGGAGAAGGTGACCATCGCCCTCGAGGTCAAGTTCGACACCTCCATGGCCGTCGTCAAGCCCGAGTACGACGATCAGCTCAAGAAGGTCTCCGACTTCCTGAAGGCCTACCCGAACAGCAAGGCCGAGATCGAGGGCCACACCGACAACGCGGGCGAGCCGGCGGCCAACAAGGACCTGTCCCAGCGCCGCGCCGACGCCGTGCGCCAGGCTCTCATCGACCGCTTCGGCGCCGACGCCGGCCGTCTGACCGCGGCCGGCTACGGCGAGGAGCGGCCGCTGGCCGACAACGGCACCGTGGACGGCCGCGCGCAGAACCGCCGCGTCGTCGCCACCTTCACCGGCACGAAATAGCGGCGTCTGGACGGGGCCCGGGCGAATTTGTAAGCTGAGTCCGCCATGTCCCGCACGATCCTCGTCGTCGACGACGACGTCACTCTGGTCGCTCCGCTCAAGGACGGCCTCGAGTCGGCGGGCTACCGCGTCGCCGTCGCCTTCGACGCCGCCCAGGGCATCCTGCTCGCCCAGGAGCTCCGTCCCGACCTCATCATCCTCGACTTCTACATGCCGGGGACGGACGGCGGCGCCGCGTACGAGCGCTTGCGCTCCTCGCCGCTGACGAGCGCCACGCCGGTCATCTTCTCCACGGGCCTGACGCTCGACGAGCTCAAGGGCAAGATCAAGCCGGGGGCGAAGACCTTCTTCCTGCGCAAGCCGGTCGGCTTCACCGGCATCCTCTCGGTGGTCAACCAGGTCCTCGGCGAGGACCGGCAGGCCTTCGCGAAGGTGACCTTGCCCAACACGACCGGGACGCCGCCTCCGCCCGAGGCCAAGGCGCCGGAGCCGAAGCCGGAGGCGAAGGCCGCACCGGCGGCGCCGGCGCGGAAGCCTAAGTTCCACGAGTTCACGGTGCGCGTGACCTACGCCGACACCGACAAGGCCGGGATCATCTACTACGCGAACTACCTGAAGTACCTCGAGCAGGGCCGCACCGAGCTGCTGCGCTCGCTCGGCGTGCGCTACCGCGACCTCGAGGTGCAGCGCAAGCTGTTCCTGCCGGCCGTGTCGGCGGACTGCGAGTACCTGGCCCCCAGCCGCTACGACGACCTGCTCACCATCCGCACCTGGATCTCGGAGCTGGGCCGCGCGAGCATCTCGTTCGCGTGCGAGGTCGTCGACGGCGAGCTCGGCGGGAAGGTCGTGGCGCGCGTGCGCTCCCGGCACGCGATCGTGACCGACCTGTGGCGCCCCGCGCGCGTGCCCGCCGACCTGCGCGTCCTGCTCGCGCCGTACGTCCAATCTTGAAGGCCGCGCTGATCGTCTGGGTGCTCATCCCCGGCGGGAGCTTCCTGATGGGCTCCGACGAGTTCCCTCAGGAGCGGCCGGTGCATCGCGTGACGGTCAAGGCCTTCGAGCTCGGCCGCACCGAGGTCACCAACCGCCAGTACCAGGCCTGCGTGAAGGCCGGCGCGTGCGCGCCGCTCGACATGGACTGCCTCTCGCCCGCGTTCCGCGGACCGGACCAGCCGGTCGTGTGCGTCCCCTGGTCGCAGGCGCGCGCGTTCGCCGCCTGGGTCGGCGGGCGCTTGCCCAGCGAGGCGGAGTGGGAGTACGCCGCTCGCGGCGCCGGCGGGACGGGACGCTACGCGTGGGGCGACGCGCCCCCGACCTGCCGCCGGGTGGTGTTCGGCGGCGGCCCCGGCGGACCCGGCTGCGGGCGAGGCTCGACCTGGCCGGTGTGCTCGAAGCCGCGGGGGAACACCAAGCAGGGGCTGTGCGACATGGGCGGCAACGTCTGGGAGTGGACCGAGGACTGGTACCACGACTCCTACGAGGGTGCCCCGGCCGACGGCTCGGCATGGCTCTCGGGGTCCACGGGAACCTTCCGTTCCGACCGCGGGGGGCAATGGGACGGCGACGCGCACAACCTGCGGGTGTTCAACCGCGATAGCGAGGATCCCGAGATCCGCAGCGAGCGCGGGACGGGCTTCCGCGTGGCGCGGGATATTAGAAGGCCGGATTGATCCGCGTTGGGACTCGCACCGGTGCGAGTTCATGAGGGGCGAGGACTGTTTCCGGAAACAGTCCGTGAGCGGACGTCTTCTCGGCGCCGGTTACGTGTAGGGGACGCCGACGCCCTCGGCGGCGCCGAGGGTGAGGCCGCGCTCGCTCGAGTACCAGGACCAGGTCACCGAGACGAGCGCCTTGATGATCCCGGCCGCGGGCACGGCGAACACGAGGCCGAGGAAGCCGAAGGTGGCGCCCCCGACGATCAGCGCGAACAGGTTGGTCATCGCGTGCATGTGCAGGGAGTGGCGCGCGATGATGGGCTGGATGAGCATCTCCTCGAGCAGGCGGATGCCCACGAACAGCAGGGCGACCTTGGCCGCGGCCACGAGCGTGCCGAACTGGTAGACGGCCATCGCGCCGCCGACGACGATGCCCATCGCCAGGCCGAAGTAGGGCACCACCGAGCTGACCCCGGAGATCGCGGCGATGATCAGCGCGTTGTCGATGCCCAGCGCCAGCAGGCCCAGGAAGGAGACGATGAAGATCACGGTCACGACGATGATGAGCCCGCGCAGGTAGTTGCCGAGGACCGTGTCGACCTCGCTGAGCAGGTGGATCGCCTGCTCGACGTAGCGGCTGGGGCACATCTGGATGCCGCCCTCGACGCCGTCCGGCGCGTCGAGCAGGAAGAAGAACCCGATGAAGGGGACGAGCATGGCGTGCGCGAGGAGCGGGAGCAGGGTGAGGACGTGCGAGGGCAGGTCCTGGAGCACGTGCAGCGCCCCGCCGATGGCCGACTCGAGGGCGTGCTCGGCGACCTTCGGGGGCAGCGGGAGCCTCTTGGTGAGCTGCGCCTGCTGGGCGTACGCCGTCTTCTGGAGCTGGCTGAGGTAGGCCGGGGCGCGCTCCTGGAACAGCTCCGTCTCCGAGAGGATCATCGACTTGAGCCCCGCGTAGGCGACGAAGGCGAGGGCCGCGGCGGCGACGTAGCCGAAGACGACCAGCTGCGAGCGGCGCAGGCCGCGCGCCTCGAAGTAGCTGACGATGGGGTTGAGGACGTACGCGAAGGCGGCGGCGAGGACGAAGGGGGCGAGCGCGTGGTGGAGGCGGGAGAACGCGTACAGCAGCGCCCCTCCGACGACGAAGGCGGTCAGGACGGGGAACTCCCGGGGGCGCTCAGTCATTCTTGCCGATGACGGGCTTGGCGTCCGCGTTCATGCGCCGCAGGCGCGCGGAGAGCAGGCGCGCGAGGTGGCGCATGATCGACACGCCGATGCGGGGCTCGGACTGGAGGAGAGCGTCGAGCTTGCTCTTGTAGAGGAGGTGCAGATGGGTCTTCTCGGTCGCCGTGGCGGAGGCGGTGCGGGGCAGGGACTCGAGGAGGGCCATCTCCCCGAAGAAATCCCCCGGCTTGAGCTTGTAGAGGACGACGGGCGGCCCGCCGGCCGTGGGCCGGGTCAGCTCGACGGCGCCGCTCTCGAGCACGAACAGGGCGCGGCCGATGTCGCCCTCGACGAAGACGACCTCTCCCTCGCGGTAGGTCCGGGAATGGAGGGCCGCGACGAGGTAGCCCAGCTCGCGGTCGCGGAGGTCCTTGAAGATGTCCAGCGAGCGCAGGAACTCCTTCTTGCGCGCGAACTGGGGGTCGATGAACCAGCGCTTGATCGACTTCAGTGCGGACATGTCAGCGGCGGAGGAACGACATGCCCGCGGAGACGATGGTCCTCAGCGCCCCGCCCCAGCCGGAGCGGAAGGTCTCGCCGACGGACAGGACCTCCTGGTCCACGCGGTACGCGGCGATCTCGACGGCGGTGGCGGCGTCCTTGACCTTCAGCATCACGAAGGCGAAGATCGCGAGCATGATCCCGAGCTCGAGCACGATCAGGGCGAGGCAGACGGAGATGAAGGTGTCCATGGAGGCCATACTATCAAAAATTGTAGGATGGGGTCATGACTGAGCATATGCGAAGAAATGGTCGCTCCATGCGGAGCAGGTAAGGCGACCATGCCCGAAGCGCGCACCGACTGGTCGGCCACCATCAACCTCCCGAAGACCGATTTCCCCATGAAAGGGGACCTCGCCCGGCGCGAGCCGGAGCTGCTGAAGGTCTGGGAGGAGGCCGGCCTGTACCGGAAGCTGCAGGAGCGCCAGAAGGGCCGGCCCCCGTTCGTGCTCCACGACGGGCCGCCCTACGCCAACGGCAGCATCCACATCGGCCACGCCCTGAACAAGGTCCTCAAGGACATGACCGTGAAGGCCCGCGCGCTGATGGGCCACGCCGCGCCCTACGTCCCCGGCTGGGACTGCCACGGCCTGCCCATCGAGACCGCCTTGCTCAAGGAGATGAAGATGAGCAAGCGCGGCGTCACCGACATCCCCAAGTTCCGCCGCGACGCCGCCGCCTTCGCCGAGCGCTTCATCGGCCTGCAGCGTTCCGAGTTCAAGCGCCTGGGCCTGCTCGGCGACTGGGAGAACCCGTACAAGACGATGTCGCGCGAGTACGAGGCGAAGATCCTTCGCGCCTTCCGCCTGCTCGTGCAGAAGGGCCACGTGTACCGCGGCCTCAAGCCCGTGCTGTGGTGCCCGACCTGCGAGACCGCGCTCGCCGACGCCGAGGTGGAGTATAAGGACAAGACCTCCCCGTCGGTGTACGTCGCGCTCAAGCTGCGGCCGTTCGCGGCCGCGGCCTCGAAGGGGGACATCCTCCTCCTCGAGGGCGCCGAGCTGGTGATCTGGACGACGACCCCTTGGACCTTGCCGGCCAACCGCGCCGCCGCCTTCAACCCGCTCCTCAAGTACACCTTGGTCGCCGCCGAGGTCGGAGGCGTGAAGCGTTCGCTCCTCCTGGGCCACGACCGCCTCGAGGCCGTCAAGGCCGTCATCGGGGCGACGAGCTGGAAGGAGGTCAAGACCTGGGACGGCTCGTTCTTCGACAACCCCGAGATCACCTACGCGCTGCCCTTCCCTCCCTCGGCCACCGACGGCGCCGGCCGCACCGTCGTCGCCGACTACGTCACGGCGGAGGACGGAACCGGGATCGTCCATACGGCCCCGGGCCACGGCGAGGACGACTTCCACACCGGCATCAAGTACGGCCTCCAGATCCTCAACCCCGTCGACAACTCGGGCGTCTTCACCGACAAAGCCCCGCAGTTCAAGGGGAAGAACATCTTCAAGGAAGGCAACCCCGAGATCGTCGCGGACCTCGCCCAGCGGGGGATGCTCCTCGCGAAGAAGGACATCTCCCACTCGTACCCGCATTGCTGGCGCTGCAAGAACCCGGTCATCTTCCGCACCACCGAGCAGTGGTTCTTGAAGCTCTCCGAGGCCCTGCGCGGCCATCTGCTGGCCGAGATCGACAAGACCCAGTGGGTGCCGGCCGAGGGCCGCAACCGCATCGCCGCGATGGTGACCAACCGCCCCGACTGGTGCCTTTCGCGCCAGCGCGTGTGGGGCACGCCCATCACCGTCCTGTACTCGGTCAAGACCGGCGAGGCGGTCCTCGACGACGCCGTGCTCCAGGCCATCGAGCGCCACGCCGCGACCAACGGCACCGATTTCTGGTTCGAGAGATGGGGGGAGGTCCTGACCCGCAAGGACTGGGGCTTCCTGCCCGACCATCCCGCTCTGGCCGACGGCTTCCGCCGCGAGTCCGACATCCTGGACGTGTGGCTCGACTCCGGCGTCTCCTGGCTCTCCGTCCTGGGCGAGGACGCCGTCGCCGACCTGTACCTCGAGGGCTCCGACCAGCATCGCGGCTGGTTCCAGAGCTCTTTGGTCATGTCCACGGCCCTGCGCGGGAAGGCCCCGTACAAGGCGGTGCTGACGCACGGCTTCGTCCTCGACGAGAAGGGACGCGCGATGCACAAGTCCACCGGCAACGTGGTCGCGCCCCAGGAGGTCATCTCCAAGTGGGGCGCCGACCTCCTGCGCCTCTGGGTCGCGCTGTGCGACTACAACGACGACGTGCGCATCTCCGACAATCTTCTGAAAGGGCCGGAGGATTCCTACCGGCGCGTGCGCAACACCTTTAAATATCTGCTCGGCGCTTTGGACGGGTTCGACGCGTCGAAGGCCGTCGCTTACGACAAGCTTCCGGAGATGGAGCGCTATCTCCTGCACCGGCTCGCTCTCGTCCAAAAGGAGACGCTCGAGGATTACCGCGCGTACCGCTACCGCGACGCCGCCCGCAGGCTGGTCGACTTCTGCGCGTTCGATCTGTCGTCCTTCTACCTCGACGGCATCAAGGACCGCCTGTATACCTTCAAGCTCGGTTCCCAAGAGCGTCTCGTCGCGCAGACGGTGATGGCCGAAGTCCTCGCCCGATTGTGCTCCCTGCTGTCCCCGATCCTGTCGTTCACCGCCGAGGAGGCGTGGCGCTTCTGGCCCGCGCGGCCGGTCGACAGCGTGTTCCTCTGGGACCTTCCGGCGCCCGACGCGCGTTGGACCGACGAGGCGCTGGCCGCTCGCTGGGGCAAGGCGCGAGATCTGCGCGAGCGCGTCCTCAAGAAGCTCGAGGAGGCGCGCACGGCCAAGCTGATCGGCAAGTCCCTCGACGCGAAGGTCACCTTGCCCGGCGACGCCGCCGAGTTCAAGGGGCTTGACCTGGAGGAGCTGTTCATCGTCTCGCAGGTCGCCTGGGGCGCCTTGACCGAAGTCTCGGTCGTGCATGCCGACGGCGCGAAGTGCCCTCGCTGCTGGCGCTGGCAGACCGACATCGGCTCGAACGCGGCCAACCCGGAGCTATGCGGACGCTGCGCGCGGCAGCTCTAGTCGGGCTGCTCGCGCTCGACCGCGCGACCAAGATATGGGCCGCCGGCTCGCTGAAGGCCGTCGGCACCATCCCGCTGATCCCGTTCTTCGACCTGACCTACGTGGAGAACACGGGCGCGGCGTTCGGCATGGGACGGGGAGCCAACAAGCTCCTGACCGCGGTCTCGATCGCCCTCGTCGTCGCGCTGCAGGTCATACGCCGCCGCTGGCCGAAGGACGACCTCTGGCTGCAATGGGGGGCGCTGCTCGTCACGGCGGGGGCGGTGGGCAACCTCTACGACCGGCTGGCGTTCGGCTTCGTCGTGGATTTCCTGCACCTGCACCATTGGCCCGTGTTCAACGTGGCCGACTCGTGCATCTCCGTCGGCGCCGGGATGCTGGCGTGGGGGATGCGGGACGAGAAGGCTCCGGCCGCTAAGCCGTAAGGCGCGAAAGGCCGTAGCCGATCAGGCCGCCGACGAGCACGCCGATGCCGAGCCCGGCGAAGCCCCACAGAGACCCGACGAGCAGCCCGACCATCGCGCCTTTGACGCCCATGATGATGTGGTCCGACTTGGACCACTCGGCGGGCTTGGGCGGCTCGATCTCCTTGTCGGGGCCGGGGTTCGACGCCGTGAGGGAGGCGTGGGCGCGCGCGTCGGCCTTGACCTGCTCGTCCTTCGCGATCTGATCCGCGGTGCGGCCGTCGGTGGACGAGCCCGCGCGCACGAGGTCTCCCTCGGGCCGGACGCGGGCGCCGTCGAAGTTCGGCGCCTCGAGTTTCGCCGCGGGAGCGGCGGCGTGGGCCGGGGCGGCGAAGGCGGCGGCGATCAGCATGGGCAGGACCAAGGCTCTCATGCCCATAGGATAGCGCCAAGCGAAACGCCCCGTAAGGGGCGTTCGGTCCTTCCCGGCCTGGGCCTTTCGGCCCCCTCCGTTATTCCGTGATCTTGGTCAGGCCGTAGAACAAGGCGCCGCCGAGGATGGGGCCGGCGATGAGGCCCACCGGCCCGAACAAGGAGCCGACGAGCAGGCCGACCATCGCGCCCTTCGCGGCGCTGGTGAGCAGGTCCTGCGTGATCCACTTGCTCTTCTCCTTCTCCTTGTTCTCCACGTCGACGCCGGTGCCGGGGGTCGGCACCACGCCGCCCACCGAGGGCCTGCCGCCGGGGTTGGTCACCGTCGTCGGCGTCTGGTAGGGCTTGCAGGCGTCCGACGCCCAGGCGGGCGCGGAGGAGGAGGTCGACGTCGCGCCGGTCGTCGCGGATTTCGCGTCCGTCGCCAGCAGCTGGGACTTCGCGTCGCGGCTGCTGCCGCCGCCGAGCTCGGCTCCGCGCGTGTCCGCGCCGAGGTTGGCCGTGGAGGCCACGAGCTCGTCGCAGAACTTCTTCCTCTGCCAATCGGGGAGCTTGTTGAACTCTTCGAGGGATCCGGGCGCCTTGTAGGCCGGGGACTTCCCGCGGCCCTCGGAGGCGATGAGGTCGCGCAGGCGCTTGGCTTCGGCCTGGAGGCTCTTGTCCTGCTCCTTGGGCTTGGGCGCCGAGTCGTACATCCCCTGATACACCTTGAGCTCCGACGGGGTCAAGAGCTTCTTCTCGTCGTCCGTCAGGAGGGGGATCAGCTTGCCGTCGTCGGGATTCGTGACGACGCCGCCGGGGGGAGTCCCTCCGGTGGAGCCGACCGCCTTGCGGGCGGCCTCCGCCCCGAGTCGCAGCGCGACGGGATCGAGGTACTTCGCGTCGAAGGCGGTGCCGTCTCCGGACGAGCCGTTGGCTCCGAGGCGGGACTGGGTGTACTTCAGCTGCTCCTCGGGCTTCTTCTTGAGGAGCTCCCAGTCGGCCTTCGAGAGCTGGATCTCGAGGAGCTTCGCGGTCGCGGGGTCGGCCTTCTCCTGGAAGGGCGCGACGATGGCCTTCACGTCCTTGCCGCCCCACATCTCCAGGGGGTCGAGGGCCTCCTTGATCTTGGCGGGGGCCTCCTTGGCCGGCAGGGCGCGGGCAGACTTGTAGGCGGCGAGGCCCTCGGGGCGGGTCTGGGCTTCGACGAGGGCGCGATATTTGTCGTCCGCCGCCTTCTTCGCGGGGCCGTCCTTCGCGGCCTTGCGCGCGTCGGCGTAGGCCTCGGCCTGGGCCTTGGTCAGCCAGCGGGTCTCCGTTCCCTCGACGAGGGCGAGGGAGGCGTCCGCGTCAGTGTCGGGATTCGTGACGACGGGGCCCGGCGTCGTGCCGGTGCCGGTCTTCTTGCAGGGAGCGTCCTTCGACGCGAGCAAGGTGCTGCCGCGCCGGCCGCGCGCCGCGCTGTATTTTTCTCCGGTCTTGGGGTCGCACCACCACTTGGCGGTCCTATCGCCGCCGTTCCCGGGCCGCGTGCCGTTCCCCGGGCCGGTGACCGGCGCGTCCGGCTTGAGGACATCGTCGGCCATCTTGGCGGGCGGGGAGACCTTCAGCTGGTCGTAGCTGTTGAACTGCGCCTGGCTGATGTCGGTGGAGGCGGGGAACTTCTTGTCGCCCTGGACGACCATCAGCTTCGCGCCGGTGTTGTCGAGCTTGAAATTGGACAGCTCCGAGGAATACGGCTGGGCGTTGGCGTTGATCACCTCGGGGACCTTCTCATAAGGGCCGTCGGTGTAATAGGCCGGGTTCCACTTGCTCCGCGGGACCATCTTGTAGATCGTCACCTTCGTCGGAGTGGCCTTGCCGACCGGGGCGATGATGTAGAGGTTGACCATCGCCTTGTTCTCGGGCTTGCACTCGTTGTAGCGGCAGCGCAGGGTCTTGTTCTCCTTGCCGACGGTGAAGAACACGCGCGCCCAGGAACGAGGGCCTTCCTCGACGACGGGCCAGGTGGGCAGAGCGGCGTTCGCGAAGGAGGAAAGCGCGAGGAGGGCGAGCAGGGCGAGGCGAGGGGTTTTCATGGGGGTCCTCTGTTGAATGCCTATTAGGGAACGCTGTAGCAAATATAAGCCCAAAACCGTCAAAACGCAAGGCCTTTCGGCCCCAGAGCGTCTGGGTCTAAAGGCCTACTTCCGATCCATCAACGCCACGAGCTCGACATGGCTGGTCTGAGGGAAAAGGTCGACGGGCTGCACCCGGCGCAGCGCGTAGCCGGAATGGGAGAGGAAGCCGGCGTCGCGGGCGAAGGTGGCGGGGTCGCAGGAGACGTAGACGAGGCGCTTGATCTTCTTGTCGGTCAGGAAGCGGCGCACGGGCTGGGACAGCCCGACGCGGGGCGGGTCGACGACCACGCAGGTGTTCTCCGGGAGCTCCTTGGCGAGCTTGGGCAGGACGGACTCGGCGCGGCCGGCCTTGAAGCGGGCGTTGCGCACGCGGTTGCGCTCGGCGTTGCGGTAGGCGTCGGCGATCGCGTCCTTGTTCTCCTCGACCCCGAGGACCTTGGGGAAGGTGTCGGCCATCCACAAGGTGAGGGTGCCGACGCCGCAGTACAGGTCGAGGCCGATCGGGAACTTCTTGCCGCCTTCCTTGGCGGCGTCCTTGGCCGCGTTGTAGAGGACCTCGGCGGCCGGGGTGTTGACCTGGAGGAACGCGCCCGGGGAGGCCGAGAAGTGGAAGCGGCCCAAGGTCTCCTCGAGCTCGCGCTGGCCCCAGAGGCGGCGCCACACGGGGCCGAGGACGACGGAGGTCCGTTCGGGGTTGATGTTCTGGTGGATGCCGACGATCTCGGGATGGTTGGCGCGCAGCTCGGCGGCGAACACCTCGCGGTCCGGGAACTCCTGGTGCGTGGTGACGAGCCCGACGAGCGCCTGGCCTTCGGCGTTGGTGCGGATGTAGAGGTGGCGCAGCCAGCCGCGGCCGGTCTTGCCGTCGAAGTAGGTCCAGCCGCGCGCAATGGCCATGGCCTTGACCGTGAAGGCGATGCGGGCCGACAGGTCGGGCTGGATCGGGCATTCCTTCATGTCCACGATCTCCCGGGAGCCCGCGGAGAAGAAGCCCATGCGCGGGCCGTTGGGGCCGGGCATGAAGGGGATCTGGACCTTGTTGCGGTAGCCGAAGGGCTTGGGCGCGCGCAAGGTCGGGAGGACGAGCTTGTCGGCCTCCGGGAACTTGCCGATGCGGGAGACGCAGTCCACGACGATCTCGCGCTTGTGCTTGAGCTGGCTCTCGTAGGCGAGGTGCTGCCAGTCGCAGCCGCCGCAGAAGGGCCCCGGGCGGGAGGGGGCGGCGTGGTGCTGGCAGGGAGGGTCGATGCGGTCCTGGCCGGAGGCCAGGACTTTCTTAATGCGGGCGCGGGCGAAGTTGGACTTCGCGTCGAAGACCTCGACCTCGAGGCGGTCGCCCGGGGCGGCGCCGGGCACGAACACGACGCGGTTGGAGCCTTCGGCTTTCGCGAGGCCGTCTCCGGCGGGGGCCATGCGGTCCACCTTGACCGTCAGTATCTCGCCGATCGAGGGGGAGGCGGTTCTTTGTTCCACGAGAGATGATACCAAACCGGGGGGCCCTCTTGCGCGCGCGGCCTCCGCGCGCTAACCTAGGGCGTGCTCGAGGAATTCACGGGCGTGGCCCAGGAGCGCGGCGCGGACGGCCCGCGCCGCTGGTTCTCCGACGAGGAGATGGACCTGATCGTCTGGCCGGACGCGGACGGCGGCCTGGCCGGCTTCGAGCTGTGCTACGGCAAGTCCCGGACCGAACGCGCCTACGCCTGGCGGCGGGGCGGCGCGCTGAGCCATTTCATCGTCGACGACGGGGAATCCACGCCGCTGCGCAACGACACGCCGATCCTCAAGGCTGGAGTCGGCGAGGGGGACCGGGCGAAGGTCCTCGCGGATTTCCTCGCCCGGGCCGCGGGGCTCGAGCGCGGCATCGTCGACGGCGTGAGCGAGGTTCTTCGCGGCGCGTGACCGCGATTTTATAGAATGAGGGGGTGAGAAGCCTCGCCCTCGCCTCCGCGCTCGTCCTCTTCGCCGCCTGCATCCCCTATCCCGGGGAGCTGCCGGACGACGGCCGCGGGCGATCGTACTCCGGGGTCATGGAGGGCGTCTACCCCGGCCTCGAGGCGGGCGCGCAGGAGAACTCGAGCCTGCACTTCAAGGTGAAGGCCTACGGGCAGGACACGGTGCTGGCCGTCTCGGCCCAGGCGGAGGCCGCCTACACGCGGATCATGACCGACACCGGCCTCAACTCGTTCATGCCGCGCGGCCTGTATCAGATCGTCGTCTACGGCACGCAGGACGAGTACCGCAAGAAGACCGGCCAGCCCGACTGGTCCGGCGGCGTGGCGGTCGGCAACGCGATCTACACCTATTCCTCGGCGCGCGTCGACGCGGTGCTCTCCCACGAGGTCACCCACCTGATCTGGTTCGAGTACATGGGCCGCGTCAACCCCGACCATCGCTGGGTCAACGAGGGCCTGGCCGTGTTCCAGGAGAACAAGGCCGTGGGCTCGCGCGGCCAGGGGGACCTGTTCTCCTCGGTGCGCGGGACGATGCGCTCCCAGACGATCCCGATGGACCAGATGATCCGCCTCGTGCCCGCCACCGAGCGCGCCTACGAGGTCAGCCTCTGGTACGCTCAGGCGGAGAGCATGGTCCGCTTCATGATCGAGCGCGGCGGGCGCATCGGCTTCTCCCAGTTCCTCGGCGCCCTGCGCTACGACAAGAACCTCGACCAGGCCGTCGCCGAGGGCTTCCCCGGCTCGTGGCGGACGCTCGAGGAGCTCGAGCGGGACTGGAAGCGGAGCCTGCAGTGAAGACGCCGCTGGCTCCCGGCGCGCGCCGCGTCGTGCTGCCCGTGCGCGGCATGCACTGCGCGTCCTGCGTGGCGAAGGTGGAGGGGGCGCTCAACAAGCTCGAAGGCGTGAAGGCGGTGTCGGTGGACCTGCCCTCGCGCACGGTCGCCGTCGACTTCACGCCGGTCCCGGGCAGGCTCGAGGTGCGCTCCCTGCGGCGCGCGATCGAGAAGGCGGGCTACGACGTGCTCGGCGAGAGCGAGTCCCGCACCCAGGCCGAGTCGATGAGCCTGCTCTCCCAGCAGGCCGAGCAGCGCGCCCTGATGACGCGCCTCCAGGTCGCGGTCGTCTTCTCCATCCCGCTGATGACGGCGCACATGCTGGGGCTCTCTCCCTACACCGCCCTGTTCCTGGCCGTCCCCGTGCAGCTGTGGGGCGGCTGGCACTTCCATCAGGGCTTCTCCCGCGCGCTGCTCCGGCGCCGCGCGGACATGGACACCTTGGTGTCCGTGTCCACCTGGGCCGCGTTCCTCTACAGCGCCTATGTCGTGCTGTTCCCGGAGACCTTGCCGCCCGCGGCGCGCGTCACCCAGTGGGACGCGGTCAGCGGCCTCATCGTCTTCGTGACCTTGGGCCGCTGGCTCGAGTCGCGCACGCGCGGCAAGACGAGCGAGGCCGTGGCCAAGCTCATGCGCCTGGCCCCCAAGACCGCCCGCGTCCTGCGCGACGGCGCCGAGGTCGTCGTTCCGCTCGCCGAGGTCGAGGTCGGCGAGATCGTGCGCGTGCGCCCCGGCGAGCAGATCGGCTGCGACGGAGAGGTCGTCACCGGGAGCTCGACGCTCGACGAGTCCATGCTGACCGGCGAGAGCCAGCCCGTCGAGAAGACCGTCGGCTCGCGCGTCTGGGGCGGGACGCTCAACAAGGGCGGGGCCCTCGAGGTGCGCGTGGCGCGCCCCGGGGACGAGTCGGCGCTGGCGCGCATCGTCGAGGCGGTCCGCGAGAGCCAGGCCACCAAGCCCAAGATCCAGCGCTACGTGGACAAGATCGCGGCCTGGTTCGTCCCGGTGGTCATCGGCCTCTCGATCCTGACGGCCGTCGTCTGGCTGCGCTGGGGCCCGGAGCCCCGGTTCCTGCTCGCGATGACGTGCGCGGTGTCGGTGCTCGTCTCGGCCTGCCCTTGCGCGCTGGGCCTGGCGACGCCGCTCGCGGTGGTCGCGGGCATCGGGCGCGCGGCGGAAATGGGGGTTTTTCTGCGGAACGCGGAGATCCTCGAGGAGGTCGGCAAGCTCGACGTCGTCCTCTTCGACAAGACCGGCACGCTCACCGAGGGGCGCCCGCGCGCGGCCGGCGCGATCACCGTGCGCGGGACCGAGGCCGAGATGCTCTCCTGGGCGCTGGCCTGCGAGGAGCGCTCGGAGCACCCGTTCGCCGCCGCGATCGTCGCGCTCGCCAAGGAGCGCAAGGTCAAGGCTCCGAAGGTGGACTCCTTCGAGGCGCTGCCCGGCCGCGGGGTCCTCGTGACCTCCGGCGGGCAGACGGTCCGCGCGGGCAGCCTGCCGTGGCTAAAGGAGGAAGGGGTCTCGATCCCGGCCGACCAGGCCATGCGCTTCTCCGAGTTCGGGTCTTTGCTCGGCGTCGCCCTCGGCGGAGAGCTTCTGGGCGCCTTCCAGATGGAGGACGCGCTGCGCCCGTCCGCGCCGGCCGCCGTCGCCGCGCTCAAGGACATGGGCCTCGAGGTCTATCTCGTCTCCGGCGACCGCAACGCCGCCGCTTACCGCGCCGCGGAGCTGTGCGGCATCGGCACCGTTTTCGCGGAGATCAGGCCCGAGGAGAAGGCGGGCATCGTGCGCCGCTTCCAGACCGAGGGCAAGAAGGTCGCGATGGTCGGCGAGGGCTTCAACGACGCTCCCGCGCTCTCCCACGCCGACGTCGGCGTGGCCTTGGCCACCGGCACCGACGTCGCCATCGAGTCGGCCGACATGACCCTGCTCAACCCGGACCTCATGACCTTGGCCCGCGCGATCAAGCTCAGCCGCCGCATCCGCCGCGTGATCCGCGAGAACCTCGCCTGGGCGTTCGTCTATAATCTCCTGCTCATCCCCGTGGCCGCCGGCGCGCTGTACCCGCGCTTCGGCGTCCTGCTCCGCCCTGAGTACGCCGGCGCGGCCATGGCCCTGAGCTCGATTTCCGTCGCTTTGAATTCCCTGAGACTGAGGAGAAGAGATGTCGAATAAGCCCCTGATCTACGGCTACAACCCCGACCTGTCCCTGTCGGGCGCCGACGCGCCGCTGCCCCCGATCGAGACCTGGCCCAACCAGTACAAGGGCTACGAGATCAAGATCGAGGTGCCCGAGTTCACCTCGGTGTGCCCCAAGACCAAGCTCCCCGACTTCGGCTCGATCACGGTGCGCTACCTGCCGAACAAGGAGTGCCTGGAGCTGAAGAGCTTCAAGTACTACATGCTCGGCTACCGCAACATGGGCATCTTCTACGAGAACGCCGTCAACCGCATCTGCGACGACGTGGCGAAGGCGACGAAGCCGGTCTGGCTCGAGGTCGTCGGCAAGTTCACGCCGCGCGGCGGCATGCAGTCGACCATCACCGCGCGCTGGCCGCGCAAGGCCTTCGGACCTCGTTGACGCGCCCGCTGCGGGCCGGCCTGCTCGTCCTCGGGGCCGGCCTGCTCCTTTTCCGGCTGGGCCGCCCCGCCCTGTGGCAGGACGAGGCCGAGACGGCCCTGCGGGCCGCGTCCATCCAGCAGACGGGGCTCCCGCGCATGTCGCTCGACGGAGTCCTCGTGACGGCGCAGCCGTCGCTCTCGAAGTCCGAAGGGAACGCCGACGGCGTCTGGACCTGGAACACCTGGCTTCCGGCGTACATGACCTCGTTGTCGTTCTTCGTGCTCGGCCAAACGCCGTTCGCCGCGCGCCTTCCCTTCGCTCTCGCGGCGCTCCTGACGCTGTGGCTGTTCCTCCGCCTTTCCCGGGACGACGCCGGTCCTCCGTGGGCCGCCGAAAGCGGCGTCTTGCTGCTCGTGCTGTCGCCCGCCTTTCTCTTGTTCGCCCGCCAATCCCGCTACTACGCCCTGACCGCCCTCGGGTCCGTTCTGGTATTCCTGGCGTGGCGGCGGCTGCTCGCGGGCGCCAAGGGCGGAGCCGTCCTCGTCGTCCTCTCGCTCCAGTTCCTCCTTCACTCCTCGTTCGCCGCCTTCGCCATCGCGGGGCTCGCGCTCGCCGCCGACGCGGCCTTGCGCGGGCGCGAGTGCCTGGCCAAGCGCTTCGCCGTCGCGGCGCTGGCGACGGCCGCGCTGTCCCTCCCGGCGTTCTGGTACTTCCGCGTCTGGGACCGTCCGGGAAACCATCTGTACGCCCCGGTCGAGGCCTTCGAGTTCCTGAAGACCTTCTTGCTTTGGCTGCCGCTGTTCGCCGTCCCGGCGCTCCTCCCCGCGGCCGTCGCGGTCAAGCGCCGGAGCTGGTGGCTCGTTCCGGCCGGCTTCGTCCTGCTGTGCGGGATCGTTTCCGAGGGGGCGCTTTCCCGGATCGCCGCGGCGCTGGGGTTTCTGTGGATCGTGGCGTGCGCCTTGCGTGCCCGGGACACGGCGAGGTTGGCATGGCTGTGGCTCGCCGCGACGCTCGGCCTTCTTTCTTTTTCCGCAGCGGAGCCTTACGGCCGCTACCTGATGGGCGCGCTTCCCGCTTTGGCGTACCTCGGCGGGCGCTGGATCTCCGAGCTCGCGGGCGGCCGCGCCGCGCCGGCGCTCGCCCTGGCGGCCGCTTGCGGGGCGGTGAACTGGGCGGGCTGGCTGCCGCTCAAGGCCGCCGCCCTCGTCGCCGCGCCCGCGGAGCCCGTCGCCTCCGTGTCCGGCATGATGCGCCAGCGCCTGCGCGACGCCGGGCCGCGCAGCGACCTCGCGCGCTTCCTCGGGGAGCTGGCGCGCGGGCCGGAGGGCTACATCGAGGCCGTCGCGCTGGCGGTCGGGGAGTCCGGGGGCGAGACGGCCTACTCCGACGCCGACAACCTGTCCTTGATGTTCGCCGCCGGCCTGAAGCCGGTTTATAGGGAGGAGCTGGAGTTCCTCAAGCCCGATTGGCTCCTGATATCGCCGTGGCTTCGTCTCGACCCGCAGGCGTCGATCGAGCTGGCGGCGCTGGCGACGAGCCCGGCCTACGAGCCCGTCCTCGTCTCCGCGCCGCGCCTGCTGTGGCAGAACAACCCCGACCCGCTGTTCCGCGACTTCGCCCCGAAGGCGGGGCCTTTGGCGCTGTTCCGCCGGCGGCGCTAGGTCGTCTGGGGCGAAAGACCTATTCGTCCCATGGGCCTTATGGTCTTGCATTGTCCGGTGCCCGGGGTTATACTCGGGCCGTGAGACCCCTCCCGGCTCTTTTCGGACTGATGCTCGCGTCCGTCGCGCACGCCGGACCCGCACCCGTCGCCGGGTCGGTTCCCGCCCCAAAGCCCGCGAGCGAAGCCCTGCTGGCCGCCGCATGCGACTCGAAGGGCGGCCTGCTCCTGCGCGCTCCCGACGGCCCGGCGGACGCTCCTGAAAGCCTCTTCGGTCCCGCCGAGCCGCCCGCCGAAACGGCGCCCGCGGGGGAGGCGGCCGGCGGCGAACAGGCGGCGGCCAAGCCCAAGGTCCTCCACCTGAAGGCCCGCGGCAAGGACCCGAAGAAGGCGAAGAAGGACTGCCGCCGGGATTTCAAGGAGTATTATTCCCGGAACCGCGACCTGCGGGCGGCCGTCGCTCCCGAGGTCGCCGGCGAGATGAGCCCGGCCGACCGGGAGCGCCTGCTCATCGTGCTGACGCGCTCCTCGCCGCTGCAGCCGTTGCGGTCGATGAGCGCCAAGAGCATCTCCGATCAGAAATCCCTGTCCCGGCGGCTCTTCGACGGGGGCGGCGCGATCAAGCCCGAGGACCTCCCCGGGGCGTTGACGAAGGCCGAGCAGACCCTCGACCGCCGCGCCGCGGACGCCGCGAAGCAGGCGACCCTGATCGGGAGCATCCATCTCCGCGACCAGGAGCGGGCCCGCCAGCAGCTCGCCGGCGAACCCCTCAGCCCCGACCTGCGCCAGGACCCCGAATTCCGCCAGGCGGCGCGCGCCTACACCCCGCCCCCGGCGCTTCCGCCCCGACGCTCCGCCAACGAGGAGCCGGAGATGACGGGGCCCGAGCCCAGCGTGCTGAAGAACCTGAGCCTCGTGGACGTTCCCGCGCCGTCGCCGGTCCCGACCGCGGGCATCTCCCGGGGAAGCATCCTGGCGGACGTGAAGGCGGCTCTTTCGGGCCTCGGCGTCAGCGTGATGGGCCGCGACGCGTGGCGCGCCCGCTTCGGCGCGGACGCCCCGCAGCATACGCCGATGAGGATGACGGTCCACCATTCGGCCGGCTCCCCGTCGCACACCGACATGAACATGCTGTCGCAGATCGGGGGGTGGGAGAAGGACCACATCAAGCGCGGCTTCGGCCTCATGGGCTACCACTGGGTGATCAACAGCCTCGGCAGCGTCGCCGAGGGCACGGGGACGGAGCTCGTCGGCTCGCACACGCGCGCCAACAACCGCGGCAACATCGGGGTCTGCCTCGCCGGCAACTTCGACAAGCAGGAGCCCACCGACAAGATGCTCGCCAGCCTCGTCGGGCTTCTGGCCTACGTCGGGGCCCGCTACAACATGGACACCGGCTCGCCGGATTTCGTCCGCGGGCACGAGCATTACGTCCGCAAGGCGTGCCCCGGGAACCATGTCATGGACAAGCTCGCCCGCATCCGCCAGAAATCGGTCGAGCTGGTCCTGGCCCAGAGGCGAGGGGGCACGGGCGCCCCGGGCGTCATCACCGTCGCCGCCGTCGTCAATTAGCGTGAGACCCCGCGCGTCCGCCGCGCTGCTCCTGGCCCTGGCCTGCGCGTGCTCCCGCGGTCCCGACGGGACGGTCAAGCCCGGCTCGCTCGTCCGGCTCGACTACAAGCTCGATGTCGACGGCAAGCCCTTCGAGAGCACTCAGAGGCACGGTCCCATCGAGATCGTCCAGGGCTCCGGTGACCTTCCCGCGGGGGTCGATAAGGCGCTGCTCGGGATGAGGGCCGGCCAGCGCGCGGACCTCGATCTTACCGCGCGCGACGGATTCGGTCCCCACGACCCGGCCAAGGTCGAGTCCCTGCCCCTCGCGTCGATGGGCGCGATGGGCGCGGATGTGGAGCCGGGCAAGAAGATCCTCGCCTTCAAGGACGGCAAGCCGGTGTCGGGCCGCGTTCTCGAGGTCCGCGACGGCTTCGCGCGCGTCGATTTCAACCATCCGCTGGCGGACAAGGTGCTCCGCTATCGCCTGGAGGTCGTGGCCGTCGACCCTCCTCCCGCGCCGTAAGCCCAGCGCGTTCCCCGGAGTATCCATGGCGGTGCCTCGATGATCCCCGATCCCTCGCCCTTCCGGGCCCAGAACCTCGCGATCGACCTCGCCATCGCCGCGACGTCCTTGTTCTTCGCGTGGAGGCTGCTCCTCCTCGCCCGCGCCCGCGGGGAGAGGCGGCCGTGGGCGCTCGCCGCGGCCGTCGTCGCGGGCGGCGCGTGCGGGCTTCTGCCTTGGCTCGTCGCCGGCGGGTTCGAGGGGACGATCTGGGGCTTCGCGCTCGCGGCGCGCGCTCTCTGGACCGGGGCCACCGTCGCCGCCCCCGTCGCCGCGGCGTCCGCCGCGTTGCGCACGCGCCGCGCCGCGTGGATCATCCCCGCGGCGGCGCTCATCGCCCTGAAATGGTGGGGGGAGGTCGGCGAGCCGGCGAGCCTCGAGGTCCAGCGCGTCACGATCGAGGTCCCCGGCCTCAAGAGCCCCGTGCGCGTCGCGCACTTCTCGGACCTGCAGACCGACGGGATCAGGCCGATGGAGCTTCGCGCCCGCGCGGCGGCCAACGCCTACGACCCGGACGTGGTCGTGTTCACCGGCGACGTGATGAACCATACCTCCCTGAAGGCCCCGTCCTACGAGTACCTCGCCGGCTTCACGGCGCGCACGGCGAAGCTGATGGTCGGCGGGGACGTGGACGGCGGCCTCGACCGGGCGGCTTTCGAGGCCGCGACCGGCTTCGAGTGGATCGACGGGAAGGCGCGGCCCGTGTCCGCCGGCGGGGCGCGGCTGTCCTTCCTCGGCTTCGGCCTGCTCGATTACCGCAAGGGCGCGGCGTTCGCCGAGGGGCTCGTGCGCCTCTCGGGTTCGCCCGACGCCCGAATCGCGCTGAGCCACCGGCCCGACGCCGCCTTCGCTCTGAAGGGCCTGCCCGTGTCCGTGCTCTTCACCGGACACACGCACGGGGGCCAGGTCGTGATCCCGGGCTTCGGCCCGCCGGTGACCTTGACCCGCATGCCGCGTCGCGTCGCGGCGGGGGGCGCGCATCGCTTCGAGGGTCTCACGGTCTCGCTCGCGCGCGGCCTCGGCTGGGAGGGGCACGTGGCGCCCCGCGTGCGCCTGTTCTGCCGGCCGCACCTCATACTGGCCGAGCTCGTCCCGCCCGCGCGGTGAGCCTCAGTCGCCGCAGAGCTTGAGGCCGACGATCCCCGTCACGATCAAGCCCAGGCAGGCCAGGCGCGCGGCCGTGGCGGATTCTCCCAGCAGCCAGATGCCGACGAGCGCGGTGCCCGCGGAGCCGATGCCGGTCCACACGGCGTACGCCGTGCCCGCGGGCAGCCGGCGCATCCCCTGCGAGAGGAGGATGAAGCTGAGGATCATGCCGGCGACCGTCAGGGCGGAGACGCCCGGCCGGCGGAAGCCGTCCGACATCTTGAGCCCGATCGCCCAAGCGACCTCCAACAATCCGGCCAATCCGACCCAGAGCCATGCGTTCATCATATACATATAAGGTAACAATTCCGTATATGCCTTGAAACCGTAACACGATAGCGCTAAATTAGTCATAAGTTGCTTACCCTGCCCCGGACATGATATTATCAACGCCGTCATCTCGCTCTTTGTTCCGTGTTTCGTGCCCAGTTGGCGCAGTGGTAGCGCGCTCCCTTGACATGGGAGAGGTCATAGGTTCAAATCCTATACTGGGCACCATTTTTTTGCCCCAGGAGCCCAGTTGAACATGCCCGCGACCGACATCGTGCGCGCCGCCGATCCGAACTCCCAGGAGGCCCTCGACGCCCTGCGCCATTCGTGCGCGCACGTCATGGCCCAAGCCGTGCAGGAGCTGTTCCCCGGCACGAAGATCACCATCGGGCCCGCGATCGAGCACGGCTTCTACTACGACTTCGACTCCGAGCACCGCTTCACCGAGGCCGACTTCAAGGCGATCGAGCGCAAGATGCTCCAGATCGTCGAGGGCAACCACGAGTTCAAGGGCGAGGAAGTCACCTACGAGCAGTCCAAGAAGTATTGGGAAGGCCGCGGCGAGAAGTACAAGCTCGAGCTCCTCGAGCAGTTCAAGGACCAGAAGCTCACCCACTACACGCACTCGACCTTCACCGACCTGTGCCGCGGCGGCCACACGCCGAGCACCAAGCAGATCCGCCACTTCAAGCTCCTGACCGTGGCCGGCGCTTACTGGCGCGGCGACGAGAAGAACGCGATGCTCCAGCGCATATACGGGACGGCGTGGCCCACGAAGGACCAGCTCCAGCAGCACCTCAAGATGCTCGAGGAGGCCAAGAAGCGCGACCACCGCAAGCTCGGCCCCGCGCTCGGCCTGTTCTCCATCGAGGAGCTCGCCGGACCCGGCCTCATCTTCTGGCACCCGAAGGGCGGCCGCATGCGCCTGATCATGGAGGACTGGCTGCGCGCGGAGGCCCTCAAGCGCGGCTACCAGATGGTCTACACCCCGCACATCGCCAACAAGGACCTCTGGAACGTCTCCGGCCACACCGGTTTTTACAGGCAGAACATGTTCGGCGAGATCGAGGTCGAGAAGGCCGACTACATGCTCAAGCCGATGAACTGCCCCTGCCACATCCTCATCTACAAGGGCGGGCTGCGCAGCTACAAGCAGCTGCCGATGCGGCTGGCGGAGCTCGGCACGGTGTACCGCTACGAGCGCTCGGGCGTGCTGCACGGCCTGATGCGCGTGCGCGGGTTCACCCAGGACGACGCCCACATCTTCTGCACCCCGGACCAGATCGAGTCCGAGATCGAGGGCTGCCTCGACTTCGCGCTCAAGGTCTTCGAGGTGTTCGGCTTCAAGGAGTACAAGATGGAGGTCTCGACCTGGGACCCCGAGAAGCCCGGCGACTACGTCGGCGAGGCCGAGGAGTGGGAGCGGGCGACGAAGGCTCTGATCGACGTGCTCGAGCGCCGCGGCACGCCCTACAAGCTGTGCAAGGGGGAGGCCGCTTTCTACGGCCCCAAGATCGACGTCAAGCTCATCGACGCCATCGGCCGCCCGTGGCAGCTGTCCACGGTGCAGTTCGACTTCAACCTGCCCAAGCGCTTCGAGATGGAGTACGTCGGCTCCGACGGCAACCGGCACCGCCCGCTGATGGTGCACCGCGCGCTGTACGGCTCGATCGAGCGCTTCTTCGGCATACTCGTCGAGCACTACGCGGGCAGCTTCCCGCTGTGGCTGGCGGCCGTCCAGATCAAGATCCTGACTTTGACCGAGGAGCAGGACGCCGCCGCCGAGGCGTTCAAGAAGAAGCTGGAGGCCGAGGGCTTCCGCGTCGAGGCCGACCTGCGCCGGGAGCGCATCGGCCACAAGATCCGCGAGACGACGCTCGAGAAGGTCCCGTACATGGTGATCATCGGCCCGAACGACGTCTCCTCCGGCACGATCTCCGTGCGCCTCAAGGACGGCCGGCAGTTCAACGGCCTGACGGCGGACGAGTTCATCGCGAAAATCAAGATCGAGGCCGACGAGAAGCGCACGGCCTCGGACTGGCCGGCGCTGCCGCCGGCCCAAGGAAAAGAATGAAAAAGATCCTGACCGCCGTCCTCCTGACGACCCTCGCCGTCCCGTCCCGCGCGGCGAAGCCGGACTTCGACGCCGCCGCCGAGGAGGCCGGGTTCAACGCCGCGACCCAGATGTTCCAGGAGACGGGACGCGACAAGCTGGCCGTGGTCCAGGCCTTCGAGAACTTCACCGCCGCCTTCCCGCGCTCCCCGCGCGTCGCCGACGCCGAGTTCCTGATGGGCGAGGCGTACATGCAGCACGCGCTGTCCATCCTGAAGGCCGAGGCGTCCGCCAAAAAAACATCGTCGGCCCGGCTGCTCGCCCCCAAAAATCCCGCCGCCGTGAAGGCCCTGCAGGACGCCCGCAAGGCGTACGAGTCCGTGGTCGGCGACAAGAAGTCCGGCCTCGGCGCCTCCGCGCAGTACCGCCTGGGCGAGGTCGCCTACAACGAGAAGGACTGGGAGAAGGCCGTCGCCGAGTTCAAGGAGGTCGACCGCCGCTTCCCGAAGG
>Ga0255338_1000601_pt1 | contig 101393 bp, 90 predicted proteins | sample MeOH1_35cm_T4_19_FD_203715 | JGI IMG/M metagenome (GOLD analysis project Ga0255338, IMG submission 203715) | Sandy soil microbial communities from University of British Columbia, Vancouver, Canada - MeOH1_35cm_T4_195 | ecosystem: Engineered > Artificial ecosystem > Sand microcosm > Unclassified...
AAGCAGGCCGAAGCCGAGGGGCACCACCAGCTTGATCGGGTAACGCGGCAGGCCGCCGGAATTACCGGATTGCTCGAGGATGCGCCACGAGGGCAGGAACAGCGATTCCCACGACAGCCACATGAACAGCACGCAGGAAGGCAGCAGGAAGAAAATAATGCCGAAGATATCGATCCAGTGTTGCGCGCGCTCCGATACGTTGCCGTAGATCAGGTCCACGCGCACATGCTCGTTGCGCTGGAAGGTATAGGAGGCGCCGAACATCACCGCGATGGCGAACATGTACCACTGCAGTTCAAGCGGCCAGTTGTCACTAAGGTTGAAGCCGTAACGCAGCAGGGCGTTGCCTGCGCTGATCAGGCACGACAGCAGGATCATGATGTTTGCAAGCCTGCCCGTGTGCTGATTCAACCTGTCGATCTGTCGTGACAGACCAAGCAAGTAATACATGGGTTGTCTCCCCTGTTTTTGCGGCGATTAGTTTATCTGTAACAATATGCTTCGGCGCTTGGGGCTAATACCTACCGCATTGCGCAAAAATCGAACCAGATAAAAAAAGCCGCCGGGCATGCGCCCTGGCGGCTTATTTTCAAAGCATTACTTACGTGAAACTTACATCGGCATGCTGCGCTGCAGTGTTGCCGGCGCGTCCACTTAAAGCGTCGCGCGCGCAGCGGCAATGGCTGCGCGAACCTGCGCCGGCGCGGTGCCGCCAATGTGGTTGCGTGCCGCGACCGAGCCTTCCAGCGTCAGCACCTCGTGCACGTCGTCGCCGATCAGCGCCGCCTTGTCGCCCAGGCCGGTGACTTCGCGCAGTTCGGCCACGGTAAGGTCGGCCAGGTCGCAGCGGCGGTCGTCGCAGGCGCGCACCGCGTGGGCCACGGCTTCGTGGGCATCGCGGAAGGGCAGGCCGCGCTTGACCAGGTAGTCGGCCAGGTCCGTGGCGGTGGCGTAGCCCTGCAGCGCGGCGGCGCGCATGGCTTCCGGCTTGACGGAGATGCCTGGCACCATGTCGGCGAAGATGCGCAGCGTGTCGGCCACGGTGTCCACCGTGTCGAACAGCGGCTCCTTGTCTTCCTGGTTGTCCTTGTTGTAGGCCAGCGGCTGGCCTTTCATCAGGGTCAGCAGGCCGATCAGGTGCCCGTTGACGCGGCCGGTCTTGCCGCGCGCCAGTTCGGGCACGTCCGGGTTCTTCTTCTGCGGCATGATCGAGCTGCCGGTGCAGAAGCGGTCGGCGATGTCGAAAAAGCCCACGCGCGGGCTCATCCAGATCACCAGTTCCTCGGAGAAGCGCGAGATGTGGGTCATCACCAGCGCGGCGGCAGCGCAGAACTCGATGGCGAAGTCGCGGTCGGAGACGGCGTCCAGCGAGTTGCGGCATACGCCGTCGAAACCGAGCTGCTGCGCGACGAATTCACGGTCGATCGGGTAGCTGGTGCCGGCCAGCGCGGCGGCGCCCAGCGGCAGGCGGTTGACGCGGCGGCGGCAGTCGGCCATGCGCTCTGCGTCGCGCGTGAACATCTCCACGTAAGCCAGCAGATGGTGGCCGAAGGTAACCGGCTGGGCCACCTGCAGGTGGGTGAAGCCCGGCAGGATGGTGTCGGCGTTCTTCTCGGCCAAGTCCAGCAGCGCGCCGCGCAGCGCGCCCAGCAGGCCGATGATGGCGTCGATCTCGCTGCGCAGCCACAGGCGGATGTCGGTGGCGACCTGGTCGTTGCGCGAGCGGCCGGTGTGCAGGCGCTTGCCGGCGTCGCCGACCAGCGCGGTCAGGCGCGCCTCGATGTTGAGGTGGACGTCTTCCAGGTCGAGCTTCCACTCGAAGCCGCCGGCCTCGATCTCGGCGCGGATCTGCGCCATGCCGCGTTCGATCTCGGCACGGTCGGCCTCGGCGATGATTCCCTGCTTGGCCAGCATGGCGGCGTGCGCGAGCGAGCCCTGGATGTCGAACAGCGCCAGGCGCTTGTCGAAGAACACCGAAGCGGTGTAGCGCTTCACCAGGTCGGACATCGGTTCGGAGAAGCGGGCGGACCAGGCTTCGCCTTTCTTGGCAAGTTGGGAGGTCATGGGCGGGTAAGGCTGGGTTGGCTCGCAGGCCGGCGGCGGCACCGCGGCGCGAGCGGGAAAATCGGGGAAACAGCGATTATATCGCTGCCGCCGCCTTCCCAGCCCGGCTTGTGGCTGGCGCCGGCGGCAGGCCGCGCGGACGCCGGCGGCGCGCCGGGGCCGGCCGGGCGGGCGCGCCGCGGCGCCGATGGCCGGCGGCGGGTGATGCCGGCGGCACAGGGCCGGCGCGGGCCGGCGCGCGCGCCGGCCGCGGCCCGAACGGAAACCCGGGCCGGGCGGACTGGCGCCGCCGCGGCCTCGGCGGGGTCAGCGGAATCGGCGGAACCCGCGGAATCAGCCGCTGTTGCGCAGCCCCGCCGCCACCCCGTTGATGGTGAGGTGGATGCCGCGCCGCACGCGGATGTCGTCGCCGTCCTTGCCCGAGCGGTAGCGCTTGAGCAGCTCCACCTGCAAGTGGTTGAGCGGGTCGAGGTAGGCGAAGCGGTTCTTGATCGAGCGCGCCAGCAGCGGGTTGTCGGCCAGGCGCTCCTGGCGCCCGGTGATCAGCGCCAGCATGTCGCAGGTCAGGTGCCACTCGGCGCTGATGCGCGCGAACACGGTCTTGCGCAGCGCCGCGTCCTCGCACAGCGCGGCGTAGCGCGAGGCCACCGCGAGGTCGGTCTTGGCCAGCACCATGTCCATGTTGGACAGCAGCGTGGAGAAGAACGGCCACGACTTGACCATGCGCCGCAGCGTGGCCTGCGCCGCCTTGCGCGCCTTGTCGTCGGGCGCCGCGTCCAGCACCGCCCTGACCGCGCTGCCGAAGCCGAACCAGCCCGGCAGCAGCAGCCGGCACTGGCCCCACGAGAAGCCCCACGGAATCGCGCGCAGGTCCTCGATGCGGCGGTGCTTCTTGTCCATCAGCTTGCGCGAGGCCGGGCGCGAGCCGAGGTTCAGGTCGGCGATCTCGGTGATCGGCGTGGTGGCGAAGAAATAGTCCTTGAAGCCCGGCGTGTCGTAGACCAGGTCGCGGTAGGACGCGAAGGCGCGGTCCGAGAGCTGCTGCATCATCGCCTCGAACGCGGCCAGCTCCTTCGGCGCGTTCTGCGTGGGCAGCAGCGACGCTTCCAGCGTGGCGGCGATCACCGTCTCCAGGTTGCGCCGGCCGATCTCGGCGTTGGCGAACTTGCTGTTGATGATCTCGCCCTGCTCGGTCAGGCGGATCTGCCCGTTGACCGTGCCCGGCGGCTGCGACAGGATGGCCTGGTAGGTCGGGCCGCCGCCGCGGCCGACCGTGCCGCCGCGGCCGTGGAACAGGCGCAGCTTGACCTTGCGCTGCTCGAACAATTGCACCAGCGCCAGCTCGGCCTTGTACAGCTCCCAGTTCGAGGTCAGGAAGCCGCCGTCCTTGTTGGAGTCCGAATAGCCCAGCATCACTTCCTGCTCGCCGCCGTGGTGGGCGATCACCGGGGCGAAGCCGGGCAGCTCCAGCAGCGACTGCATGATGCCGGCGGCGTTGCGCAAGTCCTCGATGGTCTCGAACAGCGGGATCACCATCAGCTCCATGCGGGCCGGGTCGGTCTTGCTGCCGAGCGTGCCGCGCAGCATGCCGGCTTCCTTCTGCAGCAGCATCACCTCCACCAGGTCGGACAGCGTCTCGGTGTGCGAGATGATGTAGTTGCGCGCCACGCGCGCGCCGTAGCGGGCGCGCAGCTGGCGCGCGGTGTCCAGGATGGCGAGTTCGCTGCGGGTCTGCTCGGAGTAGGTGTGCCACGGCAGCGTCAGCAGGCGCGGCTGGCGCAGCTCGGCCAGCAGCAGCTCCAGCTTGCGCGCCTCGGGCAGGCCGGCGTAGTCGGCCTCCACGCCGGCGGCGGCGAACAGCTCGGCGATCACGGCTTCGTGCACGTCGGAGACCTGGCGCATGTCGATCGACGCCAGGTGGAAGCCGAACACGGCGATGGCCTTGGCCAGCGCGTCGATGCGCGTGCGCGCCAGTGCCGCGCCGTGGTGGGCGCGCAGCGAGTCGGTCACCACCTGCACGTCGGCGGCGAACGACTGCGCGTCGGCGTAGGGCGCGGCGTCGGCCACCGGGTGGCGCGGCGCGGCCTGGCCGTTGATGGCCAGGCAGGTGGCCGCCAGGCGCGCGTAGATGCCGATCAGCGCGCGGCGGTAGGGCTCGTCGGCGCGATGGTCGGAATGGTCGGGCGAGATGTCGGCCAGCGCCAGCAGCTCGGGGCTGGCCTCCACCATCAGGCTGGACATCGACAGCTCGGCGCCGAGCGCGTGCACCTCGTCCAGGTACCACTCCAGGATCAGCGACGACTGCTTGGTCGCGGCCTGCTCCAGCGTGGCCGCGGTGACGTTGGGGTTGCCGTCGCGGTCGCCGCCGATCCACGAGCCCATCTGGAAGAACGGCGCGAGCTGCGCCGGGCCGGCCGCGGCCGGCGCGCCCTTGTGGCGGCGCGAGGCCGGGAACACCGCGGCGATGTCCTCCTCCAGCTCGCTCATCAGCTGCGGGATGCCGCGCAGGAAGCAGGTGCGGTAGTAGGACAGCGCGTTCTCGATCTCGTCCACCACCATCAGGCGCGTGTTGCGCAGCATGCGGGTCTGCCACAGCGTGGTCACGCGCGCGCGCAGCAGCGCGGTGTTGTGCTCGCGCTCGCGCGCGGTCATGGGCAGGTCGCGCTCGGCCAGCAGGCGCGCGATCTCGCGCTCGGCGTCGAGGATGCTCTTGCGCTGCACCTCGGTCGGGTGGGCGGTGAGCACCGGCACGATCAGCGCCTCGTCGAAGAACTGGCGCAGGGTCTTGCCGGACACGCCGGCCGCGTCGATGGCCTGCAGCGCGCGCGCCAGGCTGCCCGGCTGCGCCGGCGAGTTGGCCAGCGCGTGCACGCGGCGGCGGCGGTTGTGGTGCTGGTCCTCGGCGATGTTGGCCAGGTGCGAGAAATAGCTGAACGCGCGCACCACCCAGTTGGTCTGGTCGCGCGACAGGCGCTTGAGCAGGCGGTCCAGCTCGGCGCCGGCGGCGCGGTCGTTCTCGCGGCGAAAGCGCACCGCCATCTGGCGGATGGTCTCGACCAGCTCGAAGGCGGCCTCGCCTTCCTGCTCGCGCACGCAGTCGCCCAGCAGGCGGCCCAGGAAGCGGATGTCCTCGCGCAGCGGCACGTCCTTGTCGCTGGCGCGGCGGGCCGGCGCCGGCGCGGCGGTGGCGTTCGCGGCACTGGCGGCCTTGGTGGGCCTGGTGGGCTTGGCGGCGTCGGCGGATCGGGGGAGCCGGGCCGGTCTGGCGCCGGCGGCGGGCGGGGCGGGGGGGCTTGCGGGAACCGTGGCCAGGGCCAGGGCGGCATCGGGGGCGTCGGCCCGGCTGGCGGCGGTCTGGCGCCGGCCGGCAGGGCGCGCGGCTTGCTGCGTCATGCAATCTCCTGTTGTCTCGTCTCTCTTATTCGTCGCCTGGAGCGGCTTGGGGTGCGTGCTAACATGCGCGGATGCAAGCATCCGTTCCCCAGTCTTCCTCCGGCGCCGCGCCGCGCAAGCTTGTCATCGCCTCCCGCGAAAGCCGTCTGGCGATGTGGCAGGCCGAGCATGTGCGTGCTGCGTTGCAACAATACTATCCCGCGTGCGATGTGTCCATCCTGGGCATGACGACCCGCGGAGACCAGATTCTAGACCGCACGCTGTCGAAAGTCGGCGGCAAGGGGCTCTTCGTCAAGGAGCTGGAGATCGCGATGGCCGACGGCCGCGCCGATCTCGCCGTGCACTCGCTCAAGGATGTGCCGATGGAGCTACCCGCCGGGTTTGCGCTGGCCGCCATCATGGAGCGCGAGGACCCGCACGACGCGCTGGTGTCGGCGCGCTTCGGCTCGCTCGACGAGATGCCCGCCGGCACCGTGGTGGGCACCTCCAGCCTGCGCCGCGAGGCCGCGCTGCGCGCGCGCTACCCGCACCTGGAGATCCGCCCGCTGCGCGGCAACCTCGACACGCGCCTGGCCAAGCTCGACCGCGGCGATTACGCCGCCATCATCCTGGCCGCCGCCGGGCTCAAGCGCCTCGGGCTGGCCGGCCGCATCCGCGCCGTGCTCGATCCGGTCAGCTCGCTGCCGGCCGCGGGCCAGGGCGCGCTGGGCATCGAGATTCCCGCCGGCCGCCCCGAGCTGGCCGCCTGGCTCGCCCCGCTCAACCACGCGCCCAGCGCGCTGGCCGTGACCGCCGAGCGCGCCGTGTCGCGTCTGCTGGGCGGCTCCTGCCAGGTGCCGCTGGCCGCCCACGCGCGCTGGGACGGCGCGCAGCTGCGCATCGACGCCTTCGTGGCGCTGCCCGACGGCAGCCGCAGCGTGCGCGCCAGCGCCGCGGCGCTGGTCGCGGGCGACGACGCGGTGGCCCGCGCCGAGGCGCTCGGCAGCGCCGTCGCCCGCGACCTGCTCGACCAGGGCGCCGCCGGCATCCTGGCCGCGCTGGCGGATCCGGCTTCGCCGCAAGCTCCCGCCTGAGGCCGGCCCATGCCCCGCCCGACCGTCGTTGTGACACGACCCGCCGGGCAGTCCCGGCAACTGACCGAGGCGCTCTCGGCAGCCGGCCTGGACGTGCTCGGCTTTCCCCTGCTGGCGATCGGCCCCGCCGCCGCCGAAGGCCCGCTGCGCGCCGCGCTGGCGCAACTGGCGGACTTCGCGCTGGTGGTCTTCGTCAGCCCCAATGCCGTGGCCTTCGCGCTCGACGCGCTGGCCCAGGTGCAGGACAAGCCCGCGCCGCGCTGGCCCGAGGCCGTGCCGCTCGCGGTGGTCGGCCCGGCCAGCGTGGCCGCGCTGGCCGAACGCGGCATCGCCGCGCCCGCCTGCCGCGTGATCGCGCCGGCGGGCAGCCATGCGCATGAGGCGGACGGCGCCGGCCTGGCCGACAACGGCGACGGCGCCGACAACGAAAACGGCAATGGCAGCGGCGGCGACAGCAGCAACGGCAACGACGGCGGCGACACCCGCTTCGACTCCGAAGCCCTGTGGCAGCAGATCGACAGCCAGCTCGGCGCGGCGGCGCTGGCCGGGCGCCAGGTCCTGATCGTGCGCGGCAACGGCGGGCGCGACTGGCTGGCCGAGCGCCTGCGCGGCGCCGGCGCCGAGGTGCGCGCCGTCGAGGCCTACCGGCGCTCGGTGCCCGCGCCCGGCAGCATGCAGTGGCAGGCCGTGCGCGACGGGCTCAAGCCGGGCGCGCCGCCGCAGGCGTGGCTGCTGACCAGTTCCGAGGCCGTGCGCAATCTCGACGGCATGGCCCGCGAAGCGCTCAGCCCGCAGGAACTGGCGGGCCTGCGCCAGGTGCAGTGCATCGCGCCGCATGCGAGAATCGCCGAGCAGGCCGCCGCGCTGGGCTTCGCGCACGTGCTGCGCGCCGCGCCGGGCGACGAAGGCCTGCTCGCCGCGTGCCGCCAGTGGGCCCAGGCCCACGCCGGCCCGCCCGCGCCGATGCCGGCGCCGGCATCGGCACCGTCCGCCGTGGCAACGGCGCCGCCGCCGCCGCCGGCCTTGCCGGACAACGCTTCCTCCGCCATATCGTCAACAACGCCAACGAAGGCCGATCGCGTGACGCAAGAACATACCGCTACCGCTCCTCCCGCCACCAGCCCGCCACCCGCGGCGCCGCCCGCCCGCGGCGCGGCGCGCGTCAGTCCGTGGTGGCTGCTGCTGGTCCTGCTGATCCTCGCCATCGGCGGCGGCTTCTGGTGGCTGCAGAACCGCGTCGAGCACCTCACGCAGGAACTGGCGCGGCGCCAGCAGAGCAACGACGCGCTGGTGCAGGAAACGCGCGTGCTGTCGCGCAACGCGCAGGACACGGTCAAGGAGCTGCAGGCCAAGGTCGGCGCGCTCGACGGCCAGCTCGGCGAGGCGCGCGACAAGCAGTCCGCGCTCGAACAGGTCTACCAGGACCTGATGCGCAACCGCGACGACTGGGAAATCGCCGAGATCCAGCAACTGCTGACCAACGCCGGCCAGCAGCTCCAGCTGACCGGCAACGTGCAGGTGGCGCTGGCCGCGCTGCAAAGCGCAGACACCCGCCTGGCGCGCACCGACAAGCCGCAGTACAACCTGCTGCGCCGGGCCATCGCGCGCGATGTCGCGCGCATGAAGGCGGTGCCGGACACCGACCTGACCGGCGCCGCCATCAAGCTCGACGAAGCCATCAACCAGGTCGACACGCTGCCGCTGCTGTCGAGCGAGCGCATGCTCGAGCGCAGCGAGGCCGACGCGCGCAAGGCGGAGGCGACCACCAGGGCCGAGGCGAAGCCGGACAAGGGCAATACGAAGAACGTGGCGCGCAGCGCCGCCGCGCCGTCGGTGGGCAACGCCGTGGCCGGCTGGTTCGGCGGCCTGTGGGACAGCGTGCGCGACGAGCTGACGCAGGTCATCCGCATCCGCCGCGTGGACGACGCCCAGGCGCTGCTGCTGACCGGCGACCAGGGCTGGTTCCTGCGCGAGAACGTCAAGCTGCGCCTGCTCAACGCGCGGCTGGCGCTGCTGTCGCGCAACGAGCCGGTGTTCCGCAACGACCTCGCCGCCGCGCAGGCCATGATCGGCCGCTATTTCGACACCAAGTCGCGCCGCGTGCAGGCCGCGCTGACGCTGCTCAAGCAGGCCCAGGCCGGCGCGGTGTCGGTGCAGCTGCCGACGATGGCGGAAAGCCTCGGCGCGCTGCAGGCGCTCAAGAAGGAGTAGCGCATGCGGCTTCTGTTCTGGGTGGCGATCCTCTTTGGCGGCGCGGTCGGACTGGCGCTGTTTACGCAATTCAACCAAAGCAACGTGGTGCTGTTCTACCCGCCATACCGGGTCGAACTCTCGCTCAACCTCGCGCTGGCCCTGCTGCTGCTGGCGTTCTTCGTGGTCTGGACCATCCTCACCACGGTGCGGCACCTGTCGGAGATGCCCGGGCGCGCCGCCGCCTACCGCGAGCGCAGCCGCATGAACCGCGCGCAGGCCGCGCTGCGCGAGTCGATCGAGAACCTGTTCGCCGGCCGCTTCGCGCGCGCCGAGCGCACCGCGCGCGAAGCCCAGGCCTGGCCCGAGCAGGCCCAGACCGCGGCGCTGATCGGCGCGCGCGCCGCGCACCGCATGCAGGAAATGGAGCGGCGCGACGCCTGGATGGCGCAAGTCACCGACCCCGAGCGCGAGCAGGCGCGGCTGGTGTCGATGGCCGAGCTGCTGGTCGACGCGCGCGACGCCGAAGGCGCGCTCGAGACCATCGCGCAACTGCAGTCGCAGGGCGCGCGCCAGATCCACGTGCAGCGCATCGCGCTGCGCGCGCACCAGCACCTGAAGAACTGGTCCGAGGTGCTGCGCCTGGCGCGCTCGCTGGAAAAGCGCAACGCCATCCACCCGGTGCTGGCGCTGCGCCTCAAGCAACTGGCCTGCGAAGCGCTGCTCGAAGAGCGCCGCCACGACGCCGAGGCGCTGCAGGACCTGTGGCGCTCGCTGTCGGCCGACGAGCGCCGCGCCGCGCGCATCGCCGAGCCCGCCGCGCGCTACTTCGCCGCGCTGGGCCGCCAGGACGAGGCGCGCAAGATCGTGGAAGACGCGCTCAAGGTGAACTGGGACAGCCGGCTGGTGCTGCGCTATGCCGAATGCGCCGAGCCGGGCCACGCGCTGCCGCAGATCCAGCAGGCCGAGAAATGGCTGGCGCAGCATCCGGTCGACGCCGACCTGTATTTCGCGCTGGGCATGCTGTGCCTGGGCGAGAAGCTGTGGGGCAAGGCCCAGTCGAGCTTCGAGCGCGCGCTGCGGTACGCCGACGACGAATCGCAGCGCCGGCTGCGCGTGCGCGCGCACCTGGCGCTGGGCCGGCTGTACGAAGAGACCGAGCGGCCCGAGGAAGCGCAGAAGCACTATCGCGAAAGCGCCATGCTGGCGGCGTAGCGAGGTAGCGGCCGCCGCGCCGGGCGCTCATCCGGCCGGCTTGCCGCCCGCGTCGTCGGGAATCGCCCCCGCCTCCGACTTTGTATCCGCCTCGCCCGGACTGCCGTCCGGGCGTTTTTCCTTCACCACCGCGTAACGCGCCAGCGTCTCCCTGCGCGCCACGTCGTGCTGCACGAGCGGGCGCGGGTAGTCCTCGCCGAGCTTCACGCCGGCGGCGGCCAGCACGTCGTCGGGCGCGGTCCACGGGGCGTGGACGTACTTGTCCGGCAGCCGCGCCAGTTGCGGCAGGTACTTGCGGATGAAGCGCCCCTGCGGATCGAACTTCTGCGACTGCGTGACCGGGTTGAAGATGCGGAAGTAGGGCTGCGCGTCGCAGCCGGTCGAGGCCGCCCACTGCCAGCCGCCGTTGTTGGCGGCCAGGTCGAAATCGTTGAGCTGGTCGGCGAAATACTGCTCGCCGCGCCGCCAGTCCACGCCGAGGTCCTTGACCAGGAAACTGGCCGCCACCATGCGCAGGCGGTTGTGCATGTAGCCGCTCTGCCGGATCTGCAGCATGGCCGCGTCCACCAGCGGATAGCCGGTGCGGGCGTCGCGCCAGGCCTGGAAATAGCGCTCGCCGGTGTCGCCGTCCACCCAGCGGATGGCGTCGTAGGCCGCATGGAACGCCTGTCCGGCGGCCACGCGCGGATGGTGGTGCAGGATCATGAAATAGAAGTCGCGCCAGATCAGCTCCGACAGCCACGTCGCCGCGCCCGCGCTGTCGGCGCCGCCGCGCAGCACCGCCTCGTGGGCCGCGCGCGCCAGCGTGCGGATCGAGAGCGTGCCGAAGCGCAGGTGTACCGACAGGTAGCTCGGCCCGCGCAGCGCGGGAAAGTCGCGCCGCCGGGCGTAGTCGCCCATGCGCGCGAGGAAGTCGCCGAGCAGCGCGTGGGCGCCGGCGCTGCCCGCCGGCATGGCGATCTCGGCCAGGTTGGACGGCGCGAAACCCAGCGCGCGCAGCGTGGGCAGCGCCCGCGCGTGGGCCCTGGGGACCGGGGCGAGCGCCGGCAGGTAAGGCTCGACCGGGTAGGGCTTGAGGTCGAACGGCAGCAGCGCCTTGAGCCAGGCGTTCTTGTACGGCGTGAACACCGAGAACGGCGCGCCCTGGCCGGTCAGGATCTCGTCGCGCTCGAAGACCGCCTGGTCCTTGAAGGTGAAGAAGGCGCGCGACGCCGCCGCCAGCGCCTGGCCGACGTCGGCATCGCGCGCCTGCGCGGCGGGCTCGTAGTCGTGGTTGGCGAAGACCGCCTCCGCGCCCAGTTCGGCGGCCAGCGCGGGGATGGCCGCGCGCGCCGCGGCGTCGAGCACGATCAGGCCGCCGCCGGCCGCCCTGAGGGCGGCGTCCAGCGGCGCCAGCGAGGCGAGGATGAACTCCACGCGGCGGTCGGCGGCAAGGCCGCGCGCGCGCAGCGCGGCGAGGATCTCGCGGTCGAACACGAACGCGCACCACACCCGGCGGCAGTGCTTGAGGGCATAATGCAGCGCCGCGTGGTCGTCGGCGCGCAGGTCGCGCCGGAACCAGACCAGGCCGCGTTCGAAGCGCCGGTCGATCCGGTAGGGCTGGCGCGTGCCGGCGGGCGGGGTGGGCAAGATCGGCGTTCCTCGGGATTGAAGCCTGCTACCCTAGCACACGGGCGGCCGGAGGCCGCGCCGCGGCGCCGGCTTTGCATGCCGGTGCATATACTTCCCGATTTCTCCAGCATTCCAGACAGCAAGAAGCAAGACATGGCCACCACACTCGACCGCATCCTCCAATCGCAAGGCTTCGGCACCCGCCGCTACTGCGGCGACCTGATCGGCGCCGGCCTGGTCGAGGTCGACGGCGTGCTGTGCGAGGACCCGCGCGCGCAGTTCGAGATCGACGGGCTGCGCCTGACCGTGGACGGCGAGGAATGGATCGGCCACACCAAGGCCTACCTGATGCTCAACAAGCCGGTCGGCTACGAGTGCTCGCAGCGCCCGCGCCACCATCCCAGCGTGTACAACCTGCTGCCGGTGCCGCTGCGCCAGCGCGAGGTGCAGGCGGTGGGCCGGCTCGACCAGGACACCACCGGGCTGCTGCTGCTGTCGGACGACGGCCAGTTCATCCACGCCCAGACCTCGCCCAAGAAGAAGGTGCCCAAGGTCTACGAGGTGACGACTGCCGAGCCCGTCACGCAGGCCCAGGTCGACGCGCTGGTGGCCGGCGTGCAACTGGAGGACGAGCCGGCGCCGCTTGCCGCCGTGGCCTGCGAGGCCACCGGCGAGCGCGGCCTGCGCCTGACCCTGTCGGAGGGCAAGTACCACCAGGTCAAGCGCATGGTGGCGGCGGCCGGCAACCACGTGGAGGCGCTGCACCGCAGCGCCATCGGCGGGCTGGTGCTGGAGCCGGCACTGGCGCCGGGCGAATGGCGCTGGCTCACGCCGGACGACCTCGCCGCGCTGGCGCGCAAGGAATAGGGCGCGCGGCAACGCGCGCCGGGGCCGGAAGGGTGTTCATGTTGCGGTGCGGCATGGGCGAATCTTTTCCGGACGGACGGCTTTGATTTGATAAAATGCAGGGATGGCGACGCTGGAAGCCCCAATCAATCTCACCAATCAGTTCCTGATTGCCATGCCCGGCATGGCAGACCCGACCTTTTCGGGTTCCGTCGTCTATTTGTGCGAGCACAACGACCGCGGCGCGCTGGGCCTGGTGATCAACCGGCCTATCGACATCGACATGGCCACGCTGTTCGACAAGATCGACCTCAAGCTCGAGATCCAGCCGGTGGCGCAGCAGCCCGTGTATTTCGGCGGTCCGGTGCAGACCGAGCGCGGTTTCGTGCTGCATGATCCGGTCGGCATCTACGTCTCGTCGCTGGCGGTGCCTGGCGGGCTCGAGATGACCACCTCCAAGGACGTGCTCGAAGCCGTCGCCAACGGCAGCGGCCCGCACCGCTTCCTGCTCACGCTCGGCTACGCCGGCTGGGGCGCCGGGCAGCTCGAGGACGAGCTCAGCCGCAACGGCTGGCTGACGGTCCAGGCCGATCCCGAGATCATCTTCAGCGTGCCGCCCGAAGAACGCTTCGCCGCCGCCATCCGCCTGCTGGGCATCGACTTCACCATGCTCTCGGGCGAGGCCGGGCATGCCTGAGGGCGCAGCGGCGTCCACGCCGCCGGGCCCGCTGCCCGCCGACGGCACCGTCCTCGCCTTCGACTACGGCGAGAAGAAGATCGGCGTGGCGCTCGGCAACTTCATCACGCGCGAGGCGCGCCCGCTCGTCATCCTGCCCAATCCCACCGTGGAAGCCCGCTTCGAGGCGGTGGCCGCGCTCGTCAGGGAATGGGCGCCGGTGCGGTTCGTGGTGGGCATGCCGGTCAACCCGGACGGCGGCGAGCAGCCTTCCATGCGCCTCGCCCGCCGCTTCGGCAACCAGCTCAACGGCCGCTTCGGCCTGCCGGTGGAGTGGGTCGACGAACGCTACACCTCGCGCCTGGCCCAGATGGCCGGCTACCGGCCCGGCGAGCTCGATGCCGAGGCCGCCCGCCTTATCCTGCAACAGTACTTCGACCAGCATCCCCTATGACCCAGACTTCCTCTCCAGACGCCGAGGCGCTCTATCGCACGCTGCGCGACCAGGTGCAGGCCGCGCTGCCTGACGCCGAGCGTGCGCAATGGTCGGTGGCCGGCATCCATTCCGGCGGCGCCTGGATCGCCGAGCGGCTGGCCGCCGACCTGCATCTGGCCGGCCACGGGGTCATCAACGTCGCCTTCCACCGCGACGACTACGCCAAGAAGGGCCTGCACAGCCAGGCCCAGCCGACCACGCTGCCGTTCGACGTGCAGGACCGCAAGATCCTGCTGATCGACGACGTGCTCGCCACCGGCCGCACCATCCGCGCCGCCGTCAACGAACTGTTCGACTACGGCCGCCCGGCCCGCGTGGCGCTGGCCGTGCTGGCCGACCGCGGCGGGCGCGAGCTGCCGGCCGCGGCCGACTTCGTCGCCGCGCACGTCGAGCTGCCGCCCGGCACCACGCTGGTGCTGTCGCACGAGGGCAGCGGCGCCGGCATGCGTTTCGCCTTCGCCGTCGAGGCCACCGGCAACTGAGGCCGGCGCATGGCCGGGCCGGGCGCGCGCGGGCGGATGCCCGCCACGCCGGGCCGGCCTGCAAGCTCAGCAACGAACCAGACCGCTCCAGACCAGCCAATCGCCGCCGCCCGGCTCTCTTCCACTGCCATGATCAAGACGTTCCGCAACCCGCAACTGACCAAGAACGGCGAGCTCAAGCACCTGCTGTCGATCGAAGGCCTGTCGCGCGAGATGATCGCGCACATCCTCGACACGGCCAGCCAGTTCGTCTCGCTGTCCGATTCCGACCGCGACGTCAAAAAGGTGCCCTTGCTGCGCGGCAAGAGCGTGTTCAACCTGTTCTTCGAGAACTCCACGCGCACCCGCACCACCTTCGAGATCGCCGCCAAGCGGCTCTCGGCCGACGTGCTCAACCTGAACATCAACGCGTCCTCGACCAGCAAGGGCGAGTCGCTGCTCGACACCATCAACAACCTGTCGGCGATGTCGGCCGACATGTTCGTGGTGCGCCACGCCAGCTCCGGCGCGCCCTACCTGATCGCCGAGCACGTCGCGCCGCACGTGCACGTGATCAACGCCGGCGACGGCCGCCACGCGCACCCCACCCAGGGGCTGCTCGACATGTACACGATCCGCCATTACAAGCAGGACTTCACCAAGCTCACGGTGGCCATCGTGGGCGACATCCTGCACTCGCGCGTGGCGCGCTCCGACATCCACGCGCTGACCACGCTGGGCGTGCCCGAAGTGCGCGCGATCGGCCCGCGCACGCTGCTGCCGTCCGGCCTGGAGCAGATGGGCGTGCGCGTGTTCCACAACATGGAAGAAGGGCTCAAGGGCGTCGACGTGGTCATCATGCTGCGCCTGCAGAACGAACGCATGAGCGGCGCGCTGCTGCCGTCCGCGCAGGAATACTTCAAGGCCTACGGCCTCACGCCCGAGCGGCTGGCGCTGGCCAGGCCCGACGCCATCGTGATGCACCCCGGCCCGATGAACCGCGGCGTGGAGATCGACTCCGCCGTGGCCGACGGGCCGCAGTCCGTGATCCTCAACCAGGTGACCTTCGGCATCGCCGTGCGCATGGCGGTGATGGGGATCGTGGCCGGGAACCACGACTGACCGCGACCGCACTCCAGCGCCACAGCCAGAACAACCGCAACAAGCCAAGCGACACGATATGAAGATCCACATCAAAGGCGGCCGCCTGATCGACCCGGCCGCGAACGTCGATGCGCAGCAAGACCTCTACATTGCCGCCGGCAAGGTCGTCGGCGTCGGCAGCGCGCCGGCGGACTTCCACGCCAACAAGACCATCGACGCCAGCGGGCTGGTCGTCTGCCCCGGCCTGGTCGACCTCTCCGCGCGCCTGCGCGAGCCCGGCTACGAATACAAGGCCACGCTCGAATCCGAGGTGGCCGCCGCCACCGCCGGCGGCGTCACCAGCCTGGTCTGCCCTCCCGACACCGATCCGGTGCTCGACGAGCCCGGCCTGGTGGAAATGCTCAAGTTCCGCGCCCGCACGCTCAACCAGACCCACGTCTATCCGCTCGGCGCGCTCACGCTCGGCCTCAAGGGCGAAACGCTGACCGAGATGTCGCAGCTCACCGAGGCCGGCTGCATCGGCTTCTCGCAGGCCGAAGCCCCGATCCGCGACACCCGCGTGCTGCTGCGCGCGCTGCAATACGCGCAGACCTTCGGCTTCACCGTGTGGCTGCGCCCCGAGGATCCCTACCTCGGCGGCGGCGTGGCCGCCAGCGGCGCGGTGGCCTCGCGCCTCGGCTTGTCCGGCGTGTCCGTGATCGCCGAGACCGTGCGCCTGCACACCATCTTCGAACTCATGCGCAGCACCGGCGCGCGCGTGCACCTGTGCCGCCTGTCCTCCGCCGCCGGCATCGAGCTGGTGCGCCAGGCCAAGCGCGAAGGCCTGGCCGTGACCTGCGACGTCAACATCCATCACGTCTCGCTGACCGACATGGACATCGGCTACTTCAACTCGCAGATGCGCTTCTCGCCGCCGCTGCGCGGCAGCCGCGACCGCGACGCCATCATCGCCGGGCTGATCGACGGCACCATCGACGCGCTGTGCTCCGACCACACCCCGGTGGACGACGACGAAAAGCTGCTGCCCTTCGCCGAAGCCTCGCCGGGCGCCACCGGGCTCGAACTGCTGCTGCCGCTGACGCTGCGCTGGGCCGAGCAGCACAAGGTCCCGCTCGCCAGCGCGCTCGCCCGCATCACCTCCGAGCCCGCGCGCGTGCTGGGCCTGCCCGCCGGCACGCTGGCCAGCGGCAGCACCGCCGACATCTGCATCTTCCACCCCGCACAGGAATGGAAGGTCGAGCGGCGCGCGCTCAAGAGCCAGGGCAAGAACTCGCCGTGGCTCGGCTACGACATGCGCGGCCGCGTGCGCGCCACGCTCGTCAGCGGCCACGTCGTCCACGAACTGCACTGACACCGTGCCGGGGAGCCACGCATGACCTGGCTGCGCAAGACCGCGCTGATCCTCCACCTGCTGCGCGGCATCGTCACCTGCGCGCTGCTGTTCCCGTGGCTGGGCGCCGAGTCCCGGCGCTGGCACATCCGGCGCTGGTCGCGCCGGCTGCTGCGCATCTGCGGCATCACGCTCGAAGTCCAGGGGCTGGAGCCGGGCGAACTGCCGCCGCGCGGCGCGATGGTGGTGTCCAACCATATCTCCTGGCTGGACATCTACGTCATCAATAGCTGGTACCCGCCGCGCTTCGTCGCCAAGTCGGAGATCCGCGACTGGCCCGTGATCGGCTGGCTGTGCGGCCACACCGGCACCATCTTCATCGAACGCGCGCGCAAGCGCGACGCGCACCGCGTGCTGCACGCCATCACCGACGTGATGCTGCAGGGCGACCTCGTCTGCGTGTTCCCCGAGGGCACCACCACCGACGGCACCAGCGTGCTGCCGTTTCACGCCAACCTGATGCAGGCGCCGGTTTCCGGCGGCCTGCCGGTGCAGCCGGTCGGGCTGTCCTACCTCGACGCCGCCACCGGACAGCCGACCACCGCGCCCGCGTACATCGGCGACCTCAGCCTGCTCGACACGCTCAACGCCGTGCTGTGCTCCGGCCCGATCACGGCGCGTTTGAGCTTCGCCCCCGCGCTGCACGCAACGTCGGCCAGCCGCCGCGAACTGGCCGAAGCCGCGCGCGAAGTGGTCAGCCACCTGAGCCAGGGCGCCCGGCAGCACGCCGTGGACGCGGTCGTGCGGGTCAACAGCGCCAGCGCCGCCGGCAGCGCGGCCGCACCCGCCGACGACCTGCCCGGCCTCGCGGACGACGGCTCGCCCGCGCCGGCTACGTCGCAATAAACCGGCTGCGCTAGGCCAGCGGGTCGCAGTACTGCGGGCACTCGACCTGCACCAGCGTCCGCCCGGCCGGATCCGCCGTCAGCCGCGCGGCGGTCAGCTTGCCGCCCCAGACGCAGCCGGTATCCAGCGCCATCAGGTTCGGCCGCATCACCAGCCCGAGCGTGGACCAGTGGCCGCACACCACGGTGGTGTCGGCTGTGCGGCGGCCCGGGACGTCGAACCACGGCATGACCCCGGCCGGCGCATCGGCAAGCCCCTCCTTGGTTTTCAGGTCCATCACGCCATCCGCGCTGCAAAAGCGCAGCCGCGTGAGCGCATTGACGACGACGCGGTGACGCTCGATGCCGCGCAGGCCGTCGCTCCAGCGGTCGGCGCCGTTGCCGAAGATGTCGGCGAGAAAACCCTGCCAGTTGGCGCCCCGGAGCTGTTCCTCGATCTCCTGGGCAAGCTCCACCGTCTGCGCGGCGGTCCACTGGGGCAATACACCGGCATGGACCAGCAGGAAACCCCCCTCGCGGATGGCCAGCGGCCGGTGCCGCAGCCATGTGATCAATTCATCGCAATCCGGCGCGCCAAGCATCTCGTCCAGCGTATCGCTGCGCCCGCGCTTGCGCACGCCCGCGGCCACCGCCAGGAAATGGATGTCGTGGTTGCCGAGCACCGATTCGGCGCGCGCGCCGAGGGCGCGCACGGTGCGCAGCGTCCGCAGGGAAGCGGGGCCGCGGTTGATGAGGTCGCCGACGAAGCGCAGGGCGCTGTCGGTGGGAAGGCGGGAGAGCAGTTCGTCGAACGAACCGGCGCAGCCTTGGAGGTCGCCGATGGCGAACTGGTGTGTATCAGGCATGGATTGCATGGTCGAAATAACGGGCAGGGCCTGGCGACGGTTTGCTCCCGCGTGAACGGCAAGTTCGGCTGGGCGCGCCCTAGGGTGGGATAGAATACCGCACACCTTCTCAGCGTGCGTTTCCCGTCCTCTGGATCAGTCGGAGCCGACGGGCACTTTGTATTGGCCCGAGAGCCAACTCCATTCCAAGGCAGGGAGCGAAAAAGCTTGTCCCATATTCTCGTCACCGGTGGCGCCGGTTTCATCGGCGCCAATTTTGTCCTCGACTGGCTCGCCCAGCCTGGGGCGGACGGCATCGTTAACGTCGACAAGCTGACCTACGCCGGCAACCTCAAGACGCTGGCCTCGCTGGAAAATGACAAGCGGCATGTTTTTTCGCGTACCGACATTTGCGATCGGGCCGCACTCGGCCGGCTTCTTGCCGAGTATCGACCAAGCGCGGTCGTCCATTTTGCCGCGGAAAGCCACGTGGACCGCTCCATTCACGGCCCCGGCGAATTCGTCCAGACCAATATTGTCGGCACTTTCACGCTGCTGGAGTCTGTCCGCGCCTATTGGGCTGCATTGAAACGCGAAGTGCAGGCGGGCTTCCGCTTCCTGCACATTTCGACCGATGAGGTCTTCGGTTCGCTCGGCGCCGACGATCCGCAGTTCTCCGAAACCACGGCCTACGCGCCCAACAGCCCCTATTCGGCATCGAAGGCGGCATCTGATCACCTTGTGCGTGCCTATCACCACACGTATGGGCTGCCTGTTCTGACCACCAATTGTTGCTGTGCTTGAAAGTGCGGCCAGGACTGACTACCAAGAACACAAGACATTCATGAAGCTCTCTATCGTTGCCACGCTTTACCAATCGGCCAGATACGTCGAAGAATTCTGTGCGCGTGCCAATGCGGCCGCAAGGCGCTTTGCCGGGGACGACTACGAAATCGTGTTGGTCAACGACGGCTCCCCGGATAACAGCCTGGATATTGCGGTTCGTATCAGCGAGGAGGATCCGCGCGTTGTGGTTGTAGATCTATCCCGCAACTTCGGGCACTACAAGGCGATGATGACTGGTTTGTCGCACGCGGTTGGCGATTACGTATTTCTTATCGATAGTGATATTGAGGAAGATCCCGATTGGCTCTCCAGTTTCGCCGAGGAAATGGAGCGAGAGCAATGTGATGTCGTTTTTGGTGTTCAGGAGCAGCGTAAAGGGGGATTCTTTGAGCGATGGAGCGGCCAGTGGTTCTACAGGATATTTCGATTCATCACGGGATTGCCGCTTCCTGATAATATCGTGACAGCCAGGCTGATGTCGCGCCGGTACGTGGATGCACTGTTGCGTCATGATGAGCGAGAGGTATTTATCGCTGGCCTGTGGCTTATCACGGGGTTCGATCAACGACCGCAGGTTGTCAGGAAGCGCAGTAGTAGCGATACAACTTATACTTTTGGCCGCAAGATGTCGGTCTTGATCAACTCGATAACGGCGTTCAGCAATGCGCCGCTGGTTGCCATCTTCTATGTTGGTGTTGCAATCTCGGCCGTTGCGGGTTTGTATGCCGTGTCTCTGATCATTAACTGGTTGTTTTTCTTCAAGCCGCTCAGTGGTTGGACATCGGTGATGGCTTCCATCTGGCTGCTGGGTGGCTTGATAATTTCATTTATCGGAGTTATCGGGGTTTATTTGTCGAAGATATTTTCGGAGACAAAGAGGCGTCCCTATACGATCGTCAGAAAGGTATATGGAAGAAAGGGCGCCTGACTCGGGTGGTAGTCTTGCTGACAAGTATTGGTGAAAATTATGGCATATTTGACGGAAGATCAACTCAAGGCTGTTGGATTCAGGTTTCTGGGTAAGAATGTCAAGATTAGCGATAAGGCCGCGATATACGATGCGGATCGAATCGAGATCGGTGATTATTCGAGAATCGACGATTTCTGCGTGCTATCTGGAAAACTGAGAATTGGCAGGAATGTGCATATTGCAATTTTCTGCAATCTGGCTGGCGGGGAGAAGGGAATCCTAGTTGAGGATTTTTCCGGGATTTCCTATGGCTCTCAGGTTTTTTCCCAGAGCGATGATTACAGCGGGCGCGCGCTGACCGGCCCTACTGTACCCCTGAAATACCGGAAAGAAGCCAAGAAGGCAGTTCATATCAAACGACATTGCATCGTCGGGGCGGGGTCGGTCATATTTCCCGGGGTGATTTTGGGCGAGGGGACCTCGGTGGGTGCCATGTCGCTGGTTTCCAAGTCAACGGAAGAGTGGTCGGTTTATATTGGTGTGCCGGCCAGGAAGATAAAAGACAGAGAGCGCCTGATGCTGGAGTTGGAGAAGGAGTATGTTTCCGAATACCCTGGCCAATCCTATGACGATGTAACCAAGATGTAGTTGTGATCAAGCGGGTAATAACATCTCAGTTGTTCAAATATGCCGTCGTCGGCATGATGAGTAATTTCCTGGGTTACGTGGCTTATATTGTCGTCACTTACTTGGGTGCCACGCCAAAAATTACCATGACTTTCCTGTATGGCATGAGCGCGGCGATCGGTTTTTTCGGAAACCGGAGTCTGACGTTCAGGGACAAGGGAAAGCTGTTGGGCACGGGGGTGCGCTATATTGCAGCGCACTGTCTCGGCTATGTAATTAATCTTGCGATTCTTGTGATAATGGTGGATAGGTTGGGCTATCCTCACCAGTGGGTGCAGGCGGCGGCAATCTTTGTGGTAGCGGCATTCCTTTTTCTTGCATTTAAATTCTTTGTGTTTACGTCGCACTATAATTCAACCGTCGAGGCAAAATAAAACGATGCATCAATGTGCATGTGTCTATTTTGATCCCAGGGATGGGCTCAGCTCCTCGTCTGGCGTGAGCGTGCTTCGATATAGGGTGATGTGGAGTGGGATGGCCTTTATTGAACTGGTGTCAATCTCTCATGGGATACGGCGTGGCCGGTCGCTATAAGGAAGTTGATTAAGGATGCTGGACCGCGAGCCGGTGCCGACACTGACGGGCTGCCCTCCAGTGTCCATGGCATATGGCCAGGGCGGTGCCTAGGGGCGCAACAGTGTATTGGGAGTTCAGGCGTGAACAAAGACAAGACGATTCAGTTTAATCGCCCCTATATGACGGGCAAGGAACTGCATTACATTTCCGAGGCCAATCTGAGCAACAAGCTGGCCGGCGATGGGATATTCACGAAACGCTGCCATCAATGGATAGAGCAGCAGACCGGCTGTGCGAAGGCGCTCTTGACGCACTCATGTACGGCGGCGCTGGAAATGGCGGCGCTACTGCTTGATATCCAGCCGGGCGATGAGGTCATCATGCCCTCCTACACCTTCGTCTCCACTGCGAACGCCTTTGTGCTGCGGGGCGGCGTGCCGGTCTTCGTTGATATCCGTGAAGACACGCTGAACCTGGATGAACGGCTGATAGAGGCGGCAATTACTCCTCGCACCAAGGCGATCGTGCCGGTCCACTATGCCGGCGTCGCTTGTGAGATGGATACCATTCTCGATATCGCGCGTCGTCACGGCCTGAAGGTTGTGGAGGATGCCGCGCAAGGCGTGATGTCTCGCTACAAGGGGCGCTCGTTGGGAAGTATCGGCGACCTGGGGGCCTATAGCTTTCACGAAACCAAGAACGTGATTTCGGGAGAGGGTGGTGCGCTTCTCGTGAATGACGAGGAGTATGCGTTGCGGGCTGAAATCATCCGCGAGAAGGGCACGGATCGCAGCCGGTTTTTTCGTGGCGAGGTGGACAAGTACACGTGGCAGGAGGTGGGGTCGTCATTCTTGCCGGGCGAGATCGTGGCCAGCTTCCTGTGGGCGCAGCTGGAGGAGGCCGAGCGGATCACGCGCGAGCGGCTGGACATATGGGGACGCTACCACGATGCCTTTGCTTCGCTGGAGAGCGATGGTCTGTTGCGCCGGCCCATCGTTCCCGCCGAGTGCGATCACAACGCGCACATGTACTACGTGCTGCTGTCGCCGTCCGTCGACCGCCAGCACGCGATCACTGAACTCAAGCAGCGCGGTATCGCGACGGTGTTCCATTATGTCCCGCTGCACAGTTCACCCGCGGGGCTGCGCTACTGCCGGGCGGAGGGCGATCTACCGGTTACCTGTGCCGCGAGCGAGCGATTGCTGCGCCTGCCGCTATGGGTCGGGCTCGCGCAGGACGAGCAGGCGCAGGTGGTCGAGACCATTGCCAGCGTCCTGGCACGCGCTGCGTGACCCTTTCATTGACATGACCATGAATCAAGGCCAACAAGCCAATTCCGGCGGAGGGTTCCATGCGGAAGACTTCGCGACGCTTGCCAAGCTGGAAGGTGACAGTTTCTGGTTCAGGGCGAGAAACCAGCTCATTCTCTGGGTGGCCAAGCCATTATTGCGTGCCGATGCGAGCTTCTGCGAGATCGGGTGCGGTACGGGATTCGTGATCTCCGCACTGGCCAAGGAGATGCCGTTGGTGAAATTCTCGGGCACCGAATTGTTCGGTGACGCACTGCCTTTTGCGCGTTCTCGCGTGCCGTCGGCGCAGTTCTACGAGATGGACGCGCGGCGGATCCCGTTCCGCTCAGCGTTCGATGTGGTCGGCACGTTCGATGTGCTGGAGCATATCCAAGAAGACCAGACGGTACTGGCCGAAATCCACAAGGCGCTCAAGCCGCAGGGCAAGCTGGTGATCACCGTGCCCCAGCATCCGTTCATGTGGAGTCATCAGGATGAGAGGGCATGCCATGTGCGGCGCTATACGCGTGATGAACTGGTGGGGAAGCTGAAGAAGGCGGGCTTCTCGGTCAACTTCACGACGTCGTTCGTCAGCCTGCTGCTTCCTCTCATGTACATGGCGCGCCGACCCGCCCGGGTCGATGCGTCGGATTACGATCCCGTGGCGGACCTTCGGCTCAATCCGATCGTCAATTCCGCTATGGCGCTGGTCATGACCGTCGAGCGGCTGTTCATCAAGCTTGGTGTGCGGTTTCCGTTCGGTGGGTCTTTGCTCGTCGTGGCAACGAAGGTCTAGGTCTTGCCCGGCATGCCTTGGCACGGCCGGCCCGAATGGCATTCAGTCGCGCCGAATCGATGGCTGCTCGTCAAGAAAACATCGGGTCGTGTCGCGTGCTTGAGCCCGCGCAAGGGCAAGCCTGTCATAAGTGGCCGCATGGTCATTTCCCAATCGGCCGCTGTGTAAATGGCCGGAGCCTTGACCGTCTGTTTCCGCAGTGCGGCTCCGGCTATTCGCACAGCGGCGGGGAGCAGAATTGCCGTTGTTTTCTTACGGCTTGATGCGAGGGGAAATCCCGGCATCCTTTCGCTTGTAGATCCGATAAGCCTGTTCTTGCGTGTACCCCGACACGGGCTCGAAATTCTCCACGATGTACTGATAGGTCAGTGGGTGCGTGTTCCGAAAGCGGAGTTCCTCGCGATCGTCCAGGGCGGCGTCTATGACCAACGCAAATCCAGGGTTGGCCGCTTTGATTCGTTCGATTTCGGCGAGCTCGAATTGCCTTGTGCGCGGGAACAACGCATAGATTTCCCACGGCGGGGATTTTCGATTCAGCGCCGAATAGGCGCCCGGCCAGAATGGCATGACCAGAATCTCTTGGTGGTTTGGTGCGTAAGCATCGGCCAATTTGTTAAGCATCGCCAGGTCACTGGCCGTGCGAGGATCGACGGCAATCCTGTTGCCGCCAAGTTCGATAGGCTGGCATTGCAGCATGGCATAGCATTGCCAGCCGGCATGTACCGGGAGCATGGCGACGAGACTGGCGCTGCATAGCACTGCGGCCAGCGGCACGCTGACCAACGCGGACCTGTGCGCGGCGATCGCAAGGACGCCGATCAGGAGCGGAAAGATGCCTTGGGCCAGATGCACGGCGTCGGCGCGCGAAAATGCGTAGTGCGCATAAGGCAGGGCCAGCAGGCTGCAGGTCACCAATACGGGCGACACCGCCTTGCCGCGGGCACGCTGGATGAATGACCAGGTCAGTCCGAGGATGCCGAAGGCGACGATGGCAATAAACAAGATGCCCAGAAGCACCGCGGCCGCCGCATCCCACGGCGGGAGCACGTCGATCTTGACCAGCCAGGGCCAGGGCACCGGCAGTGAAATATTGGTTTCCTTCTGTTCCAGCAGGAGGAAGACAATGCTTTGCCGGAGTGCCGCGGCGAATCCGGGCACGACGGCCGCCATCGCAAGAATGGGGAGAAAACCCGTGCAGATGCCCGCGCCCCATGCGACTGCGCAGCGAATGGGGTGTTGCCCCTTCTCGCCCCGAATGGCAAGAAACAGCATGGCGCCAAGGCTCGCCGCCACGCCATACACGCCGTGATTCCTGCCGAATATGGCGGCCAGGCCGATCACCGTCCCCAGCACGAAATACTGTCGGTAAGACGGCTTGTCAATCAATAGCGTGATGCCGAAGGCGATCGCAATCGAAGAAACAATGTCGAATGTCTTGAACCACGGATACATCCATACCGAAAGCAGAACCGCTGCCGGCAGCAGCAGCAAGTGTCCCGGCTTTTCCGTACGGAAAAAAACCAGCTTCAGCGCGATGAACAAGCCAATGGCCTGAAACAACGCCGAGGCGGCGCGCAATGCCAGAAGGCTCTCGTTTCCGGTCAGCGCCATGATGGCCGCAGACCAGTAGTATCGGCCTGGGTCGTAGGACATGAAGTCGCGGATCGGCACCTCGCCGGCCAATACGCGCTGTACGCCATACCAGAGGAAGCCCTCGTCCGCGAGGTTGTATCCCTTGTCCGCTTGCAGGAGATAAATCAACAGGGTGGTGCAAACAGACCAGAGCAATATCCGGGTGTTGCTTCTCGATTGTCTTTGCGACAGTGACGACAGGGCTAGCAAACTCATTCCAATGAATCCCGCATAATAATCTTGCGATGTCGAAAGATAAAACCAAAATCCGAGGCGATGACTATCGTGATCGCTTGTCAGGGATCGGATTGCCCGGCAGCTAGCGCGTCCCGGGCACCTGGCAAAACCGGCCGAGCCGAATTCTTCAGCCAGCTCACGTGGCGCCTGTTGCCGTCGGATTGTACGGCGGTGGATCGGCTTGGGCGTCCCGATTGCCGGTTCGGCCGTCTTGTGTGCCACCTGGTGCTGCCTGGTGCCGCCGATGCAAAGGCTATCCCAGCGGATTGCAGCACTGCGGGCAAATGACCTGGATCACCGCGCGGCCGTCAGTGGCCCTCCCCCCCGTGCAGCCCGTATCCAGCGTCATGAGATTGGGTCGCGTGACAAGGTCCGGCGTGGGCCAGTGACCGCTGACCACTGCGACGTCTGCCGTGCGGCGGACGGGCACATCGGACCAGCGCAGCAGGCCATCGCCGGCAAAACGCGGGCTGGCGCCGGCGGGCAACCGGTCGAGCAGCCGGTCGAGCGAACCGGCGCGGCCCTGGATATCACCGATGGCGTAAAGTTGATTTTGGGTCACATTAATGCTTTCTGCTTGTCAGATATGGCAGTAAACTGCGGACTGTGCCAGTTTCCGCGATCTGCCGAAACCGTTACAACAGGCTACAAAAAGACTCGAGCAGGGGAGCGGGCCCCGTCTCGGGTCGGATAGAATACCGCCACTTCTGCAAGTACTTAAGAGCCTGCCGTCTTCCCCACATGGACCAACGCGGGCGCTCGGCATTTGTCGGGTATTCGAAACATATCGATAGGCAGGGAGTATAGAATTTGTCTCACATTCTTGTTACGGGCGGTGCAGGTTTCATTGGCGGCAACTTTGTTCTCAACTGGCTCGCCAATGCCAGTGCCGACGGTGTAGTCAACGTCGACAAGCTGACGTATGCGGGCAACCGCAAGACGCTTGCATCGCTCGAAGGCGATCGCCGTCATGTGTTCTCGCAAACCGATATTTGCGACCGTGCCGCCCTGGACGAATTGCTGACGACGTACAAGCCGCGCGCCGTGGTCCATTTCGCCGCGGAGAGCCATGTCGATCGCTCGATCCACGGCCCGGGCGAGTTTATCCAGACCAATATCGTCGGCACCTTCACTTTGCTGGAAGCCGTGCGCGCCTACTGGAGCAGTCTTGACGACGCAGACCGTGCCGCGTTCCGGTTTCTCCATGTTTCCACGGACGAGGTTTTCGGTTCGCTAGGCGCCACCGATCCGCAGTTCGCCGAAACCACGCCATACGCGCCCAACAGCCCGTATTCCGCATCCAAGGCCGCTTCGGACCACCTCGTCCGCGCATATCACCACACCTACGGCCTGCCGGTGCTGACCACCAACTGCTCCAACAACTACGGCCCGTACCATTTCCCCGAAAAGCTGATTCCGCTGATGATCGCCAATGCGCTCGGCGGCAAGCCGCTGCCGGTCTATGGCGATGGCCTGAATGTTCGCGATTGGTTGTATGTTGGCGATCATTGCGCTGCCATTCGCGAAGTGCTGGCGCGCGGCACGGTCGGCGAGACCTACAACGTCGGCGGGTGGAATGAAATGACCAACCTCGACGTGGTGCACACGCTGTGCGACCTGCTCGACGAACTGAGTCCCAGGGCAGCCGGCTCGTACCGCGAGCAGATCACCTTCGTGAAAGATCGCCCGGGACACGATCGGCGTTACGCCATCGATGCCCGCAAGCTTGAACGCGAACTCGGCTGGAAGCCGGCCGAGACGTTCGAGACGGGGCTGCGCAAGACCGTGCAGTGGTATCTGGACAACCAGGCCTGGGTCCAGGACGTGATGTCCGGTGAATATCGCAACTGGGTGGCGAAGCAATATGCAGCATGAGCTGCCCCGCATTCCGACGCTTCTTGTAACAGGAAGCAACGGCCAGGTTGGTTTTGAACTGCGTCGTAGCCTGGCGCCGCTCGGCCGCGTGATTGCGGTCGATCGCCGGCAGTGCGACCTGACGCGCCCGGAGATCCTGCGGCAATTAGTGCGAGAACTGCGTCCCGACGTGATCGTGAACCCGGCTGCCTACACGTTGGTGGACAAGGCGGAAACAGACGCCGAGACGGCGTTTGCGGTCAACGGTGCCGCGCCCGGCGTGCTGGCTGAAGAGGCCCGGGCGCTCGGTAGCCTGCTGGTTCATTATTCGACCGACTATGTATTCGATGGCCGCAAGACAGGCGCCTATGTCGAGACCGATGCCGTCAACCCGCAGTCGGTCTATGGCAAGAGCAAGCTGGCTGGCGAACAGGCCGTCGCATCCACGGGGGCAGCGGCGCTGATTCTGCGCACGTGCTGGGTGGCCGGCGCTCACGGCGGCAATTTCGCCAAGACCATGCTGCGTCTGGCGCGGGAGCGCGACAGCCTGCGCGTGATCGCCGACCAGTTCGGCGCGCCCACGACGGCGGCGCTGATTGCCGATGTCACCGCCCAGATCGTGGCGCGTCACTGGCTGCACGGCCGGCCCGAGGCATTTCCCGGCGGGGTCTACCATCTGGCGGCCGGTGGCGAGACGACCTGGCACGGATATGCCACGAGGGTGCTGGCCCGCGCCGCCGGGCGCGGCGTGGAACTGAAGGCGGATCCGGCGCGCATCGAGCCGATTCCTGCAACCGCATATCCGCTGCCCGCGCCGCGGCCGGCCAATTCGCGCCTGGATACCCGCAAACTGCGCGACACCTTCGATATCCATCTTCCGGACTGGCAGCAGGGCGTCGATCTCCTGCTGGATCAGATCCTTTCCTGAGTATTCGCACCATGCGCAAAGGCATTATCCTGGCCGGCGGCTCCGGCACACGGCTTTATCCGATCACTCGCTCGGTGTCCAAGCAATTGCTGCCGGTGTACGACAAGCCGATGATCTACTATCCGCTGTCCACGCTGATGCTGGCGGGGATCCGGGACATCCTCGTCATCTCCACGCCGGAAGACACGCCGCGCTTTGCCGAGATGCTCGGCGACGGCAGCAACTGGGGCATCAATCTGCAGTATGCCGTCCAGCCGTCGCCGGACGGTCTGGCGCAGGCCTTCATCATCGGCCGCGACTTCATCGGCAATGATCCGTCGACGCTGATCCTGGGCGACAACATCTTTCACGGACACGACCTGGTGCGCCAGCTCGAAAGCTCGGCCGCACAGCGGCAGGGTGCCACGGTGTTCGCGTATCACGTGCACGACCCGGAACGGTACGGCGTGGTGGAATTCGACGAGGGTTTCCGCGCGCTGTCGCTGGAGGAAAAACCCGTGAAGCCGCGTTCGCACTATGCGGTGACCGGCTTGTATTTCTACGACAACCAGGTGTGCGACATCGCGGCCGATATCAAGCCGTCGGCCCGCGGCGAACTGGAGATCACCGACGTCAACAAGCGCTATCTGGAGATGAAGCAGCTTGAGGTCGAGATCATGGGGCGTGGCTATGCCTGGCTGGACACAGGCACGCATGATTCGCTGCTGGAAGCGGCCAGCTTCATCGCCACGCTTCAGAACCGGCAGGGGCTGATGGTGGCTTGCCCGGAAGAAATCGCCTACCGAAGCAAGTGGATCACTGCCGATCAGGTCGAGCGGCTGGCCAAGCCGTTGCTGAAAAATGGCTATGGCAAGTATCTCCAGCACATTATTTCGGAATCCATCAAATGAGCCTGAATGTCATTCGTACCGCCATTCCGGACGTGATGATCATCGAACCAAAGGTGTTCGGCGATGCGCGCGGTTTTTTCTTTGAGAGCTTCAACGAGAAAGCGTTTGCCGAGGCTACCGGCGTGGACGCCCGCTTTGTCCAGGACAACCACAGCCGCAGCGGCAAGGGCGTGCTGCGAGGGCTGCACTACCAGATCCGGCAACCTCAGGGCAAACTGGTGCGCGTGGTCCGCGGCCGTGTGTTCGACGTGGCAGTGGATATTCGCCAGGGGTCCGTGACTTTCGGCAAATGGTCGGGTGTGGAACTGAGCGAAGATAACCACCGGCAGTTCTGGGTGCCGCCCGGATTCGCGCACGGTTTCGTCGTGCTTTCGGAATCTGCGGATTTCCTTTACAAGACGACCGATTACTACGCACCCCAGTTCGAGCGCACGATTGCCTGGAACGACCCTGAGATCGGTATCGAATGGCCGGAAATGGAGGTGTCTCCGTTGCTGTCGGCCAAGGACCAGGCGGGTGCAAGCCTTTCCACGGCCGAGCTGTTCGAATGACCTGGCTCGCGCGCGTGTCCTGGCGGCCGCGCGTCTTGTGGTCCCGGGCCCGCTAACCTAATACGTTCCTCTTTTTCCGCGCATGAATTTGAATCAAGCAAAAATCGCAGTCATTGGTCTGGGCTATGTAGGATTGCCGCTGGCGGTGGAATTCGGAAAGCAGCGCCCGGTGGTGGGTTTTGACATCAACCCGGCCCGGATCGCTGAATTGCAGTCCGGAGCGGATGCCACGCTGGAGGTCAGTCCCAGCGAACTGACCGAAGCGCGCCATCTGCGCTACAGCAGCAATCCCGACGATCTGCGCGATTGCGAAGTATTTATCGTGACGGTCCCGACGCCGGTGGACAAGGCCAATCGCCCTGACGTGACGCCGTTGGTGAAGGCCAGCGAGACGGTCGGCCGGGTCATGCCGCAAGGGGCCGTCGTGATCTATGAGTCAACGGTCTATCCCGGTGCCACGGAAGAGGTGTGCGTGCCGGTACTGGAGAAATTCAGCGGCAAGACGTTCAACACCGACTTCTTCTGCGGCTACAGCCCTGAGCGCATCAATCCGGGCGACAAGGAACACCGGCTGCCTACGATCAGGAAGGTGACGAGCGGCAGCACGCACGAAGTGGCCGAGGCCGTGGACGAGCTGTACGCGCAAATCATTTCCGCCGGCACGCACAAGGCCAGCAGCATCAAGGTCGCCGAGGCGGCCAAGGTCATCGAGAACACCCAGCGCGATGTCAACATCGCCTTGATGAACGAGCTGAGCCTGATTTTTCACCGGCTCGACATCGATACCCTGGAAGTGCTGCAAGCCGCGGGCACGAAATGGAATTTCCTGCCTTTCCGGCCGGGGCTGGTCGGCGGTCATTGCATCGGGGTCGATCCCTACTACCTGACCCACAAGGCGCAGGAGGTGGGTTATCACCCCGAGGTGATTCTGGCCGGACGCAGAATCAACGACAACATGGCGCAGCATGTGGCCGACGAGACCGTCAAGCTGATGCTGCGCAAGGGTCTCAATGTCCTGGGCAGCAAGATCCTCGTGCTGGGCCTCACCTTCAAGGAAAACTGCCCGGACGTCCGCAATACCAAGGTCGTGGACATCATCCGGTCGCTGCGCGCCTACAACGCGCACGTCGATATATTCGATCCGTGGATCAACGTGGCGGACGCCGAGCATGAGTACGGGTTGCAATGCCTGACGCAGTTGCCGGCACCGGGCGAATACGCCGCGATCGTACTGGCAGTGGGGCATCAGCAGTTCGTCGCAATGGGCGAGGCTGGCATCAAGGCGCTGGGACAGCCCGGCGCGGTATTGTTCGACGTCAAGGGTATCCTGCCGCTTGGCTCGGCTGACGGCCGTCTGTAATACGAGCGAAACAGGAAAAGCGATATGACCGAACATTCCGCTCAGCCGAGTGCTTATGCGCAACTGAAGCATCGCCTTGCCGGCGAGCCTCGCACGTGGCTGGTGACCGGGGTTGCCGGATTCATCGGCAGCAATCTGCTGGAAACCCTGCTGCGGCTCAACCAGCGGGTCGTGGGTCTCGACAATTTTGCGACCGGCCACCAGGCGAATCTGGACGAGGTCCATACGCTGGTAACGCCGGAGCAGTGGGCGAACTTCCACTTTGTCAAAGGCGACATCCGCAAGCTGGACGACTGCCGTCGGGCGTTTGTATTCCCGGGCGCGTCGGGCGACGTGGGGGTCGATCACGTACTGCACCAGGCTGCGTTGGGTTCTGTTCCGCGCAGTCTGCAAGATCCGATTGCGACCAACGAGACGAACATCAGCGGTTTCCTGAACATGCTGGTGGCGGCCCGCGATGCAAAGGTCGGAAGCTTTACCTACGCCGCAAGCAGCAGTACTTATGGCGATCACCCCGGCCTGCCGAAGATCGAGGATCGTATCGGCAAGCCGCTGAGCCCGTATGCGGTGACCAAGTATGTCAACGAGCTCTACGCCGACGTCTTTGCGCGCTGCTATGGCTTCAGGACCATCGGCCTCCGGTACTTCAACGTGTTCGGGCCCCGGCAGGATCCGGAAGGCGCCTATGCGGCGGTGATACCAAAGTGGACTGCCGCGTTGCTCGGCGGCGAGGCCGTGTACATCAATGGCGATGGTGATACCAGCCGTGATTTCTGCTACATAGCAAATGCCGTTCAGGCAAACCTGCTCGCCGCCACGACAGAGGACCCGGATGCGACGAACCAGGTCTACAACGTCGCCGTGGGCGACCGCACAACCCTGAACGATCTGTTTGCGGCCCTGCGCGTGAACCTGACCGACCATGGTGTTCCGGCAACCGTGCAGCCCATCTATCGGGACTTTCGGGCTGGCGATGTGCGCCACAGCCAGGCCGACGTTGGCAAGGCTGTTCAATTGCTGGGCTACGCGCCGACCCATCGCATCGGTGAAGGGTTGCAGGAGGCCATGGGCTGGTATGTCGAATACCAGCGAAAGCAGAAGTGAGTTGACGGCTGCTTCGGGAACTCGACATGCCATATCAGGACTAGAAGCGGGAGTGTCCGTGATCGGGCGCATCCCTTCTTGCCATGCGGCACATGATGCACAGCTCTCACAATTTGCGCAGCAAAGCCTCGGCTTTCTGCCCATCAAATAAATAATGCGTGCATCACACATTTCTTGGAATTTACTGGGTCTAGGTTTGCCGCTGCTGATCGCCGCGGCTACCGTCCCCCACCTGCTGGGCGCCCTGGGGAGCCAGCGGTTCGGGTTGCTCGCCTTGGCGTGGGGTCTGATTGGCTATGCCGGGGCGCTTGACCTGGGTATTGGCAGGGCGACTACGCAGCGCGTGGCAGCGTTGCGCGATGGACATAACGAACGCGAGATTCCTGATGTCCTGGCGACTGCAACCAGGCTGACCCTGATTACGGGCGGCATCGGCATGCTGCTGATCGTGCTCGCCGGCCTGCTGGGCGCGGGCCGCCTGGTGCATGCCAACGAGGTTCCCCAGCAAGAGATTCAATGGGCGATTTTCATGCTCGGTTTGGCGCTGCCGATGCAGGCCGTCAGCGCGACCTATCGTGGCGTCAACGAGGCTTATCTCAGCTTCAAGAACATCAGCGTGTTACGGGTGCTGCTGGGGGCGGCAAATTTCGGCGTACCCTATTTGATCGCCTTGCGTTCCAATCGCGTGGACTTTCTGATCGCGAGCCTGGTGATCTCGCGCGCGCTGGCGCTCTGGTTTTATCGGAAATTTGCGTTGCGATGCCTTGCGTCGCTTGACGTACGTGGGCATTACTCGGCCGCAGTGGCGCGGCAACTGTTCCATTTCGGTGGATGGTTCACCGTGAGCAGTATTCTGAGCCCGCTGCTGGTACAGGCGGACAGGTTCTTCATTGCTGCTCTTATTGGCGCGTCGGCGGTTACGATCTACGTGATTCCTTACGAGGTGACGGTACAGACGCTTATACTGTCCGGTGCAGTGACGACGGTGGCGTTTCCGATGATAAGTCGACTTCTCATCACCGATCAAGACGGTGCCATGCGTCTTTTCAGGCGCTGGCTGTATCGGGTCGTGGCCGCGATGGTGGGAGGCATGACTTTGCTGGCAATCATCCTGCCGGAGTTGCTGGCGCTATGGCTCGGCCAGCCTGCCGATGCAAATTCGGTGCTGGTCGGACGGATTCTGTGCTTGGGGGTGGTTGCGAACTCCATCGGAGCGATGTATTTTGCGCTGCTTCATGCGAAAGGAAAAACGCGTATGACGGCCATGCTTCATCTTGTTGAAGTACCGCTATATGTATGTGCACTGGTCGGCTTGATCAAGGGCTTTGGCATCCCGGGTGCGGCCGTTGCCTGGTCCTTGCGAATGATTTTCGATGCCTTTTGCCTGAAGGTCATGGTAAGGCAGGTGAAATGTGAATGAGGAAATTCTCGAGTGGTCCAAGGTGGCCGTCTGCATCGCCTTTCTTGCCGCGTTGGCGGTAATTCTTGGCTTGGTTGCGGGCAATCAGTACCTGGGTGTGAGCCGGGACTACCAGAACTATCTGGAATTTTTCGAGCTGGTTCGCAGTGGCGACGGGCTTCTCGATATAGAGACGAGGTTTGAGTTCGGCTTCGCAGCGCTTGTCTATTGGCTGGTCAGGCTGGGGCTCGGCAATGTGGCGATTTATGGGGTTATCTGTGCTATTTGCGTGATGATAAAAGGATTTGCGATAAGAATGTCCGAGCTGAGCATCGGCCTGATCGCAATTCTTTTATTTTTTTACCTCAGTCGATACTTCATTCTTTTTGAGATGACCGTGTTGCGGGCGTCGGTGGCGTTCGCGATAATTTTCTTTGTGTTCTGGAGAAAACGGGATTTCGATTTTCATCTTGATGAATTTGTCTTGCTGTTGATCGCTGTTGGTTTCCACTATTCCGCTGTCGTAGTGTTGGCTGTATATTTCCTGGGGCGATTGAAGCCTTCGGGTGTGATATTGCTTGTGTTGCTGATATTTCTGTTCGGAGTGTTGGCGAAGGATCTTCTCTTTGTAGAGTTCCAGGCAATTTTCCCCGTGCTTTCCTCGTACCAGGAGCTGGACGCGCGGGCGACCACGTTGCCCATTCCTTTCATGCTGGATATCGCACTTGTCGTGGTCGCGGTATACCTGTGGGATGAGAGCGACGTGGCGATGAAATATTCGGTGATCGGATTGCTGCTGAGCATTGCGATTCATTTTTCCATGCTCGAGCTTCCGATTATCGCGGCACGATTCAGGGAGCTGCTCTCTGTTTTCGTCTTGATTTATATAGCACGGGCGAGCCTCTCCGCATCGCCATGGATGAGGGGCATGGCCATCGGCTTCGCATTGCTGAGTGGCGTGCTGAATTTTTATGCGATGACCGTGTACGATCCATTGCTACTGTGATGAATGTAATTGATATTGTTATTGTCAACTGGTCTTCCGGCACGCAATTGCTGGATGCCATGCTTAGCCTGAAGCGCTTTGGCGCCAGCTATGTTGCTTCCGTCACGATCGTTGACAATGCCTCGGTGGATAATTCACTCGAGTTGGTCGCGGAGAGGACCGACTGGGGCTTCCCCGTGCATCTGGTCAGGAACACGGAAAATCTGGGGTTCGGTGCTGCCTGCAATCAAGGTGTCGCATTGGGAGATGGCGAATTCGTTCTCTTCTTGAATCCGGATACCAGGCTGTTCGAGAACTCGCTCGCCCTGCCTCTGGAGTTCATGATGCGCGAGGAGAATGCGCAGGTCTCCGTTACCGGTATCCAGTTGATCGACGAGACCGGGGAAATATCGAGAGCTTGCGCGCGTTTCCCCACGCTGGGCATGTTCGGGGCGGCGGCGCTGGGTCTTGACCGGCTGCCGTGGCTGCGCCACTACCGGCACCACATGAGCGACTGGAACCATGAATCCACGCGGGACGTCGATCATGTCATCGGCGCCTTCTATCTGATCCGCCGCAAGGTCTTCGAATCGCTGCACGGTTTCGACGAGCGCTTTTTCGTGTATCTCGAGGACCTCGACTTGTCGCTCCGGGTGATCCAATCGGGGGGGCGCATCGTCTATCTCGCCAGCGCGCAGGCATTTCACGCTGGCGGAGGCACGTCGCGCCAGATCAAGGCGACGCGCCTGTTTTATTCGCTTCGCAGTCGGTTGCTGTATGGATTCAAGCACTTCTCTCCGCTGGCGGCGTGGGCTCTGGTGGGCGTCACCATGATCCTGGAGCCCATTTCCCGGGTCGCTTTTTCCGCAGCGCGTGGCGGTATGCAGGACGTGAAAAATACACTGCAAGGCTACGGCATGCTGGTCCGGTCGCTACCGGCGGTACTGAGGGCATCCAGGAAATGAAAGTTCTCTTGCTTACCCGCTATGGCCGGATGGGGGCTTCGTCCCGGCTGCGCATGCTGCAGTTCCTGCCGTGGTTGAAGGAGGCCGGTCTCGAAAGCAACGCCCAGGCTCTTCTTGACGATGAGATGTTGCAGAAAAAGTATCGTTCCGGCGGATATAACCGGCGGGCGATGATGGCGGCCTATGGCGCCCGGATGCGTTCGCTGGGTCGCCGCCGGGAATCCGATCTGGTGTGGATCGAGAAGGAGGCCTTGCCGTGGTTTCCCGCATCGGTAGAGCATGCCTTGCTCCGGGGCGTGCCCTACGTGCTGGATTATGACGACGCCTTGTTTCACAACTATGACTTGCACCGTTCCATGTTGGTGCGGCGATTGATGGGGCGGCGTATAGATCGGCTCATGGCCGGCGCCCGCCTGGTCGTTGCCGGAAATGAATATCTTGCCAAGCGGGCGCGGGAGGCCGGCGCCCGGTGGGTCGAGATCGTACCAACTGTCATTGACCTCGACCGTTACCGGGTCGGAGACCGGCCGTCGCCGGCAGGCGTAACCCGTATCGTATGGATCGGTTCTCCGTCGACCGCGGCCTACCTGGAGGCTCTGGAGGAGCCTTTGAGGCGGCTGGCTGCTCGCCACCAGTTCAAGCTGCGCGTCATCGGTGCGGACGTGTCGATGCATGGCGTCGACGTGGAGTGCCTGCCCTGGAGCGAGGGCAGCGAGGTGGCGGCGATTGCCGAATGTCATGTCGGCATCATGCCGCTGAAGGACTCTCCGTGGGAGCGCGGCAAATGTGGCTACAAGCTCATCCAGTACATGGCATGCGGTCTGCCAGTCGTGGCGTCGCCGGTCGGCGTGAATGTACAGATCGTGCGCGATGGCGAGAATGGATTCCTGGCCGACGGGCCGCAGGCATGGGAGACCCGATTGGGCCAGCTTCTGGAAAATGAGTCGCTTCGCGAGTCCATGGGACGGGCGGGGCGTTGCCGCGTCGAGCAGGAGTATTGCGTCCAGCAGGTAGCTCCTCGTCTCACGCGACTGTTGTTGCAGGCGGGAGCACGTTGACCATGTGTGGATTTGCGGGATTTCTAGGCGACAGGCTTCGCGGCTCGACGGAGCGCGCCATGCTGCTCGAGGCCATGTCTGACCGGATCCGCCATCGCGGCCCGGACGACGGCGGCGTGTGGTGTGATGCGCAGGCACAGGTCGGTTTCGGGCATCGCAGGCTTTCCATCGTCGATCTGTCGCCGGCGGGGCACCAGCCGATGCTGGCTGCGAGCGGTCGCTACATGATCGCTTTCAATGGCGAGATTTATAACCACCTCGACCTTCGCGCCGAATTGGAGAAGGCGGGCGCGGCACCCCAATGGCGCGGCCACTCCGACACCGAGACCCTTCTCGCCGGCTTCGATGCCTGGGGAATCGAACCGACCCTGATCCGTGCGGTGGGCATGTTTGCCTTTGCACTATGGGATCGGGAAAAGCGTGTCCTTACGCTGGGCCGGGATCGGCTGGGCGAGAAACCGCTCTACTACGGGTGGCAGGGATCGGGGGCGGCCAGGGCATTCTTGTTCGGATCCGAACTGAAGGCCTTGCATGCGCATCCGGCGTTCGAGAAGCGCATCGACCGCGATGCGTTGTGCCTGTACATGCGGCACAACAACGTACCCGGTGGCCATTCGATCTACCAGGGAGTCCACAAGCTTCTGCCAGGCCATTTGCTGGAGGTCTCCCTGCAGTCGCCCGAGCCTGTGATCCGGCAGTACTGGTCGGGGGCCGAGGTCGCTTTGCGAGGCGTGCAACAGCCGTTTGGCGGCAGTCCGGAGGAAGCCGTCGATGCGCTGGAGGCGCTCCTGCGCGGGGCCGTCCGGCAGCAGATGATGGCGGATGTCCCGCTTGGCGCGTTCCTGTCGGGAGGGATCGACTCTTCCACGGTCGTGGCGCTGATGCAGGCGCAATCTTCGCGGCCGGTCCAGACATTCTCCATCGGGTTCCACGAGGACATCTACAACGAAGCGAAGCATGCCGAGGCGGTCGCCCGGCATCTGGGCACCCAGCATACCGAGCTATACGTCACGCCCGAGCAGGCAATGGCGGTGATCCCGAACTTGCCTTCGCTCTACGACGAGCCGTTCTCCGATTCGTCGCAGATTCCGACCTATCTGGTCAGCGAACTGGCGCGACGTCATGTCACCGTCTCGCTTTCCGGCGATGCCGGGGACGAGCTGTTCTGCGGCTACAATCGTTACCAGATCACAGCCAGTTTGTGGAGCCGGCTTTCTTCGGTGCCGGCCGGGGTGCGATCAGCGGCGGCCTGGTTCCTGACGCGCCTGTCGCCGCAGCAACTCAATAGCCTGTCCGCCTCTCTTCCTGGCGCGTCGCGCTGGGCGAATATCGGCGAGAAAATTCACAAGGGTGCCGGTGTGATGTCGGCAGGATCCGCCGCCGAGCTCTATCTTGGCGTGATATCGCAATGGAAGGACCCCGCTTCCATCGTGGCGGGAGGTGCCGAACCTGCGACACTGCTCAACCGGCCGGCGCATGATCTTGCCGGCTTGGGTGACGTGGAGCGTATGATGGCGCTCGATATGCTGACATACCTGCCGGACGACATCCTGACCAAGGTGGATCGCGCGGCCATGGGCAAGAGCCTGGAGACACGCGTACCGTTCCTCGATCACCGCGTCGTGGAGTTTGCCTGGCAGCTCCCGCTTGCGTACAAGTTGAGAAAAGAAGCCGCAGGTTATACGACGAAGTGGGCGTTGCGCGAAGTGCTGTACCGGTACGTGCCGCGCTCGCTGATCGAGCGGCCGAAAATGGGCTTTGGCGTACCCATCGATACATGGTTGCGCGGTCCGCTGCGCGGTTGGGCGGAGGATCTGCTCAGCGAGCAGCGTCTGCGGCGGGAGGGATTCCTTAACCCGGAGCCTATTCGCCAGAAATGGAACGAGCATCTTGGTGGCCAGCGCAACTGGCAGCACCAGTTGTGGTGCGTGCTGATGTTCCAGGCTTGGCTGGCGAAGGAGTCTGAACCCGTATTGCTGGAGAGTGCGGCTTGAAGTTTCTGATGATTGCCGGTTTCGCGGAGTCATTGCTGGGGTTCCGCGCGCCCTTGATCGCTGCGCTCCAGGCCAAAGGCCTGGAGGTGCACGTGGCGGCGCCGGATCTCCCACCCTCGCACCCCGTGCGCGCGCGGCTCGAAGCGAAGGGACTGGTCGTGCACGACGTTCACATGAACCGCACGGGCACCAGTCCGCTGGGCGACCTGCAGACGGTGGTGTCGCTCTATCGCCTGATGTGCCGCATCCGGCCGCATTGCGTCATGGGCTACACCATAAAACCCGTCATCTACGGCACGCTGGCGGCATGGATGGCGGGCGTTCCTCGCCGTTTCGCATTGATCACCGGCCTCGGCTATGCATTCCAGCAGGATCGTGGACGGGGAAGGCTGCGGGCACTTGTGCAGCGTCTGTATGCGCTTGCCCTCCGTCGGGCGGACAAGGTGTTCTTCCAGAATCCCGATGATCAGGCACTGTTCCGCCAACGCGCGATTCTCAGTTCGACGGTACCGTCTTGCGTGGTGAACGGTTCGGGTGTCGACGTGGCGGACTTTCCGTTGACGCCCGTCCCGTCAGGGCATGTGCGCTTCCTGCTGATCGCCAGACTGCTTGGCGACAAAGGGGTTCGGGAGTTCGCCGGGGCGGCGCGCCGGATTCGCGCGCACCACCCGGCTGCCACGTTCGCGATGGCCGGCTGGATCGACTCGAACCCCGACTCCATCACGCAGGACGAGCTGGATGCCTGGGTGGAAGAGGGCACGGTCGAGTACCTGGGCAAGCTGGCAGATGTGCGGCCGGCGATTGCACAAAGCACAGTTTACGTACTCCCGTCGTATCGGGAAGGTACCCCGCGCACCGTGCTGGAGGCAATGGCCATGGGCCGTCCCGTCATCACCACGGATGCCCCGGGTTGCCGGGAAACGGTCGTGAATGGCGACAACGGTTTTCTTGTGCCGGTCAAGTCGGTCGACGAATTGGAGACGGCAATGCTGGGCTTCGTCCTGGACCCGGATCTGGCACAGAGGATGGGGCAGCGTTCGAGAGCCATCGCGGAAGAAAAATACGACGTTCACAAAGTGAACGCGGTCATGCTTTGCGAAATGGGTATCCGATGAAGCGATTCTTTGATTTCCTGATTGCCGGCATCGCTATGCTCGTCTTGGCCATTCCGCTGCTGGCGCTGGTATGGCTGGTGCGGCGCCGGCTCGGCTCCCCGGTGTTTTTCCGCCAGGTCAGGCCCGGGCTGCACGGACGACCGTTCGTCATGGTCAAGTTCCGCACCATGACGGATGCGCGCGACTCGGATGGGCAATTATTGCCGGACGCGGAACGGCTCACCGCATTCGGGCGGTTCCTGCGCGCGACGAGCCTCGATGAACTTCCCGAGCTCTGGAACGTACTCAAGGGTGACATGAGCCTGGTCGGACCGCGCCCCCTGCTGATGGAATACCTGCCGCTCTACACGGCCGAGCAGGCCCGCCGCCATGACGTGCGGCCCGGCGTCACCGGCTGGGCTCAGGTGAACGGCCGCAATGCCCTGGGCTGGGACGAACGGTTCGCGCTGGACACCTGGTATGTCGATAACCGGTCTCTTTGGCTCGACATCAAGATCATTGGGATGACTCTGCGCAAGGTGCTGGTGCGGGAGGGCATCACCGCTGCGGGCGAGGCCACGATGTCCAAATTCACCGGCAAGAAGCAATGAAGCGGCTCGCGTTGTTTGGCGCGAGCGGCCACGGCAAGGTGGTTGCCGACGCCGCGCTCGCCGCGGGGTGGCATAGCGTGGTTTTCTTCGACGACGGCTGGCCACAGGTTCGCCAGAACCGCCACTGGCCCGTGGTCGGCGATTTTTCGGCACTGACGGGCGGTGCGCACGACTTCGATGCTGCGCTGGTCTCGATCGGAAACTGCGCGGTCCGCTGGCAGAAGCAGCAGGGCCTGCTGGCGGCCGGCATTGCGCTGGCCACGGTGGTACATCCGCGTGCCTGCATCAGCCAGTTTGCCCAGCTTGGGGCCGGTACGGTAGCGATGGCGGGAGCGGTCGTGAATGTCGATGCCGTGATCGGCGAGGGCTGCATCATCAATACCGCAGCCACGATCGACCACGATTGCATGCTGGCGCACGGCGTGCATGTCAGCCCCGGCGCGCACCTGAGCGGTAACGTCACAGTGGGCGCCTGCTCCTGGATTGGGGTGGGCGCATCGGTACGCCAGGGCATCTCGATCGGTGCGGGCGCGATGGTCGGCGCAGGTGCGGTCGTGGTACGGCAGGTGCCGGATAACGTGACGGTGGTGGGTTGTCCCGCGGCGGTTCGCGGCGCAGGCTCGTAGAGCGGTGAACGAATTCGGTGGTCCCCCGAATAACTTTCTGATGATCTTGAAATTCCTATGCTGAATACTCCCTTCTCCCCATGGCCGAGTTTTACCAGTGAAGAGGCTGCGGCGGTGCAGCATGTATTGCTCTCCAACAAAGTGAACTACTGGACCGGTACCGAAGGCCGCGAGTTCGAGAAGGAGTTCGCCGAATGGGCCGGCACGCGCTATGCGGTGGCGTTGGGCAATGGCACCCTGGCCCTCGATGTCGCGTTGAAGGGCATCGGAATCGCACCTGGCGATGAAGTGGTCGTGACGCCGCGCACGTTTATCGCCAGCGTGTCCTGCGTGGTCAACGCCGGCGCCACGCCTGTATTTGCCGACGTGGAGCCGGATAGCGGGAACATTTCGGCGGCGACCATTGCCCGCGTCCTCACGCCGCGCACGAAGGCCGTGATCTGCGTGCATCTGGCAGGATGGCCGTGCGACATGGATCCCATCATGGCGCTGGCGGAACAGCACGGCCTGAAGGTGATCGAGGACTGCGCGCAGGCGCATGGGGCCCGCTACAAAGGCCGCAGCGTCGGCTCGATAGGCCATATGGGCGCCTGGTCTTTTTGCCAGGACAAGATCATGACCACCGGCGGCGAAGGCGGCATGGTCACCACGAACGACGAAGCCGCATGGCGAGCCATGTGGGCGTTCAAGGACCACGGCAAGAGCTATGAGGCCGTGTACGAGCGCCAGCATCCGCCCGGCTTCCGATGGCTGCACGAAAGTTTCGGCACGAACTGGCGAATGCTCGAGATGCAGGCTGCGATCGGCCGGATCCAGCTGCGCGGCATGGCGGACTGGTCGGCGCGGCGCACCGCCAACGCCGAAGCCATTTGGGCGACCTGCAGGCAATTCGCCGCAGTCAGGGTGCCGGACGTGCCGGAGCATAGCGTGCACGCGCAGTACAAATGCTATGTCTACGTGGATCCCGCCCATCTGGCGGCCGGCTGGACCCGAGACCGTATCGTGGACGAGGTGAATGCGGCCGGCGTGCCGTGCTACCAGGGTTCGTGTTCCGAGGTCTATCTGGAAAAGGCCTTTGATGGCACGGGATGGCGGCCCGCCGAAAGGCTGCCGGTCGCGCGCGCCCTGGGCGAGACCAGTCTGCTGTTTCTGGTGCACCCCACGCTGTCAGAGGCGGAGATCGCCAAGACCTGCCGCGCACTGGCCGACGTACTGGGACGGGCAAGCCGGTGAACAAGCTGACAGTTCCCCTGCTGGCGTTGCCACGCTCGACGAAGCGGCTGGTGGTGGTGGCCCTGGATCTGGTGCTATCGCTGGTCTCGGTCTGGGTGGCTTTCTACCTTCGCATCGACCAGGCCGGCTTGCCGATGCAGCAGCAGAAATATGTCTACTTGCTGGCCCCTCTGCTGGCTTTTCCGCTGTTCGTGCGCCTGGGGTTGTACCGTGCCATTTTCCGCTACACAGGCCTGGCGGCGCTGGCAAGCACCGCCAAGGCCGTCGGGTTGTATGGCATCTTGTTCTTTGGCGCACTGGTGCTGCTCAAGCTGGAAGGCGTGCCGCGCAGCGTGGGGCTCATCCAGCCGATGCTGTTCCTGCTGCTTGTCGGTGCAAGCCGGGCGCTGGCGCGCTTCTGGCTGGCAGGCTCGTACAGCACGTTTCGCCAGGAGGGCAGGCTGCTGATCTATGGCGCGGGCGAAGCGGGTGTGCAGACGGCGTCCGCGTTGGCCGTGACGCGCCAGTTCGTGCTGCTGGGCTTTATCGATGATGATCCGGCCAAGGTCGGCCGTACGATCAACGGACTCGACATCCTGAGCCCGGACGACGTCCCCGACGCAGCCGAGCGAATGGGCGTGACCGATATCCTGCTAGCCATGCCTTCGCTGGGACGGGTGCGCCGCAACGACATCATTGCGAAGCTCAGCGGCCTCCCGGTTCACGTGCGCACACTGCCCAGCATGGTGGATCTGGCCTCGGGGCGCGTGACCATCCGGGATTTCCAGGAACTTGATTTGGAGGACCTGCTCGGTCGCGCGCCGGTGCCGCCCGACGAGGCCCTCCTGGCGCGAAACCTGTCCGGCAAGACCGTGCTGGTGACCGGTGCGGGCGGCAGCATAGGAAGCGAGCTGTGCCGCCAGATCCTGATGGAGAAACCGCTGCGGCTGGTCTTGCTCGAGCACAACGAATTTGGCCTCTACACGGTCCACAACGAGCTGGAAGGACTGCGGGCGGAACACGACCTGCATGTCGAGGTGATTCCCGTCCTGGCCAGCGTGTCGAACCTGGCCCGTTTGCGGGAGATCTGTCAGCTCTATCAGCCGGCAACGGTCTATCACGCGGCTGCCTACAAGCACGTCCCGCTGGTGGAGTGCAATCCATCGGAGGGCGTGCTGAACAATGTGTTCGGCACGCTCAATATGGCGCGCGCCGCAATGGAAAGCGAGGTCGAGTACTTCGTGCTTGTATCCACCGACAAGGCGGTGCGTCCGACCAATGTCATGGGGGCATCCAAGCGGATGGCGGAACTTGTGCTGCAGGCGCTCTCCGCGAGTCCCGCACTGGATTTTGGCCTGCTCGACGGCACGCCGGGCAATCCCGTGCGCAACAGGACCGTGTTTGCGATGGTGCGCTTCGGCAATGTGCTCGGGAGCAGTGGCAGCGTGGTACCACTCTTCCGCCGGCAACTATCCGAAGGCGGGCCGCTCACGGTGACGCACGAAGAAGTCACGCGCTATTTCATGACCATTCCCGAGGCTGCGCAACTGGTGCTGCAGGCTGGCGCCATGGCGCACGGAGGGGAAGTCTTCGTGCTGGACATGGGGCAGTCGGTCAAGATCGTGGATCTGGCCAGGCGCATGATCCAGCTCTCCGGGCTTACCGTGCGCGATGAACAGAATCCCGGCGGCGATGTCGAGATCAGAATCAGCGGATTGCGTCCCGGGGAGAAGCTCTATGAAGAACTGCTCATCGGCGACAACCCCGAGACGACTGCGCACGAGAGGATCATGAAGGCCCGCGAGGAGTTCGTGCCGTGGTCCGAATTTGCGCCGGTTCTGATGCGGATGCGGCGGGTGGCCGAGCACAACGATGAAGCCTCGATCAAGGACATCCTGGGCCAGCAGGTCCAAGGGTACGGGGCACAAGTCGTGGATACCGCGACGAATGCGGCCGTAGCCTGAAGCGTACGGCCCCGGACCCGGATCAGTCCAGAAGCCGCAGACAAGCGGCAGGCCTGGGGCAGGGACGGGTAGCGGCAACGCTTGCCGCCCCCCATGATCTGTTGGCGCTTGGCCGGCAAGGCCGGCTTAAGCAGCGCCGCGTCCCCCGAGCTGCGCGCCTCAGTTCCGGATCGACTTCCTCAACAATGCAAATACCGCACCGCCGAGCAGGCCGAGCAGGGCGCCAGACACGATCAGCATCGTTGGGCTCGGGGTGCTCGGGTGCTCGGGTACGAAGACATCTCCGATGGCCCGCGTCGGGTAGCTGCGCGTCGGCTCCAGGACTTCCTGGGTCTCGAGGACCTGCTGCTTCAATTGGACGATCTGGGCATTGATCAGCGTCGCCATATTCGTCACGAGAATATCCCGTGCCGCATTGCCCCCGGCGCCGGGCTGCGAGGCGCCGGACTTCAGGGTTTCATAGCTCCTGGCATATTCGCGCTCTGCCGCTGCCAGCCTGGTGGTGGCATTTTCGAGGTCGCTCTTCATTCGGTTGAAGGTCGGCTCGAACAATTTGATGTGCTCGGCCTTCAGTACCTGGAACGACGCGTTCAATGCCGCCGCCGCCTGATCGCGCGAATATCCGGATACCTGGAGACTCAGCAAGTCCGGGCTTTTCCCGGTAGAGGCGCGCAATGTGTCGAAAACCAGGTTCGCTTCCCGATTGCCGGAGTCGGGGACAGGCAGCCCGAGCACGCTAAGCACCTTGAGCCGTGACGCAGCCAGATTGTAGCGATCTGCCGCGGTCAATTGATTCTCAATCAATCGGCTGGCAACGCCAATCTGCGCCGGGCTGGACAGTTGTCCGATCTGAATGGTCATTTTGGCTACCCAGCGCGGCTGCAAAAAATGGGAAGCCAGGAATCCGACCAGCGCGCCGAATACGCCGATTGCAACGATAAGTTTTAAGGACGCGGCGAGAGTACGAAAGGAAGTCAAAATCTGGTTGGCAGCTGTGGGTAGTTTCGGCATGCAGAGAGCGTTTATAGGTATTCCGAATATGCTGGATTGTAGCGCGAGTCTCAGGGAATTCTGATCTTGGCGGCCGGCAAGTATTGGCCAGATCACCCAGGGGTGCTCGCAGATCGGTACTCGACTCCCCTAGCTGTCGGCAGCGTGGCCTTTCGCGGGCATCTCATGGTCCAGCAGGCCTTGCCAGCGCAGAGCGATTTTCCCGATATCCAGGGTCCGCGCTGTCTCCCTGGCTCCAGATGCAAGGGATGAGGACAGTGCATTGTCGTCGATCAGCTGAGCAATGGAGGTGGCGAGCGCCGCGGGGTCTCCGGCATGAACGAGAAGACCATTCCGGCCATCCTGCACGAGTTCCTTCGGGCCGGTTTCACAGTCGGTCGAGACGATCGGCAGGCCGAACGCCATGGCCTCGGCCAGCACCAGCCCAAAGCCTTCATAACGGGAACTCAGGCAGAAGATGGCGGCGCTCCGATAGGCGTCTTCGATCTGCGCGCTCGCGCCCGGCATGTCGACTGAACTCATTATGCCGAGTGTTTGTGCCTGTTTCGTCAGCGCGTGGCGTTCTTCGCCCTCACCCACAATGACAAGTCGCCAGTCGGGCCGCCCCGACACCACCGCGGACCATGCCTGCAGCAAGACATCGAAGCCCTTCGCATGGGTAAGCCGCCCAACCGCGAGCACGACGCGTCCGAGCCGTTTCGCCGGCTCGGACGGGAATGGAAAGGGCAGCGGATTGCCAATGCTCTCGACACGGGCACGCGGCGCCAGCGCGGTCAGCCACCGCTGCCGGTCGCGCTCCGTCAGCACCACCACCGCATCATCGAACCTCGCCGCCAGCCGCCGCGCAATCCGCCGCGCCGGCTTGCCGAGGTCCTCGTCGAAATGGCAGTGCTCCCAGGCAATCCGGCGCACGTTCAGCCCCAGCGTCGCCGGTAGCGTGAACAAGGTCAGCATGGTGTCGACGTCGATCAGCACGTCGATACCGTGTTGCCTGACAAAGCGCCGGATGCCGGACACCGTGGCCAAGTAAGCCCGCTTGAACGACGGCCGCTGCGCGAACAGCGCGTGGTGCCTGACCGCCGGATGCAGGGCAAAGCAACTGCGCTCGTCCCACAGGCTCAGGATCAGCACCGGATAGCCGCGCTCGGCGAGGGCGTTGGCGATGACCGCGGTCATCCGCTCGGCACCTGCAAAGGCGTTGAGCGTGCCGGTCAGAAAGCAGATCGTCGGCAGCGTCTTCATGAGGATGAGGTGGCGAGCGCGGGGGCTTTCCTGCTGCGCCACCACAGCCACAGCCCGAATGCCACGGCCACGGCATTGCCGGCCGTATAGCCTCCGACCGCGCCCCAGGCGCCGTAGGCGGGCACCGTCACGAGGTCGAAGGCCAGCGTGACGCCGAATACCACGCCCCACTTGATGGCGATCCATTCGGGGCGCCGCAGGTAGACCGGCAGCAGCGTCAGGCCGACGTCGGCGAAGATCAGCGTCGACGAGAGCGCGGCGGCGCGCAGCAGCGATGCGGAGGACGAGAACGCGTGGCCGTACAGCAACTGGACGATCCACGGCGCGCCGATGGCGATCAGGATCGCGCCGCAGAGGCCGATCGCGGTCATGCCGATGGCGATGCGGGCGATGTTGGCGCGCGCGGTGGCGAACTCGGCCTTGCCGTACACGTAGATCGGCGCGACGCCGGCGGCCAGGATGGTGGCCACGACGGTGTAGTTGTCGAGTATCTGCATGCAGGCCGCATACGCGCCGAAGTCGGCCAGCGTCACCGCGGGCTGCAGCACCAGCTGGTCGATCCGGCGCGCGCCCATCATCAGCATGAAGCTGACCCAGAACAGCGCGCCGTTGCGCATGAGTTCGCGGGTGAGCCCGAAGTCGTACCGCAGGGGGCCGCGCTCCGCATGCGTCAGGTAATAGAGGGCCAGCAGGCCGGCGAGGATGACCGCTTCGGCGGCGAAGGCGCCGGCGAAGCCCGGCACGCTGTGCGTGCCCGCGGCGAACAGGGCCGCCACGAGGCCGGCCTTGACGGCCAGCGATGCCAGGCTGAACAGGGTGTTGGGCCGGTTGTTGGTGTGGGCCTGCATCCAGGCCACCACGATGCCGAGCGGTTCGCGCAGCAGGATCGCGATGCCGAGCAGCAGCGCCGCGGCCCAGGTTTCGGCGGCGGGCCGCTGCAGCAGCAGGTAGCCGCACATCAGCAGGTAGCCGAGCACGGCGCCGCCGATCCGCAGCGAGAACGCGTGGGCAAGCAGCCGGTGCTGCGCCTGCGGCGATGGCGTGGCGACCAGCCTGGGCACGACGACTTCGCCGCCGCAGATCAGCGCGACCGAGGCGGCGATCAGCACCACGGCCTGCGCGTACTGGAAGTGGGCGAAGCCTTCGGGCCCGAGCGCGCGCGCGAGCATGGCGACGATGCCGATGCCGGCGGTGACCTGGATGCCGCGCTCGGCGAGCATCCAGAACAGGTTGCCTGCAACGCGGCGGCGCATCAGGCGGGCTCCGCGCGCCGCGCGCCGCGCGCGGGCGCGAGGCTGGCGTAGCAGTCCAGCCACTGGCGGGCGACCGCCTCGATGCCGAAGCGCGCGGCGATGCGCTGGCGGCGCGCGGCCTGGGCTTCGGGCGAGCCGGCGCCGGCCTCGAGCGCGCGGCGCATGGCGGCGGACAGGGCGGCGGCGTCGCCCCGTGGGACGATCTGTCCCGCATCGCCGAGCATGTCGGCGACGCCGGGCGCATCGGTGGAGACGACCGGGCAGCCGCATGCGAGCGCTTCGGCAATGACCAGCGGCATGCCTTCGATGCGCGAGGACAGGACGAACAGATCGGCCGCGCTCAGCAGTTCGGGAATGTCGCGCCGCATGCCCAGCAGCGTGGCGCGGCCGGTCAGCCCGAGCCGGTCGACGGCGCTGGCCAGCGCGGCACGCTCGGGGCCGTCGCCAGCGATCGCCAGGTGCGGCGTGCGGTCGGGTACCGTTGCCATGTCGAGGCGGCTGAACGCTTCGAGCAGGAGGTCCTGCGCCTTCTCCGGGACCAGCCTGCCGACATTGAGGACCAGCCTCGCGCCGGGCGCGAGGCCGAGGGCGGCGCGCGTGGCCTGCCGCAGTTCGGGCCGCGGCCGGAAGCGGTCGATGTCAATGCCGTTCGGCACCACGACGATGCGCTCGGGCCGCACCGCGCCGGCATCGATCATGCCCTGGCGCCCGTCGGCGCTGACGTGGGTGGTGAGCGTGGCCCAGCGGTCGGTTAGCCGGTAGGCGAGCATGCGCAGCCGGCCGCCTTCGCGAAAGCTGTGCGCGGTGCAGACCACCGGCGGCGTGCGCGCGATGCGCGTGAGCGCGCGCGCGAACACGTTGGCGTGGACCATGTGCGCATGGATGACGTCGGGCTGCCAGTCTTGCACGAAGCCGCGCAGGCGCCGCAGCGCGCGCGCCATCGACCACGGCGTCTTGCGCATGTCCAGGCAGAACTGGGTCGCCGCCTCGGGCACGTCGACCTCGCGGCCGGGCGTGAGGCTGACGACCGCCACCGCATGGCCGAGCGCGATGAACTGCCGTGCCAGCGCGGCCACCTGCTGTTCGGCACCGCCGAGTTTCAGGCCGGTGCCGAGCAGCAGGATGCGCATCGGCGGGCGGGGCTGGCCGGGATCGCGTGGCTGCTTCACCGCGCGCCATACCCCGTCAACAACGTCCGCAGCGTCTTCACCGCGATCAGCAGGTCCAGCGCGAACGAGCAGTGCTTGACGTAATACAGGTCGTAGCTGAGCTTGGTCACGGTCTCTTCGTGCGTGCCGACGTAGCCCTGCTGCACCTGCGCCCAGCCGGACAGGCCGGGCCGCACGAGATGGCGGTAGGGGTAATAGGCGATGGTGCGGGCGAACTCCTCGACCATCGGCACCTGCTCGGGGCGCGGGCCGATCAGGCTCATGTCGCCGGCCAGCACGTTCCACAGTTGCGGGATCTCGTCCAGGCGGTACTTGCGGATGACGCGGCCCACGCGGGTGACGCGCGGATCGCGGCGCGCGGCGAACTGCGCCGGGGCGCCGGCGTCGTATCCCATGCTGCGGAACTTGAGCATGGTGAACGGCTTGCCGAACAGGCCGACGCGGGCCTGGCGGAACAGCACCGGGCCCGGCGACTCCAGCCGGATGGCGAGGCCCACGACGAGGCTCACGGGCAGCGCGACAGGCGCCAGGCACAGCACGGCGGCGAGGTCGATCGCGCGCTTGGCGAAGCTGTAGAAATAGTGGGCGGCGTAGTCGTCGAGGAAGTTCTCGTCGATGTGGGCCAGGCCGACGCGGCCGGTGAGCATTTCGCCGATGCGCTCCACCGAGTACATGCGCACGTGGCTGAGCTTGAACTGGGCCAGCACGCGGGTGCGCTCGGGGTCGGCGGTGGCGTTGCGGTCCAGCATGAGGCCGTCGCAATGCACGGCTTCGTCGAGCGAGCTGATGGCCTGGAAGCGCGTGGGGCTGGCCGGCGCGGCGCCGGGCATGGCGAGGATGCGTTCGAGCTGCGCCAGCGTGGCGGCGTCGGTGTAGCCGAACACCGGCACGTAGTTGCGCACGAAGCGGCGGTAGCCGAACCAGATCCAGCCCAGCGTGGTGAGGTAGCTGAGCAGCAGCGCGCCGCGCGAGTATTCGAGGTGGAACGCGGCGAAGCCGAACAGCAGCGCGGCGAAGGGCAGCGTGGCGGCGAGGCCGACCAGGCTGTTGCCTTCCATCGCCGGCAGGTGCAGCGAGCGGTGCAGCAGCACGAAGGCGGACAGGTAGGGCAGCACCGACCACAGCAGCGTGCGGCTGAACACATGCGTGACCAGCCCGGTGTGGCGGGCGAACTCGGCCAGCGCGGCGTTGAGGCCGAACAGCAGCAGGCCGAACAGCGCCCACACCAGCATGCGGCTGGCGCGGCGAATGGTTTCCGATCCCCGCGAACGGGGTAATTGGGCGGCGCGGCTCACGCTGTGGCTCTTGTTCATGTTCCGCTCGCTTTGCTGCGGGCCGCCGCGCGCGCGGCGGGGCGCCTGCCGGTCAGTGCCTGCTGATAGACCGCCCAGGTGGCTTCGGCCATCGGCGCGAGGCCGAATTCGCGCGCCCAGCGCGCGCGCGCGGCCTGCCCGAGCGAGGCGCGCAGGCCGGCATCGCCGGCCAGCCGTTGCAGCGCGGCGGCCCAGGCTGCCTCGTCGTTGCCGGGCACCAGCAGGCCGCAGGCGCCGTCTTCGAGCTGCTCGCGGATGCCGGGCAGGTCGCTGGCGGCGACCGGCAGGCCCGCGCGCATGGCTTCCAGCACCGACAGCGGGAAGCCTTCGTGGTCGGAGGCCAGCATGAAGGCCTGGGCCGACGCCAGCAGCGCCGGCACGTCGGCCACCGCGCCGGCGAAGCGGACCCGGCCGGGCGCCACGGCTTCGGCCAGAGTACGCAGGGCATCCAGTTGCGGGCCTTCGCCGGCGATCACCAGTTTGCAATCGGGCAGCGCGGCGTGCGCGAACGCGCGGATCGCCAGGTCGGCGCGCTTGGGCGCGGCCAGGCGCGCCACCATGACGATGCGGCGCAGCGGCGCGTGCGGCGCGGCGCGCGCCGGCGTGTCGGCGATGCCGTTGCGGATCACGCTGATGCGCGACGTGGCGATCGGCAGGGACGCGGCCAGCTCGCGCTCGGCCTGCGCCACGCAGATCAGGCGCGTGGTGAGCGGGGCCAGCAGCCATTCCGCCGCGCGCGCGGCCAGGCGCTGGCGCGCGGGCGCGGCGGCCTTGAAGGCGAAGCCGTGCACGGTATAGACCACCGGCACGCCGAGCAGCCAGCCGGCCACCCGGCCGAGCGCGCCGGCCTTGGCGCTGTGCGTGTGGATCAGGTCGGGCGCGGCGGCGCGCAGCGCGCCCAGCAGTTGCCGGAACGCGGCCAGCGCGCGCAGCGGCGACAGCGCGTTGTCCAGCAGCGGCAGGCGCACGATGCGCGCGCCCGCGGCGTGGGCGTGGTCGAGCAGCGGGCCGTTGCCGCCGGCCAGCAGCGTCGGCTCGATCCTGCCGCGCAGGGCCGTCAGCAGGTCGGCGACGTGCGTCTGCGCTCCCCCGATCTCGGAGTTCGTGATCAGGTAGGCAACGCGCGGACGGGAAGCGGGCAGGGAAGGTGGCACGGGCAAGGCACTAGGGGCGGCGCGCCGGCAGTGGGCCGGAGCGTCCGCGGCGCCGATTTTTTCCGGCACAGCCGCACGATTATAACTGGCGCGTCATCCGCATTCCGGCAAAATACGGACTTTGGCGCGTTTGCCGCCGGCCCGCGGGCCGGTGCCGCCGCCGCGCACCGCCGGCCATTCAATCGACCACTCTCAGGATGTGACCCATGCAAGCTGATCCTTCCATTTTCAAGGCCTACGACATTCGCGGCATCGTTGGCAAGACCCTGACACGCGACGTGGCGCGCGCGATCGGCTTGTCCTTCGGCTCGGCCGCCGCCGAGCAGGGCGAGCGCGCGGTGGTGGTCGGCCGCGACGGGCGCCTGTCCGGGCCGGATCTGCTGGGCGGTCTGGTCGAGGGGCTGCGCGCCGCGGGCGTGGACGTGATCGACCTGGGCATGGTCGCCACGCCGATGGTCTACTTCGGCACCAACATCGAGCTGGCCGGCCGCCGCGCCGCCTCCGGCATCATGGTCACCGGCAGCCACAACCCGCCCGACTACAACGGCTTCAAGATGGTGCTCGGCGGCAAGGCCATCTACGGCGAACAGATCCAGGCGCTGCGCCAGCGTATCGAAGCCGGCCGGTTCGCCAGCGGGGCCGGCAGCTACGAGCAGGTCGACGTCCGCCAGCAGTACCTCGACCGCATCACCGGCGACGTCAAGCTGGCGCGCCCGATGAAGATCGCGCTGGATGCCGGCAACGGCGTGGCCGGCGCCTTCGTCGGCGACCTGTTCCGCGCGCTCGGCTGCGAGGTCACGGAGCTGTTCTGCGAGGTGGACGGCAATTTCCCCAACCACCATCCCGATCCGGCCCACGTGGAGAACCTGCAGGACCTGATGCGCTGCCTGCGCGAGACCGACTGCGAGCTGGGCCTGGCCTTCGACGGCGACGGCGACCGCCTTGGCGTCGTGACCAAGGACGGGCAGGTGATCTTCCCCGACCGCCAGTTGATGCTGTTCGCCGAGGAGATCCTGGTGCGCAACCCGGGCCAGCAGATCATCTACGACGTCAAGTGCACCGGCAAGCTGGCGCCGTGGATCCGCCAGCATGGCGGCGAACCGCTGATGTGGAAGACCGGCCACTCGCTGGTCAAGGCCAAGCTCAAGGAAACCGGCGCGCCGCTGGCCGGCGAGATGAGCGGCCACGTGTTCTTCAAGGACCGTTGGTACGGCTTCGACGACGGCCTGTACACCGGCGCGCGCCTGCTCGAGATCCTCTCGAAGCACGCCGACCCGAGCGCGGTGCTCAATGCGCTGCCCAACTCCAACTGCACGCCCGAGCTGCAGCTCAAGTGCGCCGAGGGCGAGGCCTTCACGCTGCTCGACCAGATCCGCGCCAACGCGAAGTTCGACGGCGCGCGCGAGGTCATCACCATCGACGGCGTGCGCGTGGAATACGCCGACGGCTTTGGTCTGGCACGCCCGTCCAACACCACGCCGGTGGTGGTGATGCGTTTCGAAGCCGACAGCGATGCCGCGCTGGCCCGCATCCAGGCCGAGTTCAAGCGCGTGATCCTGGCTGAAAAGCCGGACGCGCAACTGCCGTTCTGAGCGGATGTCGCTGACCGCGCCCGCGAAGGGCGGAACGAGCAATGCGGGTGCGACGGGCGCAACGGGCGCGACAGACGCCGCAGGTGCGGTCGGCGAAGCCGCCGCGCCCTACGCGCTGCCCGCAAGGCCGCGCATCCTGGTGGTCAAGGTCTCGTCGCTGGGCGACGTGGTGCACAACATGCCGCTGGTGCATGACCTGCGCGCGCGCTGGCCGGAGTGCGAGATCGACTGGGTGGTCGAAGAAGGCTATGCCGACCTGGTGCGCCTGCTGCCCGAGGTGCGCCGGGTGATTCCGTTCGCGCTGCGGCGCTGGCGCAAGCGCGTCTACCAGGGCGCGGCCTGGCGCGAGATCGGCGCCTTCCGCCGCGCGCTGCGCGAGCAGGCCTACGATGCCGTGATCGAGACCCAGGGCCTGCTCAAGACCGCCGTGGTGGCGCGCGTGGCGCGCCGCCACCCGGGCGCGCCGGTGATCGGGCTGGGCAACGCCACGCAGGGCTCGGGCTACGAGCCGGCCGCGCGGCTGTTCTATACCGACCCGGTGACCGTGCCGCTGCAGACCCATTCGGTGCGGCGCTCGCGCCTGCTCGGCGCGGCGCTGACCGGCATCGCGCCGCCCGGGCTGCCGCGCTTCTTCGGCCCCGGCGCGCGCAGCCTGCATGTCGACGATCCGCTGTGGGCCGCTTTGCCCGCGCGCTACGCGGTGTGCTTCCATGCCACCGCCGGCGCGAAGAAACGCTGGCCGCTGGCAAGCTGGCACGATCTCGGCCGCCGCCTGGCGGACGAGGGGCTGACCGTGCTGCTGCCGTGGGGCAGCGAGGCCGAGCGGCGCGCGGCGCAGGAGATCGCCGCCAGCGTGCCGGGCGCGCAGGTGCTGCCGCGCTTTTCCGTGATGCAGGGCTTCGGGCTCATCAACCGGGCCGAAGTGGTGATCGGCGTCGACACGGGGCTGGTCCATATCGCCGCCGCGCTGTGCCGGCCTACCGTGGAAATCTATACCGCCACGTGGCGCTGGAAGACCGAGGGCTACTGGTCGGACAGCATCGCCAATGTGGGCGACGACGGCGTGGTGCCGACCGTCGACGAGGTGCATGCCGCGGCCCGGCGCGTGCGCGGGGTGGTGGCCTGATGCTGCGTGCCCTCTACAATCTGCTGTGGCTGGTGGCGCTGCCGGTGGCGTTGCTGCGCCTGGTGTGGCGCGCGCGCAAGGAGCCCGGTTACGTGCAGCACGTGGGCGAGCGCCTGGGCGCCTATGGCAAGCTGTCCGCGGCTGGTCCCTGGCTGTGGGTCCACGCCGTGTCCGTCGGCGAGACGCGCGCGGCCCAGCCGCTGATCGAAGCGCTGCTGTCGCAGTATCCGGCTCACCGCCTGCTGCTCACGCACATGACGCCCACGGGCCGCCAGACCGGCGCCCAGTTGTTCGGCGCGCAGCCGCGCGTGACCCAGTGCTACCTGCCCTATGACCTGCCCTGGCTGGTGCGGCGCTTCCTGCGCTACTTCCGGCCGGCGGCGGGCATGCTGATGGAAACCGAGGTCTGGCCCAGCCTGGTGCGCGGCGCGCGCCTGGAGGGCGTGCCGCTGCTGCTGGTCAATGCCCGGCTGTCGCCGCGCAGCTACCGGCGCACGGCGCGCTTCGGGCGGGCCGCCACGGCGATGTACCGTGATTTCACCGAAGTGCTGGCGCAGACGCAGGGCGATGCCGAGCGCTTCCGCGCGCTTGGCCTGCCTTCCGTTGCCGTCACCGGCAATCTCAAGTTCGACATGCAGCCGCCCGAAGCCGGCCTGCGGCGCGGCCGCCTGCTGCGCGCGGGGTTTGGCGGGCGCGCCGTGTTCGCCGCCACCAGCACGCGCGACGGCGAGGAGGCGCTGGTGCTGGAAGCGTTCGCACGCTGGCAGGCGCTGGCCGCGGCGGCGCCCGCAGCCGTGCCGCGCCCGGCCTTGCTGCTGGTGCCGCGCCATCCGCAGCGCTTCGACGAGGTCGCGGCGCTGGTGGCGCGCCACGGGTTCTCGCTCCAGCGCCGCAGCGCGCTTGGCGACGCCGCCGGCTGGGAACAGTCGGGTTTGCCGGAGCCGGTCACGGCGGACGTGCTGCTGGGCGACTCGATGGGCGAGATGGCGCAGTATTTCGCCGCCTCCGATATCGCCTTCATCGGTGGCAGCCTGCTGCCGCTGGGCGGCCAGAACCTGATCGAGGCCTGCGCGGCCGGCACGCCGGTGCTGATCGGCCCGCACACCTTCAACTTCGCGCAGGCGACCGAAGACGCCATCGCCGCCGGGGCCTGCCGGCGCGTGGCCGATGCCGACGACCTGATGCGCACGGCCGCGGCGGTGCTGGGCGATGCGCCCGGGCTGGCCGCCATGCGCGATGCCGCGCGCGCGTTCTCGGTGCTCCATCGCGGCGCCACGCAGCGGACCCTGGCCGCGCTGGCGCAGGTGATCCGCGCGGCGCGCTAACGCAGGGCGCGGCATGTAGGCCGATGCCCGATGGGCCGCCGCCGCGCGCTTCGCTACACTGTTCCGCGTGAGGGCCGCTCCCGCGGCCCGCCGCAGGGCGGCGCGGGCAGGCCGCACGCCCCCGGAACAGGAGCTACCAGATGCAGAATCCGCGGAATACCCGCCATCGTCACGTCCGCATGCCGGCCATGCGGGCAGCGCGCGCCGCCTCGGCCTTGCTGCTCGCCGCCGCCCTGGGCGCCTGCGCCACCGGCGCCGCGTCCGATTCGCCCGGCGCCGGCGCCAGCCTCAACCAGGCGCAGAGCGGCGGCCCCGGCCGCTGGGAACTGGTGCGCTGGCAGCAGCCGGACGGCACGCTCAGGTCGGTTCCGCATGGCGACAACGGCCAGCCCATCATCTTCGAATTCAACCGCGGCATCGATGCCGCGCAAGGCACGGTGAGCGGCTACAGCGGCTGCAACCGCTTCACCGGCGGCTACGGCAAGACCGGGTCCGGCATGCGCTTCGACCGCCTGGCCGGTACGCGCATGGCCTGCATGCCGCCGCGCGGCGAGCTTGAAGCCGCGCTGCTCAAGGCCATGCAGTCGCCGTTCACCACCGTGGGCACGCAGCCGTCGACGGGATCGACGGGGCGCCAGATCGTCTGGAAGACCGCCGACGGCGACCTGCTGCAGTTCGTCGAGCGCGAAGGGGTAGGCCGGCGCGGCGCCAGGGTCGACGCGCAGCAGGCGGGCGGCGTGGAAAAGACCGTCTACGTGGACTCGCAGCGCGTGGCGTGCAGCGGCATGGGCCGGCAGACCTGCTATCGCGTGAGGGAGAATCCGGACGGGCCGTGGTCGCTCTGGTACGGGCCGATCGAAGGGCTCGATTTCGAGCCGGGCGTGGCATACACGCTGCGCGTGCGGGAGACGCGGGTGGAGAACCCGCCCGCGGACGCTTCATCGATCCGCTGGCAACTGCTGGGCGTGGAGGCGCGCACGCGGGCGAATTGAGCTTGGGAGATGGACGCCCCCGCGGCGTCAGATGTTCAGCTACGCGGCGCCTGCGCGCCCGCAATGGCTTCCCGCCGCGGCGCGGGCCGCCGGCCGGCCGGTGCGCTCGCTGGCGCCGCCGTGCCCAGCTTTGCCCTCTCCGGCAACCTGTACATGGACCCCGGCACCGAAGTCAGCAGCGTATTGATCTGCACCACGTCGTCCTCGGCCAGCGCGCCGGTGGCCGCCTTCAGGCGCAGGCCGTTCATGATGGTGTCGTAGCGCGCCTTGGCCAGGTCGCGGCGGGTGGAGTACAACTGCGCTTCGGCGTTCAGCACGTCGATGTTGATGCGCACGCCCACCTCGTAGCCGAGCTGGTTGGATTCCACCGCGCTTTGCGCCGAGTGCTCGGCGGCTTCGAGCGCCTTGACCTGGGCCAGGCCGTTGGACACGCCGGAGTAGCTCTGCCGCGCGCTCTGGGCGGCGGTGCGGCGCGCGAACTCGAGGTCGCTGGCGGCCTTGTCGGCCAGCGCGATGGTTTCGCGCACGCGCGACTGGATCTGGCCGCCGCTGTAGATCGGCACGTTGAGCTGCACGCCGATCTGGCCGCTGTTGTAGCGGCTGGCGACGTTGACGGTCTGCGTGGTGGTGCCGGTGGCGTTGTTGAAGCCGTAGGAGGCGACCAGGTCGACCGTGGGCAGGTGGCCGGCGCGCGCCTTGTTGTATTCGCGCTGGGCCGTGTCGAGGTTGTAGCGGGCCAGGCCGACCTGCGGGTTGGTGTTCTCGGCCTGGCTGGCCCAGGTGTTCACGTCGGCCGGCATCGGGCCCGGCAGTTCGGCGGCGGGGCGCAGGCCGAGCAGTTCGTCGACGGGCTTGCCGGTGATCTGCTGCAGGTTGGCGCGCTTGATCTCGAGGTCGCTCTGCGCCGCGATCTCGGTGGAGATGGCGAGGTCGTAGCGGGCCTGGGCGTCGTTGGCGTCGGTGATGGTGGCGGTGCCAACCTCGAAATTGCGCTTGGCCTGCGCCAGCTGCTCGGCGATGGCCTTTTTCTGCGCGCCGGCCAGGTAGAGGTTGTCCTGCGAGGCCAGCACGTCGAAGTAGGCCTGCGAGGTGCGCGTGATGAGGTCGAGCTGCGCCTGGCTGAAGCTGACCTCGCCGGCCAGCGCGGCGAGCTCGCCCTGCTTGTAGGTTTCCCAGCGGTCCCAGCGGAACAGCGGCTGGGTCAGTTGCAGCGCCCAGTTGTTGCCGTTGAGGAAGCGGTCGCCGACGACCGGCGCGGACTGGTCGATCTTGGTGCGCGAGGCGCCCACCGCGCCGGCGATCTGCGGCAGCAGGCCGGCGCGCCCTTGCGGCAGCTTTTCCTGGCTGGCGGCGAGCTGCGCGCGCGCGCTGGCGAACTGCGCGTCGTTGGCCTGGGCATCGCGGTAGACCTGGAGCAGGTCGTCGGCGCCATGCGCGGCCGGCAGGTACAGCAGCGCGAGCAGCGGGGCCGCCAGTGCCAGGCGCGTCGCGGGCAGGCCACGCGCGGGGAACAGCGCAAACCTCAGCGCAAACCTCATGACATCTCCAGTCGGCCGGCCGGCGGGCGCGGCTTGCGTTTGCATCGATCAGCGTTCAAGGGGAGCGGCGCTGCCAGCCTGCCGGCGCCGCGATAAAGGACCAAAAAGGACGAAAGCGACTGCTGCGCGGTCAGTACTTCGGCATGGCCGGGTCTACCTGGCTGGCCCAGGCATCGATGCCGCCGCTCAGGTTGTAGACCTTGCCGAAGCCTTGCCGCTCGAGGAAGCCGGCCACCTGCATGCTGCGCATGCCGTGGTGGCAGATGCAGACGATGTCGGCGTCTTCGTCGAGCTCGGCGGCGCGCGCCGGGATCTGGCCCATCGGGATATGGGTGATGCCGGGCATGGCGCAGGTCTGCACCTCCCAGCCTTCCCGCACGTCGAGCAGCACCGGCGCCGGGCGGCCGGCGTCGGCCAGCCACTGCGCGAGTTCGGGAGCGTTGATGACCTGCATGTGGCCTGTCCCGTTCAGAAGTGGAAGCGCGACGGCTGCTCGGCGCCGGTCAGCGGCGCGACCACGGTCTCGAACAGGTTGACGGTCTTGTATTCGGTCTCGCTCACGCGCGTGATGATCTGCGCTTCCATCGCGGGCTGCGTGCCGACGAAGGCGGCGATGCGCCCGCCGACCTTGACCTGCGACAGGATCGAGGCCGGCACCGAGGGCAGGGCGCCGGAGATGCAGATCACGTCGTAAGGCGCGCCCGCGGCCCAGCCGGCGGCGGCATTGCCTTCGGCCACGTCGACGTTGGTCACGCCGGCGTCGGCGAGGTTCTTGCGGGCCAGCGCGGCCAGCTCCGGCAGGATGTCCACGGTCAGCACGTGGCGCGCGCGGTGGGCCAGCAGGGCGGCCATGTAGCCGGAGCCGGCGCCGATCTCGAGCACCTGCTCGTGCTTGCGCACGGCGAGTTCCTGCAGGATGCGGGCCTCGACGCGCGGCGCCAGCATGTTCTGGCCGCCCGGCAGGGGGATTTCCATGTCGACGAAGGCCAGCGCGGCATACGCCTGCGGCACGAATTGTTCCCGCTTGACCACGGCCAGCAGGTCCAGAATTTCCTGGTCCAGCACATCCCACGGGCGGATTTGCTGTTCGATCATATTGAATCGGGCTTTCTCGAGATCCATCTTGCCATTCCTTCCAGTGCCAACCGCTAGTTCAGTTCTGAGTCCGGCCGCGCGGTGCAAAGGGCCGGGGAAATCCATTCAAACCTGGGATTTTAACCCCTCGCCAAGGCAGTTGCGCGACGCGCATGGGCCGATTTGTGGCTCGCATGCCGCAATCCGGCCATCCCGTCGCCGCGGCAGCGCTCTCGTGCTGGCCGTGCGCCTGGCCGTCCGCGCCGGTATCCGGTGGCGCCGATGCGCGCGATGTCCTGGCCGGCGCGCCTCGCCTCGCCCGCGCGCGCACCAGCGCCCGCCGCATCTCGCCCGAGACCTTGTCCTCGCCCTTGTGCGAGGCCCGGCTGCGCTTCCCGCACCGGATCATTCGGTCTCCGGCGGCCGCGCCGGCGGGGCCGCCGCGTCCTGCTGCGTCTGGGTCCGCTCCAGCGCTGCGCGTTGTTCCTGCTGTTCCTGCAGCATCAATTCCCAGACGTAGGGCCCGACCTTGGGCGGCAGCGGCGTATCGCGCGCCGCGCCCGTGGTCAGGCCGAACAGCAGCATCTGCAGCAGGTTGTCGATGAACGCCTCGGGATCGATCTCGAGGTTCGAGAACGTCCCGAACCCGCGCTGCCACAGCATCAGGAACATCAGCGGCGCGCAGATCAGCGAGCTGGTGGGGTTGGCCGGCACGGCGCGCAACTCGCCGCGCGCCGTGCCGCGCGCCAGCACGCGGGCGAACAGCTCGTCTCCCGGCACCGTCACTTCCTCGTGGTAGAAGCGGGCGATGTCGGGGAAGTGATTCGCCTCGGCCATGATGAGCTTGGTCAGCCCCGCCACCGGCGTGGCGCCGATCAGGCCCCACCAGCCGCGCAGCAGTTCGCGCAGCAGCTCGGCGGTGCTGCCTTCGAAGCGCTCCACCAGGTCGACCCCGCGGGCCAGCGCGGGCCCCAGGTTCTCCCGCACCACCGTCTTGAACAGCTCTTCCTTGTTGGCAAAGTACAGATACACCGTGCCCTTGGACACGCCCGCCGCCGCCGCGACATCTTCCAGGCGGGTGGCGGCGTAGCCGCGTTCGACAAACAGCTCGAGCGCCGCGGCCACCAGTTCCTGCGGGCGCGCGGCCTTGCGGCGGGCCCAGCGCTTGGGGTTCGCCGCGGCTTGATTCTGGTCTGGGGACTTGTTCACTTGGGGCGCGGCGCGCCTGGGCCGGCGCGTTCTTGGCGAGACATGTCGATAAATAACCCTTGGGTCAGTAATGTAGTGGAGCGGAGGGGAGGCGGTCAAGCCGGCATGCGCGCCATCGCCACCCCGTCCGAGGGGTGCCGCGGCGCGGTGCGACGCAACAGGCTTGGGGCACAATACGGCCTGCCGGATCCGCTCCGTGCCCGAACCTTTGCCATGTCCGCCCAGCCTGAATTCTCCTGCCGCCCCGATTGCGGCGCTTGCTGCACCGCGCCGTCGATCACGTCGCCCATCCCCGGCATGCCGCATGGCAAGCCGGCCGGCGTGCCGTGCGTGCAGTTGCTGCCGGACCGCCGCTGCGCGATCTTCGGGCAGCCTTCGCGGCCGGCGTTCTGCGCGGGGCTCAGGCCCGCCGCCGACATGTGCGGCACCTCGCGCGGGCAGGCGCTGGCATGGCTGGCGCGCCTGGAGGCCGCCACGGCGCCCGCGCCGGACGCCGCGGTTCGCCGAATGCAAGGAAACCAATGATGGTCACGATGACTCGCCGGCGCTGGCTGGCAGCAACCGGCACCGCCGCGCTCGCCGCCGCGATGGCGGGCTGCGCCATGTTCGGCAACGACTACACCTTCTCGCAAAGCCAGTTGCAGGCCGCGCTGGAGCGCAAGTTTCCGTTCAACAAGCGCTACATGGAGCTGTTCGACATCCAGCTCGCCAACCCGCGCCTCACGCTCGACGCCGAGCGCAACCGCGTGAACGTGCAGTTCGACGCCACCATCGACAACCGCCTGTTCTTCAGCCAGCCGCTGGCCGGCCGCTTCGCGCTCGACAGCGGCCTGCGCTACGACGCGCCCAGCCGCTCGCTGGTGCTGCAGGACCCGCAGGTGCAGCAGTTCGACGTCAGCGGCCTGCCGCAGCAGTTCACGCGCCAGCTCAACGCGCTGGGCGGTATCCTGGCCGAGCAGTTGCTGCAGGGCTATCCGCTCTATACCTTCCGCCCCGACCAGTTGCGCCTTGCCGGCAGCAGTGTCGAGCCCGGTACAATCACCGTCTTGCCGGACGGGATCAACGTCAAGATCAACCGCCCGTGAGCGTCGCGCGCGGCTGACCGCGGGCGCGTCCGCGGCGTCTTCATGGCGCGGCGGTTTTCCCCTGGCGGCCTTTCGACGATTCTCCGGTTTCTTTCCTTTTCATTCCTTCGCCCCAACCAACCAGCATGGATATTGCGCTCGCCCTGAAAGCCGTGATCCTCGGCATCGTCGAAGGACTGACCGAGTTCCTGCCCATCTCCAGCACCGGCCACCTGATCCTGGCCGGCCAGCTGCTCGACTTCAACGACGAGAAAGGCAAGATCTTCGAAATCGTGATCCAGTTCGGCGCCATCCTCGCCGTGTGCTGGGAATTCCGCCACCGCATCACCAGCGTGGTGGGCGGGCTGGCCAGCGACGAGAAGGCGCGCCGCTTCGCCGTCAACGTGATCGTCGCCACGGTGCCGGCGATCGTGCTGGCGCTGGTGTTCGGCAAATGGATCAAGGCCCATCTGTTCAACCCGGTCACCGTGGCCACCGCCTTCATCGTCGGCGGCGTGGTGATCCTGTGGGCCGAATGGCGCGAGGCGCATCGCGGCCGCGTCTCGCACCCGGCCGGCAACGCGCTGCTGGAAGCCGCCAAGGCCGGCGCGCCGCGCATCGAGTCGGTGGACGACCTCAACTGGCGCGACGCCGTCAAGGTCGGCCTGGCGCAATGCTTCGCGCTGATCCCGGGCACCTCGCGCTCCGGCGCCACCATCATCGGCGGCATGCTGTTCGGGCTGTCGCGCCAGGTGGCGACCGAGTTCTCGTTCTTCCTGGCGATCCCGGTGATCTTCGGCGCCACCGTCTACGAGCTGTACAAGGCCCGCGCGCTGCTGTCCGCCGACGATCTCGGCGTGTTCGCGGTCGGCTTCGTGTTCGCGTTCCTGTCGGCCTTCCTGTGCGTGCGCTGGCTGCTGCGCTTCGTCGCTACCCACGACTTCAAGCCGTTCGCGTGGTACCGCATCGTGTTCGGCGTGATCGTGCTGATCACCGCCTACACGGGGATGATCGCCTGGCACGCCTGAAGCGGGCGGCTGGCGCGAGCGCAAAAAAAAGCGTGGCTGCAAGTAGCCACGCTTTTTCATTGGCTCGACGCCAGGCCCATTTCAGGCCCGCTAGGCCTGTTCTAGGCCCGCTTGCGGAACACGACATCCCACACCCCGTGCCCGAGCCGCACGCCGCGGCGCTCGAACTTGGTGACGGGGCGATAGTCCGGCCGCGGCGCGAAGCCGCCCGGCGCATCCGAAGTGTTCTCCAGCGCCGGCTCGCCCGACAGCACTTCCACCATCTGGTGGGCGTACTCCTCCCAGTCCGTCGCGCAATGCAGGTAGCCGCCCGGCTTGAGCCGGCTCGCCAGCAGCTTCACCAGCGGCGGCTGCACCAGGCGGCGCTTATTGTGGCGCTTCTTGTGCCAGGGATCGGGGAAGAAGATGTGCACGCCGTCCAGGCAGTTGTCGGTCAGCATGTGCGCGATGACCTCGACCGCATCGTGCGGCATGATCCGCACATTCTCGATGCCGCGCTCGCCGATCAGCTTGAGCAGCGCGCCCACGCCCGGCTCGTGCACCTCGCAGCCCAGGAAGTTGTCCTGCGGGCGCAGCTGCGCGATATGCGCGGTGGTCTCGCCCATGCCGAAGCCGATCTCCAGGATCGCCGGCGCGGCGCGGCCGAACGTGGCTTCCCAGTCCAGCGGCTGCGGCGCGTAGGGCAGGATGAAACGCGGGCCCAGGTCGTCGATGGCGCGCTGCTGCCCGGTGGAAGTCCGCCCCGCGCGGCGCACGAACGAGCGGATGCGGCGCGGATGCGCCACGGCGGCGGCCTGGTCGGGCGCGTTGCCGGCATCGTCGGCCGGCGTCGGGTCGGAACTGGGGTCTTGGGGAAGCATGGCAACAAAAAAGCCGCCGGGCGAAGCCTGGTCGGTCGATGACCAGGTGGCGAAGGCGGCTCGTCTCAATTCGAGGTGGAGCGGGCGATGGGAATCGAACCCACGTCTTTAGCTTGGGAAGCTAAGGTAATGGCCATTATACGACGCCCGCTAAGGCATGACAGGCGCGGATTCTAGCATAACTCGCGCATGGGAAGCATCGGCGCGACCTGCGCCGTTGGCCCGTGAGCCGATGGTGCCAGCGTCGGGCGCGGCGCTATATGCCTTGATGCCATCGGCACCTCGCGCCGGTCGGCTTGTCCGCCTCGGCAATGGCCTGATCCGGATGCGAATATTCCCTGCCTCGGCGTCACGATTCCTTACAGTCGGCGCGCGCTCGGGCCGGTATTCTCCGCATCAAGCACACCTTCGAGAATAGACACCATCATGAAATCCCTTCTTGCCTTGTTCATTGCCTGCGGTGCCCTGCTCAGCGGCTGCGTGGTGGCGCCGTATGACGACCACGGCGGTGGTCAGGGCAATGGCGGCTGCCCTCCCGGACAGGCGAAGAAGGGGAATTGCCGCGTGGATCAGTACGGCAATGAATCGTTCTGCCCGCCCGGGCAAGCGAAGAAGGGCCGCTGCTGACGCGGGTATCCGGGCGCGCCGGACCAAGGCACGTCACGCCGCCTGGGCCGCCATGCGCCGCCTGGCGTGGTGATCATCGCCCGGGCCGGCCAGTTCGCGGATCGCGCAGTTTCCACGATCCAGCCGGAAAAGATGACCAGGCCATAAACGGATACAGCAGACACAGCGAAGATACGGCGGAAATGGCCGCCGCTCAGGTTCGCGCGCTGTCCTCCCGGCCGGCGTCAGTTGACGCCACCAGGATCTGTCCCGGCAGTTCGCCGGTCGCGCATTCCCCGTTCCATACGCATTTCCCGTTCACCCACACGCCGACGATGCCTTCGCTGGCCTGCACGGGCGCGTCGAAGGTCGCGCGGTCGGTCACTGTCTGCGGATCGAATACGACGAGGTCGGCGTACATGCCGGGGCGCAGCAAGCCGCGATCGGACAGGCGGTAGTACCGTGCCGCGAGCCCGGTCATCTTGTGAACCGCCGTCTCCAGCGGCAGCAGGCCGCGTTCGCGCACCTGGCTGGCCAGTACCCGCGTGAAGGTGCCCCATTGGCGTGGATGCGGGTGCTTGTCGAAGGGCAGGCCATCGGATCCCACCATGCATCGCGGATCGGCCAGGATGCGGTCGACGTCTTCTTCGCTCATCAGGAAATAGATCGCGCCGGCCGGAGCAAGCCGCGCCAGCATCTGCTGGTCGTCGAGGCCCAGCTCGCGCTGGAGGTCATCGAAGTCGCGGCCCTGCGCGCCGGGGTAGCCGTCCGACCATGTGATCATCGTGCGCCGGGCCAGGCGCACGCGATCGAGCCGCAGCATCGTGGAGGTGGCGGGATACGGGTGGCAGTCCAGGCATACCGGCTGGAGCGCCGCGGCCTGACCGATGCGGGCAAGCGTTGCCGCCGAGCGCCCGTGATTGCGTTCGCCGGCCAGCTTGTGGTGGGAGAACACGACGCGGCTGCCAAGCGACTGGCCGATCGCCAGGGCTTCTTCAATCGCGGCATCGATGTGGTCGGCCTCGTCGCGCAGGTGCGTGGCATAGATGCCGCCGCGCTTGCGCAGCGGGGCGCCGACGTCGATGATTTCCTGCGTCGACGCGTGCGTGGCGGGCGGATAGAACGTGCCGGTCGAGAGGCCGAAAGCGCCTGCGTCCAGTGCTTCGGACAACAGTTCGCGCATTTGCGCGCGTTCCCGCGGCAAGGCGGGCCGGTCGAGATCGTCCATCACCGCCACGCGCAGCGTGGTATGGCCCACCAGCGGTATCACGTTTACGGCCGCGGGCTGCGCGCGCAGGGCGGCGAGCCAGTCCGCGAATTTCGGGAAACGGAACAGCTCTCGCGGTCCAAGCAGGTCCAGCGGTTGCGGCAGCCGTGGCCTTGCCGGAGAGGGCGCCAGGCTGATGCCGCAATTTCCCGTGACCACGGTGGTAATCCCCTGCGATACCTTGGGGACCATGTCCGGATGCGCGATCAGATAGCCGTCGTCGTGCGTGTGCGAGTCGATGAAGCCCGGGGCGACCGCCATGCCGGCGATGTCCAGCACCGGCGCGTCGGCATGCAGCGTGCCGGGCGCGCCAATCGCGGCGATGCGCTCGCCTTCGATCAGGAGGTCGGCCGCGCGTGGCGGGGAGCCGCTGCCGTCGATCAGCATGCCTGCGCGCAGCAGCAGTCGTGTCGAAGCCGTGAGGGATTGCGGCATGTCCATCAGTCCAGTTTCTCGATGTGTGCCTGTTCGATCAGCTGCCCCCAGCGCCTGGTTTCTTCGTCGATGACGTGCTGGAAATCGGCGGAACTGCCGCCGGCGGGAACCGCGCCCAGCTTGTTCAGGCCGTCGCGCACCGAATCCGTTTTCAGCGCGGCGTTTGCCGCCTGATTTATCTTGCTGACAATGTCCGCGGGCGTGCCGCGTGGCGCGACGATGCCACCCCACGCCACGGTCTGGTAGCCCTTCAGCCCGGCTTCGTCCAGCGTCGGCACATCGGGCAGGATCGGCAGCCGCCTGGGGCTGCTGACACCCAGCGCCCGCACCTTGCCGGCGGCGATCTGCGGGCCGACTTCCGAGGTATTGGCGAAGAGATAGTCGATGCGTCCGCCCAGCAAGTCCTGCAGTGCGGCAGGGCCGCCGTTGTAGGGCACGAACAGCACGTCGATTTTCGCCATTCGCTTGAAGAGTTCGCCGCCGAGGTGGCCGGTGGTGCCGACGCCCGGCGCGCCGAACGACAGGGTACCCGGCGCCTTGCGCGCTGCCTCGATCAGCGCCGCCGCGCTCTGGAAGGGGGCGTCCTTGCGGACAATCAGCACGTTGTAGAGATCGAACGCGTGGACGACCGGCACCAGATCGCGATCCACATCGTAGGGCAGCTTCTTGAACAACGACCGATTCACCGCGAGCGTGTTGACGTTGCCGTAACCGACGGTATAGCCGTCGGCAGCCTTGTTCTTGATCTGCAGGATGCCGATGTTGCCGGCGGCGCCCGGGCGATTCTCGATCACCACCGGCACGCCCAGGGTCTTGGTCATCTCATTGGTGACGATGCGGGACAGCACGTCCGGCGAGCCGCCCGCGGCGGAGGGGATCACAAAGGTCAGGGGTTTTTCGGGCCAGGCAGCCAGCAGGGGCGTGGATAGCAGCAGGCTCATGGCGACGACGGACAAGCGCGTCGAAAGGCGAAAGGAGGGCATTCGGCATCCTTGCGGAAAAGGTGGATGTGCGGGGCAACGGTGGAAAAAAATCGTCGTTCTTTCGAATCAGGGCAGCGGTTCGCCGGCGCCGGTGCGCTCGGTGATCAGGCGATAGTGTTCTGGCCGGCGGTGCTTCGCGAAGTTGAATACGTGCCGACGGAAGTGCTCGCCCAGCGTCATGTCCGCCTGCACGCTGATCACTTCGTCGTCTTCGGTCAGTGCGCGCGCCACGATCTCGCCGGTGGGCGCAACGATGACCGAGTTGCCGATCATGTGGTGCCCGTCCTCGCTGCCGCACTTGGCCGCCGCCGCCACCCAGATGCCGTTCTGGTAGGCATTGGCTTGCAGCGAGATCAGGTGGGTGGAGGTCCGCAGGTGCGCCGGTTCGTTCCAGTGGATGTTCCGCGAGGGCGTGTTGTAACCCAGCACCACCACTTCGGCGCTCTGCAGCGCCATCACGCGATAGGTTTCCGGCCAGCGGCGATCGTTGCAGATGCACATGCCGAACCGGGTGCCCTGCGTGTCGAACACGCGAAAGCCCAGGTCGCCCACGTCGAAGTACTTCTTTTCCAGATGCTGGAACGGCGCCTCGGGCTTGAGGTCGCTATGGCCTGGCAGATGGATCTTCCGGTACTTGCCGACGATGGCGCCGTCCGGCGCGACAAGGATCGACGTGTTGAAGGCGCGCTGGTCGGGTGTCAGTTCCGCATAGCCAAGGTAGAAGCCCATGCCGAGCTTCCTGGCCTCGTCGAAGAGTGGCTGCGTCGTCGGGCCGGGCATGCTGCGCTCGAAGAAACGTTCTTGCGCTTCGGCTTCCTCCATCCAGTAGCGGGGGAAGAAGGTGGTCAATGCCAGTTCCGGAAACACGACGAACGTCGCGCCGCGGCCGCGGGCGTCGCGCAGCATTTCCACGAGTCGGCGGACCACGGCGGCGCGGGTGTCGGCCAGGTGGACGGGGCCCATCTGTGCAACGGCCAGGCCAAGGGAACGCTTGGTGTCCATGTCGGCTTCAAGGAGAGTGGGAGAGGGTTGCCGGGACGGGCCGTCTTGCGGGGCCGCCGGCATGCAAACCATTATCCGAACGCGGAACGGGCGCGTCGAATGACGGTTTGTGCGTCAGCCTTAATCGCGGTTTAAGGCATTGCTTCGTGTTGGTGCCGCATGCGGGCGGCGCACGGCGCCGGTGCGGCTTGCACCATTCCGTGACGACGGGGTACAGGGCAGGGCAATGCGCCCAGGCGAGTGCCTTAGCCGGGGTCGGGGAGCGACAGGCCGTGCAGCGTCATGACCCCACGTATCACCCGAATGAGCGCTTCGGCAACTGGCGACAGCGATTCGGCGTGCGGGTACACCAGATCCGCGACGATGGGCGCCGCCTGTTCCACCGGCAGGATGCGGAAGCGCGCGCCGGGCCAACCGCGCAGCAGGAACTCGTCCACCAGCGCGATGCCGGCACCCGCATGCACCAGCGCGCAGGCCGTATGAGGCAAGCCGGCTTCGATCTCGATGCGCGGGGTCTCGCCTATCTCCGCGTACAGGTTGTCGATCCGCTGGCCGAAAGGGGTGTCGTGCGGATACGCGATCAACGGATAGGGCAGAAGGTCGGCGACACTCACCGACGAGCGCGCCGCCAGCGGGTGCGAGGGCGGGCAGATGCATACCAGCCGGCTCGCCGCCAGGGGCGAGGTGCGCAAACTGGGATGCTCCATCGGCAACGTGGAAATGCCCAGGTCGATCTGCCGGCCCAGCAACTGCTCCTTGAGCCGGGCGTGGGTCATGCAATGGAAATGGATGCGAACTTCCGGATTGCCGATGTGGAACTCGGCGATGGCCTGGGGCACCAGCATCTGCCCGACACTCGGGCTGGAGCCGATGCTGATCAGGCCGTGCCGGCGCTCGGCCAGTTCATGGACGAGATCGCCGATGCGTTCCACGCCCCGGTAGACGAGCTGCACCTCATGGTAGAGCCGCCGCGCTTCCGCGGTGGGATGCAGGCGGCCCTTGACCCGTTCAAAGAGCGGAAAGCCGAGCCGGCTCTCGGTGTACGACAGCATGCGGCTGACCGCCGGCACCGAGACATGCAGCAGCCGCGATGCGTCGCTGACGGACCCGGTGCTCATCACCGCGCGAAAGACCTCGATCTGCCGCAGGTTCATCGCCTGGCACCCGCCGCCGGGAGCAAGCCGGCGGGGAAAACCGCCTGAGTGAAAATCACGTTCATCGCCATGTCGGGCTTTGTCTGGACATTGTTCTCGACCCGGTCAGCCACGTCCATGCTGAACCGGCATGCGCCATGCCGACGAGCATCATACCGGCAACCCGCCGGCCTGCCCGGCCGCGCCGCCCTCACCCGACAGCGCCGCCACGACCGAGCGCGGACGGCGCCGGCGCGCGCCTGGAGGACATCGTTCTCCTGAACGCCCGCCCCGAAATCATGACCGGCCCCGACAACATGGCGGCCGCCCGCACGGGCGGCGTGACCATCAACTTCGCATGCGCGCCGGATAACCTTCAGGCGCGCCCGCCGCCAACGCGGAACACCGCCACCGCCGCCGACAGCCTGTGCGCCTGCTCTTCCAGCGAGCCGGCCGCGGCGGCGGCCTGTTCGACCAGCGCGGCGTTCTGCTGCGTCACTTCGTCCATCTGCGCCACGGCGATGTTGACCTGGTCGATGCCGCTGCTCTGCTCGGCGGAGGCGGCGGCGATCTCGTTCATGATGTCGCTGACGCGGGTGATGGCGCCGACGATCTCGGTCATGGTCGAGCCGGAGCGCTCGACCAGTTGCGCGCCGGCTTCGACGCGCGTGGTGGAGGCGCCGATCAGGCCCTTGATTTCCTTGGCCGCGCCGGCGCTGCGCTGCGCCAGCGAGCGGACTTCGCCGGCGACCACCGCGAAGCCGCGGCCCTGCTCGCCGGCGCGGGCGGCTTCGACCGCGGCGTTGAGGGCGAGGATGTTGGTCTGGAAGGCGATGCTTTCGATCACGCCGACGATGTCGCCGATCTGGCGCGAGTGCGTCACGATGTCCTGCATGGTGCCGACCACCTGCTGCGTGAGTTCGCCGCCCTGCGCGGCCAGCCCGGACGCGCCGTGCGCGAGCTGGCTGGCCTGGCGGGCGTTCTCGGCGGTCTGCTTCACGGTGGAGGTGAGCTCTTCCATGCTGGCGGCGGTCTGTTCGAGCGACGCGGCCTGTTCCTCGGTGCGCTGGGACAGGTCGGTGTTGCCCGCGGAGATCTCGCGCACGCCGACGTTGATCGACTCGCTGCCGCTGCGCACGGTGCCGACCGTGTCGATCAGCGATTCCTGCATCTTCTGCAGCGCCGCGCCGAGCTTGCCCATTTCGTTGTCGCTGGTGACGGCCACGCGCCCGGTCAGGTCGCCGGCGGCGATGCGCTGGAACTGCGCGATGGCGGCGTTGACCGGATCGACGATGGCGCGCATCAGCGCCGCGCGCCCGGCCCACGCCAGCAGCAGCGAGACGGCCAGGCCGGCGGCGACCGCGATGCTGACGGCCTTGAAGCGGCTCTGCGCCTGTTCATAGCGTTGCGCGCCGCGGTCGAGCTGGAGTTTTTCCAGCGCCAGCATGGATTTCTCGAAGGCGCCGTAGAGCGGCGGCAGCTTGTGAGCCTGCAGTTGCAGGAAGGCCTGCCGGTCGCCGCCCTTGAGCGCGGCCAGCGCCGGTTCCACGCCTTCGGCGAGGAACTTCGCGCGCTTTTCCTGCATGTCCTTGATCAGGCGCTGCTCTTCCTCGCCGCTGCCGGCCGAGGCGAGGTAGTGCGCCTGGCGTTCGTCGGCCGCCTTCAGGTACTGGCCGGACCGCGCGAGCACGGCGCTGGCGCCTTCCTGGTTGTTCAGCTCGGTGAGCGAGGCGTAGGTCGCCAGTGCCAGGCGCAGGCGCAGCAACTGGCCGGCGCTGCCTTCGAGGTCGGCCACGGCGGGCGTGTCGACGGTGTACATCTGCTTGAGCGATTCGTTGCCGGCGTGCATGGACAGCAGTCCCGCCGCGGCCCCGACCATCAGGGCAAAGCCGAACAGGGCGACCATGAGGCTGAGATAGCCCCGGATGGACAGTTGCTTCAACATTGTCTTCCTCTCCTTGGATACAGCGTTCTTGTGTCCGCTGCCGCGCGGCACAAGGACCGCGGCACGGAAAACGCCTCTGATTGCGGGGGGCGCTATTTCGGTCTACGGCTGTGGAGGAGGAAAACTGAAGCGGCTTCGGGCAGGTGGCTGCAGGCGCGCGGGCGGCCGGATGTCACGCCAGGATGCGCAGGCGGCACACGGCGGTCTCTTCCTGTCCCGGCGCGAGCCAGCGCAGCCCGGTGCCGTGGTGGATGGCATTGGGCAGGCCGAGCCACGGTTCCACGCAATAGAAGTCGGCGTCGGCGTGCTCGGACCAGGTGGTGACGGCGAACCACGGCGCGGCTGCGGGCGCGTCCGGCGCGTCCAGTTCGATCGCCAGCCGGCGGCCCCGTGGGGCCGCCGCGCTGGGCGGCATGGCGAGGATGCAGGCGCGCGGCGCGGCGTGCGGCGCGGTGTGCGATTCACGCAGCACGTGGAAGGTGTCCTGCAGGCGCGCATCGTCGAGCGAGTAGGACGCCGCGCCGGCACCGAGGGCGTCCAGCGCGCCGTCGGCGCGCTGGCGCATCAGGTCGGCGTCGGGCATCTCCAGCACGGCCGCGCCGCGCGCTTCATGCGCGAGCGCGAAATAGAAATGGTGGCCGGCGTAGTACGGCAGCGGCTGCGTGCCGGTATTGCGCGTGCGCAGCGTGGCTTCGAGTCCGTCCTCGAGCAGGCGGTAGCCGGCTTCGAACGCGAATTCGAACGGGTAGCCCGCGCGCGTGGCGTCGCTGGCGCGCAGCGTCATCGCGATGTGGCTGCCGGCGTCGTACTGCGTGAGCGCGAACGGCAGGTCGCGCGCGAAGCCGTGGCTGGGCAGGGCGCGCACCGCGCCGTTCGCGTCGCGCCAGGCGCCCGGTGCGCCGTCGACGAAATGCCGGGCGATGAAGGGGAACAGCAGCGGATTGCCGCCGCGCACGCGCGCCGGCTGGGACCAGTCGGCCGGGTCGGGCCAATGCAGGATGTCTTCGCCGCGATGCACCCAGCGCACCAGGCGCGCGCCGGCCCGCGGGGCCAGCAGCAGGTAGTTGTCGTGGCCGCCGACGCGGACCAGGTCCTGGCCCTGGAACCGCGTGAAGGAGGGAGCGGGGGAAGAGGTGGCGGGGGCTTGCATGTGGCGCGGGGTCTCGGGCAACGGTGAGGCGGGCGGGGGCGGAAGCGGCGATGCATGGCAATCATAACCGCAGCACCGCGCCGGTGCCGCGGCGCGGGCGGCGTGCGCGCCGGGCGCCCAGCGCGGGTGCATGCGTTGGGTATGCCACGGCGCGCGGCGCGCCGGCGGCGCCGGGCGCTTCACATTTGTCCGCGTGGCGGCGCGCCTTGCGCGCCGTGGCCCGCTGGCGCGGATGTTGCGTTGCATCGCAGCGCATTTCCCCACCAGCGAAAGGAGCTTGTCATGGCCGAGTCCAACAGCAAGTCCAGCAGCGAACCCGCCGGCGCGCCCGCCGCGGATCTTCCCCCCATGCAGTTTTCCCACGTGCGCCCGCACGACACGGCGTTCGTCGACCAGGGCCTGCGCGACTTCTTCCTCTACCGCGACCTGGGCGTGGCCGAGGCCACCGGCGGCAAGGTGCTGGCGCAGCTGGTCAAGGCCAACCAGCCGCCCGAGCAGGGCACCGGCTGGCACCGGCACGAGGCCGAGTTCCACGTGGTGCTGATGCTCAAGGGCTGGGCGCGCTTCATGTACGAGGACAAGGAGACGCTGGTCGCCGCCGGCGACTGCGTGCACCAGCGCCCCGGCATCACGCACTACCTGTTCGACTATTCGCCCGACATGGAATACCTGGAGATCGTCGGGCCGGCCGATTTCGCCACGGTCGAGGTCGAGGGGCCGTGCGCGGTGCCGGCGGTGACGCCGTGGCCGACCGACCGCAACGCGGCCTGACCGCCCGATTGCCTGGCCGCCGCGGCAGCCCCGGAGAAAAATCCCGGGGCCACCGCCGCGCAGTCCCGCCTACGAAGTCATGTGCACGGTGTTGCGCACGATCGGATAGACCTGCGCGTCCCAGCGCTTGCCGTTGAACACACCGTAGTGGCCGACGCCGGTCTGCACGTGATGCATGCGCATGTAGGGGCGCAGGCTTGCGCACAGGTCCTGCGCGGCCATGGTCTGGCCGATCGCGCAGATGTCGTCGCGCTCGCCTTCCACCGTGAGCAGCGCGGTGCGCCGGATCGCGCGCGCGTCCACGCGGCGCCCGGCCACGTCGAGCAGGCCCTGCGCCAGCAGGAAGCGCTGGAACACCATGCTGACCGTCTCCAGGTAGAACTCGGCGCTGAGGTCCATCGTGGCGAAGTATTCCTCGTAGAAGGTCTGGATGGCGTCGGCGCGCTGGTGCTCGCCGTTGGCGCGCAGGTCGTAGAGGTCGCGGAAGGCCTGCTGGTGGCGCTCGCTGTTCATGCTCATGAAGGCGGTCAGTTGCACGAAGCCCGGATAGACGTGCCGCATGGCGCCGGCGAAGCGCAGCGGCACGTGGCTGGTGAGCGTGCGCTCGAACCACTCGATGGACTGGCTGGTGGCGAGCTCGTTGACCTTGGTCGGGTTGATGCGCGCGTCGATCGGGCCGGCCATCAGGATCAGGCTGGGCGGCTGGGCCGGGTCGTCGTCCTCCGCCATCAGCGCGACGGCGGCGAGCGCGGCCACGGTGGGCTGGCACACCGCCATCAGGTGCGTGCCGCCGCCGAGCACATGCAGGAAGTCGATCAGGTGCTGGACGAATTCGTCGAAGCCGAAGCGGCCGTGCATGAGGGAGATGTCGCGCGGGTTGTGCCAGTCGGTGATGTACACGTCGTGGTCGCGCAGCATGGTCTGCACGGTGCCGCGCAGCAGCGTGGCGAAGTGGCCCGACATCGGCGCGACCAGCAGCACGCGCGGCTGCTGGCCGGCGCCGTGCTTGCGAAAGCGCAGCAGCGTGCAGAACGGCGTGCGCGCCGCCACTTCTTCCGTCACCTGCATCGGCGTGCCGTCGACGGTGATGCTGTCGATGCCGAAGGCCGGGCGGTGATGGGTGAGCCGGCTCAGCGCCAGCACCTCGCACGCGGCGCGCGTGGCGCGCATGGGCTCGCATGCGGCCAGGCGCGGGTTGGCGGCCATTGCCACCGCCATCATGTCGGCCACGCTGCAGGCTGGCTGCATGAGGTCCGCATAAGTCTGGTACACCTGATACAGCATGGCCGCCCCCCTTTTATGCGTTGGCTTCATACGCCGCAATATGTGTGCCACGGCGTTCTGTTGGCATGAGGCTTGCGGGCCTGCCATCGTGGGGAGACGGGCGACCGGTTCTGGTTCGAATGCGGCGCCAGCGCCGCGTGCGGCAAGTGGCACGAAGGGTTGCCGCGCCGGCGCGGCTTCATGCTGGTGCCGCAAGCCGCACCGCGCCGGTGCGGACCATCTGCCGCTTGTCCGCGGCGCGTTTTCCCGCGCCGCGCCGGCCGCGATGCCACGCCCGCCATGTAGTACAACATCATGGTAGGAGCCGCGGCATGCGGCACATAGCACGACATGACAGCGGGAAAACCCGCGGCGGGAATGATGTGAGCGGCGGGGAACGCAGCGAAAGAAGCAGCGAAAGAAGCAGCGAAAGAAGCAGCGGCGGCATGCCGGGCATCGTTCGCGCCGCGAGCGCGTCGCCGGCCCGCCGTTCCAACGACTCATCGAGATGGCAAGGAGACGTGATGGCGAAGACGACACTGACCATCAGCAGCAAGACTTATTCGTCGTGGTCCCTGCGCGGGTGGCTGCTGGCGCGTTTTGCGGGACTCGACTTCGAGGAAGTGCTGGTGCCGCCCGACGACGCCGCGGCGCGCGCGGAGATCCTGCTGTTGTCGCCGTCCATCCTCGTGCCGCGCCTGTTCCACCAGGGCGTGACGGTGTGGGACACGCTCGCCATCGGCGAGTATCTCAACGAGATCAGCCCCAAGGCCGGCCTGCTGCCCGACGACCGCGCCGCGCGCGCGCATTGCCGCGCCATCTGCGGCGAGATGCACTCCGGCTTCGCCGCCCTGCGCGCGGCGCTGCCGATGAACCTGAAGGGGCATTTCCCCGGCTTCAAGGTGTGGTCGCGCGCGCAGGCGGACATCGACCGCATCGTGCAGATCTGGAGCGAATGCCTGACCCGCTACGGCGGCCCGTTCCTGTTCGGCCAGCGCAGCATGGCCGACGCGATGTACGCGCCGGTGGTGACGCGCTTCCTGACCTACGGCGTGGAGCTCGACCCGCAGCCGGTGGCGTACTGCAAGCAGATCCTCGCCATGCCCGAGCTGCAGGAATGGATCGCCGAGGCGCGCAAGGAGCCGGACGAGATCAGCGAGCTCGAAGTGGAATTCTGAGCGCGCCGCGGCGCGCTCGGAAGCGAAGACGAAGCGAAAACGCAGGGGACCGGGCGCGGCGGGCGCTGCCGCAGCCGGTCCCCTTCGCGCTTCCTGCGCGCGGCGTTCGGCGCGCTCCCCGTCAGGCCGCCGCGGATGCGCCGGCGCGCGCGGCCAGGAAGCCCACGGCGTAGGCGAAATACCAGTCGAGCGTGTCCGGGTTCATCATGGCGTCGCGGTTGGCGATCTGGTCCGGCGCGTGGCCCAGCAGCAGCTTCTTGACCGGCACTTCCATCTTCTTGCCCGACAGCGTGCGCGGCACGCCCGGCACCTGCAGGATCTCGTTCGGCACGTGGCGCGACGACAGCGCGGCGCGGATGCGCGCGCGCATGGCCTCGCGCAGCGGCTCGTCCAGCGCCAGCCCTTCGCGCAGCACCACGAACAGCGGCATGTAGGACTCGCGGCCCAGGTATTCGAGGTCCACCACCATGCTGTCTAGCACTTCCGGCAGGTCTTCCACCACGCGGTACAGCTCGCTGGTGCCCATGCGGATGCCGTGGCGGTTGATGGTGGCGTCCGAGCGGCCGTAGATGATGGCGCCGCCGTGCGCGGTGATCTTGATCCAGTCGCCGTGGCGCCACACGCCGGGGTAGGTGTCGAAATAGCTGTCGCGGTAGCGCCTGCCGTCGGCGTCGCCCCACAGGAACAGCGGCATCGACGGCATCGGCGCGGTGCAGACCAGCTCGCCGACCGCGCCGGTCAGCGCGCGGCCCGCGTCGTCGAACGCTTCCACGCGCGCGCCGAGGCAGCGGCATTGCATCTCGCCGGAGTAGACCGGCAGGATCGGGCAGCCGGCCACGAAGGAGCCGGCGAAATCGGTGCCACCGCTCATCGGCGCGAGCCAGATGTCGGCGCGCACGTGGCGGTAGATCCAGTCGTAGGCTTCGGCCGGCAGCGGCGAGCCGGTCGAGCCGAGCGCGCGCAGGCGCGACAGGTCCGCCACGCGCGCGGGCTCGATGCCGGCCTTCATGCAGGCGGTGAAGAAGGCCGCGCCCGCGCCGAAGGCGGTGATGCCGGCGGCCTCCACGAAGCGCCACAGCACGCCGGCATCCGGGTAGGCCGGGTTGCCGTCGTAGAGCGCGATGGTGGTGCCGAGCAGCAGCCCGGCCACCTGCGCGTTCCACATGATCCAGCCGCTGCTGCTGTACCAGTGGAACACGTCGTCCGGGCCCAGGTCGTTGTGGAAGGCCATGAGCTTGACCTGCTCGACGACGATGCCGCCGTGGCCGTGCACGATGGGCTTGGGCATGCCGGTGGTGCCCGAGGAATAGACGATCCACAGCGGGTGGTCGAACGGCACCGGCTCGATGGCCAGCGCCGCGCGGTGCGCCAGCACGTCCCGCCACGCGTGGCGGCGCACGCCCGGCGGCAGGGGCGGGGCGGCAGCGTCCGCGTGGCCGGACGGCACCAGCACCACGTCGGTCAGCGAGGGCAGGGCGGCGGCGAGGTCGGCCAGCACCGGCGTGCGGTCGTGGTGCCTGCCGCCGTACTGGTAGCCGTCCACGGCGACCAGCACCTTGGGCTCGATCTGGCGGAAGCGGTCGATCACCGCGACCTGGCCCATGTCCGGCGCGCAGCCCGACCAGATCGCGCCGAGGCTGGCGGTGGCGAGGAAAGCCACCACGGTGGCCGGGATGTTGGGCAGGTAGCCGGCCACGCGGTCGCCGCGCGCCACGCCCATCTGCCGCAGCGCGTGGGCCAGCGAGGCGACCTGCGCTTCGAGCGCGTCCCAGCTCAGCTCGCTCACGCCGACCGCCTCGCCGGCGAAGCGGATGGCCGCGCGCTGGCGCGCGGCGCCGCTGCCGGCGTGGCGGAACACCTGCTGCACATAGTTCAGGCTGGCGCCTTCGAACCAGCGCGCGCCGGGCATGGCGGGATCGGCCAGCACACGCGCCGGTTCGGTGTCGAAGCGCAGGTCGAAATACGCGCGGATGGCGTCCCAGAAGGCTTCCAGGTCGGTTACCGACCATTGCCACAGGGCGCCGTAGCCGTCGAAGGCGAGGCCGCGCTCGCGCGCCAGCCAGCGCATGAAATCGGCGATGCGGCTGCCGTCGCGGAACGCCGGCGACGGCGTCCACATCAGTTTCCCTTCCTCAAGGGTGGTCATGTGTCTCCTCCTCGGTTCCGTCTGGCGCGGACGTGCGGATGGCCTGGTTTTCGTGTTGCCGCGCGGCAGCGTGGCCGCCGCGTGCGGCTTGGCGTGATCTTATTACATAGCGCGGCCTAGGCGCTGGCGCGCTGCGCGAACAGCGAGTCCCACAAGCCGTCGACGCGCGCCTTCACGGCGTCGTCCATGCGGATCGGACGGCCCCATTCGCGCGTGGTCTCGCCGGGCCACTTGTCGGTGGCGTCGATGCCCATCTTGGAGCCCAGGCCCGAGACCGGCGAGGCGAAGTCCAGGTAGTCGATGGGCGTGTTGTCCACCAGCACGGTATCGCGCGACGGGTCCACGCGCGTGGTGATGGCCCAGATCACTTCCTTCCAGTCGCGCACGTCGACGTCGTCGTCCACCACCACGATGAACTTGGTGTACATGAATTGCCGCAGGAAGCTCCACACGCCGAACATCACGCGCTTGGCGTGGCCGGCGTACTGCTTCTTCATGCGCACCACCGCCATGCGGTAGCTGCAGCCCTCGGGCGGCAGGTAGAAGTCGGTGATCTCGGGGAACTGCTTCTGCAGCAGCGGCACGAATACCTCGTTGAGCGCCACGCCGAGGATGGCCGGCTCGTCGGGCGGCTTGCCGGTATAGGTGGAGTGGTAGATCGGGTCGCGCCGCATGGTGATGCGGTCGATGGTGAAGACCGGGAACCAGTCCTGCTCGTTGTAATAGCCGGTGTGGTCGCCGTAGGGGCCTTCCAGCGCGTGCTGGTAGCCGCTCGGGTGGCCGGGGTCGGGCTGGATATGGCCTTCGAGCACGATCTCGGCCGAGGCCGGCACGCTCAGCTCGGACAGCGTGGGCGTGAGGCAACCGGCCAGCGCGGTGCGGCTGCCGCGCAGCAGGCCGGCGAACTGGTATTCGGACAGCGTGTCCGGCACCGGCGTCACGGCGCCGAGGATGGTGGCCGGGTCGGCGCCCAGCGCCACGGCGATCGGGAACGGCTTGCCCGGGCTGGCCAGCGCGTGCTCGCGGAAATCCAGCGCGCCGCCGCGATGCGCGAGCCAGCGCATGATGACCTGGTTGCGGCTGATGACCTGCTGGCGGTAGATGCCCAGGTTCTGGCGCTTCTTGTGCGGGCCCTTGGTGACCACCAGCCCCCAGGTGATCAGCGGCGCGGCGTCCTCCGGCCAGCAGGTCTGGATCGGCAGGCGCGCGAGATCGACGTCGTTGCCTTCCCACACCACTTCCTGGCAGGCGGGGCTGTTCACGCGCTTGGGCGCCATGTCCCACACCGACTTGGCCAGCGTGAACAGCTTGCCCGCTTCGCGCAGGCCGCGCGGCGGCTCGGGCTCCTTGAGCGCGGACAGCACGCGGCCGATGTCGCGCAGGTCGGCCAGGCTTTCGGCGCCCATGCCCAGCGCAACCCTGCGTGTCGTGCCGAACAGATTGGCCAGCACGGGCACGCTATAAGTCTGTCCAGGACGCTGCGGATCGCTCGGTCTTTCGAAGACGACGGCGGGTCCTTCCGCCTGCAACAGCCTGTCGCAGATCTCGGTCATTTCGAGGTTGGGCGACACCGGCACGCCGATCCGCTTCAGTTCGCCGAGGCCTTCAAGCTGGCCGATGAAATCGCGCAAGTCGTTGTATTTCATAGTGAATTCTGTTGGTGCCTGGACGCGGCAAAATGCCCGCGCCGGCAATGAATGCGGATCTTCGTGCACATCCGCATGGCGTGGCGAAAAAAAATCGCCCTGATTTACATCATCAAATTGTAAATTTTTTTCCCGCGCCGGCGCTGGGGGAGACTGCTCCGATGCTTTACCAGTACTGACTTTCGCCGAATTCGGGGGAGGCGGAAGCGGCGTAAAGGACATTGTTACATATAACTACAAGCTATGACTTTTGACATTGTTATTCTTGACGATGTATAAAAGCGTTCCTACAATCCGGTTCTGCTCGTTGGAGTGTTGCGTCGCAGCACATTTTTTTCCTCCCTGTCAAGGGGCTGGCAAAAAAACATCCATCTCTGATCACTAAGCGGATTCGCCTGAGCAAGGGCGGGTCCCGATCGATTGTCCCGGCGCTGGCCGGGTGCATTGAGTAGTTCGCGGCAGGGCAGGCTCCCCCAAGAGCCTACCCTGTTTCTCGTTGGGCGCATGGGGAGCGCCCACCAACAGGTGCTGGCAGCCTTTGCTAGGCAGTGCAGCATCCTTACTTGAGTACGCGGTCATCGGCGTGAGGCGTTTCGGCGCGGCACGATGCGAACGGCGGATGGAGGTAAGTATGAGTGGTTGGAAAACCCTTCATCTTCCCGGTGTCGGACGGGCATTGCAGGTCCGCTTCAGACAACCGGTTCCCGGGGTGAGTCGGGCATTGCAAGTCCGTCTCGCACACCGGGTGGCGGGTCGCGCCTTCCGGGGCGGCCGCGCCACAGTGAAATATGCCCTGAACAGTCTCGGGGTGGTATCGGTGGTCGCGGCGGTCTCGCTGGCGGTCAGCCAGGAATGGCGCACGGCCCTGGCCGGCGCGCTGGCCGGGGACGAAGCGCCGGCGGTGCTCATGGAAGCCGCGGTGCCCGCTGCCTCGGCCGACGTGGCCGCGGCCAAGCTCGGCCTGGCACCGGCTCCGGTGCTGGCCAAGGCGCCGGGCCTGCCGACGGTGTCCGGCACCGACGACTGGAACCAGCCGGCCGGCAAGGTGCCCTCCGTGGCCCACCTGGCCGCGCAGATTCCGGCGCAGCGCGTGGCGCTCGACGCCCGCAACCCGACCACGCTCGGCAGCGCGCGCGAGCAGGCCGTGGTGGCGGACTACATTGCCCGCAAGTACCGCGTGGCGGCGCAGGCCACCGCGCAACTGGTGAAGGCCGCGTACCTGACCGGGCGCGAGGTCGGCATCGATCCGCTGCTGATCCTGGGCGTGATCGCCATCGAGTCCAGCTTCAACCCGTACGCCGAGAGCGGCGTCGGCGCGCAGGGCCTGATGCAGGTCATGACCAAGGTCCACCAGGACAAGTACGAGGCCGTGGGCGGCGTGGCAGCCGCGCTCAACCCGTATGCCAACATCAAGATCGGCGCGCTGGTGCTCAAGGACTGCATCGCCCGCGCCGGCTCGCTCGAAGGCGGCCTGAAGTTCTACGTGGGCGCGTCCAGCAACACCGACGGCGGCTACGGCGCCAAGGTGCTGGCCGAGCGGGCCCGCCTGCGCCAGCTTCCGGGCGTGCACAGCGCACCGGAGCCGGTCGCGGCCAAGCCCGAGGCGGAGGCCGACGCCAATGCCAAGTCGCAGGCCCAGGCCGTGCATCACCAGGGCAACGGCGACAAGCTGGAAGCGGCCGGCAACGTGCCGAAGAGCGCCTGATCGTCCGAGCGCCCGAGGCCGCGTGCCGCGCGGCTTGCCGCGCAACAGGGAAAAGCCCCCCCGAGGGGCTGGCTGTCAGCAAAAGGCGTTGAAAGCCCCAGGAGGGTCGAGAAGTCAAAAAAGCCCCGCGAAGCTGCCTTCGCGGGGCTTTTCTTGTATTGCCGATCCGTCTTGCCCGAGAGGCTGGTCCGAGAGGCCGGCCAGTTGCTGCTGTGTGATTTCCCGCGGCTTCCGCGCGAGGATCAGGTGCTGCCCCAGGCGCTCCGCAGAGGCTTCCTGGGGGCGCGGGTGCTTTCCGCTTGCCGCGCTGCCGGGCTCAGGCGAAGAACTTCCGCAGCCGTGCCATCGCTTCCTCGATGTTCGCCATCGAGGTCGCGTAGGAGATGCGGATGTAATCGCTGGCCGTGTACGGGCCGAAGTCCTGGCCCGGCACCATGACCACGCCGGCCTCGTGCAGCATGGCCTGGGTCAGGCTGTCGGAATCGCCGGCGGCGCGATGGTTGACGCCGCGGCAGTCGGCATACACGTAGAAGGCGCCGTCCGGCTTGACCGGCACGTGCAGGCCGAGCGACTCCAGCGCCGGCACGATGGCGTCGCGGCGGCGGCGGAACTCCGCCTTGCGCTCGTCATAGATGGCCAGCGCCTCGGGCGTGAAGCAGGCCAGCGCGGCATGCTGGGCCACCGCCGAGGCGCAGATGAACAGGTTCTGCGCAACCTTCTCGAACGCGTCCACCAGCGCGTCGGGCACCACCAGCCAGCCCAGGCGCCATCCCGTCATGTTGAAGTACTTGGAGAAGCTGTTGACCGTGACCACGTCGTCGTCCAGGCTCAGCGCCGACACCGGCGGCGCGTCGTACGACAGGCCCTGGTAGATCTCGTCGACGATGGCGAAGCCGCGGCGCGCGCGCACGGCGGCGAGGATGCGCGCGAGCTCGTCCGGCAGGATCGAGGTGCCGGTCGGGTTCGAGGGCGACGCCAGCAGCACGCCGCGGGTGTGCGCGTGCCAGTTGGCCTCGACCTGCTCGGCGGTGAGCTGGAAGCGCTCGGCCGGGCCGCTCGGGATCATCTTCGCGCGGCCGTCGAAGGCCGCCACGAAATGGCGGTTGCACGGATAGCTGGGGTCCGGCATCAGCACCTCGGCGCCGATCTCCACCAGCACCGCGCAGGCCAGCAGCAGCGCGCCCGAGGCGCCGGCGGTGACGATCACGCGGCGCGCCGGCACGTCGATCCCGTAGGCGCTCTTGTAGTGGGCGGCAATGGCCTCGCGCAGCGGCATGATGCCGAGCGCGCCGGTGTACTGGGTGACGCCGCGGCGCATGGCCGCCTCCGCCGCCCTGACCACGGGCTCGGCCGCGGTGAAGTCGGGCTCGCCGATGCCCATGTGGATGATGTGGCGCCCGGCCCGCTCCAGTTCGGCGGCCTGCTTGGCCAGTTCCATCACGTGGAAGGCGTCGATGTGGGCGAGGCGGGAGGCGGTGGCGAGGCGCTGCGGGTTCATGGCGGGTAGCGGAGTAAGGGGATGAAGCCTGGGGGAATGAAGCCTGGCCGGCCCGTTGGTCGATCGGGGCCGCCGGCGAAAGTGAAAACACCCGCCTGGAGCGGGTGTCGTCGTGGCAGGGGCGCCGCGCGGGCGGCGCCGGCTGCCGGGCTCAGCGTCGCGCGGCCAGTTCGGGCGCGCGCACCTGGGCGGCCAGCTTGTCCAGCACGCCGTTGACGTATTTGTAGCCTTCCACGCCGCCGAAGGTCTTGGTCAGTTCCACGGCTTCGTTGATGACGACCTTGTACGGGATGTCGATGCAGTGCACCAGCTCGTAGCTGCCGATCAGCAGCGCGGCGCGCTCGACCGGCGACAGCTCGTCCACCGGGCGGTCCAGGAACGGCGCGAACACGCCGGTCAGCGTGCTTTCCTCGCGGATCGCGCCGTTGAGCAGCGCGTCGAAGTGCTCGCGGTCGGCCTTGTTGAAGCCCTGCGCGTCATGCAGGTGGGCCTGGATGGCGCCGGTGTCGTTGCGGTTCAGCAGCCACTGGTACAAGCCCTGCAGCGCGAGCTCGCGCGAGCGGCGGCGCGCGCTCTTGGGCGCCGCCTTGGGCTCGGACTTGCCTGCCGGGGCCGCGGGCTTGCCGGCCGGGTTGCTGCTCTCGGGCGCGTCACTCATCGTCGTCCTCGTCTTCGTCCTCTTCCTGGCTGCGCAGCGAATCCAGCGCCGCGACCAGGTTGGCCATTTCCACCGCGGCGCGGGCGCAGTCGCGGCCCTTCTCGCGGGTGCGGGCATGCGCCTGGGCGTCGGTGTCGACGGTCAGGATGCCGTTGGCGATGGGCACGTTGAAGTCCAGGCCCACGCGGGTGATGCCGGCGCCCGATTCGTTCGAAACCAGCTCGAAGTGGTAGGTCTCGCCGCGCACCACGGCGCCGAGCGCGATCAGCGCGTCGAACTGGCCGCTTTCGGCCATCTTCTGCAGCGCCAGCGGCACTTCCAGCGCGCCGGGCACCGTCACCACGAGGGTGTCTTCGCCTTCGATGCCCAGCTTTTCCAGCTCGGCGACGCAGGCTTCGCGCAGCTCGTCGCAGACCGGCTCGTTGAAGCGGGCCTGCACGATGCCGATACGCAGGCCTTCGCCTTCGAGGTTGCTGGGGTAGAAACCGTGATCCATCTGTATTCTCCTGGGTTCGGTTCGCGGCCGGCGCGATCGGGAAAGGCGCGGCCGCCGGTATGCGGTGTTCGGGGTCGGTGTATCAGTCTGCCTGGCCGCGCATGGGCTGGTAGCCGGTCACTTCCAGGTCGTAGCCGGTCATGCTCGGCATCTTCAGCGGCGAAGCCAGCACGCGCATCTTGCCCACGCCGACATCCTTGAGGATCTGCGCGCCGGTGCCGTAGGTGCGCAGGTCCGGCTTGTGGCGCGAGCGGTCCTGCGGCGCGTCGAGCGCCGAGAACTGCGCGAACAGCTGCGTCGAGCAGTCGCCGCAGTTCAGCAGCACCATCACGCCGTGCTCGGCCTCGGCGATGGCCTCGAGCGCGGCGGGCACGCTCCACGAATGCGTGGTGCGCGACACTTCCAGCAGGTCCAGCGTGGACAGCGGCTCGTGCACGCGCACCAGCGTCTCGCGGTCCGGGCGCGGCGTGCCCTTGACCAGCGCCAGGTGGGCGCGGCCGCTCGGCTTGTCGCGGTAGATGATGCTGTGGAAGGTGCCGTAGGGCGTCTGCATGCTGCGCTCGCCGGCGCGCTCGATGATGCTCTCGGTGCGGCTGCGGTAGTGGATCAGGTCGGCAATGGTGCCGATCTTGATGTCGTGCTCGCGCGCGAACTCGATCAGGTCGGGCAGGCGCGCCATCGTGCCGTCGTCCTTCATGATCTCGCAGATCACGGCGGCCGGGGTCAGGCCGGCCAGCGTGCCCAGGTCGCAGCCGGCCTCGGTGTGGCCGGCGCGGATCAGCACGCCGCCGGGCTGCGCCGTGAGCGGGAAGATGTGGCCGGGCTGGACCAGGTCGGCCGGGCGGGCATCCCTGGCGACCGCGGCCTGCACGGTGCGCGCGCGGTCCGCCGCGGAGATGCCGGTGGTGACGCCCTCGGCCGCCTCGATCGACACCGTGAAGTTGGTGCCGTGCACCGTGCCGTTGCGGCTGACCATCGGCTGCAGGTCCAGCTGGCGGCAGCGCTCGGCGGTCAGCGTCAGGCAGATCAGGCCGCGCCCGTACTTCGCCATGAAGTTGATGGCTTCCGGGGTGACGAAATCGGCTGCCAGGACCAGATCGCCTTCGTTTTCGCGGTCTTCCTCATCGACCAGGATGACCATGCGGCCGGCACGGATTTCGGCAATGATGTCTTCGGTACGGGCGATTGTCATGAGGTACGGGCTGCGGCAGGCTGAGGTTGGGGCGGAGTGCGGAGCGCTCTTGGTATTCGGGGCGGGGAAGGCCGGCGTCGTCCGGCCGGCGCCGCCCGGACCGGACCCGGCTGGCCCCGGGGCGGGCCCGGAACTGGCGCGCGCAAGGAAAACCGGCTGGCCGCGGCGGCGGTCTGGCCCGATATTGTACGTCAAGCGCGCCCCTCGGGGCGCGCGGTGGCGATTTCCGGCCGCCGGCCGGCCGGCCGGCGGGCAGGCTCAGGCGCCTTGCGCGGCCGGCACGCCGGCATGCATGCCCAGCAGCGCCTTCGCCCGTTGCCAGACGATCTCGGCCTGGAAGGCGACCATGACGGCGATCAGCACCATCACCTGCCCGAAGCCGCTGCTGTGGGCCACCGCCGCGCCGGCCATGTAGGCGGCCGCGCCGAGCGCGAACTTCACCAGCACCAGGCCCAGGAACAGCGCGATCGTCAGCTTCGTGCCCTGCGCGTAGACGGCCCCGTTCTCGACCGACAGCGTGGTCAGGCGTCCGCGCACGTAGCCGACCGCCGCGCTCATCGCCAGCCCGCCCAGCAGCAGGGTCCAGGCCAGCGGCGACGCCGGCGCATGGATGCCGCCGGCCACGAAGCCGACGATGGCGTAGATGGCGGCAAGCTTGAAGCGCGACTTGCCGTCCACCTCGCTGCGCACGGTCTGGCGATAGACCGCATAGCAGCACAGCGCGGCGATCAGCAGGATTTGGTGGGTCGTCATGATCTCTTCCTCGTGGTTGTCTGTGCGGGAGCCGGTGCGCGCCCGCGATGGAAACCATCGTAGAAAGGGAAAATGAGCCGAAAATGATGGCGCCCCTCCCGCGGCGGGGAGGGCGCCGGCGGATGCCTACGCCGCGTCCTTGGGCGCGCTCATCATGCGCTCCACGTAGCGCGCGATCAGGTCGATCTCCAGGTTCACGCGCGCGCCGGCCTGCAGGTCCTGCAGCGTGGTGACTTCGATGGTGTGCGGGATCAGGTTGATCGAGAAGGTGCAGCCCTGCGCGTCGTCGCTGACCTTGTTGACCGTCAGCGAGACGCCGTTGACCACCACCGAGCCCTTGTAGGCCAGGTAGCGGCCCAGCTCGCGCGAGGCGCGGATGCGCAGCTCGTGGGATTCGCCCACCGGGGCGAAGTGGGTGACTTCGCCGAGGCCGTCGACGTGGCCGGACACCAGGTGGCCGCCGAGGCGGTCGGCCAGGCGCAGCGCCTTTTCCAGGTTGACGCGGCCCGGGCGGTCCAGGCCGGCGGTCTTGCCGAGCGATTCGCGCGACACATCGACGTCGAAGGTGTCGCCTTCGAGCGCGATCACCGTCATGCAGGCGCCCTGGATGGCGATGCTGTCGCCGAGGGCGACGTCGGACAGGTCCAGCCCGGTGGCGCGCACCCGCAGGCGCACCCCGGCGGTTTCGCCGGCGGCCAGCGGGGACACGGTTTCGATGCGGCCGACGGCCGCGACAATGCCAGTAAACATGGTCGGTGGAAGCGTGGAAGAGGCGATGGGGAAAACATGCATGCTAGCAGGTGCGCGGCGGTTTCGTTGTCGCCGTTTCCCGTTTCCCGTTTCCCGTTCGTCGCCCCCGCCCGCCGCCATGCGCGCCGCCGGCGGCGCGCCCCGCTCCCGCGCCTGCTGTTATGCGTGGTCGATGCGGCGGGCGAGCAGGCGCAGGTCTTCGCCGACCATGCGCACGTCGTGCCAGCGGAAGGCGGCCGCGTCCTGCAGGCGCGCCAGCGGCGGCAGGTTGAACATGCCCTGCGCGTCGCCGAGCAGCTTGGGCGCGAGGTAGACCAATAGCTCGTCGACGCAATGCTCGCGGATCAGCGAGCCGTTGAGCTTGAAGCCGGCCTCCACGTGCAGCTCGTTGATGCCGCGCCGGCCCAGTTCCTCCAGCATGCGGCGCAGCTCCACCTTGCCGTGCGGGTTGGGCAGCACCACCACCTCGGCGCCGCGCGCTTCCAGCGCGCGCCGGCGGGCGGCGTCGTCGAAGGCGCAGAACACCAGCACCGGCTTGGCGAAGTCGCCCGTGTCGGGGACCAGCAGGCGCGCGTCCAGCGGGATCTCCAGGCGCGAATCCACCACCACGCGCTGCGGCTGGCGCGGCGTCTCGACCGCGCGCACGTTCAGTTGCGGGTTGTCGTCGCGCACCGTGCCGATGCCGGTGAGGATGGCGCTGGCGCGCGCGCGCCAGGCATGGCCGTCGTCGCGCGCGGCCTGTCCGGTGATCCACTGGCTGGTGCCGTCGTGCAGCGCGGTGCCGCCGTCGAGCGAGGCCGCCACCTTGACGCGCACCCACGGCAGGCCGCGCGTCATGCGCGAGACGAAGCCGATATTGAGTTCGCGCGCCTCTTTCTCCAGCAGGCCGCAGCGCACGTCGATGCCCGCCTCGCGCAGGCGCTGCAGGCCGCGCCCGGATACCGCGGGGTTCGGGTCTTCCATTGCCGCGACCACGCAGGCGATGCCGGCGCGCACCAGCGCATCGGCGCACGGCGGCGTGCGGCCGAAATGGCTGCACGGCTCGAGCGTGACGTAGGCGGTCGCGCCCGCGGGATCGTGGCCATGCGCGGCGGCGTCCTTGAGCGCCTGGATTTCCGCGTGGTCCTGGCCGGCGGGCTGGGTGAAGCCCTGGCCGATGACCTTGCCGTCCTTCGACAGCACGCAGCCGACGCGCGGATTGGGCGTGGTGGTGTACATGCCTCGCGCGGCCAGCGCGAGAGCCTGTGCCATGGCTGCGTGATCGGTATCTGAGAACATGAGGCTAGGTGTGCTTTCTGGTCGCGCGCGCGGCGCGTTGGATGAGGGTCGGCAACGGGTGCCGACGGGTTCCGGTGTCATGGCGCTCCGGCCTGGAGCGGGCCGTCGCAGTCCGCGTCCCGCCCCGGCGTGCACATGCGGACACGGCCGTGCGCGCCGAGCTTCAGCAGCCGTTGTTCGCCGCGGCAGCTCACGGTGAAGGTGGCGGCGAGAAAACCGCCTTGCTCCGAACGAGAGTATCCCACAGCTGTCATGCGCAGCGCATGGCTGCCCGGCGCGGTGGAGCGCAGCCCGATGCGCAGGCAGGCGCCGTGCGTCTGCACCACGGCGAAGGCATCCCCGGCGGGCCCGTCCGCCGATGTCCGCGCCGACGCCAGGCTCAGGCGCCAGCCGCGGTCCAGCGCGAGGCTGTCCGGCAGCGGCGACAGGACCACGTCCTCGCGCCTGGCCACGGCCGTGGCGCGCGCCAGCGCGAGCGAGCCGGCCAGCCGGTCCGCCGCCAGTTCGACCTGCTGCCGGGCCAGCAGCCGTTGCCAGGACGGCCATGCCGCTGCCGCGAGGATGGCCAGCACGGCGAGGCAGGTGAGCAGTTCGGCCAGCGTGGCGCCGCGGTTTGTCCGGTTCGTCCGGTCTGCTAGGCGTACGCGGAGCGGAGCCATTGCTCAGCAGGCCGGCGGCAGCGGCACCGGTTCGGCGGCGAGGGGCGGGTGCGCGAGCCATTCCCCGGTGCTGCGCAGGATCAGCGTCCCGCACGGCGCATCGGGCCGCTGCGGCACCGCGCGCAACTCGACGCAGCGCTCCAGCCCGGCGCCCGGGCACGCGCCGGCGCTGATCAGGTGGCGCGAGCGTACCGGCGGCGCCGGCACGGGGCGCGGCCACCGGCCGGCCACCAGCGTGCCGCCGGGCTCCGCCGCGAAGGTCATGGCGGCCAGCGCGTGGCGCTCCAGTTCCAGCATGCCGCCGATCAGCGCGCTGCGCGCCTCGGCGCGCCAGCCGCGCTCGACATGGCGGTGCCAGGCGGGAATGGCCATTGCGGCAAGGATCGCGGCGATGGTCAGCGTGACCAGCAATTCGAGCAGCGTGAAGCCGCGTGGGCGTGGCCGGCGTGTCATGGGCGGTTCTCCGGGTACTGCCCGCCGTGGCGGGCGGTGGTGGAAAGCGGGCTTGGCGCGGGATCTCAAGGGACGCCCGCGCGGATCAGTTCCCGCCAGCGCAGGCGGCCGGTGCGGCGGCTGGCCACGGTGCCGTCGAGCGGCGTGGCGTGGCCGGCTTCGACCGACCAGAGCGTCAGCGCCACCGTCTCGCGCGCGGCGCGGCCCGGGCGCGGCGGTTCAGCGGCGGCGAGCGGCATGCGGGCGAGGGCAATGGTGGCGCCCGCGCCGGCGGCGTCCGGCCAGATCGGGGCGGCTTTGCCGGCGAACTTGCCGGCGGATGCCGGGGTTCCGTCCAGCGCCCGGACCAGGTAGCCGCGCTGGCGGCCATCCGGCGTGCGCGTGAGCAGCGCCACATGGCCAGGGTCGGCGGGAAGGAGCCGTTCGAGGCGCTCGCCGGGATTGGCCAGCGGCAGGCGCCAGCCGGCCTTGCTCCCGTTTCCGGCATTGGCCGGGGCGGGGGGACCGGGCACGGCGACGACATGGTGGCCGCTGCCATACACCACCAGATGGCCGCCCGCCGCGCTGAACACCTCCGGCGCGGCGGACATGGCCGGCGCGGTGGGTTGCCGGGCGAGCATGCCGGGGCCGTGCAGGCAGCGGCCGTCCGCGCGCCACGGCGCCGGGCCGCGCAGGCCGAAGCGCCAGAGCCGGCCGGCGCCGTCCACTGCGTAGGCCGCCACGGCGAGGCCGGCCGCGTCGGACAGCACGGTCGCGGCGAGCAGGGCCGCGCCGGCCGTGCCGGCCCCGCAGCCGCCCGCGGGCAGGCGCAGGTGTTGCGCGGCGTACTTTCCGCGCCACGGCGCGTTGGCGGGTTTGTCGAGCGGCAGCAAGGCGAGCCCGCCCACGGCCAGCGGCACCAGCGCATGCCACCGCTGTCCGCCCGGCGCCGGCAGGGCCAGCGCGCGGACCGGCCCCGCGGGCGCGAGCGGCAGCGCGGGGGAGGCGGCGGTTTCCCACAGCGGCCCGGCCGGTGGCGCGGAGGCGGCGTCCGTGATGTCGAGCGCGAACACGGCTGCCGGCGATGCGCCCGCCGCCACGCCGCAGAGCAGGACCGTGCGCCAGCGTTCCGGCTCGAGTTGCACGTCGGCCGCTTCGGGATATGGGCAGGGTGTGCTGGTGAATGTTGGCCGTGGCGCCTGCTCTTGCTGTCTTCGGGCGCCCGGCTCGCCGCCGGTGTGGCCTGCGGTAATCCCCGGCAGGTAAGCCAGCACTTCCTCTCCGCTGCCCGCGTCGAACGCATGCAGCAGGCCGGCCTGCGTGCCCAGCCAGACCAGCGGCGCGCGCGCGGCATGCCTCGCGGCGAAGCCGGCATGGCCGGGCCGGCCGGGTATCCACGCCGGCGGCGGCACGAGCACCGGCATGGCGCCGGCCGCGCTGCGCGCGAGCGGCGCACGGCGCAGCGCGGCCAGGCGCGCCGCCACGGCATCGTCCGCGCTTGCGCGCGCCGTGAGCAGCCTGCGTGACGCCGGCTCGCGCAGCGCGAGCCGGGCGCCGGCTTCCCATGCGACGGCGGGCACGTGCCGGGCGTGCGGCGGCGCGGCGGCGGGCAGGGCATAGGCAAGCAGTTGGCCGGCCCCCGGCTGCGGGCCGGGCCGTGCAATGTAAGTGAGTGCCTGCGGTGAGGCGGCGCTGGCGCTGCCGCAGGCCAGCCCGGCGAGCAGTCCCGCAAGCGGCCTCATGAACGGTCTCGCAAGCAGCAGCCTCACAAGCAGTCCCGCATGCAGTCCCGCATGCAGTCCCGCATGCAGTCTCGCAAGTAGCGCGGCGAGCACGCGGCGCGGCACGGCGGCGCGCCTCATGGCTGAAACTCGGTCTGCAGCAGGGCGCGCACCGCCGGGTCGCGCCCCGCGCCCAGCGCGGTGATGCGAAAGCGCGGCTTCGTGTTCTTTCCCGCGTCGCCGTAGCCGGGCGTCAGCCATGCGCCGGGAGGGCGTTCGTGCAGCAGTTCGATCACGTAGCGCGGCAGCGCGGCCGCGCCGGCGACGCCGGCCGGAAGCGCCGGCAGGGCGATGCCCGTGAAGGTGCCGGCGGCGATGCCGGTTGCCGCGTCGGGGCCGCGCGCGTCGAGCCAGTCGTTCCATACCGGCGGCATGCCCGGCGCGGGCCGGCACAGCCCGCGCTGCGCGCCGGCCGCGCACTGTCCGGGCGGCGGCCACGCGGCCAGGCGCGCGTCGGCGCCGGTGGCGCCGGCGCGCAGCGCCAGCAGCAGGTCGGCCTCGGCGTCCAGCAGTGCCGCCTCCGCGGCGCGGAAGGCGATCTCGCGCTCGAGCTGGTAGGCCCCGACCTGCCGCGCGGAGAGCAGGAAATGGAGACCGGCCGCGGTGGTGGCGGCAACCAGCAGCAGCATCGTGCCGACCAGCAGCAGCGTCGTGCTGCCGGCCATGCGCGGGCGCGGCGCGAGCGCGGCGGCGTTCAGCACAGCGTCTCCGCGCATGGCGCCGGATTGCGCAGCCGTACCGAGGCGGCGAACACGCGGCGCAGCAGCGCGGGCCGGTCCGCTGGCTCGAATGCCACCGCGCCGTCCTGCGCGGCGGGCGCGGGCGGAAACAGGACGAGGGCCGGCGCCCGCGCGCGCTGCGCCAGCGGGCGTTCGCCACGCAGGACCAATGCGACCTGCACGGCGAGCACGTTGTGCCACGCCGGCATGCCGCGCCGGTTCATCTCCTCGGCGCGCAGGAACGTGTCGGGCCTGCCGTCGCCGGTGGTGTCGATGCCGTAGCGCAACCGCATCGTCTCGACACCGCGCACCAGCGCGCCGGAGGTCCAGCTACCGGCCTGCGCCTGTCCGTCGCGCCGGCTGGCATAGCGGCACAGCAACTGCGGTTCGCCGTCGGCACCGCTGGCCACGTAGAGCAAGTTGGCGCCCGCATACGGCGTTTCCTTTGCGGCATCGCCCACGCTCCGCGCCGCCAGCGCATAACCGCTGCAATCCACCATGGTGCGGTCCGGCAGCGCGGGCTGCCGCTCGCGCCCGCTGCCGCTGAAGCGCACCAGCAGCGCATCGCTGCCATTGACGCCGCGGCGCGCGCAGGCGGGCACCGGGCCGATGCCGGGCTGCCCGCAGTCGTCGCGTCCCGACACGGCGGGCGGCGCCTGCGCCGGCATGGCCGCCGCATCCGGCCGCCAGCCGCCGTGGCGGATCAGCTGGGCAATGATGGCAAGCGCGTGCTGGCCGCGCTCTTCGAGCAGCACGAGATCGACGGCGGTGCGATAGGCGACCTGGACCGCGTGGAAGGACGACGCCGCCAGCGCGCTTACCAGCAGGCCCAGCGCGAGGCCGGTCATCAGTTCGACCAGCGTGAAGCCTTGCCAGCGCCGGCGCCGGGCCGTGCGTGCGGTCTTCATGGCCGGATCCACAGGGCGATGGCGCGCAGGGCCGCGCTGCTGCCGCCGGTGCCGCCGGCGCGTGCGGCCCGGGCGTGCAGCGGACCGGCCACCGCCAGCCTTGGTCCCGCCGCGCAGGCGGGCTCGTCGTTTTCATCGCCCGTGAAGGCGAGCGAATCGCACAGGCGCACGTGCAGCCGCCCCGCGTTTCCGCGCGCGCGCAGCAAGGCCAGCACCTGCGCCGGGTCCTCCAGTTCCGCCAGTTCGGCGCCCGCGCGCGTGGCGTGGCCGAGCGCCTCGTAGTGGCGCACGGCGCCGAGCGCGGCGGGTGCGAGCGCGGCGAGCGGGAGCAGCCCGATGCCCAGCACCGCGAGCGCGGCGAGGGCTTCGATCAGGAGGTAGCCGCGCGGCGCGCGGTGCGGCGCATGTGGCCGGTCGGCAGGGTGGCCTGTCCGGCTGGTTCGGCCTGTTCGCAACGGCATGGCGATCTCGCGTGGCAGAGGATGGCCAGACGATAGCCGCGCGGCGGGGCTGGAAATGTTCCAGATTGTGGAGACTGGCTGTGGACGATTCTCAAAATCACCGGGCTACGCCAGCCAGGCCGGCCGCGCGCGCCGATGCCCGCGCACTGCCGGTTCCTTGCGGACCGGCGTTCAGTCCCGTCAGCAGTCCTGCCGGCAGCCCTACCAGCAGTCCTGCGTGCTCCCCGTGCTGGCGGGGGTCTTGTCGTTGAGATCGTTGATCGTCATCTGGCCGCATGCCGGGTCGGTCTTCACCGCGTTCGCGGTCAGCAGGTAGGAGCTGGCGATCCCCGTTCCGCCCGCGGCGACCGAGATGACGTAGGCGCTGGATTCGCAGTTGTCGCCGGAAGGCGTGGTGCCGCCGCCGGTGCAGGCGGGCAACTGCAATGCGGCCAGGTCGGTGGTGTACTTGTTGTTGACCGTGAAGTACCGTTCCAGCGCGCCTTGCGCCCGCAGCAGCGCGGCCTTGCCTTCGGTGCGCCGCGCGCGCAGCACGTACTGCGAGTAGTTGGGAATGGCGACCGCGGCCAGGATGCCGACGATGGCCACCGTCGCCATCAGCTCGATCAGCGTGAATCCCGGGCGCCGGCGCCGCAGGGTCGGGGAGTGGGTCATGTGCGTGTTGCTCCTGTTGCTCCTGCTCCTGATGCCATGCGGCGCGTCAATGCAGGATCTCGCGCCACGTCAGGCGGCCGGTCGGGCTGCCCGCGCTTTCGGACACGGTTTCCTGGTTGCCGCTGGTGCCGGTCAGGAACTTGCATTCCTTGTTCGGGCCGCACCGTGTCACCGTCGGCGTGGGCGTGACGCCGACCGTGGACTGGCGTCCGCCGACGTATTGCTGGCCGCCGTTGCTGCCGTTCACCATGTCGCGCGGGTCGAAGTAGCCGTCGTTGTTGACGTCGAACGGCGAGACGGGAAGCCGCCCGCCGGATAGCCCGCTGAGTTCCATCAGCCAGCTCGTGCCGCCGTTGGCGCACAGGTCGCCGGACGGAATCAGCGTGGAGAACACGATGCGGTTGCCGCGGATCTGCGGGTTGTAGACCACGCGCTCGCCCTGGCCGGGCAGGCCCGGGGAGAGCAGGTTCAGGTACCAGCCGCCGGTCGTGCCCGACTGGGAGTACGTCACGGTATTCTGGCTGACGAGCCGGTACGCAAAGCCGTTGTACAGGAGTTCCTGGCTGATGGTCTGGGCGACCAGGTTGTTGCGCGACACGGTGGCCGCGCCCACGGTGTCGCGGTCCCAGATGCCGTAGAAGCTCTGCGTGCTCATGTCGGCCGGGTCGCTGGTGTCCACGTAGCGGCCGGTGCCGAACAGCACCATGAAGCCGCCGGCCGGATTGCGCATCACGTCCACCGAGGAGGTGATCGGCTGGCGCTTGCCGCCGTCGTCGGTGGCCACGAACAGCAGCGAGCGGGCGCTGGCCTGGGTCCAGGCGGACGGGCTGGTGCTGCGCAGGTCGAACTTCCACAGGTTGCCGAGCAGGTCGCCGGCATAGAGGATGTCGGTGGTGCCGTCGCCGTTGATGTCGGTCGGGAAGACCTGCGCGATGCCGTTGGCCGCGGTCGCGGCGGCGTCGTCGACCGACAGCTTCAGGTAGTCGGTGCCCAGCACCCAGCTCTTGGAGCCGGCGGGGCGGTCCAGGAACACGATGTAGATGTACCCCTTGGCGGCGGTGCTGTTGAAGCCGTTGCCGAACACCGCCGCCCACTTGCCGTTGGCCAGCTTGATGATGGCGGGCTGGCCGAACGTGTAGCCGAGGTCGGCGTCGCTGCTGCTGGTGAATTCCCACAGCACGGTGCTGGCCGCCGTGCCTTCGGCGATCGATTCGGGATCGGTCACGTCGAGCGCGTAGATGCCCTTGCCGCCCGCGGCGAGGCCGCCCACCAGCACCGTCTTCCAGGCGTTGTTGACCAGCGCGTCGCCGGCGGCCGGCGTGCCGTCGACATAGTAGGCGTGGGTGTAGCCGGTATCGGTGAGCTTGGCCAGCGTGCCGTACAGCGGCGAGGGCACGTAGGCGAACAGTTCCTTGCCGGCGTCGGAGCCGGCGTCCGTGCTGGGGTTGGCGGAGAACGCGTGGAGCATGCCGTCGTTGGCGCCGACGTACAGCATCGGCTTGCGGTTGCGCTTGTTGGCGACGAAGGTCGCGTAGCCGGCGTCGGCCAGGCCGGCATTGGGCACGCCGACGTACTGCGGGCTGGAGTTGACGATGTCGCCCAGCAGCGTGTTGGGCCGCACGCGGAACTTGCCCTGGGCGTCGCCTTCGTTGCTCTGGTCGCCGCGCAGCCAGTTCAGGCGCGCCTGGCCCTGGGCGTCGGTGAGATTGAGCGCGGTGCGGTACGTCGCGGGCAGGTTGCTCCAGCGGAACGGGATGCCGCTGCCGGCCGCGCTGTCGTAGGACAGGATGTTGCGGTTGTTGGCGACGGCGCCCTTGAGCAGCAGCCCGGCGTCCCACAGCGCGGGCTGTTGCAGCAGGCCGTCCGCGTTCACCGCGTAGGCCAGCAGCTGGCCGGACCAGTCGGTGCCGTTGAAGCGGGCCTGGTAGATGCGCGAGCCCGTGGTCAGCGACGACGAGTTGGTCGCCACCGACGCGGCCGACGAGGTCTGGAGGATGGACAGGAACGCGCGCTCCAGCGCCGCCGACAGCGCGCCGGGGTTGGTGGCGTAGAAGTAGTTGTCGGGCAGGCCGTCCGTGCCGCCGCTGCCGTCGGACAGACGCACGTCCCATTCGGAGACCTGGTCCGGCGTGTTCGAGCCGTTCAGGTCCTTGAAGCCGCCCCACTTCGCCGCGTAGTACAGCGGATCCTGGAACTGCGAGCCGCTCTTGCCGTTGGCGGTGTAGGTGACGCTGGTTTCCGGGTCGCCCAGCGCGCAGTTGCTGCAGCCGCCGCTGGCGTTGAGCTGCGAGCCGGACGGCGTCACCGTGACGTTGACCGGGTCGGTGTAGCTGAAGCCCAGGATGCCGGAGTGGAAGTGCGTGCCGTCCTTGTCGGTGCCGGAGACCGTGTAGCCGAAGCCCTGCCCGTTGGAGGTGGACGCGGAAACCACCTTGGTCGCGATCTTGATGGTGTCGCCGCTGACGCTGTAGGTCAGCGTGCCCCACACGTCCTGGTCGTAGTCGCCGCCGGCGATGGAGTCTTCCCAGTTGACGTAGAACTTGCCGCTGGTGGCCGTCTGGCTGATGACCTTGAAGTCCACCAGCGTGCCGTTGCTGGCGGGCACGCCGCTCGGATGCAGCTGGTAGGACGGCATGATGGTGACCGTCTTGCCGTTCACGTTGACGTTGATCTTGGGCGTGGTGGTGGCGAGCTGCACCGCGTAGGTCGCGACCTTCAGCGATTTCTGGTCGCCGTCCGGCACGCCCAGCGTCTTGCCGTCGCGGATCCGGTTCATGTGGGCGAACAGCGCGGCCCCGGCGATCTGGAACGTGCCCTTCTGCGAAGGGCCTTCCGGGCAGATGCCGAGCACGTCGCTGAAATTGGACACGGCCTTGGCCGAGCACATGTTGTCGATCACCGAGCCCACGCCGCCGGCGAACCAGGTCGCCTTGCCGTCGACGCCTTCGCCGGCGCCGACCTTGTTGGTCCAGGGGCTGACGCTGCCGGTGGTGTTCAGGTCGGAGAACTTGTCGAGCTGGTCGCCATCGTAGGAGGTGACGCTGGAGTTGAACACGAGCGTGTTCAGCGGCGAGCAGTAGGGCGCCTTGCCGGGGTCGGTGGCGGGCAGGTCCAGCGGGTTTGCCCAGCCCGGACTGGTGAGCTTGAGCGTGGCGTCCTTGCCGCTGCCGCTGGCGGCAAAGCGGCTGTCCGGCGATTTGCCGGCGAAGTAGCGCAACGTTTCGAGATAGATCTCGGAGATCGGGTTGCCCCAGGTGGAGCAGTTGCCCTCATTGGCCGGCTGGTTCTGCGCGGTGCTGCCGCCGCTCGAGACGATGCCGGTCTGCTGGTAGTTGCATTTGTCGGCGTTGACGTAGCTGCCGTCGCTGTAGCTGTATCCGTAAGGGCGCAGGTGGTCGATGTTCCAGACGATGCCCTTGACGGCGCTGGTGCCGGAGAACAGGAAGGTGCCGTTGTCCGGGTTGATCTCCTGCGCGAAATTGGTCACGTTCCGGCGCAGCATGCCGCCCGAGATGTTCTTGTCGTAGGTGCCGGTCATCAGGCCGAACAGCATCTGCCCGGTCTCGCCGTACTTCTGCAGCAGTCCGTAGGGCTTGTAGGTGGTGCCGTACTGCTTGCAGTTCTCGGTGCCGATCAGGCCCGCCACGCAGACCTGCACGCGCGCGTTGAAGGTGCCGGTGGCCTGGCCGGAGCCGAGGCCGCGCGTGCCCTGCACGGGATTCTCGGCGGACGAGTTGATGCCCGAGACCGCGGCCCGGTTGCCGTTGGAGGAGCCTGAGACGGAGACGTTGTTGCTGCCGACCTTGATCGACGGCAGGAACGACCCCTGCGTGTTGTTCGCCTCGCCGTACCAGTTGCACTGCCATTTCTCGCTGGCGCCCCAGGTGGCGTAGTTGCCCTTGACCACGCGCAGCACCGGCGCCTGCGTGTTGTTCTGCGAGTTGAGGTTGCTGGAATCCTTGGGCGTGACGTTGCAGATGGTCAGGCCGCCGCGGGTCAGGTTCTTCACCGACCACGACGAATAGGTGGCGCTGGTGCCCTTGGGGTCGGACACGCCGTCCGGGTAGACGGCCACGCTGACCTGCTGGCTGCCGCTGGTGGCGGTCACCCAGCCGGTCAGCGTGGTGTTGGCCGGCGCCGCGGAATCCTTCGCCGTGAACTGGAGCTGGTCGCCGATCTGCATGTTGCTGTTGGCGCTCAGGCTGACGGTGATGACGTTGGCCCGCATCTGGATGTTGCTGCTCGACGTCACGGTGCCGATATCGGACATCAGCTCCACGTCGCTGAACGGCACCAGCTTCTTGATGTCGGCGTCGTTGTTGTAGTACTTGGCCCAGGCGTGCGCGTCCATCGGCAGGAAGGCGCGCTCCAGCACGGTGGTGGCGTTGTCGGTCGAGCGCATGCCGCCGTAGAGGATCTTGCGCACCTCGTCGATCCGGCTCATGGTGGCCCAGTTCAGGAAGTTGCCGCTCCAGGTGGTGCCGTCGCAGTACTTGGTGGTGGTGACCGCCTTGGGCACGAAGCCCTGGATCGTGCTGCTGTCGTAGCCGTAGCACTTGTACGAGTCGAAGTAACCCGCGTAGTCGATGCCGTTGTTGTACGTGGTGTCGAGCGCGCCGTCGTTGTTCAGGTCGGTGTAGTCGTTGTACGCCTTCTGGTGCAGCGAATGGTCCTTGGACAGGTCGATCATCACCATCGGCGGGACGTTGCCGCCGGCATAGAGCGGCCGCGCGGCCAGGTTCAGCTGGGCGGCGGATGCCGAGGCGAGCGCGAGCAGGAACGACACCGCCAGCAGGACGCGCTGCAGGTGGCCGACGGGACGGCCGAGAAGGCTGCCAAGGATATGCTGGGTCATGGTGGGCCCGACAGGTAATGTGACAGGTAATGGGACACGCAAGGGCTGCAAGTACCGCTCAGAAACGGACAACTTCCTGCACCGTGACCTTGGTGGCGGGATTGGCGCCGTAGCCAAGCGCGGTCACGCGAAAAACGTATTGCGTCGCACCGGCGCGCAGGCTGCCCTGCGCGATGTCCGGGATCGATTCGATGATGTAGCGCGGCTGCTGCGAGACGCCGCCCGAATTGGCATTGGCGGCCAGCGGCATCTTCTGGGCCGCGCTGAGGTTGGTTATCTCGCCCAGCGCGACCGAGCGGTTCGGGTCTTCGAGGTACAGGTCCCAGACCTGGCTGCCGCTGTCGGCGGGAACGCAGAAGCCCTTGTAGCCCTGGATGTCGCAGGTCGGGGAGGCGCCGGTGCGCCCGGTCAGGCCGCGCGTCACGCTGATGTCGTTGCGCGCGTCGCGCAGCGCGGCTTCGGCCGCCTGCAGCGCGATGTTCTGGTCGCGCGCGTTGCGGGCCATGCGCTCGGAGGACAGGCTGGTCAGGCTGGCCGCCACGCCGAGCAGCGTCAGGATGATGAGGAACAGCAGCACCATGACCAGCGAGATGCCGCGCTGCGCGCCGCGCGCTGGCTGGCGGGCGGGGGCGGGACGGCGGAGTGGGGTGGGGTGGCGCATCTCGGGGCCTAGTTCAGTCGGTTGCGGACGGCGATGTAGAAGCTGATGTGCTTGCGCAGCCGGCCATCGTCCGGCAGCACGGCGACGCTGCCGGCGTCGCCGGCCGGCGCGCTGTCGGCGGCGGCGTAGCCCTTGCCGAAGTGGTTGAGCGTGAACGAGGCGGGCTTGGGGTTGGAGCGCGCCGCGCCGCGCAGCACCATCGAGATGCGCAGGGCCCGCACGTTGCCCATGTTGGCGATGCCGGGCGGGACGTAGCGGTTGATGGTGTCGTCGTTGTCGGTGTCCTCGCCGAGCAGCACCTGGAAGAATTCGACGCCCTGGAACAGCGGCGTGGGCGCGCCGTTGACCGTGCATTGCAGCCACGGCGTGCCGGCGGCGTCGTTGACCACGGAGAAGGTCTCCACGGTCTCGAAGTTGCCGTTGACGTTCTCGCCCAGGCAATTCACCGCGGAGCCGTCGGCCACGGGCGCGCTTGCCGGCACGGCGCCCGGGGTGGGGTCGCCGCCGGCCTTGGACGAGCCGAAGTAGCGGAACGTCACGCTGTCGCTGGTGTTGACGCCGTCGTCGTTGGTGGCGTCGAGCGGCTTGGCCGTGCCGAAGTCGTTGCCGTAGTAGGTGAAGTCGCTGTAGCCGGCCTGGCGCGCCTCGCGCTGCAGCAGCTGGCCGATGGCGCGCGCGCTGGCCTGGATGTCGGCCACGTCGCCCTGCGTGTCGTAGGAGCGCCGCTGCGCGAGGTAGACCGAGCTGGTGGCGATCATCAGCAGCATCGCGATGACCAGCCCGACCATCAGCTCCACCAGCGTGAAGCCGCGGGCGGCGGCGGGCCGGCAAGGGTGGCGGTGGCGGCGCGGGCTCGGGGTCGACGGGTTCATGGCACGAGCGCGGTGACGAAGCGTTGGGTGGCGTTTTTGCCCTCGCGCCACCAGATCTTGATGACGTAGGGCGCGCCGGGCTGGTTGTCGCAGGCCGCCGCGGCGGGTCCGCTGCCGTCGTCGGGCGTGCTGTCGACGCAGACCGTGCCGGAGCCCGCCGGCAGCGCGTCGGCGAGGTCGTCGACCCAGTCCTGGAAGCTGCTGCGCGCCATCGCGTCGGTGGGGCAGCCCGCCGCCGTGTAGCACGCGGGCGTGGTCTGTCCGGTCGGCAGGTTGTAGGTGCCGGCCTTGGTCGCGGTCTCGTTGCTGCGGATCTGGTCGGCGAGGTTGTAGGCCATCACGGTGGCGATGTTGCGCATCGACGCGGTGCGGTTGTCGAGCAGCGTCTGCATCTGGAGCACGGTCAGGGCCAGCACGCCGATCGACAGGATGACCAGCGTGACCAGCGCCTCGATCAGCGTGAAGCCGCGCGCCTGGCCGGGCCGGCGGCGCGGCGCATGCTGCGGGCGCGTGGCGGCGGGGTGAGCGAGCGGGCGGCTCATGGCGTCACGACGCATTGCAGGCGGCCTGCTGGGAGCTGGCGCGGCCGGTGCCGGTCAGCGAGACCGTCAGCCCGTCGGCGGTCGAGCCGTGCTCGCAGAATTGCCAGGCGGCGTTGGGCGGCGTCGACGCGCCGAACGAGCGGAACCGCACCACGGTGCCGGAGGGGATGTTGCTGGCCACGACCGCGGTCCGGGCGTTCGGCGCATCGCTGTGGCGGACGACTTCCTCGCTGGCGCCGATCTGGCCGTCGCTGTCGGCATCGATGAAGATGACGCGGCGCCTGGACCAGTCGTCCGTGCAGCTGGCGCCGTCCGCGGTCGGGCAGATGGTGACGGTGGCGTTGCGCCGCGCGGCCTCGCTGCGCGCGGTCTCGATGTCGCTGATCAGCCTGGACGACTCGCTCGTCATCCGGCTGCGATGCAGGAAGGAACTGAAGTTCGGGATGGCCGCCGCCGCCAGGATGGCCAGCACCGACAGCGTCACCATCAGCTCGATGAGCGTGAAGCCGCCCGCGCGGGCGGCGCCGGGCCGGTCATGGCGGTTATGCAGGGGGGAGGGAGCGGCCAGGGCGTCCCGGGAGAAATCCGGGCGCGGGCCATGCGGACGCGAGCCGGCCAGCGCCGCCCGCTTGCCGCACGGCGCTTTCCCCGGTGCCCACGATGGCCTGGCGCGCGCACGCGTCGCCAAGCCCGCTGCCGCGAGGCAGGAAGGCTGACCCATAGTGACTCCCGTCCGAAAAACTGTTCTTATCTGTTCTTATTTATTCTTTACCGGCGTACCTCGCCTCTGCGTGCGAGTCGACCGTACCTTCCACTGCGCATTGATCATAGCTGGCGCAGATTAAAAGGTAGTGCAGATTAAACAGCTTTCCTCGGAGTTCTGCTACCCCTTTCGAGGGGTAGACGAAGAAAATTCATCGAGCATGTCGCGGAATTCAGACACGTCCTCGAAACTCCGGTAGACCGAAGCGAAGCGGATGTACGCGATCTTGTCGAGCCGGCGCAGCTCGCGCATGACCAGCTCGCCCACCTGGCTGCTGGGGATTTCCTTTTCCCCCAGGCCGAGCAGCCGCTCCTCGATGCGGGCGATGGCGGCGTCGATGGCCTCGGCCGAGACCGGGCGCTTGCGCAGCGCCAGGCGCATGGAATCCTTCAGCTTGTCGCGCACGTAATCGGCGCGCGAGCCGTTCTTCTTGACGATGGCGGGGAAGGAGCGCTCGATCCGCTCGTAGGTGGTGAAGCGGCGGTCGCAGGATTCGCAGCGGCGGCGGCGGCGCACGGTATCGCCTTCTTCCGACATGCGCGTGTCCAGGACCTGCGTGTTGGGATGGGCGCAAAAAGGGCATTTCATGCCTGACCACCTTGAAAGTTGAGCCTGGGCGCAGGCCGCGCGGGGCGGCGTCTCGTCATCTTGTCATTCTGTGAGACGCCGGGCCGGGTTGGCAAGGCGCGTGCCGCGCGGGGCGGCACGGGCTGCCGGCCGCCCGCGCGCAGGCGGGCGGCGCAGGGCGCGTCAGCCGTAGACCGGGAAACGCTTGGTCAAGGCCGCCACCTGCTCGCGCACGCTGGCGATGTTGGCCGCGTCGTGCGGGTTGTCCAGCACGTCGGCCACCAGGTTGGCCACCAGGCGCGCCTCGTCTTCCTTGAAGCCGCGCGTGGTCATGGCCGGCGAGCCCAGGCGGATGCCCGAGGTGACGAACGGCTTTTCCGGGTCGTTGGGGATGGCGTTCTTGTTGACGGTGATGTGGGCCTCGCCCAGGACCTTCTCGGCTTCCTTGCCGGTGATCTTCTTGGCGCGCAGGTCGACCAGCATCACGTGGCTCTCGGTGCGCCCGGAGACGATGCGCAGGCCGCGCTCGATCAGGGTCTCGGCCAGCACGCGGGCGTTCTTGACCACCTGCCGCTGGTAGGTCTTGAACTCGGGCGAGAGCGCTTCCTTGAAGGCCACGGCCTTGCCGGCGATGACGTGCATCAGCGGGCCGCCCTGGATGCCGGGGAAGATGGCCGAGTTGATGGCCTTCTCGTGCTCGGCCTTCATCAGGATCACGCCGCCGCGCGGGCCGCGCAGGCTCTTGTGGGTGGTGGTGGTGACGAAGTCGGCGTGTGGCACCGGGTTGGGGTACTCGCCGGCGGCGATCAGGCCGGCGTAGTGGGCCATGTCGACCATGAACAGCGCGCCGATCGACTTGGCCACGCGCGCGATGCGCTCGAAGTCGATGCGCAGCGCGAAGGCCGAGGCGCCGGCGATGATCAGCTTGGGCTGCTTTTCGCGGGCCAGCTTTTCCAGCGCGTCGTAGTCGATGTCTTCGTTGGCGTCCAGGCCGTAGCTGACCACGTTGAACCACTTG
>Ga0255338_1000602_pt1 | contig 101272 bp, 108 predicted proteins | sample MeOH1_35cm_T4_19_FD_203715 | JGI IMG/M metagenome (GOLD analysis project Ga0255338, IMG submission 203715) | Sandy soil microbial communities from University of British Columbia, Vancouver, Canada - MeOH1_35cm_T4_195 | ecosystem: Engineered > Artificial ecosystem > Sand microcosm >...
ATATTCTATTAAAAAATCCGGAGTAGAGTTTTTAATAAATACACAAAAATATGAATTTCAATCTTTACTTCCTGAGGATGTTTTTTGTTCAATAGAGATGTGTAGACTTACAGTTAATTTTTTGCAGTTAACTTTTGACCCTTCATTTAAAAATTTTGTTATGCCACCAGGCAGGGGAAGTATCTTTGAAGGTATTAAAAATACGACCATTATTGATAGTTCCTACAATGCAAATTTAGGATCAATAACTGTCATTTTAAATATGTATAAAAAATTTCCAAGTGACAATAAGTGGGTTGTGATAGGGGATATGTTAGAGCTTGGAAAAGTGGAAAAAGAAGAACATGAAAAACTTGCTAAAATTCTTCTAAATACAAAATTAGAGAATATTATTCTGGTTGGAAAATTAACAAATAAATATACATATCCATTTTTAAAAGATATATCTAGAGTAGTTTCTTTTGAATCTGGTAGACAAGCATTAGAATATTTAGAAAAAAATCTTAAAGGACATGAGACAGTTTTGTTTAAAGGGTCGCAGTCGCTGTTTCTTGAGGGGATAATAGAAAAATTGTTAAAACAAAAAAATGATATCGTTAAGCTACCTCGCCAAATACAATTTTGGAAAGATGTAAGGAAAATTAAGGGTTATTAAGTAATTTGACTAGTAAAAAAATAAACTGTATCATTGCGATATGAAAAATAAAAAAACTAAAATAGCAGTTCTTTTTGGAGGAAAATCGGCGGAACACGAAGTTTCAATTCAGTCCGCAAAAAATGTAGTCAATTCTCTGGATCCAAATAAATACGAAGTTACTCTTATTGGTATCGATAAAAGAGGAAATTGGCATATCACTCCAAAACATTATCTTCTAGATTCATCTTTTAGTCATCAAAAAACTTTGCCAAATAGAAACGAGGTATCGTTCATAACCAAGGCAGAAGGAAATAGTTTGATTAGTCTTTCAGGTCAGGAAAATGTTGGCGCTATTGATGTAGTTTTTCCAGTTTTACATGGTCCTTTTGGAGAAGATGGTAGTATGCAGGGTTTCTTGAAGCTTGCAAATGTTCCATTTGTAGGGTCAGGAGTTCTTGGTTCTGCAATAGGAATGGATAAAGACGTAATGAAAAGACTTCTTCGAGATGCAGATATTCCAGTAGCAAAATTTTTAGCATACAGTAAGGGAGATAGAATTGATTTCTCAGAAGTTAAAAATAAATTAGGTTTACCGTTTTTTATAAAACCTGCTAATCTTGGATCCTCAATCGGAATAAATAAAATAAAAAACGAAGAGCAATTTAACTCCGCAATTAAAGACGCGTTTTTATACGATACAAAAATCATGATTGAGCAATATATTGAAGGACGAGAGCTTGAGTGTTCGGTTCTAGGAAATAATGACCCGATTGCATCTGGAGTTGGAGAGATAATTCCAAAAGGTGAATTTTATGATTACAAGGCGAAATATATAGATGAGGAGGGAGCCTTACTTAAAGCACCAACTGATTTGCCAAAAGAAAAAGAAAAACAAGTACAGAATCTAGCTATTAAAACTTTTAAAGTATTATGTCTTGATGGTATGGCAAGGGTTGATTTTTTCTTAAGTAAAAATGGCAAAATTTTTGTAAATGAGGTTAATACAATTCCTGGATTTACAAATATTTCTATGTATCCAAAGCTCTGGGAAAAAAGTGGTATTTCTTATGCTGAGTTAGTTGATAGATTAATTAAGTTAGCTATTGAAAAATTTGAAGAACAAAAAAAGATTAGAACCTCTCTTTAATCGTTGAGTAAATTTTGATTTATTCTTTAAAAATTATTCTTCTCTCTCGTCCATATGGGACAATTCATCTCCTTCCTCAAGCTCGCTTTCGGAGCTAATTAAAAATCCTTTTAGATCATTTCTCCCTACAATCATTTGGTATTTCATGTGAGATCTGTCTACAACAGAAGCAATAGTTGTAATTTTTTTGCCTGCAATTTCTAGTGAAATATTTATAGTAGATCTGTATGTTTTACCACTTGCTGATTTGACATGTATTTTTTCTTCATTAAATGGAATTTGAAGTTTTTCGGCAAGACCAATATCTATTGATGTTCTGAAAGCTCCTGTATCAAGTTTGGCATTAATAATTTTTGTTCCAAATGGAGATTTAATTGTCACAGGATATATAAAAGGAAGAATTGCTTGATTAGTATTGATTTTCTCGTAAAACTTTTCTGCAAAAAGCGATTTTGCCACCTCAACACCTCTTTCGGGTGTGGCAACATGTATGTCTTCAACTCTTTCAAGTCTAGTGCGAAGTGATGAAAGATTTGCATTTTGGATTTTAAGTCCAGGGCGGGCATTTATTTCAAGAATCATAGGTCCTCTCTTTTCATCAACAACAACATCTATTCCAGCAAATCCCAAGCCACTGATTCGCTGTGTTCTAGCAGCCAAAAGTAAAATTTTATCCCAGCTAGGAATTTTAATCTCAGTAATTTTTATTCTGGTATTTGGAAGTCTGCTTATTAAATCTTTGTGATAGACTGCATGAGTAGTTATTCCAGTTCTCATATCTATACCAACTGCAATTGCACCTAATTGTAAATTAGCTTTTCCGCCCGATTCTACTGTAGGAATTCTCATCATTGCCATAATTGGTATTTTGTGAAAAACGATAATTCTGACATCTGCAAGTCCTATCGGAGCAATTTTTTTGAAAAACAAATCAGGTTCTACTAATTTTTCTACATAAGCTTTATCGGGAAGGTATTGAAGAGAAAATGCTCCATCAAGAATGTCAAAGATATGTGATTCAAGTTTTTGCGTGTTATAACTTTCATCGTTTGTTGTAATACCTGTATTTTCATGCCATTGTTTAAATGCAATTATTCCGGCTCCACCGTATCCTCTTGATGGTTTTACTACAAATCCGCTTTCAGGTAAGTTCCAATGGAATCTTCTAACGTCATCTCTGGTGTTAAAAATTTTTATAGGAGGAGGAGTAGCTATACCATGCCTTAGAAGTAGTTTTTTTGTCTCTAACTTATCATCAGCTATGGCTTTAGCTTTTTCTTTATTGTTTGGACGGATATAGAGAAAATTTCGGGCGTTCATGCCCAAGATAGATTTACTTATTGCCATGTTTTAAAACTGGTCGAAACTTAATGTATTCAGTAATTCGGAGACCGAAGTATCGGCCAATTGCAATATTTAAGGGTATGAGTAAAAGAATAAATTCAGGATATAGAAGTATAAATGATCGGAAACTATTCCATGAAAGTAGGGCAAAGCCAAGCATACCAAGAACTAGTGTAACTCCGGTAGTCGTAAGTGTTTCATGTAATGGTCTCTCTAAGAATAAAGCAATTATCCTATCGCTTAGTAAAATAAATAGCAAGATAGGAAAAATAGAAAGATTTCGTACATCGAAAATTCCGAAAACTGCACAAACAGTTAGAGTAGCTATAATAAATACTGATACAACAAACATAGATAAAGCAATTTTTGGCATCTGCATAATACGAATTCTTTTGAAAATTATTCGCGATAAATAAGAAGAGAATAAAATGGCAGTGAGAATAATAAAACCTGTAGTGAACCCGGTTGCAAGAAGCGTTATTGAAAGGGCAATTGGCACGAGTAGTCCTAATCCTGAAAGACCCACGATATAGCGAAAAATAACAATAATAGTTGCAAGAAGAGGGAGGAGTAAGATAAGAATAATAGTGTTAGCAGGAACACCTGCTTTTACAGCATATGAAACAGCGTAAGGAAAGAAGTTGGTAAAACTTAGATCTCCTGAAGCTCTTTGTTCAAGTAATGTAACTACTTCTATTTTTTGTTTTGTTTCTTCGGGCTCTGTAACTGCTTTTTCTGTTTCTTTGGCTTGCGCAGACTGAGAAGCCAGTTCTGCAGCATTTGTTGCGACCTTTGGTGGCTTAATAGCCTGAGCAAAAACAGCATAAGTTTGCGATGAGAAAAGGAATACAAAAATTAATGAAAACAAGAACAAGCGCATGTAGAGATATGGTAGATGTTTATTTTTTGATTGTCAATTACCTTTACGCTAGGTGGCGAAGAAGTCTATGTTACAATGTATTTGTGTCCGAAAAATCTGATATTGGTCGCGGCGAAGTACCCATAAACCTTGCCGATATCGCTGCTAGCAAATCTGGCATGGATCCGATAGAGGCAGCGCTGTTGCCAAAAGAAACAGTTCAAATACAAGGTCAACCTATTGTGGTAGAAATCAAGCACGTTAGAACCCACATAGTACGAGGAGAAGGTGAAGCGTATCGTGATTTGTTTATGCCATATCTTTCCACCGATAAGGGCGCAACTTGGCCACTAGAACATCTCGGCGGTCCCTCTTCGCTTTCAATCGCCGATGTTACTTCGGTCGATGACATCAAGGATTTTGTTAACGAACAAGAGACATTAGCAGCAGTCGAAGGAAAATCTAACGGTGATACAGCTGGCTGGTTTGTAACAGCTCCGCCCGGAGCCGAGCAGGGTCAAGAGGCTTCGTATGTTACAACTGCCCCTGGAATGTGGCTGACGTACATGGTAGAAGTTGTTGCCTATGCTCACCAAAAGCACTTGTTTACCGACCAGGAAACAAAAGCTCTTCTGGCTAGGATGCATGAGTCTACTTTTAGCGCACTGGGCGCACTGCACCGTGCGGGCCGCAAACATGGCCATAATCATTCCCTGAACTTTATAGTGAGTAGACTTGGCGTAGCTGCAATGATTGATTATGCTAAGTCAGGAGCGGTCGATGAAGTTTCCGCGGCTAAAGATAGAGCATTTTTAGAAGATGCCTGGGAAGGGCTTATACAGGTTCATGGCCTAGGTAATTTAGTTCCACAAAAACCTGTACCCAAAACTGGTCGCTGGTCGGGTTTTTGGCGCACCAAAAGAGTAGATATGCCTTTGGAATGGGACACTATCGCTAATGATGCTGAGGTAATGGTTACCGCGGAGGCGGCAGCTGCTAAACTTGAGACTGCATTGATCTGTTTTACGCTCTCTCAAGTCGGTATTGATACCCCGGACCCCGACAAAGATGTGGCCATTATACGTGCTGCCGAAGAGCGAGTCTTGGGCAGGATGCGAGTAGTTAAATACCCCAAACGCTCGGATTATCAAGAGCCTTCGCTGGATCCTGCTGTTGTTGCTTTATCAAGAGAGATTAGGCGAAGGGCGTCTGCAAAAAGCGTTGTAGGTTCGGGGTGACAAATCTCTTGAAGGTTCTGAAATGGTGGGCGAAGAGGGACTCGAACCCTCAAGGTCGTAATGACCAATAGTTTTTGAGACTATCGCGTATACCATTCCGCCACTCGCCCAAACTAAAAATATTTATCCAGTTAAGTATAAAAATACTTGTTTTTGAGGCTTCACTATTATATACTTTAACCTATGACGATTCAACAAATTTACGATCTTGCAATTGAAATGGGTATAAAAGCCGATCCGCGTGGAGAAGAAGGAGTCAAAAAATATCTTGAAAGAGCAAAAAAGACTTATGACGAGCTTCCAGACAAAAAGAAAAAATTTTTTGATAAAGAAGTTTTAAAAAATCCATACTCTGATTCCCGTTTGCTTGTAGGAGATCCTAAAAGAGAGGTTAAAAGAGTTTTAGCGGGTATTGATGCTGATGGAACAGAAGTTTTACTTGCTGATAGATTAACTCAAAAAGGTCAAACTATTGATCTTTTAATAAGTCACCATCCTGAAGGTCATGCATATGCAAACCTTCATGAAGTTATGGAATTGCAGGTCGATATGTATGCTCAAATGGGTATGCCTGTAAATATTGCTGATAGTCTTATGACAAAAAGAATGAAAGACATAGAATTGCGGATACACCCGGCGAATCACAACCAAGTAGTTGATACTGCAAAATTGTTAGGAGTGCCACTTTTGGCATGCCATACGATTCAAGATAATTTAAGTTATAAATTCATGATGGATTATCTTGAAGGTAAAGATTTCGATACTGTTGGAGAATTATATAACCATCTTATGGAAATTCCAGAATATCAAGAAGCAACAATGGGAAAGGCAGGTCCCATTATTATTTCAGGTAGTGAAAAAAGTCGTGCTGGTAAAATCGCTGTGTTTTTCACTGGTGGCACAAATCCTTCAAAAGAGCTTTATATCGAATGGGCTAAATTAGGATATGGAACAATTATTGACATGCATATGAAGGATGACGTTGTTGCAGAAATGAGAAAAATGCATATTAATGTAATCAATGCTGGACATATATCATCCGATTCAATTGGTGCAAATATACTCTTTGATGAACTGGAGAGAAAAGGAATAGAAGTTATTCCATGCTCCGGTTTAATTAGAGTAAAGAGGAATGTATGATTGGAGTTACAGAACTTCGTGCAGGAACTACCTATGAGGAAAACGGCCAGTATCTGGTCGTTTTATCGTATGAGCACATTAAGATGGGTAGGGGATCTGCAAACATTAAAGTAAAAGTCCGCAATATAAAATCCGGAACTATAGTTGATAAAAGTTACATTAATGGTGCAAAAGTGCAAGATGTTCAGGTTCTTAAAAAAGATATGCAATATCTTTATAAAGATAGTGACTTTGTTTATTTTATGGATCCCAAAAGTTATGAACAGGTAAATATTCCAATAAAATTAGTTCCTGATCATATTTATTTAAAAGAAGGGGAGTCCTTTAATGTAAGTTTTCTGGAAGGAGAGCCTTTAACAGTTATGTTTCCTCCAAAAATGACATTCCAAGTTGCCGAGACAGCACCGGGAATAAAAGGAAATTCGGCTACAAATGTTTTTAAAGAAGCAATCCTAGAAAATGGTCTTAAAACAAAAGTGCCGCTTTTTATAAATATTGGAGAATTTATTCGTGTTGATACCCGCGATGGAAGTTACGCCGAAAAAGCACAGAAATGAAAACCCATATCCTTCGTGCCCTGTCCGAAAAATCCTTTCTTAATCTTTGGATAGGAGAAATATTCACTCAGATACCGATCAACTTATTTAATTTTTTTCTAATTCTTATTGTATTTAAACTGACAGGATCAAATACAGCGGTATCAATAGCAGTTCTTTCTTTTACAATTCCTGCAATTTTGTTTGGGTCACTCGCTGGCGCGTTAGTTGATAGATGGAATAAAAAACGAGTTTTGATTTTAACCAATTTGTTACGAGCAATTCTACTTATCGTTCTTGCTTTTTTTCTTAATGACTTATTTGTAATTTATCTTTTGTCATTTGCAATTTCTATTCTGACTCAATTTTTTATACCAGCAGAAAGTCCTATGATTCCTCTTACTGTTAAGCGAGATAATCTTCTTTCAGCAAATGCACTGTTTGGCATGGGAATTTTTGGCTCAATTCTTATTGCTTATGCGCTTTCAGGACCTTTAATAATTCTTGTAGGATCTGCAAATACTCTCGCTATTTTAGCTTTTATGTTTTTTGTGAGCGCTATTTTTATATCTGTTGTTAAAGTAAAACCTGAAATGTATAAAAAATCAGTATTAATTACTAAAAAATTTAATCTCCTAACAGATATTAAATCTGCATTTGTTTTGGTTTCCAAAACAAAAGAAATTTCCCATTCAATATTGTTGATTTCAGCATGTCAGATAATTATTCTTATTTTGGCAACAATAGCTCCTGGTTATGCTGACCAGGTTTTGGGAATAAAAGTTGAAGAATTTTCTCTTGTTTTTGTTGCTCCCGCAGCTCTAGGTATGGTTTTTGGAGGAATTATTTTAGTTAATTTTTTTCATAGTCATGCAAAGCGAAATGTTATCAATACAGGTATTTTTATCTCGGGTATTGCAATGCTACTTTTGCCTTATGGTTCAAAAGTTGCATCAAAAGATTTTGTTCAGATTATGAATTCTTATCTTCCTCATGTTTTTGATATTACAATTTTGCATATTATGTCATTTTTAGCATTCATTTTAGGTTTTGCAAATTCACTTGTTTTTGTTCCTGCAAATACGCTTCTTCAGGAGAAAACAACAGATGAATTTAGAGGAAAAGTTTATGGAATGTTAAATACAATTATCGGCGTTTTCTCTCTAGTTCCTATTCTTATAGTTGGTGGACTTTCTGACTTAATTGGAGTAGGGAATGTTGTTATATGGATAGGTATAAGTATTATTTTATTTGCTTTAATTAGATTAATTAAAAAATATTAGATATGAATATTTTTATATTTTTTCCTGCATTTTTAGTTTTTATATATAGTCTTTATAAATTAGTAAAAGATGATTATGTATTTATTCGAAAAAATATTTCCTCAGAACAAGTTTTTGATGTAGCGTTTACAACTACATGGATTGGCTTATTTTCATCGAGAATTTTATCTATTATCCTAAACCATAAATTTGATGAAAATATTTTCCTGTCGTTTTTCTCATTAAGTATTAATGATTTTTCTCTAGTTGGTTTAGTGCTTGGAGGATTAGGTGGGCTATATTTAATTGCTAAGCAAAAGAAGTATCCGACTAATAATTTAACAGATTTTTTTGCATCAGCATTTTCTTTAAGCTTATCAGTTGGATTTTTTAGTTTTGCCTTTTTCTTAAAAGAATATGAATTGCTTTTTAATTTTCTTAACGGAATAATTTATGCATTCTTTTCATACTATTTACTTAGATATGTTAAGAGAAAACTTATTGTTTTTATGTTATTTTTTTCATCAATATCGCTCGTAAATCTTTTGCTTATGCAGTTTATTAAAAGAGCAGGTTTTATAACTTCTGAAAATATTATATTTTTACTACTTATCATTATTAGTTTAATTATTTCTTTTAGAAAAAAATGAATATTCCTGTAATTTATGAAGATGATGATCTTCTTATTATTGATAAGCCAGCTGGAATAACAGTTAACAGGGCAGAAACCACAAAGCATGAAACTACAGTACAAGATTGGGCAGAGAATAAATTATATATAACATATAAAAAAACGAACATTAAATATGGTGATGAAGGGTGGACTCCAGAAAGCGAATTTAATCAACGTGGAGGAATAGTACATAGATTAGATAAGGAAACGTCAGGAATTCTTGTTTTAGCTAAGAACTCTCAAGTGTTTGTTGAGCTTCAAAGACAGTTTAGAGAGCGGGAAGTGAAGAAAATTTATCAAGCATTGGCACATGGGAAAATACTACCTAAAGAAGGGGAGATAAATGTTCCCGTTGGACGACTTCCATGGAATAAAAAGCAATTCGGCATAATACCAGGCGGCAAAGAATCAAAAACGCTATATAAGGTTTTAGAATACTATGTGGATTCAAAGAGTAGGGAAGAGTATTCTTTGGTAGAGCTTTATCCTCAGTCCGGAAGAACGCATCAGATAAGAGTTCACCTCAAGTATATTGGGCACCCTATTTTTTCAGACTTTCTGTATGCAGGACGTAAAACTGCGCGAAACGATAGAAAAAAACTGGAAAGAGTTTTTCTGCATGCTGCAGGGATTAGTTTTAAGCACCCTGCTAAAAAAAGCGAAGTTTCATTCGAAAGTTCATTGCCCTTGAACCTAAAAGAGTTATTAAAAACTTTTGATAAAATTGTATAATTAATTGTAGTGAGAAAATCTGCCCAAACTGATAATAAAAGTTTAAAAATGTTTTTTGTCTTTAGTGGTGTTGTTTTATTTTTTGTTCTGATCTCGCTCTTGATAAAAGTAATTTTTGTTATCCAGCAGAGTAAATTTGATCGAAAACACCAGTTTGTATTAAGTCTTTATCAAGATAGTAAGATTAAGGAAATAATAAAATTCAGTCCCCAGGAAAATAAAACTTTCGTACTTGATGTAACAAAAAATAATATAGAAATTATTCCAGATGCGAAAGTAGATTATAGATTTGATTTACAGTTGGGACCAGACGTAGCTAAGACAATGAGAGATATTGTTTTTAGATATAATTCTGTCTCAACAAATCTCACTATATTTGATTTAGTAAGACTAACAATTCTTTCACACAAAGCTTCAGTTGAGAAAATAGATTCTTTCACTACTGTAAATTTTTTTCTTGACGAATCTATTGTTTCAGAAAATACAACAATCCAAATAATAAATGGAAGTGCAGTTGCAGGAGAGGGGAAGAAGCTTGAGGATGCCTTGAATAATTTGGGATTTAATGTTATTTCAGTTACAACTTCAAGAGAAGAAGAAAAATTTTCTAAGGTACAATATACTGGTATTGAAAGTTATACAGCAAGAAAATTAAAAAATATTTTAGGTTTTAATTTGGAAAAGACGGATAAAGCAGGGATTGCGGATATTATTGTAATAATTGGTAAAAATAAATAAATCTAATGTTGGTTAAAATCATTTTTATTATTTTAATTGTTTCTGTTTTGATGGCACTACTTTCTTTGCGTAAGCAAAACAAACTGGAAGAGGTAAAAAAAATAAAAAAGCAGTTAAGGAAAAGTAAGGTTATCTTTTATTCAACATCTTCAAAATCTTCCTGATTATCTTCTTTTATATTCTTAAAAGATAATTTTGTTTTTTCTGTTGATACAAAGGATGGTTGATCTTTAAATTTTTTGATTCTTTTTATTTCTCTGACAAGAATACAAATTTTGTTATTTTCGACTGTCCTGACGTAAGAATCATAAACATTTCCTGCATTTATAAATTTAATAAGTCTTTGGCAAATATCGTCTGGTAGCATACCTATGTATTGATTTTCAGAGTCAAGTGCAAATATTTTATTGCGCTTTATTTTGAGCTCTAGCATTTCTCCGAATCTAAGTCTTGTTATGATTTTTTTATCTGCAATATTAAGTAATTCAATTACTTTTGTTTTTCCTGGCTCTTCGATAAAAAGATTATTAAGTTGTATGCTTACTTTGTTTGTTTTTGTGTCACTTAATCTTTTTAGATTGCGGATGGCAATTGGATTTTTTGCATCAAGAGAAAGAACTTTTTCATATAGACTTTTTGCTTTTTTAGATTGTCCTAGACTGAGGTATGCAAATGCCAGGCGATTAAGCGCGTCAATGTCATCAGAATTTGCGTCTAAAATTTGTTGATTGAGGATAATTGCGTTGTTCCAATCTCCAACCAAAGCAGTTTGAATAGCTTGAGATTTAAGTGCTGTCATGCTCTATACTATCGAGAAATTCTACTAATATTTCTTGCAAAAGTCAAGCTGCACGAGGTATAATACATTGTTATTATGAGTGGTCATTCCAAATGGGCAACAATTAAAAGGCAAAAAGGAGCAAATGACGCAAAGCGAGCTCAACTTTTTACGAAACTTTCAAAGGCAATAACGATTGCTGTTAAGCATGGTGGGGGAATAGGTGATCCAAGCAGTAATTTCCGTCTGCGACTTGCAATTGAAGACGCGAAAGCTTCAAATATGCCAAAAGACAACATAGATCGGGCAATAGCAAGGGCTAGTGGTAAGGATGCGGCAGATCTACAAGAAGCTCTCTACGAAGGATTTGGTCCAGGTGGTTTTAGCGTAATTGTTGAAACTTTAAGCGATAATAAACAAAGAACGGTCTCAGAACTCAAAAATATTTTTGATAAAAATGGTGGAACTTTAGGTAATCCAGGTAGTGTTTCGTATCAGTTTGAAAAAAAAGGAATGGTTACTGTAAGTAAAGATGGCAAATCTATAGATGATATTTTTTTAATTGCTGCAGAGTCTCAGGCAGAAGATGTAGAGGATGCAGGAGAAGAGGTATTAGTTTATACAAAACCTGAGGATTTGGCAAAAGTGAGAAATAGTTTAATTGATCAAGGTGTAAATGTAAAAACAGCAGAAGTATTCTGGAGACCTATAGTAATTAATACAATTTCAGATAAGGATAAGGCTACAGGAGCCTTGGATTTTATTGAGAAAATTGAGGCTTTTGATGATGTTCATAAAGTTTATGCAAATTTTGACATTCCAGATCAAATAATAGAGAACCGCTAAAAGAGGATGAGAATTAAAAAAGTACACGGAAAAATTATTCCAAATATACTTAAGTCTTTAGGTTTTAGACGGGGAAGAAAGGGAATGACCGCGCCTTTAATTGAAAAGAGGCAAAAGTTTATCATAGCGGTTATAGTTTTATCTCTTGGGTTTTTTTTAGCTGAATTCCAGTTTAGTAAATTAGGTTTTTTTACTGTTTTATTTCTTTCATTTCTTACCAATATTTTTCTTCTTTGGGCAGTTTATGGCGACATAAAAGAAAATAAATCTTATCAGGTATTTATTTTACCGTTTTTTTATAGCTTAGCTTTCGGATCTTTTTATTTTCTTGCACCTACGATATTTCTTTCCCGTGTAATTCTAACTGTTGTTTATGCTTTTGGTTTATATTCGCTTTTTTTAAGTCAGAATATACTGGTAGTTTCCTCCATGAGGACAATAGCGCTTTTATCTGGGGCTAGAATTGTTAATTTTGTTATAACGCTTGTTTCATACTTTTTCCTTACAAATATTTTGTATTCACTTCATGTCACTATTTTTTTGGTTATTTTAATTATTCTTTTTTATACATTTTTTTTAGTTTATGGATCTTTATGGACTTACAATCTGCAAAAAACAATACAGCAAATAGGGGTGTGGGTAAGTGTTTTAACTGCGTGTTTAGTTGAAGCAGCAGCTGTTTTATGGTTCTGGCCGACAAGTCCTACTGTTGTAGCGCTTTTTCTGACAGGATTTTTTTATACGATCATAGGGCTTTCTCATGTTTGGTTTGAGAGAAGGCTTTTTAAAGGAATTTTATGGGAATACGTTTGGGTTGGCAGCGTGACATTTTTTATATTAATTCTTTTTTCTTCGTGGGGAAAATAAAATCCCGTCCACATGGTGGGAGAGGGGAGAAGTGTCCTATAATAAGATGATATAGTTTGATATAGTTATGTGGATAACTTTTCACGAGGCTCACTTTTCACAGAATTGTGCGTAAACTATAAGTCGGTAATTTCTTACTGTTACACATCTATGCTTGCGTGTATCTGCTTGCATATTCCCGAGTAGAGCGTAGTAGTATAAAGCATACCCATTCTCTCTTTGCTAAGTGTTGTTGTATTCTGAAGAAAAAAATACGAAAAGGCTTTTTCCAAACAGTATAAAATCGAGGCTAAAAATGATAGTTTAGATTGATTTATCAATCTAAACGAAGGTCTATTCTGACTTGCATAATTAAGCATTTATTTGTCTTTTAAGGTCTATCAATTCTATTTAAGGTCTCTTAGTGCTAGTAGAGCCCTCTACTAGAGAAGGGCACCTTTTATAGATCATTAGTTGTGTTACTACTTAGAACAGAAGTGATGTGAGTCATGTACATATGCAGCAGTGGAGAGTTATAGATCTCTCTATCCCTGCTCTTTAATTGATTAAAGTTATAAATAAAGTAAGTCAGTAGGAGGTAAAATGTCTATGTCGCACAATAATACTTTTACGACATGTAGGATCAGGGAGTCCTGAGGGGAGGGTTTGTTTTTGTGCGTTTAAGAAATTTATTATTTTGTTTAGCAAAACTGTTCTATGAATTAGATTCAAAAATGTCATCTTATTTCCTATTTTTTCTTATTTATAATTAATTCTGTGTATTTGCCCAGAAACCTTGAATTTGAGGCTAAATTTGACATTTTTGAGGCTACTTCTCCCCCTAGGTGTTAATTTTGATAGAGGACACATTTTCATTGATAATTTTACACAGGCTCATAAAAACGACGTCATGTAATGCCCTAGAAGGCCTTTGTAATATTTAAGACGTATGATAAGTCATCTAATCAAAATGCTTTAAGCGATGATTAGGTTGTGTTGTCAGCAATTTCGACTGTTTACAAAATTTTGTTTTTAACAATTTTAAAATACTAATAACATAACAAATAAATAAAAAAAAGATTATATATAGAATAATGTTATTAAAACTTTTCTATAAATCGTAGTTAAGTGTGTGATTAATTTTAGAGCTATATTTATCAAAACCATCCATGTCGCACAATATTGACAACCTATCTCCTGTTTGTATAAGCTATGTATGCGCTCGGGTCGACATAAAATTTTGTTTTCTAGTCACTTATAGCATTTAAAAAATAATTTAGGAGTTCTAGCGAAAACTAAAATTTTATGCACTCCCCTCGCGTTTTAAAAAATGGACAATTCTTTATCAACACAAATTGAAAATTTTTTGGAACATTTGGAAATTGAGAAAAATTCTTCCAAACTGACAATACGGGATTATCGTCACTATCTTGAGGTTTTTAATATGTGGTACTCCCCTTTTTCTAGACCTATTAAAGATTTAGATCTTCAAATGATTAGAAAATATAGAGTTTTTCTGGCAAATAAAGCTGATGCTAAAGGAAATAATCTTAAAAAAGTCACCCAGAATTATTATGTGATTGCACTAAGATCATTTTTGCGATTTTTAATTAAAAACGACATTGCTACGCTTGAGCCAAGCAAAATTGATCTACCAAAAACAGAAAGCAGGAGTTTAAAATTCTTGGAGCGCGATCAAGTTGAGCGTTTGGTAACAATGCCTGATACGTCCATAGAGCAAGGCATCCGCGACCGGGCAATCTTGGAACTTCTTTTTTCAACCGGACTTCGTGTATCAGAGCTAGTGAAATTAAACCATGAGCAAATAAATATTGATCGTCGGGAGTTTGGTGTGATTGGTAAAGGCGGTCGCGCTCGTGTTGTGTTTATTTCAGATAGAGCTGCTGAATGGATTCAAAGATATTTAAATGCGCGTACTGATCCTTTTAAGCCCTTATTTATACGGTATTCAGGTAGAGTTGATGAAGATGATGACGGCGAAAAAATGAGGCTTACGGTGCGCACGATTGAACGAATTGTCAAAAAGTACACTCAAATGGCAAGACTTCCTGTTGACGCTACAGTTCATACAATGCGGCATTCATTTGCTACTGATTTGCTAACAAATGGCGCGGACTTGAGGTCTGTTCAGGAAATGCTTGGACATAAAAATATTGCTACAACTCAGATCTACACCCATATCACAAATAAGCAACTCAGAGACGTTCACAAGGCCTTCCATAGTGGTAACAAAGATTAGTGTGTTTCGTAGGATAATGTTACGGTGATAGAAACTTTGTTCTCTCCAGGATTTAGTTCTGTTGGCGCACTTTGATCTTCTGTTTTTTCAAGTGTTGCGGTTTGAAAGATTGGTCTTGGATAACCGCTCGCATTTTCCTGTACATCAATAACTTTGCCTAGCTTTATACCTGCTGCATTTGCTAAGCTTTTTGCTTTTTCTTTTGCCTTTTTGACTGCTTCAATTCTAGCTTCATTTTCAAGCTCTTTCTGTTCGCTATCATTGAGTACAAAATTTACTCCACCAACTTGATTTGCTCCGTCTGCAGTTGCTATATCAATTGCTTGATTTGCCTTTTCGATTGGTTTTATTTTTATTTCAATACTTGCATTAACCGTGTATCCGTTTGGCGTTCGTTTGCCAAGTGTGTAATCATAATTTGGATTTACGGAATAATTAGTTGTTTTGATATCCTCTTCTTTTACTCCTAATTTTTTGAGATCATCTGTAATTTTATTTATTATTTCGTTAACCTGATTTTGTGCAGCAGTAACTGTTGATGCTTCTTTACTTACTCCCAAATTTATCATCGCAGTATCAGGAACTGCGGTTGCCTCACCTGTACCCGAAACCGTAAAAAGATTTGATTTAGTAGTTGTAATGCTGTTTACAGAAAAAGGCAGTGGGCCAAAGATTTTGGAGAAAATAAATATACTTAAGAATATAAAAAAGATTGTAAAAAATGAGGTTCTCAGACTTGTAAGCATAATTTAATATAACTATTTTTGAAGAGATTTGTCAAATTTATTTGCCTTTTGATTCGAGGTATTTTTTTCCGTGACCGACAGTAGTATTAATTGGAACTCCTGTTTTACAAAGCTTGCAGTCTGCTTCATCCCACGCTTCTGCTTTTAGAACTGCGAGAGATGAAAATGGAGCGTCCATCATTTCAGAGTTAATTTTTTCAGGATCGCGGTTGACCATAACGGAAACTGCAATTACATTACCGCCTGTATCTCTAACAGTTTTAACTACTTTTTTTACTGAAATTCCTGTTGTTGTCAGATCCTCAATAACTAAAACATTTTTTCCCTTTACCAATTTGTCATAACCCCGGCGTAAAAGATGTTCACTTTCTGATGCAGATGCAAGTGTCCCCTTGTCTTTTTCTGTATATACTCCCAAAACCTCTTTATTTTTCAGTTTTGATAGATGATATGCTGTCCAGGTTTCAAGAATTGTTCCTCCAACTGCTGGCGCAACAACTACGTCAATATCTAGATCTTTATGTTTTTGTGCAAATAGCTCTCCTATACGGGAACAATATTCAGTGTGTGGATAGAGTGCATCTTTATTGATATAAACGCTTCCGTGTTTGCCCGACGTGTAGACTATGTGGCTATCCAAAATAATGCCGCCTGCTTTTTTAAGCATCTCTATGATTTCGTTGTTTGAGTCGTTGGTCATCTGTATTTATTTATTTCTTCTTTTAATTTAAGCGTTTCTTCTCTTGCTTTTTCTGCAAAATCGTCTCCAGACGATTTAAATATAATACCTCTTGAAGAGTTAATTAGCAAGCCTTTTTTTTGTGAATTTAGACCTGCTTTAAGGGTTTTTTCTACATCTCCGCCTTGGGCGCCGATTCCCGGAACCAAAAAAGTCATATCACCTGCAATTTTTCTAATTTCTCCAAGTTCTTCGGGATATGTAGCTCCAACGACTAATAAGCAGTTGTTGTTTGCATTCCATTCGTTAGCAACTTTTTCTGCGACAATTTGATACAAAGGTTTATCGCCTATTTTGAGGTCTTGAAACTCCCCTGCTCCCGGATTTGATGTTCGGCACAAGATAATACTGCCTTTATCAGTTCTTTCTAAAAATGGTTTGATCGCTTCGCTCCCAAGGTATGGTTGTAGCGTTATTGCATCTGCTTCCAGCCAATCAAACGCAAATGAAACATAGCCATTATTTGTATTTCCGATGTCTGCTCTTTTTGCATCTAGAATTGTAGGTACTTCAGGATATTTTTCGTTTATATAATCAAAGGTCATTTTAAGCTCTCTTACTCCCCTATCTCCCAAGCTTTCATAGAATGCAGAATTTGGTTTGTAAGCGCAAACCAGATCATGTGTTGCATCAATAATTGCTTTGTTAAATTCGAACTGTGGGTTTTCTTTTTGTTTAACGCTTTCTGGTAGTTTTTCAAAATCACTATCAAGCCCTACGCAAACAAGAGAATTATTTTTTTCTATTATATTATTTAATTTATCTTGAAAGTTCATGTCATTATTTTATCATCTTCTTTATTTCTTGTGCTAAAAATGGATTCCACATGGCGCCTGTTGCTGAAAAAACTGCGTCTGCTCCAGCTTCTCTATAATCATTATAGTCTTCAGGTGTTGTAACTCCCCCTACCCCATCTATTGAGAATTTGTAATTATTTTTTTCTCTAATTTCGTTTAATCTCTTTACAGTATCGACACCTGCCCATTTGATAGGTGCACCACAAACCCCGCCTTTTGCTCTATTTTTTCCGGGGAGTGCCTGCTCCCCTTTTTCATTTACTATAATTCCTGCTAAGGTGTTGATTCCTGCTACTCCGTCTGCATACTCATTTGCAATTTGTGCAAATTTTTCAAGTTGTTCTTCGTCTTCGTAATATCCAATTTTCAAAATAAATGGTGTGTTATTAATTACTTTTCGGACTTCTTTGCAAATTTCTTCTGTAGTTTTTAAGTCATAGCAAACAAGTCCCTCTGCTCCGTTATTTGGACATGATATGTCTGCTTCAATTATTTTTGCACCGGTTTCAACAACAAGTTTTGCAGCAAGTGTCCAATCTTCAATAAATTCTTTGCGAGTTTGATTCTCACGCACTGTACCTACAAAACTTCCTATCATTATTTGCCCTTTTCCTGTGTAGGAAATTGCTTTTTTCATGTCTTCCTGCCAGACCTCTACATTTTTTGAAGGAATATTAAAAGAATTTGTGATGGCAATTGGGGGTGTAAAATCTGTATCACCAAGAAGTGGTTTTTTAAGTTTTTCCATAGTTAAGTCTCCATCAACGTGAACAGATAAAATATTTGGAAACGGATGAACTTTGTAAAAATCAGTCCTGACTGTTTTATAAACGACAATGTCAAACCCTTTTTCAAAAGCTGCTTTTACGTATTTACTATTTAGAATTGGTCCTGCGGGGATTCCAAAAGGCAAGTATACTTTTTTTCCGTAATATTCGTGTTGTGGTTCTCCACTTTGTGTAAATTTTTTACCATCAGCAAAATTTCCAAATGGACCCTCGTCATAATTTTCTTCATAGGTTTTTGCCGGATCATAAAATGGTGTTTGTAATTTACTCATATTATTTTCCCAAATCCTTTCTCAACTAATATCTTATCATCTTCAAATACTTTTGTGCCGCGGATAAAGACTCGTTTTACTTTTCCTTTTACTTTCCATCCATCAAAAGGTGACCATTTACATTTTGTAAATAATTTTTTGTTTTCAATAATCCATTCTTCATTTTCGTCTATCTCAATATATGTATGATTGTCTTGTTTTATGTTGAAAATTTTTGCGGGATTATCGTGACACAAGCGTTTAATATCATCTATGGTAATTTTACCAACGGAAGCTGCTGTGAGAAGGAGTGGCAGTATTGTCTCGAGACCAGGGACTCCAAGCGGTGGATTATCTGATTGTTTTTCTTTTAAAGTATGAGGAGCATGGTCTGACTCGACAATATCAATTTTATCCAAATTTTTCCAAATAAAATCTACATCTTTTTGTAATTTAATATATGGTTTCATTTTTCCAAATGACCCAAGTTTTTTAACATCATCTTCAGTTAAGAACAAATGATGTGGAGTTACTCCACATGTAACATCAAAACCATTTTCTTTGGCTTTTATTATTATCTCTACTTCTTTCTGAGAACTTATATGGCATACATGGATTTTTTGTCTAGCATCATTTCCGATTTTTAGTATTTCTTCCAAGACATCCTCCTCTGCATGTACAAGAATTGGTTTTCCTATTGGCCAGGTCTTTGCAATATTTTTAAAAACTTCCGGCGTAACTATATAATTTCCTGTAGTTTGGTTTAAATAAATTTTAAGTCCGGTTACCTCGCTTTGTACTTTTTTAAATTCTTCAAAGTTTTCCCCAAGTGAACCAAAATGAAAACCTACATCGCAAACAATTTTATCTTTGGCGATATTAATTTTATTTTCTAGTTTCTCTTTGGTTGTAATTGGATCAAGATTGTTGGGCATATCAACAATCGTTGTGTATCCGCCGGCAATGGCAGCAAGGGTTCCTGTAAGGAAGTCTTCTTTGTCAGTTTGACCTGGATCGCGTAAGTGTACATGTGGATCAATGAGTCCGGGCAATTTTATCATACGTATTCACTCCATGGTTTTATCTCTAGTTTATCACGTCCTTTATTTACTAGTGCTTTGATAAAAAGTTTTGCCTGCTTAATTTTAGTTAAAGCCAAAATATTACTATCAACTGCAGCGCGTCTAATATAATATGCATCATTTGAATCTTTTTGGAAATTATAATCAACTACATTTATGACTAAATCAATTTTTCCTGCTTGGAAATAATCAAGAAAGTTTGGGGATTTTTTCTCATGGATTTTGTAAAGCATTGTTGTTTTAATTCCGTTTTCTGCCAAGAATTTTTCTGTTTTTTCTGTTGTATAAATTGGCAGATTTAATTTAACCAGTTCTTTGCAGGTTTCTAAGAAATCTCTTTTTTTCTGATCCCCACCAAGACTTACAAAAATTCCTTTCTCAGGAATCTTGCCATTGGTTGCTAAAACTCCTTTGAGATATGCTTCTTCCAAATCTTTTCCAAAGCAGGCAACCTCGCCGGTGGAAGCCATCTCAACACCGAGTGTGGGATGAGCTCCAGTTAGTCTGGCAAAAGAAAATTGGGCTACTTTTACTGCAGTTGATTTAAATGGTTTAAGTTTTACTTCCGGAATATTCTTATTAAATAAAGCGTCTACAAAAAGTTCTATCAGATTTATTCCTGTCACTTTTGCTATAAATGGAAATGTTCTTGATGCGCGTAAGTTTGTTTCAATAATATAAATTTCATCTTCGCGGAGTAGAAATTGAATATTAAATGGTCCTGTTATTTTAAGTTCTTTGGCGAGGTGTTTTGCAATATTTCTCATTTTGTCCTGAATAATATTGCTTATTGTTTGGGGTGGAAGAACGATTGTTGCATCTCCTGAGTGAACGCCAGCATATTCAATATGCTCTGAAATTATTGAAGCTTTGACTTCTCCATTTTGAGCAACTGCATCAAGTTCTATTTCTTTTGATTTTTCAAAAAACTTTGAGATTGTTACCGGATATTCGCTGGAAATTTTTGTTGCTTCTTCGAGATATTTTTCCAAATCTTTTTTGTTGTGGCAAATATTCATAGCGCTTCCGGATAGGACATAAGATGGTCTTATGAGTACCGGAAATCCAATATTTTCTGCAAATTTTTCAGCTTCAACAAGCGTTGAAAATGCTTTCCATGCAGGCTGCTTGATATTTAATTTGTCTAAAAGTGCAGAAAAAATACTTCGATTTTCAGCCTGATCTATATCTACAGGATTTGTTCCCAAAATACTTACACCATAATCATGGAGCGCTTTTGCTCTGTTGTTTGGCGTTTGTCCGCCGACTGAAACAATTGCCCCATCCGGGTTTTCAAATTCGTATATATCAGCAATTCTTTCAAAAGTTAATTCTTCAAAATACAATCTATCTGAAATATCATAATCAGTTGACACGGTTTCAGGATTGCAGTTTATTATTATTGATTTTTTCTTATATTTTTTAAGGTTTGTTACGGTGTTAACCGAACACCAGTCAAACTCTACTGATGAGCCGATGTGATAAGGTCCGGATCCTAAAACAATTACAGAATTTTTTCCTGATGACTTGATGTCGTTATGCACTGCGTTATAAGTCATATAGAGATAATTTGTTTGTGCAGGAAATTCTCCGGCAAGAGTATCTATCTGTAAGGTAACAGGTAGGATTTTAAGTTTTTTTCTAATTTCTCTTACCTCAAGTCCTGTTTTACCAACCAAAATTCCGATTCTTTTGTCTGAAACGCCAAGTTGTTTTAATTTAAGAATTGAATCTCGGTCAAGCTTTTTAGACTGCTTCATCTCATTTTCACTATCTACAATATTTTTTATTCTATTAATAAACCATGGGTCAATTCCTGAGAGTTTATGAATTTTTTCAACAGAGATATTTTGCTTTAAGGCTCTTGCTATCGCAAACATTCTTCTAGGCGTTGGTTTTTTAATAGCTTCCAATATGTTTATTTTTTCAAAAAATAGCTTTTCAGATGTTGCTCCTTCATAATCAAGATCAAGCATGCGAATAGCTTTTTGGAAACTTTCTTCAAAGGTTCTTCCTATTCCCATTACTTCTCCGACTGATTTCATGCTACTGCCCAGTTCCTGATCTGCGCCTTTGAATTTTTCCAAATCCCATCTGGGGATTTTTGTAACGATGTAATCAAGAGCTGGCTCAAAACATGCTTGAGTAACGCCGGTTATTTTGTTTTTTAGATTTGTTAAATTGTAGTTAAGAGCAAGTTTTGCCGCAACATACGCCAAAGGATATCCTGTTGCTTTGCTTGCGAGAGCTGAGCTTCTTGAAAGTCTGGCATTTACTTCTATAACATAATATTCTATTTCATTTTTAGGATTAGGATTTAGTGCAAATTGCACGTTACATTCACCTACTATACCGAGACTTCTTACTATTTCGATTGATGCTTTGCGTAGAGTGTGGTATTCGTAGTTATTAAGAGTTTGACTTGGGGCAACAACTATGGAATCGCCTGTATGGATTCCCAGTGGATCCATGTTCTCCATATTACAAACAGTAACGCAATTGTCATATTTATCTCTGACGACTTCGTATTCAACTTCTTTATAGTGGTGAAGATATTGTTCGATCAAAACCTGCGGAGCAAATGCAAGTGCGCGCTTAACGATTTTTTCTAAAGTTTCCATATCATATGCTACTCCACTCCCCTGTCCTCCGAGAGTAAAGCCCGCGCGGATCATGACGGGGAAACCAATTTCTTTGGCAAATTTTATTGCCTGAGCAAGAGTTGTTGCGGCATGAGACCTAGGAGTTGGAATATTTATTTTTTCTAAGTGTTTAGCAAATTTGTCTCTGTCTTCTGTAAGAATAATTGCAGAAATTGGAGTTCCTAAAATTTGAACTTTATGTTTTTTTAGAATTCCTGATTTATGTAGCTCTATTCCGCAATTGAGAGCAGTTTGTCCTCCGAATGAAAGAAAAATTCCATCAGGTTTTTCTTTTTCAATAATTTTTTCAACAAAATATGGATTAATCGGTAAAAAATAAACTTCATCAGCAAGTTCTTTAGAAGTTTGAATTGTTGCGATGTTTGGATTAACAAGTACGATTTTTTTACCTTCTTCTTTTAGTGCTTTTATAGCTTGGGAACCGGAATAATCAAACTCTCCTGCCTCCCCTATTTTAAGAGCACCACTTCCTAAGACTAAAACTTTTTTTATATTTTTCATTTTATTCTTTCCAAGAAATAATCAAATATCCATTCCGTATCTTTTGGACCTGGGTTTGCTTCGGGATGAAATTGTACTGCCATAAAAGGATATTTTTTGTGTATTATTCCTTCATTTGTATCATCATTTGCATTTGTCATCCATGAAGTAAAACCGGGTGGCATCTTACCTACAGCAAATCCATGGTTTTGTGTAGTTATAAAACAGCGCTCAGTTCCATCAAGAGTGCATGGCTGATTTTGACCCCTGTGTCCGTATTTTAATTTGTAGGTATCTCCACCTGCGGCTAGAGCCAAAATTTGACTACCAAGACAAATTCCAAGTGTCGGAATTTTCTTATCAAGTGCTTTTTTTACAGTTGCTATTGTTTTTTTTGCCATTTTTGGATCTCCCGGACCATTTGATATAAAAAGCGCGTCAAATTTATATTTATTTTTATCTGTGAATGGATCAAAATCCCAAGGAGCGCGAATTAACTTTACTCCCCTTTCCAGAAAACATCGGATAATATTATTTTTGGCTCCGCAATCAAGAAGTAAAACGGTTTTTTTGCCTTTCCCAAGAATTGTTACTTTTTTTGGTGAAACCTGAGCTACCAGATTATCGCGGTTTGGATCATAGAGTTTAATATCTTTATCGACAACAATTTTTCCAAGCATTACTCCTTTTTCTCTGATTTTTTGCGTTAAACCTCTTGTGTCTTTTATCTGAAGAAGTGGCAGATTTTCTTTTTTGAACCATTCGCTAAGTGACATTTTATTTTGAAAATGAGACGGAGTATCAATATAGTCACTTACAATAAATCCGGAAACTTGAATCCTATCTGATTCCCAAAATTTTTTATCAGGAATTCCGTAGTTTCCTAGAATAGGATAAGTTGTAATCAAAATTTGACCCTTGTAAGAAGGGTCTGTAAGAGCTTCAGGATAACCAGTCATTCCGGTTGCAAAAACAACCTCACCGGCAGTGCTTTTAATAGCACCAAAATTTTCAGCTTCGAATTGTGTTCCATCCTCTAGAATTAGTTTTGCTTTCATCTTACAAAAAAAGAGCAGTTCTTCTTGCTCTTTTTGATTTTAGAAATTAATCTATGCCTTTCCAAGCACAAGAGCAAGGAGAGCCATTCTTACGTACATCCCGTTTTTTATTTGTGATTTTAGATAAGCTGCGCGGGAGTCGGAGTCAACGTCTGTTGTTATTTCACCAATTCTTGGAAGAGGATGCATGATAATACTTTTAGTTTTCATTTTTGAAATCAGTTTTTTATTTACCACATATTTTCCCTGAATTTTTTTATATAAATCCGGATCCATAAATTCTTTTTTAACTCTTGTTACATAAAGCACATCTATATCACTGATTACTTCATTAATATCTTCAATTTCCTTAAAATCAACTGATTTATTTTTTAAGAATTCTCTAACTTCTGAATTAACCTTTACTTCTTTTGCAGACACAAAAGTTATTTTATTTTTTGGATAGAGAGCAACCAGTTTCGCTAAAGAATTTACAGGTCTATAATGTGCAAGTTCTCCAAAGAATGCCAGATGAATATTTGAAGTTTTATTGAGTTTTTCATTTATGGTGAATAAATCAAAGAGTGCTTGTGTTGGGTGTTCTCCTATCCCGTTTCCTGCATTAATAACTGGGATTTTAACTACATCTGCCATTTTGGCGACAGATCCTGTTTCAGGATGGCGGACAACTAACACATCAGAATAACTTTCAAAAACCTGTGCTGTATCTTCTATTGTTTCGCCTTTTCCAGCGGAAGAGTTCTTCATGTCGTGTATTGGTATGATTCCTCCTCCAAGTCTTTGCATAGAAGCGACGAAAGATCCAAAAGTTCTACTAGAGGGTTCGTAGAAAAGAGCTGCCATTATTTTTTTATTTAGTAAATCAATGCCGCCTTTTTCTTCGACGATTTTTTTAATTTTGTTTGTTGTTTTGAATATTATTTCTACGTCTTTAGGGGAAAATTGATCGATGGAAAGGATATCTTTGTTTTTGAAGTTACCGTTTATCTTAAAATCATCCTTGTCCATATATCAAGAGTTTTTATCTCTTGAGAATAAAGTATACCAGAAAGTTATAAAAGGCGCAAGGTCTAGAATAGAAATTTTATAAAAATTTTCTAAAAAATATAGAGAGTGAGGCATTTAATTCCGCCACCAGCTTTTTTAAACTCACTCATATTTAAAAGAATTGGTTCAATATCAAATTTTGCCAGCTTTTTTTTAAGATCATCATCAAGAAAACTAACTAGTAATTTTCCATTGACGAAAACACTATTTCCCACAAAATTTTCTGCTTGCTCTTTTGTCATCTCTACTGCATTTTCCAAAGACCCAGCTCTTTCCCTGTCTTTCTCAGAAAGTGCCAATGGATAGTAGAGTACTCCTCTATCTCCCATCGGGCAAAAAGCTGTATCAAAATCATAGAAGTATGGATCAATAAGTTGAAACGAAACTGTCGGTACATTTAGTATTGTTCCTATTTCTTTATGAACCTCTATGTCTGATCTAAAGCCGTAACCCATATAGAGTGTGTTTTTATAGAATAATGCGTCCCCTTCTCCGCCTTGGAAGTGTTTTAGTTTTTCTACTTTAAATCCATGGTCCGAAAACCATTTTTGAAAATGGATCTCTTCGCCCTTTCTTTCTTTGTAGCGATAGTTGCCGCTTATAAAAGTATTGCCCTTAACCATCCCTCCATTTGCCGTAAATACCATATCAGGTAAGCCTTTTTGTTGTTTAATTAATTCAACTTCTACGCCAAGTGATATGTAGAGATCATGGAGAGTTTGCCATTGTTTATGCGCTTTTTGTTTATCCGGTTGATTTTCCATATGCATCCAAGGATTGATTTCGTATTCTACGTCGTAGTATTTAGGAGGACACATGAGAACTTTTTGCATATTTATAATAAATATTTAGTTATTTATGTTAAAACACTTAAGAATTAGTTTATCATCGAATAAATAAATAATCAATTAATATTCTTAAGCAGTATTTAATTATTTTGAGTTTGTTTTTCGGTTGCGGTGAGAAGATTGTCTATAAGCATTGCTACATTTACTGGTCCGACGCCGCCGGGGGTTGGGGTGTAGTAAGATGCAATTTTATCAACATCTTCTTCGCGATAATCTCCATGAAGTTTTCCATCTGCTCCACGCAGAATACCTACGCCAACAAGAACTACGCCTTGTTTGAGATCTTCTGCTTTGATCATATTTTCTTTACCTATCGATGCGACGACGATATCTGCTTGTTTTAAAAGTTCTTTGGGGTTTTCTGTTTTACTGTCAATAACTATTGGAGTTACATTTAGACTTTTTAGGTGTTTGATAATTGGTCCGCCGCCGGTTGGTCCTTTGCCGGTTATGACGATATTTTTTGATTGTAACCAGCTTGTAAATTGGTTATTATCTGATTTTTGCTCATGAACTTCTTCTAAAATTTTTACGACTGCAAGTGGAAGCGGTAACGTGTATGGAGAGTCTGCGTGGAAGCCGTCAATATCTTTTTCAGGATCAGTTAAATTTACAAGTTTTTCTATGTCTACATGATTTGGCACTGGTCTTTGGATTAAAATTCCATGAACGTATGGGTCTTCGTTTAGTAGTTTTACTTTTTCTTCCAACTCTTCAGTTGTTATTGTTTCAGGAAGACGTAAAACTGTAATTTTACAGCCTACTTCTGTGCCTTTTTTTTCTTTTTGATTTACATAAGCAACTGATGCGGGACTTTCTCCAATTAAAAATACGACTAAGTGTGGGGTGATATTTTTTTCTTTTAACTTAAGTACTCTTTTTTGAAGAGTTTGATAAACCTTTTCAGCGATGTCTTTGCCGCTTAGTACCATTTAGCTATAGAAGCATAGCATAAAATTTTGTTATAATCCATAAGGAATGAACTTAGGTCTGAAAGATAAAACCGCAATAGTTTTGGCTTCAAGTAAAGGTCTTGGAAAAGCATCTGCTATTTCTCTTTTTCAGGAAGGTGTAAATGTTGTTATTTCGGGAAGAGATGAAGTAGAGCTCAAAAAAGTAGTAAAAGAATTTGGCAAAAAAGAAAAGGGTAAACTTTTTCCAATTGTATGTGATGTTACAAAAATAAAAGATATAGAAAACCTTGTCAAAAAAACTATAAAAGAATTTGGAAGAATTGATATTTTGGTTAACAACGCAGGCGGTCCTACTCCGGGAACATTTGAGATGACAATTGATGAAAATTGGCAGAAAGCTTTTGATCTAAATCTTATGTCTGCTGTGCGGACAATTCGTTTGGTTCTTCCATATATGCAAAAACAAAAAGCAGGGCGAATTATTAATATGGTTAGCTTATCAGCAAAACAACCAATACCAAATCTTATTCTTTCCAATTCAGTAAGAGCCGGTGTCATCGGTATGGCAAAGACATTATCTGCTGAGATAGCTGAATTTAATATTACAGTTAATAATATTTTGACCGGCAATTTTTTAACTGAAAGATTAAAGCAATTACATAATATTGATGAAAAAATAAAGGAGGGTTTAACAGAAAAAGAGGCATGGAAAGACGTTGTAGATAAAATTCCTATGAAACGACTAGGTAAACCGGAAGAGTTTGGAGCGCTGGTTACCTTTCTTGCCTCAGAGCAGGCTTCTTATATTACGGGTACTTCTATCCAAATCGACGGAGGTTTGAGTAAGTTTATTTTATAATTACTGTTGTGCTTTTTCTATGCACGTTGCAGCGGCGACTTTGTCACCTGCGTGAGAAAATCTCATAAGTATAACTCCCTGTGTGTCCCTAGATAGCTTTGGTATTTGAACAATTGGAAGTTTTACAATCTGTCCTTTGGTTGATGTGATAATTACTTCTTCTGCTCCGGTTGGGATAACTTGTGCTACAACAACCTGACCTGTTTTTGGTGTGACTTTAGCCACTTTTACACCCTGTCCTCCCCTACCCTGCAATGGGAATTGTTCAATCGGAGTTTTTTTACCAAGACCATTTTCCATGATTGCAAAAAGTTCTGCCTTTTCTGATTTACTAATTACTGCCATTCCGATGACCTGATCAGTATTATCAATTTTAATTCCTCGTACTCCCATGGTGGCTCGTCCCAGAGGTCTTACTGAATTTTCTGAGAACTTAATTGCTTTGCCTCCTTTTGTAATTATCAAAACCTCATTCTTACCATCTGTGATATTGCTCCAGACTAGTTCGTCTCCTGCTTCCAGTTTGATTGCGATCATGCCGCTTCTTCTAATATTTTCAAATTCTTTGATGCTTGTTTTTTTGACAGTGCCGTTTCTTGTGGTTAAGAAAATATATCCGTCTTTAATATTTTTAGAGCAAACGATAAACGACTCAACTCTTTCTCCGCCCTCGATGTTAAGTAAATTAACAATTGCTGTGCCTTTGCTGGTTCTGCTGCTTTCATTTATTTCATAAGCTCTAAGTTGATATGCTTTTCCTTTGTTGGTGAAGAAAATAATATTGTCGTGGGTTTCTGCGTAGCGAATATGAGCAATGCTATCTTCTTCTTTAACGTTCATTCCTGTTATACCTTTTCCACCGCGATGCTGCGTGTGGAAGCTATTTAGCGATTGTCTTTTTATATAACCGGTACTGGTGAGAGTGACAACAGTTGGTTCATTTGGTATCAAATCTTCTTCTGAGAACTCCCCTACTTTACCTTTGTAGACTTTGGTACGTCTTGGGTCTGCGTATTTTTCTCTAAGTTTTACAAGTTCTGTTTTAATAACGCCAAGGATTTTTTCCGGATGAGAAAGGAGATCCTCAAGATAAGCAATTGTTTCTTTTACCATCATAAGTTCGTCTTCAATTTTTTGTCTTTCAAGTGCTGCAAGTCTTCTTAGTTGCATATCAAGGATTGCAACAGCCTGAATCTCACTTAATTTAAACTTAGTCATCAAATTTTTCTTTGCATCTTCCTGATCTTTGGACTCTCGAATGGTTTTAATAACAGCGTCAATGTGGTCAACAGCAATTTTCAGTCCTTCTAAGATGTGAAGTCGAGCTTGCGCTTGTCTTAATTCAAATTCTGATCTTTTGCGGATAACGATATATCGATGCTTTATGTATTCTTCAAGAATAACTTTAAGATTTAGAGTTTGCGGTGTGCCGTCAACAAGAGCAACCATGTTAACAGGAAATGTTGTTTGCAATGCAGTGTATTTGAAGAGATTATTTAATACTTTTTTAGGAGATGCATCTCTTTTTAGTTCGACATAAATGTGCAAGCCTCTTCGATCTGATTCATCGCGAAGATCTGAGATACCATCTAGCTTTTTCTCTTTAGCAAGATCAGCAATTTTTGCGATAAGTTGTGCTTTATTAACCTGATATGGAAGTTCTGTAATGGTGATAGCTGATTTTCCGTTTGCAATTTCTTCAATTTCCGCTTTTCCTCTGATTACAATTTTGCCTCTTCCTGTAATGTAGGCGTTTTTGATTTCTGCCTGATCATATATATTTCCTGCTGTTGGAAAATCAGGACCTTTAATAAATTCAAGAAGCTCATCGATTGTTACGTCATTGACAAGAGTTTGTTTAGTCAGGCCCGGAGTTTCAATGACTTTCTCTGTTGACGCAGCTTCTTCTTTGGCGGTTTTGACTACCTTCACGCTTTTTGTTTTGTCAATCATATAAACAATAGCATCTATTACTTCACCAAGATTGTGTGGTGGAATTTTGGTAGCCATACCAACAGCAATACCTTCAGACCCCATGAGAAGAAGATTTGGAAGTCTTGCTGGTAAATAAACTGGTTCGTCTTCTGATGCGTCAAAGTTTGGAGCGAAATCAACTGTCTCCTTGTCTATATCAACAAGCATTTCAGCGGTAATTGCGTTCATTCGGGCTTCGGTGTAACGCATGTGTGCAGGTGGATCTCCATCGATTGATCCAAAGTTTCCCTGACCCCAAATAAGCGGATATCTCATAGAAAAATCCTGAGCGAGACGAACAAGCGAATCATAAATAGGTGCATCACCGTGAGGGTGATATTTACCCATAACTTCTCCGACGATTTTGGCGCTTTTGGTGAATTTTGAAGTGTGACCTAGACCCATTTGATGCATACCAAAAAGAATACGGCGGTGGACTGGTTTTAACCCGTCTCTGACATCAGGCAAAGCGCGTGAAACAATGACTGACATAGCGTAGTTCAAATACGCTTTTTTCATCTCTACTGTAATACTTGTTTGTTGTAACTTTCCGATTCCTGACATAATTTTAATTATTTGGAGAAGCCTTCTTTTTTGAAGCGGTTAATGCACTCGTGGACAATGTGCTTTGCTTCTTCAACATCTCCCCAGCCTAGAACTTTGGTTGTACCTGGTTTTTTGAAATCTTTGTAATGGGCAAAATGGAACTCTATTTTCTGCTTCCATCTTTTACCAAGATCGTCGTCTAAAGAATTGATCGCATCGTCTGTATTTCTGTCATCTGCCGGAACGCAGACTATTTTGTAGTCCATTTCTCCGTCATCTTCAAAATTGAATATTCCAAGAATTTTTGCTTTTACCAATACTCCTGTTGGGATCGGTTCATGACAGACAATAAGGGTGTCCAATTCATCGCCGTCAGTGTCTTTGGTTTGCGGAATAAAACCATAATTTACAGGTTTTGCAAAAACACTTGGCTCTACTCTATCCAGCATAAAAATACCGTGCTCTCTGTCGTATTCTATTTTGAGGGCTGATCCTTCTGAGATATCAACAATTGCATTTATCCATCCTTTGTCTACATCTCCTGGAGTAAGTAATTTATTGTAATCTGGCATATGCGTTTATATTTTTATTATAACACAAAAGTTATCTCTGATTTAAAGATCCAATTCAGCCGTTATGGCATTGGTTTGGATAAAATGTTTTCTCGGTGGCACTTCATCTCCCATGAGCATGGTAAAGACTGCGTCTGCTTCTTCTGCGTCATCAATATTAACTTGTTTTAGTAGTCTATTGGCAGGATTCATAGTCGTATCCCATAATTGTTCAGGATTCATTTCTCCAAGACCTTTGTAGCGTTGTACTGCAGGATTTCCTACACCCGTTTTCATTTCTTTAAGCGCTAGTTCACGTTCTTCTTCTGTATATGCGTAGCGTACATCTTTACCCTTTTGGATCTTAAAAAGCGGCGGGATAGCGACATAGAGATAACCGTTTCTGATAATGTCCGGAAGATGGCGGAAGAAAAATGTCAGAATAAGTGTTTCAATATGTTCTCCGTCTACATCAGCATCGGTCATGATGATAACACGGTGGTAGCGGAGCTTCTCCATATTTACCGTATCCCCTATCCCCGATCCTAAAGCAATGATAAGATTTTTGATTTCTTCGTGTTCGATCATCTTGTCAAGACGGGCACGTTCTGTATTAAGGATTTTACCTTTAAGCGGAAGTATTGCCTGGAATTTTCTGTCTCTTCCCTGTTTAGCACTACCTCCTGCTGAATCTCCCTCAACTAAATATAGTTCTGAAACTGCAGGATTTTTTTCCTGACAGTCAGCCAGTTTTCCAGGCAAAGTTGATCCTTCAAGCGCTCCTTTTCTGATAACTGCTTCTTTAGCTGCTTTTGCAGCAAGACGTGCTTTTGCAGCCAAATATACTTTTTCCAAAATTCTTTTTCCGTCTCCCGGATTTTCTTCGAAATAGACCTGAAGCGCATCTCTAACTATTGTATTAACAACAGATTGTATTTCTGAATTACCGAGTTTTCCTTTGGTTTGTCCTTCAAATTGGATTTTGTCCTGAGGCATTTTGATAAAGACAACCGCTGTTAAGCCTTCAGAAGTGTCTTCGCCGAGAATTGAATCGCCTTCGTCTTTGAATGCGCCGATTTTCTTTCCATAATTATTTATGGCGCGAGTGAGAGCCATTCTAAATCCTGTTAAATGGGTTCCGCCGTTGACAGTGTTAATAACGTTTACAAAAGACTCAACTGTTTCTGAGTATGTGTCATTGTATTGCAAAGCTACTTCGACCTGCACATCTCCATCTTGTTTGTTGATATAAATTGGGTCGTGGATTTTAACTTTATTATCATTTAATTTTTCAACCAAAGATACGATTCCACCCTCAAAATAATAGTTAAGTTCTTTCGCAGGATCCAAGCGAAGATCGATCAGATGGAAATAGAGTTTAGGTACTAAATAGGCTCTTTCTCTAATTTGTTTTTTGACCATGTCAAAATCAAATTCTACAGTAGAAAAAATAGAGCCGTCAGGATAAAAAGTAACAGTTGTTCCGCTAGTTGTTTCTACTCTGTAATTTTCTGTTTGTAAGTATGATTGTTTTACTATTTCGACTGGAGTCTTGGCTATTCCCCTTTCGTATTCCTGTCTGAAAATTTTGCCTTCACGTCTTACCTCAACCCATGTTTTATTTGATAAAGCATTTACAACAGATGCTCCGACTCCATGAAGTCCTCCAGAGATTTTATAAGCCGATCCTCCGAATTTTCCACCTGCATGCAGCTTGGTCATAACAAGTTCCAGTGCTGATTTTTTGTAAGTAGGATGCATGTCTGTCGGGATTCCACGTCCATCATCTACAACAGTTGCAGAACCATCTTTGTTTAAAAATATCCAGACGTTTTTTGCAGAACCAGCAAGAGCTTCATCAACAGCGTTATCAATAATTTCTCTTAAAGATTCATGAAGACCGATTACGTCTGTTGAGCCAATATACATACCAGGCCTTTTTCTGACCGGCTCTAGTCCTTCGAGTACTTGGATTTGTTGTGCAGAATAGTCTGAGGATTGTGTCTTAGCCATTTAGATTACTATTATACATAACTGGTAGACAATTTCAACCCACCCGCTTTGTGATATTATGAGTTTATGGCTCGATTAAAATCAGATATAAAAAACAAAAAATGTGTTCCATGTGAAGGCGGAGTGAAACCTTTGACTCCGGATGAGTATGGTGCATTTTTGCGAACAGAACTTAGTGGCTGGACTGATATTGAAGAGAAAAAAATTGAAAAAGAATATAAATTTAAAAATTTCAAAGAAGCATTGGAGTTTATAAATAGTGTAGGAAAATTGGCAGAATCAGAAGGACATCATCCTGATATTTATCTTTACAATTGGAACAAAATTAAATTAACTCTTTCAACCCACGCTATTGGTGGGCTTTCGGAAAATGACTTTATTTTGGCGTCAAAAATTGATACTCTATTATAGATGAAGTTTTCTGTGCTTTTTCATCTCCTTAAACAAATAACTAAAAAACAGCTAATTATTGGTTTTACGGTAACTACAGGATTGTTTATTGGCGGATTTATTGCTCAAAATGTTTACAATAGTAATAGGGTAATGCTTCTTTCTTCTGAAAAAGAAAGCCTCAACAAATCTTATGAGGATTTAAAAAATCAGGATCAGATAAAAATTAATCAGCAGCTAAAAGAAGACATAAAAAAAACTCATGATGCATACGCTGAATCTATAAAAGTTTATGAAAGTATTTTGGAGTTGCAGGCAAAAAAACAGGATGTAAGTAAGCTATTGTCTCTTTATGCGGCGATTGTTAAAAATCTTGCTGATTTGAAATACGCTTCGGCTGAGGGTGATATTAAAGATCTTACTGCTCAGGTGAAAAAAATAAATGATGATCTCGCTGCTAAAGCTGCTCAAGGCTCTGGTGCTCCTTCTACTCCGGCAACAGAAAGCAATACTCCTCCAGGAAGTGGGTACAGTTATCAGGCAGTTAAAACTGAAATCGGAACTTACAATATTGGTCTTGTTGCCGCTGATTTAGGTTCAACAAAAGTTATTATTGATACTGCATCAGATGGAACATGTACAAATGATTGTCCTACTTTACCACTTGGTACGTATGTTTCCAGAAGTGGTGCTTTTGCCGGTGTTAATGGTTCATACTTTTGTCCGGCAGAATATCCAAGTTGTGCCGGTAAAACAAATTCTTTTGATACCCTTCTTATGAATAAAAATAAAGTCTACTTTAATGGCGATAACAATGTTTACAGCAATGTACCAGTTGCTGTTTTTGGCAGTGGATTTGCGCGATTTATCGGTGCGTCAAGCGGTTGGGGTCGGGATACGGGAGTTGACGGAGTTATTGCCAATCAGCCACTACTTCTTTCCGGTGGAAATATAGCTTTTGGCGGCGGTAGTGATCCCAAACAAGGAAGCAAAGGTGCCAGAAGTTTTGTGGGAAATAAAGGCACCACTGTTTATATAGGTGTTATTTACAATGTAACCGTTGCAGAAATGCCGTATGTGTTGAAATCTTTGGGACTTGAAAATGCATTAAATCTTGATAGCGGCGGCTCAACAGCTCTGTGGTCCGGCGGCTACAAAGCAGGTCCTGGCCGCAACATCCCCAACGCAGTGCTTTTTGTGAGGAGATAAGCTTTTTTTGTACTTTTAGTCGTAAAAGTACCAAAAACTCTTTGCAAAGAAAGTCGGGCTATTTTGCTTGCTCGCTATCGGGGGATTGTCCTCCCCCTTCGGTCATAAAGACCGGATTCCCCCTGATACGCTCGCTTCACAAAATTTAACGCCCTTGTTTCCATTGCAAAATTAAATGGAATTTATTGTTCATAGAATTTTTTGCCTTTGAGTTTATCTGGTAAGAATGATAATCCCTCTTTGGGTCCCACGAAATTATCTGACCATTGGTAGTTTTTGGCGTAACCGAGGTCTTTCATAAGTTTTGTTGGCGCATTTCTAAGATGCATAGGGATTGGTTCATTGGGGAATTCGTAAACTGCTTTCATGGCTTTGCCGAGGGCATTCACTACAGCTCGTGATTTTTTGGCACTAGCAAGATAAATAGTCACATGGGCTAGAGTTAGCGCTCCTTCTGGTAATCCGATTTTGGTGACTGCTTCAAATGCTTCGTTTGCTTGTATCAATGCTCCCCGATCTGCCATACCGATATCTTCCGATGCAAAAATAATCATGCGGCGAGCAATAAATTTGGGATCTTCACCGTTTTCCAGCATTCGTACTAAATAGTACAGTGCTGCATCTACATCTGATCCGCGCATTGATTTAATAAATGCAGAAATAATATTGTAGTGTTCGTCTGCTTTTTTATCGTAAAGCCCTGCAGATCTGGTCTGAAATACTTCTTTTACAATTTCTGGTGTTATTTTTTTCTCTTTATATGTTGTTGCCATAATTTCTATGGCATTAAGCATGATCCGAGCATCTCCTCCTGATAACCGTATCAGCAGTTCTTTTGCTTCCTCGTTAATTGTTTTTTTCCACTTCCCTACTCCCCTTTTGGTATCGGTAAGTGCATTGTTAATTATTTTTTCTAGATCCTCTTTTTCAAGACTTTTCAAAACAAAAATTCGTGACCTTGATAAAAGTGCGCTGATTACTTCAAAAGACGGGTTTTCTGTGGTTGCTCCGATTAGCGTGATCAACCCACTTTCAACATAAGGTAAAAGAGCATCTTGTTGGGCTTTGTTCCACCTATGGATCTCGTCAATAAAAAGAATTGTTTTGATATTTTTTTTCTCAGCAATTGTTGCTTCATCAACTATTCTTCTCAGATCTGCTTTGCCTGTTTCAACAGCCGATAAATGATGAAATGTTGCTTTTGAGGCATTGGCTATTAAATATGCAAGGGTTGTTTTACCACTGCCGGGAGGTCCCCAGAAAATCATAGAAGACACAGTCTGTGTAGAGATCATTTTTTGGATGATCTTGTCTTTTCCAACGAGATGTCCCTGCCCGAAGAATTCATCAAGGCTTTGTGGGCGTAGCCTATACGCGAGGTTCATAGTGAAGTTATTGTAGCACAAACATTTAGACTGTTGACAATGAATAAACTTGTGCTATGATACCCATGAAATATGATAAAAAGACTTTTTGCAGGTGCAATCTCAGTTTTTGTTATAGCGTCGATTTTCCTATTCAATCCAGCAGTTGATCAGGCATCGGCCACGCGTTATTGTAGAGAACGTGATATTACGAGATCAACAGGGAGTTATGGTCAAATAAACAGAGTAGGAAAAAAATTTGTTGGTAATTATATGCATGTTTATGTAAATGATCCTAATAGAAGAAGTGATAATGCCAACATTACATCGCCATTTTTTCAAACACCACGTTATAATGATGCATTAGATTCGTGTGCTTATGGTATTAAGATAACAAATCTAGTTTTTGAATGTCCTTCATATGTTAGGCAAAGAGATAAAAAAGCTTTTTTCCGTGTCAAATTTTATCCTACAAATAGACCTTCAGACGTAAATTCTTGGAAAGAGATAGCTTCAGGTAAGGAAAGGATTATTGCTACAGCTGTAAAAAGTGGAACTGAATTTCAAGTAGAATATGCATATCCAAAGAGTTGTTCTGTTAGGTTTAAGGTAAATTACTAAAGTACTTCGATATAAAACGTCCTCTATTTTAAATTAATTGCAGAAGTGTAGTTTCTATAGCAAATCTGGTATTTACGTTTGTTGTTTTAAGAAGCGTATGGAGAGATTGGAATTTGCGAAGGGTTTCTGTGTTTTCGTAACTTTCATCTAATATTTTTTCCCGCAAAAATAAAATAAATTTTTCAATCCATTCTATTGCTTGTTGTTTGTCTTTGGAAAGAACCTCTGCTTTTTTTAGACACTCCCCTGTCCCCCATTTTGGTAAATTTTCCAAAAAATTTTCAAGCTCTTCTTTTTCTTTTTCAGAAAGTTTTAAGCTTTCTGTTTGCAATTCAATAACTTTGCATCTGGAAATAATAGTTGGTAAAAGTGCTTCTTTGGAATCTGTTAAAAGTATTATCATGGTGTGATCTGGGGGTTCTTCCAGAATTTTAAGTAGCGAGTTTTGCGCCTCTGTTGTAAGTAACTGTGCATCTTGCAGAACAACTGCTTTGTTTTTGCTTTTAATGGGTTTTAAAAATATCTTTTTCTGCATGTTTTTGACATCTTCGATGCCAATACTTTGCGCATTTTGTTTTACCGAATTTTCATGACTTATGATAGTTACATCAAAAACGTCTATCTCGTATTTTTTGTAAAACTCCTGAAGATATTCTTCTCGTTTATTTTTATCTTTTGCAACAACAATAAAGCTTGTCATATTTGTCGTATTATACTATCATAAAATTAATGCCCGATGTTTCATCATCATCTTCGCTGTCGTACAATCAACCGCTAGCTCCGGCAGGAGTAGCAAATCCGCTTGCGTCTGAAGCAAAGTCTGTTGCAGACCTTTTGTATAGTCAAAAACTCATAACAAAAGAACAGTATGAAGATATAAAAATAAAAAGTGCTTCAGGCGCAGGATCTCCTATAGATGTTTTGCGACAAATGAATATAGTTAGTGAGGATGAAATAATAAGAGCGCAGGCGCAGCTTTTGGGAATTCCTTATATTTCTCTTGCCAGTGTTTCGTTTTCCCCTCAAGCTATCGGATTTCTATCTCAGGGAGTTGTTGATAGGTTTTCACTCATTCCTTTTTCATATGATGATAAAACAAAAACTCTTTCTGTGGCTATGGCAAATCCGCTTGATCTTGACGCGATTGCTTTTGTCAGACAGAAAACAGGTCTTATCATTAAGACTTTTGCTGCTGCACCAAATGATGTTAAAAATGCTATAGATCAGCAGTATAGACAGGAACTTGTCGGTGAAGTTGGTGAAGCCATTAAGGAAACTGAGGAATTTACTAAACAAAAAACAGTTGACAGCGCTAAAATTTCTCAAATCATAACGGATGCGCCGATTGCTAAAATAGTTACAACTATACTTGAATATGCAGTTAATAGTAGAGCTTCAGATGTCCACATAGAACCTGAAAGTGATCGCATACGTGTGCGTTATAGAATAGATGGCATTTTGTATGACAAATTGAGTCTTCCGCGCAATGTTAGCGATTCATTGACCTCACGTATAAAAATTTTGGCGGAACTAAAAATTGATGAAAGACGTATGCCTCAGGATGGTCGTTTTAACTTTAAAGTAGGAGAAAGCGAAGTCGATCTTCGTGTCGCGACAATACCAACAGTTAAGGGTGAAAAAGTAGAACTTAGACTTCTCAGAAAATCAGGTGGCATACCAACTCTTTCAGATTTAGGCCTTGCAGGAATTGCTCTTAAAAACCTAGAAAGTTCTACTTTGCGTCCTCATGGAATTATTCTCGTTTGCGGTCCTACCGGAAGTGGTAAAACGACTACTCTTTATGCTCTTTTGTCTCGTCTTAACACAACCCGTGTAAATATTGTTTCTCTTGAAGATCCGGTTGAATACGAAATTCCAGGGGTTAATCAGGTGCAAATTAATCCTGCAGTTGGGCTTACTTTTGCTTCAGGACTGCGCGCATTTCTCCGCCAAGATCCAAATATAATTTTGGTTGGAGAAGTCCGTGACAAAGAAACAACTGATCTCGCAATTCAGGCAGCTCTTACAGGTCATTTGGTATTCTCTACCCTACATACCTCAAACGCTGCAGGTGCACTTCCCAGACTTTTGGATCTAAATGCTGAACCTTTTTTGCTTGCCTCAACCATTACGGCAATTGTCGGGCAAAGAATTGTGCGTAGTATTTGTCCATATTGTAAACAATCATATGCTCCTCCCAAGCCTCTTGCAGATCAGATTAAACAAGTTTTGGGAAATCTTTATACAGTGCAGGGTGAGATGAAGATGTACCGTGGAAAAGGATGTGAGAAATGTGGTAACTTGGGTTATCTTGGCAGAATTGGTATTTTTGAAGTTTTATCTGTGTCTGAGAAAATCTCCAGACTTATTCTGGAACGGGCGGATGTTAGTTCTATAGAAAAAGAGGCAGTAGTAGAAGGAATGATAACTATGAAGCAAGATGGTTACTTGAAAGTTTTACAAGGACAAACTACGATTGAAGAAGTGCTTAGAGTTGCACAGGAATAATATGGATATTAAAGAACTTTTATCACTTACTATTAGAAATAGAGCGTCGGATCTGCATTTGTTGGTCGGTATTCCTCCGACCTTTAGAATTGACGGAAGTCTACGTCCCTTAAGCACTCATGCAGCTTTGACATCTGAAGATGTTGAAACGATGGTTTATGCACTCTTAACACCTGAACAGAAAGAGTTACTTATTGCAAACAAAGAGCTTGATTTTTCAATTGGTTTTGGTGAGACTTCAAATGGCGAACAGGGACGATTTCGTGTTAATGCTTATTTTCAAAAAGGCTATATGTCAGCAGCCTTTAGATTTTTAGCACCAGGAGTTCGTTCGATTGAAGATCTTAATTTGCCAAAAGTTTGTCATCAGTTTTCAGTGCTTAAGCAGGGATTTGTTTTGGTCACGGGACCATCCGGACATGGCAAATCAAGTACTTTGGCCGCAATTCTTAATGAAATTAATTTGACTCGTGCAGCTCATATATTAACTATAGAAGATCCTATTGAGTATGTTTATCCAAAGGGAAACAGTATTATTTCTCAGCGTGAAATGGGAGCAGATACACATTCGTGGAGTCTGGCACTTAAATCCTCTCTGCGTGAAGATCCTGATGTAGTTTTGATCGGTGAAATGCGCGATCCTGAGACTATGCAGGCAGCTATAACTCTGGCAGAAACTGGACATGTAGTTTTTTCAACTTTACATACCAATTCTGCCGCACAAAGCATAGATCGTATAGTTGATTCTTTTCCTTCAGATCAAAGAAGTCAGATCAGGATACAACTTGCGGCAACCCTTAAAGGAATTGTTTCGCAAAGACTTCTCCCTAAAATTGGCGGAGGTAGAATTCCTGCAGTTGAGGTTTTACTTGGAACTCCGGCTGTTTCAAGTAACATAAGAGATGGTAAATCCCATCTAATAGACTCTGTAATACAAACCTCAAAAGACAGTGGTATGGTGACCATTGATGAATCTCTTGCAGATCTTGTCAAAAATGGCTTTGTTACTATAGATGATGCTAAATCATATTCGCTTCGTGAGACAGAGTTGTTAAGACTAATAGGATGATATGAAACTTTATTATCAAGCAGTAACTAGAAATGGAAAAAAACTGGAGGGGTTTATTGATGCAAAAGATGCAAGTGATGCTGCAAGATATCTTCAGAAGCATAATCTGATTCCTATAAAAATTGTTCTTCCCAGTCAGCTTGGAGTTAAGCGTTTTTTAGGTTTTTTAAACAAAACATCAACTAAAGATCTTATTTTTTTTACCAGACAACTTGCCTCGATGCTTACTTCAGGACTTACCTTGATGCAGGCTCTTATTATTTTGCGAGATCAGCTGAAAAAGTCTACTATGGCAGATACTGTCGAGAGTATTGTAATTGATGTAGAAAGTGGTAAAACCTTGTCGCAGGCTATAGAAAAGTATCAATCTATTTTTTCACCTATTTATATTGCTCTTATTAAAACCGGAGAAGCAGCAGGGCTTCTCGATAAAGTTCTCGTAAGACTTGCGGATAATTTGGAAAAAGAGAATAAATTAAAACAAACAATAAAAAGTGCTCTAGTTTACCCTATCATAGTTATTTCAATGATAGTAATTGTTACATTTATTATGATGATTTTTGTTATACCGCAACTTAATACTCTTTATGGTAATTTAAATATCACACTTCCTGTTCAGACTCTAATAGTAGTCGCTCTTTCTAATTTTTTCAGTCAGTATTGGTTTCTTATTATACTTATGGTTGTTTTTGCAATATATTTTGTTCGTAGATGGTACAAGCAGGAATCAGGAAGACGAGTTGTTGATAGATATTTATTAAAACTTCCTATTTTTGGAAAATTAATAATTGAATCAATGATGGCTGAGTTTAGCAGAACTTTTGGTATTTTGGTGGGATCAGGTTCATTGGTAGTTGATTCTTTAAATAAAAGCGCAGGCGTAGTCAACAATATTTATTATAAAGACGCGATAAATATGGTTGCGCAAAGAGTAGAAAAAGGAATAACTGTAAGTGATGCTCTAAATGCAAGTCCGTATTTTCCGTCATATCTTGGACAGATGGTAAAAGTTGGTGAGCAAACAGGAAAAATGGATGACTCTCTGCTTAAAGCATCTGAGTACTATGAAAGAGAAGTGGAACAGACAGTTAAAACATTAACAACTCTTATGGAGCCAATTATTATGATTATCCTTGCTCTCGGAGTAGGTTTTCTTATTTTTGCTGTTATTACTCCAATTTATAACCTTTTGTCTTCTATTAGGTAGAATGAACCCCTTTTATGCCATATTGACACGGCTTGTAGATATATGCTAAATCTTATTAAGATAGTAAATTACTATGGCAAAAAAGAAAAACAAATGGCATAAGAAACATATCTCCACTAAATGGGGTATTGCAATTATAGGTTTTCTGCTAGTAGCAGTTGCTTTACTAATCCCTGCTCTTAAAAATTCTCAGCTTTTTCAAAGTAACGCGCTTACAAATAGTTATTCATGTAATAATTCAGGAGGTAGTTGTATGCCCCGTGGTATTTGTAGTGGCGAAAGACCTTATTATGACATAGATCAAAAAAATAGTGGAAAATGTAGGACTAGATTTGGCAATTCATATACTTGTTGTTCTCCTACTCCAAGAACTCGTTGTGAGGGTAAGGGTGGACAATATTTTAATGCCTACCAGAATCGTGTTCCAAACGCTAGTTATGAACAATTCCCAAACTTATACCCAGGACATTGTTTTAGATTAAAACCGGGATGCTCTAATAATGGAACTCCACAGTCAGCTGGTTGTGTGTGTAGTGCAAATGCTAGCACAGGTCTTTTGAATGCATGTAAATCAAATCTTGGATGTAAGTCTATGTCTGATGGCATACGAGATACAAATGGTAATTCAGTATATATAACAGGTCGTGAAATTGTATATGTGACAGGGATGGATAGAAAAAGGTCTTCTTATGTTGCGCGAATATACGCAAATTCTAATACCAATACATATATTACTAAGAATGTTCTTAATGTTCAGGGTATCTGTACCACTCTCCCCTAGTTCTTAAAAGCTTCCTATTTATTTTTTTGATATTTTATCTCAAGGGTTACTGATATTATCAATTATGTATATTGTTTTAATACTATATTTTGTAAAAATATGTTAATAATTTAGAATTCCCGATCATAATGCTCTAGAATGATGTATGGAAATTAGCCTATGGGATTGACAAAAGGATGAGTGAGTGATATAAAGCAGGTAGGATGAAGTTTATGGCAGGCAAAATCAGTACACTGATTTTTCAGGTTGCGAGCTTTGTTGCTTGTTTATTTGTTTTTTCTTTTTTAACAGTAAATTCCTCATATGCGCTTTCATCTAGCTGTAAGAGCTTAGGTGGTGCGCTTACATATTCTTCTTGTGATGCAGGTCAAAAACCCGTAAGCGCATCTGATGCCAATGGCTATATGCAGTGTTGTGCTCCTAATCCTAGAACTGTTTGTGAGAACGCGGGAGGAGAATATTATAATTCCTACCAGAATCGTGTTCCTAACGCTAGTTATGAACAATTCCCAAACTTATACCCAGGACATTGTTTTAAGGTAAGATCGGGATGTTCTAATAATGGAACTCCACAGTCAGCTGGTTGTGTATGTAGCGCTAATACTAGTATAGGTCTTTTGAATGCATGTAAGTCAAATCTTGGATGTAAGGCCATGTCTGATGGTGTACAAGATACAAATGGAAATCGAGTGGTAATAACTGGTCATGAAGTTGTATATGTTGCAGGGATGGATAGAAAAAGGTCTTCTTATGTTGCGCGAATATACGCAAATTCTAATACCAATACTTATATTACTAAGAATGTTCGTAATGTTGAGGGTATATGTACTGTGTTTCCTTCTGGGTCTCCAGCCTCAGGTATTTCTGGTAACAGTGCCAAACGTGGAGTAGGTGCTTCTTGTGCGGTTAATGGTGTGAGGGGTACCTGTCAAAATAATCCAAATATGCAAACAACCTGCTTAGGAGGAGCAGGAAAATACTACAGAGGATACTGTCCTGGTGATAAATATGTACAGTGTTGCGTGCCCAATGTAAAAAAAACATATACAAATGTTCTTCCCGTTAAAAATATCAAAAAAGACGAAAATGTAGGAAAATCTTGTTACGTTCCCGACAAAGGTAACGGTACATGTCAAAACACAAACGTACCAGGAAGTTGTTCAGGAGGAAGTTGGAATCGAGGACATTGTCCAGGTGGAAACAATATTGTGTGTTGTGTAAAAAATTCTCCTAGATATCAATAATTTTAAGTCCACGCGTTTAACTATTTGACATCACATCCTTTCTCTATTACTCTTAAATAGTGAGAGCTGTTATTGCAGTTGTTTTTCTTCTATTCTCTTTGATCTTTGTTTCTCTTTTTAGCGCAGAGTATAGTTTTGCCGCTTGTCCCCCAGGCGGATTCTGTTATCAAAGAAATGCGTGTGTAGCAGAGGGAGGAACTCCAACTTTAAATTCTGGATGTTCTAGTCGTTATTGTTGTGCTTTTCCCACAGCTACCCGTACTCCTACTCCTACCCCTACTCCAAATTCTGCGCTGTGTAGAGCACGAGGTGGATTCTGTTTTGGATATTATGCATGTATAGCAGAAAGAGGATATAAAAATGGAGATGATTGCTCAGGTACTAGCATTTGCTGTGTTGTTCCTACAGCTACTCCTACACCAACCGCTACTCCTACTCCAAATGAACAACTATGTCGCAATCGGGGTGGATTCTGCTATCCCCAGAATGCATGTACAGTAGAGGGAGGTCACAGGAATGGAGATGACTGTAGAGGTACTAGCATTTGCTGTGTTGTTCCTACAGCTACTCCTACACCAACCGCTACCCGTACTCCTACTCCTAGTCCTACAGGTATTCCTGGAAGTTGTAAATCTACGGGTGGCTTTTGTGTAGCTAGCGGTTTCTGTAGAGCTGAATCTGCAAACGGATACAAAATTGATGCTAACCCTGCGCTTGGATGTAGTCCTAGTGTATGTTGTGTTCCTGCTGATCCTAAAGTACGGTGTGACACTGCAGGGGGAGAATATTATGCTTCCTATATTGATGGTGTTCCTAGTGCTAGCTATGAAACAATACCTAATTTTTCTCCAGTGGGGCATTGTTTCAAGCTAAAACAAGGATGCTATAGTCAAACAACTCCACAGTCAGCTGGTTGTGTATGTAGCGCTAGTGAGGTTCTTGCTAGTGAGGGTGTTATAAATGCATGTAGATCAGGTCTTGGATGTAAGTCTATGTCTGATGGAGTACTAGATACAAATGGCAATCCGGTATACATAACCGGTAATGAAATTGTGTATGTGACAGGGATAGATAGGATCAGATCCTCTTATGTCGCACGTATATATGCCAATGCCACTGCATTAAGCCAAAATATTTATACCACTAAGAATGTTCTTAATGTTCAGGGTATCTGCACTGGTCTTCCCGGCGCTGGCGGCGGGGGTGGTGGAGGAGGACTTGGTGGATCTTGTACTACTCCCCAAGGAGATGGTTTGTGTCAAGATACAGGCACATCCTGTACCGGAGGTTCATATGTCAACGGGTATTGTTCCGGTGGCGGTATTGAATGTTGCGTTCCCAATAAATACACAGTCTCAGGGTCTGTTTTTATAGATACTAATGGAAATAAAATAAAAGATGGTGGAGAGACAAACTATACTGCAGGAGCAATAAATATAACTTCAAGTGACGGAACGGTAACTGAGCACTCTGGAACAGGAACTTTTACAATAAGCGATCTACTTGATGGTATTCATGTAGTTTCTTTTACTGCACCTCAGGGTTTTCAGATGACTGCACCTAAACCACCTTCGTTTTTTGCTGCTGTCGGACTTTCCTGTTCTGTCAGTAACTTAACTGGAGCATCGTGTAGTAATGGAAATATAATCAATCTAAATTTTGCCATAAGAACAGCTGGTGCATGGATACAAACTTATGGATTTGATGTTAGATTTGATAATGGGTATACTAATATTATACCGGCATCACCTCTCTACCCGCCTTATTCAGCGGTGGTGAGTGGACAGTAGGATTTGGAGTTATGAAAAGATTAAATAAAAAATATTTAGCTGTTGTTTTTACCGTGTGTTTATTTATTTTTCTTGCACTTCCTTTTGTTTCAGAGCAGCAGAGTGTCAGCGCCCAAGTCCAGGATACACAATGCAAAAATGCGGGTGGTGTCTGTCAAAATACCAGTAATTCCTGTCCTGGTGGATACCTCAGTGGTTATTGCCCAAGTAGTGGGGCGAGTGTTAAATGTTGTAGGATCACCCAAGATACGCAATGTAAAAATATAGGTGGTGTTTGTCAAAATACCAGTGTAGCCTGCGCCAGTGGGTATTTAAATAATTATTGTCCTAGTGGCTCAAGTCTTGTTAAGTGTTGCGTTTTGCCTACAGCGACACACACTCCTACGCCAACTCCTACTGGTACGCCAACTCCTACACCAACAAATACGCCTACGCCAACTCCTACTGGTACGCCAGAAACAGGGTCTACAACTACTCCTGGTATTATTTTCTCAGGAGATATTCCTGCTGATTTTGGAAGCAGTCTTCCATCAGAAACAGGTTGGGTAGCAGGAGGATCAGAGTATCCTGAAGTTTTTTCCCAAAACATAAATCCATCCCCGCTTTCATATCAAAAAGTATATGGTAAGGCAACCAGAGCAAAATTAATAACAACAAGTGCTGATATGGCAAAACTTTCTGGATGTACAAATCTTAGTAGCTGTACTCTTCCGGCAGTTCAGCATGGAATATATGTAGCAAAAGGAGACGTAACTCTTAATGCCCATACATTTCTAGCAAATAGTAATTATGTATTTTTAATAGATGGAAATCTAACAATTGCAGGAAATATCATAACTCCTACAGGTTCAATGGTTTTGTTTATAAGTTCCAAAGATATTGTTATAAATAGAACTGTCGGGTCACCTACTAATTCATATCCCCTGCCCGCCGCTCAATTGCAGGCTCTATTTATAGCAAATGATAATTTTACAGTAGATGGAATTGGCGATTGTACTGCGGGGACAGATAGAATGTTGAATATTGAAGGAGCAATTGTAGCAAATAGTGGTGGATCTGCAGAGGGATTCAGAAATTTTAGAGACCTATGTGCTTTTAATTCCACTATCCCATCAGTTACCATAAAGCCCCGTTTAGATTTTCTTCTCAATGCGCCTGAATTTATTATGACAACAAATACTACTTTTAGAGAGATTAGGTGATTTTATAGCTTTACGATGTTGCAAATATAGTAGTTATTGGTATACGATAATAATGAATGAAAAATTATCAAAAAGGACAGGCTTTACTTATTGTTATCCTAGTCATGACTATTGCTTTGACAGTCGGACTTTCTGTGGCTACAAGAACTATAACCACTCTCCGTTCAGCAAGTGAGGACGAAAACTCTCAGCGCGCTTTTTCGGCAGCAGAAGCAGGAATAGAAAAAGCGTTGCAGGATAATCTTGAAGCTTCTGGAACTTTTTCCAATAACACCACTTACTCTACTTCTATACAGCCCTTAACAGGTCAAAAGTTTTTACTAAATAATGGGATTTCGGTTCTAAAAGATAACGCAACTGACGTATGGCTTTCTGATTATCCCAGTTATGCAAATCCATGGTCTGGTACACTTACTATCTATTGGGGCTCTTCATCTGATGTTTGCGAAAAAGTCGAAGCTGATAATACTCTAGCTGCTTTAGAGGTGATTCTAATTACGGGTACAAAAGCTGCCCCTCAGTTTACTCAGTATGCTCTTGACCCGTGTACGGGATCACTTGGGGATAGAGCAACTGTTAACAGTTTTGAGGCAATATCAGCTGGTGGAGACGTAATTGACGATAAAGAATTTGCTTATAAAAGAACTATTGATATAACCTCAGGGTTACTGATGAGAATTATTCCTTTATATGCTGGTACAAATATCGCAGTTACAGGTTGTGATGGAACTGGAGGTAGTTGTAGCGATCTTCCTTCTCAGGGAACTATAATTACATCAACAGGGTCATCGGATCAGACAGAAAGAAAACTCGTTGGATTTAAACAAAATCCAAGTCTTCCTATACAAATCTTCCCATATGTTTTATTTTCGCCTAAATGATATATGAAAAGTAATGCTTTTGGTCTTGATATAGGTACAACTACCATGAAAATGGTTTATTTGTCCCGTGAAAATAACACCTTTGAATATGCTTCTTCGGCAATCGTAGCAACTCCTGTTCCTGGTATGCAATCTGAATCCCCTTTTGACCAACAGGAGATGGCAAAATTTATAGCAAAATGCGTAAGTGATGCCAAGATTACTACAAATAACGTTAATATATCTTTGCCTGAGAGTCAGGTTTTTACAAAGGTTATTGATATGCCTTTTCTTTCAGAAAAGGAATTGGCAAATGCTATCTATTGGGAAGCAGAACAGTATATACCAGCTCAGCTTGAAACTATGAACTTAGATTGGAATGTTTTAAGAACTCCTAAAAGCGGTTCTACTGATGAAAAAATGCAGGTACTTTTGGTTGCAGCTCCAAAAGCTTTAGTAAGTAAGTATCAAGCTATTTTGGGACTTGCGGGTCTAAACATAGCTTCTGTTGAAACAGATATATTATCTACTGTAAGAAGCGCTGGTTTTATGCCTAATATAACTTCTCTTATAGTTCATATCAGCGCTCTTAGCACATCACTTGCTATCGTACAAAATGGAATTATGGTTTTTAATTACTCAGTACCTCTTGGCGGAATTGCTATGACTCGGGCTATTGCTTCTGATTTTGGTTTTTCTCCCACACAGGCGGAAGAATATAAAAGAACATATGGATTGTCCGATAAAAATTTTGGCGGAAAAGTAGGAAGAGCTATAGAACCAATTTTAACTGAGATTTTATCTGAGATAAAAAAAGCTCTGGCTTTTTATAAAGAAAAATACAAAACAGGAACTCCTGTTTCTCAGATTATGCTTTCAGGAGGAAACGCAAGACTTCCTGGTATTGAGGCTTATTTTGTCAAAAATATTGGTATTCAAACAGCAATAGAAAATCCATGGAAAATTCTCAGGATACAGAAAACTCCTGAACAGATTCAAGTTTTTGGTCCTGATTATGCTGTGGCAATAGGACTTGCTCTTAAAGAATATGAATAGGGGGATAAATTTACTTGGTAAAAAAATTCAAACTCCAATCACTAAGGCTACTGAGAAACTTCGTATTTTGCGAACTGTAGCCATCTCTCTGCTTTTTATAGTTTCCGCTTCTTCGGTTATTATCTTTTTACTTATTGCTCTTTCTCCTCTCCCTTCTTTGCAAAAAAAAGAAAAAAACGCTTTGAAGGTATTGTCAGCGCATCATGCAGATATGGCTAAGCTGGAAGTTACAAAGGAAAGATTGAGTATAAGCTCAGCAATAATTAACAAAAGAAATGATTTCTCAGTCTCGTTGCAGAAGATAATCGAAAAAATGCCGGCAGGAATTAGTATAAATGCAATAAAAATGAAAGATAAAAATGTATCTATAACAGCTTTGAGCTCATCGCTTTCTTCTCTTGAGACATTTCTTGATAATTTAACCAAAGCTTCCGATCAAAAAAAAGATTTTGCATCTGTAGCTATCAAGGAATATTCTGCTTTATCTGGACAGAGTACATTCACTTTAAAAATTGATTTGATAATTTTATGAATAATAATTTAAGGCTTTTATACTATCGCTATAAGGGTACAACATACTTTTCTTTGGCAATTATTGCAGTAGTTTTTTCTGCCTGTATATTGTTATTTTTTAAGGTAATTGTCCCACAGTTACAAAATTGGTTTTCAATTAGTCAGGAAGCAGCCAGAACTAGAGAGCGAATAGTAAATATTGAAAAAAATATATCTTTCATGAATACTCTTGATAAGAGGGTTCTTAATGATCAATTAGAAGTTGCAACAAGCGCAATACCTCTGGAAAAAAATTTTGGTCCAATTATTAATGCATTGTCAGATGCTGCTATTTCTTCAGGAGTGGCTCTTGATGATTTTTCTTTTCAGGTAGGAGATGTATCTTCAACTTCCGGAAAACTTAATCTTTATGGGCAAAAAGGGCTTTCTGCGTTGACTGTTAATGTTGGAGTTACGGGAACTGCTACGCAGATACATGCTTTCCTTAAGGAAACTCAAGAGAAACTTCCTATTTCAGAGGCTACAGTTGTGGATGGAGACGAATTTTCTACAAATATAACTTTGCAATTTTATCAAAAACAATTCCCAAGAATAGTTTTCAAAGACGATGAATTGATTGTTCCGCTTTCTGCTAAAAATATAACTTTACTAGATGAGCTTCGTGGTTGGCAACCGGTGGTCGTCTCTGAGGTAAAGGTGGGCACAGAGTCAGCAGGTAGTGCTCCTTTGTTTTAGTTTTTGACAATCAAATCAGGGCGGATTTTTTTCGTTTTTTCAACTGCTTTTTCTTTTCTCCATTTATTGATCTCTGGATGGTTTCCGGAAAGCAAAATTTCAGGTACTTTGTGTCCTTCATATTCCTGTGGTTTTGTATAGTGAGGGTATTCAAGTAATCCCTCAAAAGAAAAAGATTCGTTATCAGCTGCGCCTTCCGGAAGAACGCCCTTTATTAATCTCGTAATACTATCTGTGATTATCATAGCAGGAATTTCTCCGCCTGTTAAAACATAATCACCTATTGATATTTCTTCGTCAATATAATTACTTATTCTCTCATCAATTCCTTCATAGTGTCCACAAATTAAGATTAAATGATCAAGTTCAGAATATTCTTTGGCTATCTTTTGATTGTAAGTTTTTCCTGATGCGCTAAGTAATACAGTTTTACTTTTTATTCCCTTCTTTTTTATATGCTTAATTGCATTGTGGAGAACGTCAACTTTCATAACCATTCCTACTCCCCCTCCATAAGCAGTATCATCAATCATTTTATGGGATCCAATCCCAAAATCACGGATATTTACAAATTCAATTTCAATAAGATTTTTTTCTTTAGCGCGTTTAACTATAGAATAATCAAATGGACCGCTAAACATTTCAGGAAAAAGTGTAAGTATAGTAATTTTCATGTATTTAGTATTTAGTATATGGTATTTAGTATAAAAAGGAATGTTCGTTTATACAATATACAAAATACAAGATACTAAATACTATTCCTGCGGAATTTCAGCGAGGGAAATATTTATGCGGACTCCGTGTTTCATAGCTTTGATTTTCATGATGTTGCGAATAGCTCTTATGACTTTACCTTCTTTACCAATTACCTTTCCCATGTCTTCTTTATCAACGGTTACGATAAGATTTAATACTCCTTCTTCCTCTTTTTCTTCCACAGAAACTTCCTTCTCGTTGTCTACTATGGATTTAACAATAAAAATTAATGTGTCTTTCATGCTTTAACTATAGCGGCTACTGTGACGCTAGGAAGGGCTCCTTTTTCTACCCATTGGTTATATTTTTCCATGTCAATATTTTTATTTTTGTGGTCTTTGGTTTTGTGGTACCAACCTAATGAGTCGACAACCTTGCCGCTTTTTTTGCTGCGTTTTTCCTGCACGACTACGCGGTATTTTCTTTCACCTTTTTTTCCGATTGATGTAAGTCTAATTACTAATGACATAAGCTGTATTTTATCATTTACCGTTTATTTTCTCAAGAGCGACTCTTGCTGCTATTTCTTCTGCTTCCTGTTTGGAGCGTCCTATGCCTTCTCCTAGTTGGTTTTCGTCAACAAAAACACCAATTGTGAATGTTTTTGCATGCGCAGGTCCCTCCTCGTTTAGTACTTTATACAAAGGAGAATTTTGCTTTTTGGCTTGCACAAATTCCTGCAGAAGACTTTTTGGATCTTTAAAAACTTTTTTTTGTACATATTCATCGATACGGGGTATTATAATTGTTTGAAGAAAATCTTTAACAGCTTCTATTCCCTGGTCAAGAAACAGAGCACCTATAAATGCTTCAAAAGTATTAGCTAGGATTGATTCGTTTTTTCTACCGTTTGAATCTTCTTCTCCCTTTGAGAGTTTGAGGAATTTTCCAAAATTAAGACTTTCTGAAGCATTGGCAAGGCTTTTTGTATTAACAACCATTGATCTTAAATTGGTTAATACTCCTTCGTCAAACTCGGGGTAAGTTTTGAATAGATATTCAGAAACAATAAATGACAAAATACTATCTCCCAAAAATTCTAAACGTTCATTGGATTCAATTTTTTCTTTTATTTCGTTGAGATAAGAACGGTGTATAAAAGCGTTCTCAAAAAATTTTTGATTTATAAATTTAGGAAGATTTTGCATATGGTATTAAATGTCCCAAGACTCCATTTATAAAAGATGGGCTTGTATCGTTTCCAAATTCTTTAGCAAGCTCTACGGCTTCATCTATAATAACATTTTGAGGCTCTTCTTTTTCAAGCAGTAATTCATAAACAGCAAGTCTTAGGATAGCAAGGTCTGTTTTATTGATTTTTTCGACTGGAAAATCCGGTGCTGCCTGTTTTATTCTCTCATCTAGTTCGTCTTTATGTTTAAAAATAACCTCAGCTTGTTTACTAACGTGTTGGTTGTGGAAGTCGATGCTAAATAGTTCTTGAACAAGATGTTGTCTTTTTTTGTGGCGAGGATCCTCAGAAGTTTTCATCTATTTTTTAATTTTAACAACTTCCTGTCCTTTGTAGTATCCGCAGTTTTCGCAAATTCTATGTGGAAAATGTTGCTGCCCGCAGTTTTCGCACTTAACCGTTTTTTGTACGCTTAATTTGATCGCAGCACGTCTTTTGCCTTGTCTGGCTCTCGAATGTCTTTTCTTAGGTTCTTGTGGCATTTCTATATTCTACCTCATTTTGGAGCTATTGACAAGACTTAGTCTTTTTGTTTACTATAAAGATATATGGATCAAAATAATAACCAGCAGACTCCTCAAGCGCCAGCACCAGCTGAGCCAACTACACCTACTGCGCCAACAACACCCCCAGCAGTAGAACCATCTGCACCAGTAGAGCCTCCAACGCCACCTACACCACCAACAGCGGAACCAACACCAGCAGCAGAGCCAATGACATCGGTAGAGGCAACTATTCCTGCACCATCCTCTACTCCACCAGCAAATAGTCCAGCCGCACAGCAAAATCCTTCATCTCCTGAACATAAAAAATCATCAGGAATGATGTGGATTATTATGATAGTTGTTATTTTGGTAATTCTTGCTGTTTCAGGATGGTTTCTTTATCAATCAATGAGTAAATCTACAGATTCTACGTATACAGCAAATACAGTTAGTCCAACTGCAGTCCCATCACCTACTGTAGGAGCAGTACAAAGTGGCGACAAACAGCTTGACCAACAAAGTCAAACTATAGATGAAAATATTAATAAAGTTAATGAAGATGTTAAGGGCGTTGATTCAGGATTAAATGATAAACCAGAAGATTTAAGCTCCTAATAAATGAATAAGTTTTTTTCTCTTAGTTTAATATTTGTTTTTGTACTCACCTTGATAACCCCTGCTTTTGCTGAGACAAATAGACCTCTTAAAGATAAAATCCGTAACAGCTCAGAGGCAGCAGAAAAGAAGCAAGAGCGTCAAGAGGGAAACATGGAAAAACTTAAAGAAAAGTCGGAAAAGGCAATAGAAAGACGAATTGAATCTCTTGAAAAATTAATCGATAGAATAAGTGAGATGAAAAAACTTTCAGCAACAGACAAGACGTCATTGACATCCGAAGTACAGGCAGAGATAGATTCTTTGAAAGCTCTTCTCGTTGAAATACAAGCAGATGCTGATCTAGAAAATCTTAAGACAGATGCAAAATCCATTGTTGATTCACATCGTATTTTTGCTCTATTTATACCAAAGATCCAAATTTTGGGAGCAGCTGATAGGATGTTTAGTATTGCAGATCAGATGAGTTCACAGGCAGCTCGTCTTGAGACAAAAATTAATGAAGCAGAAGCAAGCGGAAATAATGTAACTGACCTTGATAGTTTGCTTTCAGACATGAAGACAAAGATCGAAGAAGCTAAGAGTAAAGCCAATGAAGCAAGTGCTGCTGTAGAAAATCTTAAACCAGAAGATTTTGATAAAGATGAAACTTTAGTCACGTTGAAAGATGCAAGGCAGATGGTGGTTGATGCTTTGAAAGATCTAAATGAGGCCCGTCAAGACGCAAGAAAAATAATTATTGGACTATTAAAACTTGGTACATCAACCACTACTCCAACAGTCACCACTACCCCTTAGTCTGGAGAAACGATTTGAAGCGTTACAGAATTTACTTTTGTTTCTAAATCAGGAAAATTTTTGAGTTTTGAAAAAATTTCATCTGTAATGTGTTTTGCCAGCTTTATCATTTCACTATCTGAAAACGAGGCAACTTTTAATTTTGGAATTCCGTGTTGGGCTGTGCCATAAAGGTTTCCCGGTCCTCTTAGCTTGAGGTCCAACTCAGCAAGCTCTGCTCCTGAATGCAATTTTTCCATGCCCTTAAGCCTTGTAGAATTTATTGCTAGGGGGCTGTCTGTAAACAGTAGGCAATATGATTGTTTATCTCCCCTACCCACGCGACCTCTTAATTGGTGAAGTTGCGCTAGTCCAAATCTTTCCGATGCTTCAATCATAATAATTGTTGCGTTAGGAATATCAATTCCGACTTCCACAACAGGAGTTGCGACAAGAATATCAAATTCTCCGTTTCTAAATTTATTCAAAACCTCATCTTTTTCTTTTGCTTTAAGCCTTCCGTGTAGAAGTCCCAAGTTTAAGTCTTTATATGTTTCATTTTTTAATTTCTCAAATTCCTTTTTAACTGCTTTGACAGTCTCCATACTTTCAGAGGCTTCGATAAATGGACAAACAATAAATGCTTGTGACTTAGTATCCTTAATTTGTTTTTTAATCCATTCGTAGGCTGCATCTCTTTTTTGAGGCGGTACAACCCATGTTTTTACTTTTTTTCTATCCTTTGGCATCTCATTTAAATAAGATAGATCCAAATCTCCGTACATAGTCAGAGCGACGGTTCTGGGAATCGGTGTTGCGGTCATTGTAAGCAGATGTGGATTTTCTCCTTTTTGTTTTATGATCCCTCTTTGTTCTACCCCAAATCTTTGCTGCTCATCTATAATTACAAGTCCTAAATTTTTAAGTTTTATTTTTTCTGAAAGTACTGCATGAGTACCTATTAAAATATCAATTTCACTAGTTTCTGTTTTTAATTTTTTACTTCCTGTGATTAAATCAACTTTGAGTCCAAGTGGAGATAAAAGCTCTGAAACTGTTTTAAAATGTTGATTTGCCAAGATTTCTGTCGGAGCCATTAAAATTGATTGATAACCGTTTAAACATGTTGCATACATGGCAATTGCAGCTACAACAGTTTTTCCTGCTCCTACATCTCCCTGTAAAAGCCTATTCATGGGTTTGTCTTTACCTAAATCATGCAGGATTTCATCAACTGTCTTTTTTTGAGCATCTGTTAATGTAAACGGAAGCGAAGCTATAAATTTTTCAATTTGCATTTGGTATTTTTTTATTTCATAAGGAATTGATTTTTTATCTTTTTCCCATTCTGTTTTTCTTTTTTTACTAGCAAGCTGCATAAGAAATAGCTCATCAAAACTCAGACGTTTTTTTGCATTTTCAGCTGTTTGCAAATCTTTTGGAAAATGAATTTCTTTTATCGCATCAACAAACCCCATAAAATTGTTTTTTTGCAAAATTTCTTTAGGTAAATATTCAGTTAATTCATCGCTATGTTGTTGTAAGAGATTGTGGATTTGGCGTCTTAACCATTTTGAAGAAACCCCTTTTGTTTCGGGATAAATTGGAATAAGACGAGCAGTATGAATTGTTTTGGTTTCGTCATTGAAGAATATTTCATATTCTGGATTTGAAATTGATAATTTTTTTCCAAACCATTGCGCTTGACCTGATGCTGAGATGGTGGAGTTTGGCAAAATAATTCTAGTTAAAAACGGCTGATTAAACCATGTTAATTCTATGCTTCCGGTTTCATCAACAACTGTTGCTTTTTGCATAGTTTTTATTCTGCCTCCCCGCATATAATTAGTTTTTATATCCAAAACTTGTCCCTGAATGGTTACTGTTTCTCCTGCCTGAACTCTATTTATTTTTGAAACTATTGAGTAGTCTTCATATCGACTAGGAAGATGAAAAAGAAAATCGCCAAGAGTTTTAATATCAAGATTTTCTAGTCTATTTGCATACATTTTATGTATGCGATCCGCTTTGCCAAGTGGAGTTTGTAAATTCATAGATTATATTTAACTTTTTATTGTAGTAAAGTCAAATAAGGGAGAAATGAAGTTGCAACTAGGGCAAGCCCTGCGACTACTATCAGAATTTTCCAAATAATTTTGTGGTTTTTATTTAATTCCATAATTTGCTACTTTATATAAATAATTACTTAATCACAATTTTTGCAGCACGTCTTTTGCCTACTTTTAAAATTCCTGATTTTATTTTTGCATTTGGATCGCTTACTCTTTCATTATTGAGTATAACTCCTCCTTGAGCAAGTAATTGCTTTGCTTTAGAATTGCTTTCAGCGAACTCACCTAAAAGTAGAGTATCGATAATGGAAAAATTATCCTCAACTGGAAGTACAACTATTTCTTCCTCATCTAATTCTTTGTCCTGCACTTTTTTTTCAAACGATTGTTTTGCTTTTTCAGCGTCCATTAAGCTACAAAGTTCTTCGGTGATCTGGAAAGCGAGTTCTTTTTTAATTGTCATTGGGTGCTCGCCTTTTTTCAAAGCATTTTCAGCTTCTTTGATTTCTACTAGTGGTACATTGGTAGCAAGTGTGTAATAAGGAATAATTAGTTCATCATTTATTGCCATAACTTTTGCATATATATCTTCGGCAGTATCATCAAGCCAGATGGCATTCCCCCAAGACTTACTCATTTTGCGTCTGTCGGTTCCTTCAAGAATTACATTGGTTAAGACAAAAGATTCTTTTTTTCTTAAATCTTTTTGCAGCGTTCTTCCCGCCTGCATATTAAATGTTTGGTCAGTGCCGCCGATTTGAATATCAGTATCCATGAAATAACTGTCATATCCCTGCATAACAGGATATAGTAGCTCATGTAGTCCAACTCTTTTATTTTCACTTAAGCGTTTACGTATTAATTCTCTCCCCACAAAATCGCCTACTGCAAAATGTTGCGTGAGTTTTACAATTTCTTCAAAATTTAATTTCTTGAGCCACTCGCTATTATGTTTGACATGAACTTTTGAGAAATCAATAATCTTTTCTGCCTGTTTTTTGTATGTCTGAAAGTTGCTCTCAATCTCTTTGGATGTAAGCACAGGGCGTTCTGTGTCTTTGTCAGAGGTGTCCCCTATTAGTGCAGTAAAATCTCCTATTAAAAAAGTTACATTGTGTCCAAGATCTGCAAATGCCTGTAATTTGCGAAGAGCAACAGCATGGCCTAAATGAATTTTGGTACTTGTCGGGTCTATGCCTAAATATACATTTAATTTTTTATCTGATGAAAGAATTTTTTTCAATTCTTCTTTATTGGAGATAATATTGGCTACTCCTCGTGTAAGAAGTTCTTCAATCCTGTCCATAGGCAAAGTATAGCATATTGTTTATGAAAATTTGATATAATTTATATGTATTATGGTTTTTAGATCAAGAAGGAGAAGTAGATTACTTCGTCAGGGAGTCAAGCTTAATGCATCGCAGGTATTTCTGCTTAGTAAGCTTTTGAAATATGCCTTTTTTGGACTTGTTGGGCTTATCATTATTACCCCAATTCTTTTCTTTTGGTACAGTAGAGACTTACCTGCTCCGGGAAGTTTAGTTGTCGGAAAATATACTGATGCTACAAGGATTTATGACAGAAAAGGTACACTCCTCTATTCTGTTTATCAAGATGAAAATAGAACCTATGTGAAGCTTGATGAAGTTCCCAAATATATTGAGCAAGGAACAATTGCAATTGAAGATAAAGATTTTTATTCAAATAAAGGCTTTTCTCCTATAGCTTATCTACGTGTTGTAAAAAACGCTCTTTTGGGTCAGGGTTTGGCTGGTGGATCAACCATCAGTCAACAGTTAGTTAAAAATGTACTTCTTACAAATGAAAGAAGACTTTCCAGAAAAATCAAAGAGCTTATACTTTCAATTCAGGTAAATCAAACGTATACAAAAGATCAGATTTTAGAGATGTATCTTAATAATATTCCCTATGGAGGATCGGCAATCGGTGTGGAAGCAGCATCTGAAATGTATTTTGGTAAAAAAGTAAAAGATTTAGATTTGGCAGAATCAGCATTTCTTGCTGGACTTCCGCAAAGCCCAAGTATTTATTCACCCTTTTCAGGCAATAAATACTACATCGATCGTACGGAATCGGTTTTGAAACGCATGGTTGAGGATGGGTACATAACAAAATCCGAGAGCGACAAGGCTTTAAGTAAAATAAAAAACTATACTTTTAAAAAAGAAAATTCTACCGGTTTTAAAGCACCACATTTTGTTTTATATGTAAAAGAGCTTTTGGCTGAACAATTTGGCGAAAATATGGTAGCTACCGGAGGTCTACAGGTAACAACATCTCTTGATTATGATATCCAAAAAGAAGCAGAAAAAATAGTTAAAGAAGAAGTTGATAAATTAAAAGTTCACAGAGCAGGAAATGGTGCAGCGGTAGTTATGGATACAAAAACAGGTGAGATTTTAGCTATGGTTGGAAGTAAGGATTATTTTGGTGAGTCAGAGCCAAAAGGATGCGTATCGGGAGATACATGTGTTTTTGACCCAAATCCAAATGTAGCTATTTTAAAAAGACAGCCAGGATCTTCTATGAAGCCGGTTATGTATGCAACTGCTCTGGAAAAAGGCTATACGGCATCAGCACTACTTATGGATACAAAAACAGATTTTCCTACTCTTGATCCAAAAGAACCAATTTATACGCCTGTTAATTATGATGGTAAATATAGAGGACCTGTACAGATGAGATTTGCTCTTGGAAATTCCTTAAACATTCCGGCAGTAAAAATGCTTGCCATGGTTGGAGTAGAACCAGTAATGAAAAAAGCATATGAGATGGGAATTGATAATTGGCAACCGACAAAGGAGAACATGGAAGACGTTGGCTTATCTCTGGTTCTGGGAGGTCGTGAGACATCTTTACTTTCTGAAATGACTGCATATAGTGTTTTTGCAAATAAAGGTATTAGACAGGATCCTGTGTCAATTTTAAAAGTTACAGACAATGAAAAGCATACTCTTTTTGAACATAAAAAAACAAATGGTAAAAAAGTTCTTTCAGAAGAAGTTGCGTTTATAATTTCCCACATTCTTCTTGATAATAGTGCCAGAACTGATGCTTTTGGATCAAATTCTTATCTTAATATTTTCGGAAGAAGTGTAGCTGTAAAGACAGGTACTACAGATAAAAAGCGCGATAACTGGACTTTTGGTTATACGCCATCATATGTGGTTGGGGTGTGGGTTGGAAATAATAATAATGCTGAGATGAATCCAGCGATTGCATCAGGTGTGACAGGAGCATCTCCTATTTGGAACAAAATTATGACTTTTGTACTTAAAGGTAAGGCAAAAGATGAATTTCAAAAACCGGATAATGTTGTAGCTTTACAAATTGATGTTTTAAGCGGTGGACTTCCTCATGGAGGACAAGGAACGCGTAGTGAATATTTTATTAAAGGCACTGAGCCAACTTCGGAATCGCCTATTTATAAATCAAAAGATGGAAAGAATTATTTAGTTTTTAAAGAAGATGATCCAGTTTCAACTGATGGGCAAAACAGATGGCAAAAGGGCATAGAAGAATGGATTGCTAAGGAGCATCCAAATGACGAAGCGTATCATCCGCCAGGAGAGCTTGTAAATCCTTCATCAAATTCTGATCAACCAACTCCTACGCCTTCGACTAGTCCAACTCCTACACCGTAGTTAGTTTTTGTATAGATATTTTTCCCAGAGGCTTTTAACAAAAGGAAGCGTGAGTGTTGATAAATAAAAACCTAAGGCGGGAATAAGAGCATTTAACCAAGGAGAGTTATTATTAATTTCAATCAGAGTAAATGCAGCAATAAGATAAGTAATTGTTGCAAGCAATAATTTTCTTGTAAAACTTATTTCCCAGGCTTTATTTGCTTCAACTTTTTTATTTCTGTCTTTTAATTTTTGAATATCCTGCTTAAGAAGTTCTATTTCGCTCATGTTATTCTTTTGTTTTTGCGTCAAATTTTTCTTTTAGCATCTTAACTATTTTTTCTCGGACAGGAGAGATATCTTTACTGGTTAAGTTTTTTTGGAAACTTTGATAGACGATATGGAATGTGCGGGTTTCCTCAAACTTATCAAATAGTGAAACCTCGCGGATTAAATCACTTTGTTTTTTGATTGAGTTAGTAATGTCACCGGTTAATATGTTAATAGGAGCAATAATTGCTAAGTCTTCAACAAAAGCAGGATATTTACTAAGTGGTTTATAAGTTTTTTTGGCATTTGCTTTGCTTAAAATTAGTTCAAAATTTAGTTCAAAGTCAATAATTTGCTCATCTAAAACTTCAATGTCTCCAAGATGCTCGTTTTTAAGATAAATACTTGTTCCCTCTCCGCTTTCGCGAGCCTTAAATTCAAAGTTCTTTATCCCTAGATTTATCAAAAGCTGTTCTATTATTCCTTTAACCTCATAAAAATTTACATTTGGTTTTTTAATAATACCTGCTAGCTTTAAAAATTCATTTGGCAGATTATTTTCTTTTTTGTGATAGACATTTGCGATTTCAAAAATTTTTATCTTCTCATGATTTTTGTTTTTACGTGCTACCTGTAAAAGACTGGGTACCAAAGTCCTTCGCATGTAAACCATGTCTTCTCCAAGAGGATTCTGGATTGTTACAGCGTCTTCTAGTCTTCCTTCGTATAGTTCTTCTGAGACCATTGGGTAGGTATAAGCTTCGTTAAATCCCCAATACTTGAAGGCGTCTTTTGTTTTTTCTTCCCAATAGAACTGACTGTACTCATCGGAAGCAACCGGCTTAGAAGCTAAGGGCGAAATTGAATTTGGAATATTGTGGTATCCGTAAATTCTGGCTATCTCTTCTATGATGTCCTCAGGTATGTCGACATCATTTACCCGCCAACTTGGCACTTGAACAGATAGACTGCTATTTGTGGCTTTTGCTTCAAATCCTAGTTTTTTTAGAATTTCTACAGATCTTTTAAGAGTAACTGGTACTCCTATTACTTTATGAATTTTTTCCTCTAGAACTGTTACTGTTTTTGATTTTACTTTATTTGGGTAAATATCTATAATTTCTGAGATAACTTTACCTTCTGCAACTTCTTCAAACATTTTGATCCCAAAAGTAAATGCATTCATAGCAAGCTCTGGATCAACTCCTTTTTCATTTAAGACTGCAGCCTCACTTCTTAAAGAAAGTGACATGGAAGTTTTTCTGATTCTGTCAGGATCATTATTGTCTATAAAAAATAAGATTCGTTTTGTCTCATCAGTTACTACGCTATTTTCCAGTCCCATTACCCCAAGCAAATCAATTACTCTTCCGTTCTCATCTTCGGCGACAATGTCTCCTCCGGAAAGCGTGTAGTTTTTTTTATCAAGAGCTACTATTTGTTCATCTTTTTTTGCTTCTCTAATTATTAATGTTTTTGTATTTAATCTGTCAAAATCAAAAACATGGGTTGGATGACCAATTGTACGCATAACGTAGTTTGTTACATCTATAAGATTGTTTAGACTTCTTATATCTGTTGCCTCAAGTCTTTCTTTTATTATTTTCGGAGATGGTTTAACCTGAACTTCCATAACAACAGCAAGTACACGATTTACTAGTTTTGGATCATTTTTAATTGTGATAAGACTGTCTTTATGACCATTTGTATGTTTGGGTAGACCTGGTGATGCAAATACTGCAGATATGCCATTTTCTGATAGAACTGTTGCTGTTTCTCTGGCTAGTCCGACAATAGACATAAGATCCGGACGGTTTGTAGTTACCTCAATATCATAAGTAAAATCATTTCCGTGCTTCTCAACTTTCTCTACAGAAACACTGCTTAGAGAAAGCTTTTCAGCAATTTGTTTGGATGTTGCTTTTGTTTTTACGTATTCACGTAGCCAGGAATCTAAAATTTTTATATTCATATTAAAATTGTTTTAAGAAATCAAGATCATTTGAATAAAGTAAACGTAAATCATCAATCTCAATCCCCTCTTTCATCATCAGGACTCTTTCTACTCCCCAACCAAAAGCAAAACCTGTATATTTTTTTGGATCTATGCCGCCAGCTTTCAAAACATTTGGATGAACCATACCAGCGCCGCCCATCTCCAGCCAGCCCTCTTTACAGAGCTTACATCCCCAACCAAGGCAAACACCGCATGTTACATCAACTTCAAAAGAAGGCTCTGTAAACTGAAAATGATAAGGTCTGATTCTTGCTCTTCTTTCTTCTCCAAAAAAACTTTCTGCAAAATATTCAAGTGTTCCTTTAAGATGAGTTATAGAAATATTTTCTCCGACAACAAGCCCCTCGAATTGATGAAAAATGGGTGTATGAGAAACATCCGATTGTCTTCTGTAGCATTTAGCAATATTAAGCATGCGAATATTTATATTATCTTTATCAATTTTTAATTGTCTTTCCATTTCCCGCACCTGTCCTGATGAAGTGTGAGGAGTTAAAACGACAGGGCCTTTTTTCGAGTCCGGTTTTTGCTTAATAAAAAAAGTTTCCCAGTCATCTCTGGCTGGGTGATTGTCGGGAAAGTTTAGTGCGCCAAAAGCATACCAGTCCCATTCTACCTCCGGATAGCGGACTCTGGTAAATCCAATTTTTTGAAAAATATCTGTAATCTCTCTTATGGCCTCTGTCACAAGATGTAAAGATCCAAGTGGGGGTTTTATTCCTGGTTCGGTGTAATCGAGTGTTGAGTTTTGAGCAGAGCTTTTAGAGTGAAGACTTCCAAGTTTGTCCGAAACTGCATTTTCAATAATATTTTTTGTTTCATTTATTATTTTCCCCATTAGTGGTTTTTCTTCTTTAGATAGTTTTGCGATATCCTTCATGGCAAGTGTTAATTCGCCATTTCTTCCGAGGAATTGGATGCGGATTTCTTCAAGTTCTTTTGGAGATTTTGCCTCTAAAATAAGCGAGAGGGCATTATTTTTTAATTGCAATAATTCTTCCTGCATAAGTTAAATATTATTATATCATTTTTTCTATTGCGCTCGGAACTAAATTTTTTCTTTGTCGCTCGGGGTCCTGTCTCGCTCCTCCCCCGTCCGACGTCCTCACTTCGTTGCGGGCGCTCGCCGGGGGTCCCCCTCCGCTCATCACCCCTCGTTTAAAACTGTTCTCACCTTTCTACTAAAAGGAAGCTTGTGTAGTTTTCTTTAAGATCCTGAAGATTTTCTTCTACAATTTGTAAGTTATAAATTTCTGCCAACACTTTACTCCCCATAGTGGCGATATTTTTTGGCAATTTTTTTTCAGACATTTGCTTTGCAACCAAAGCGTGATCTATTAGCTCTCCTTCTCCTGATGTCTTTTTTAGTTTTTCATACTTTTGGGAAAGAGTTGTTTTGCATTGGGCAAGCGTCTGAGGATGAGTCATGATGGTTGTAATATCAGATAGTTTTGCGTCCTTTCTTATCATCAAAGCATGAGAAATTTTTATAGCATATTGTTCAAGTATGTTAAATTTATATTTTGCCATAGCTTCTATGCTTTCGTTTACAATACCACCGATTGAATTGTGAGTTGCAAATTGTCCCTGATCTATATTTCCCTGATGCAGTTCCCGCAAAACATTCTCCGAAGTATGTAGATATTCTATTTTGTATTTTGTAATATTATTTCGTTTTAAATAATAATTTATCGCTTCTTCGTTGAAACTGCCTCTTCCTCCCTGAATACCTATTGTTATGAGTTCAGGATTTATTTGTTTTGGAAGTAATTTATTATAAAGTTTATCGTATACTTCTCCCAATTTAAGCCGCATTTGTTTTGTATATGGGTTGTAATGCTGTAGGTTAGTAAAAAGCTCCCACGTATCGTTGCAGGTTTGTTCTTTTACTTCCAGTAATTTTTTAGCGCCGAGTGTATCAATTTTTGTAGGTTTCATGCCAAATTCATCAAGGAGTCTGCCTAAAAAATGCGTAAGTCCCTGAGAATTTGCAGCTATTTTGTCATGCTCTTCAGCAGACATTTCAATAACTCTTAGTTTTTTGCTTTCAAAATATTTTTTCCAAAAATTGTAGTTTTCACTATTTGATTTAAATTTGTCTAAAATTATCGGAAGTCCGTCAAATCCATTTTTGCTACTATCCGGACCAAACATTGGATGTGTAAGTAAACTCTCGGTTTTTGAATTCTTTAAATATTTTTCAAAAACATTTTTTGCGTGCATCTTGACTGATAGTACATCAATAAGCAGATGATTTGGCTTAAAATATTTTTGTTGTGACCTTATAACTTCTTCAAAAGCAGAAATTGGAACACAATAAAAAATTACATCACTTTCGTAGGCTTTTTCCAAACTTACATTTCCACCACGGGTATAAACGACCACTTCAAAATCGTCTTTTAGTAGATTATGCAGTGTTTTTCCAAAACGACCAAAACCTATGATACTGATTTTTTTCATGAACTTACCTCACTAATTAATCTATCAAATTCCGTCCATGTTACTTGTTGTTTGGAATCAGTTTTGGCATTTTTTGGATCTTTGTGAACTTCCGTAAGGACCCCGTCATAATCATGTTCTGCAAACATTTTTGCAATATTAAAAACATTCTCAACAGATCCTCCTGTGTGAGAGGGATCAAATACCATTGGCAAATCGTATTTTTCTTTTATACGCATAGCCATTTCATGATCGGGAATGTTGCGAAAGTTATTTGGATTGTGTCCATTAGGAGCAAATCCTCTATCGCAGAGAATTAATCTGTCTTTAGGAATTCCACCCTCCAAAACATGTTCAACGATTCCTTCCCAATGATTCTCATCTTTCCACGGTTGATTTTTAACCAAAAGATGAACTCTTTTATCCTTACTTGCTATCTTTGAAATTTCTCTTTGAAAGATGTGATTTTGATTTCTTGCACCGATCCACAACAGAACTTTCCCCTCCCCCAAATGAGGGAGCAATATTTTTAGTACCTTTTCCGCGTGCTCCGGAGTAATAACTTCAAGACCTGGATTTACTCCCATTTTTGCAACTTTCACAAGAAGAGGTAGTCCTTCGTCGCCAATACCATCAAAACCAGGTTTTGTTCTTGGCTTCCAGAGATTAACGCGTAAAAAATCAACATTTCTTTTTTTTGCCTCAATTGCTGAAAACATAATAAGTTCTGCTGATTCAGCTGCGCATGGTCCTGCAATTATGATTTGTTTCTTTTTTTTCATAAAAAAAGCCCCTTTTTGCGGGGCGTCTTAAGGTTTTACCTTTTTTTGATGGTTATGCCATCAAAAGACTCCCCTTGGGGGAAGTAAAGTAAAACCAAAAATAATTTTTATTAACAAATGCCATAAATAAAATTGTATTACACTTTCTTGACTGTGTCAACAATGTGTTTGAAAGTATTTGCGTCTTCTACTACCAAGCCACTTAATATTTTTCTATCAAGAACAATATTTGCTTTCTTGAGTTTATTTATAAATACACTGTATGAAAGACCTTCAAGTTTTAAGCTTTCCGAAATTCTTGTAATCCAGAGGCTTCTAAAGTTTTGTTTTCGTAGTTTTCTTCCATGAAAGGCGTATTGACCTGCGTGAAGAGCTGATTCTTTAGCTTTTCTTACAAGTCTGTTTTTTGTACCACGATAACCTTTGACTGAATCAAATAATTTATTGTGTTTTCTTCTTGATACTGTTCCTCTTTTAATACGTGCCATATGTTTAAGCTACTCCTAACATCTTTTTTACTTTTTTCGCAAATTCTCCTGTTAATTGTGCTGGTTCTTTCTGACGTCTTATACGACTTTTTGATTTTTTAAGTTTTTTATGACTGCCATATTGATGGGCGAACATAACTTTACCAGTCTTTGTGACCTTAAATCTTTTTGCTACTGAATCTCTGACTTTTCTTTTTGTTTTTTTCATATTTTTTTAATTCTTTATTGTTTCGTTTTGTTCAGGATTATTACTTTCTTCCTGTTGTTTTTGTCCTGCTTTTCTATCTGGTGATAAAAGAGCTATCATCTGTTTGCCTTCCAAATGTGGTTCTCTATCCATTTTTGAAATATCTGAAAGAGCCCAGGCAAATTTATTAATCACATCTTTACCAAACTCACTTCTAGTTATTTGTCTTCCTCTAAATTTAACAACTAGTCTAATTTTGTCTCCATGCTCCAGAAAGTCTTTTCCCCTTCTGATCATAACTTGTAAGTCATTATCAGAAATAAATGGTCCAAGTCTTATTTCTTTTGTTTCTGAAGCCTTAGCCTTCTTTTTTTCTTCCTGCTTCTTCTTTTCTAATTGATAAAGAAACTTATTGTAATCTATTAATTTTGCTACCGGAGGTTTTGCCTGCGGAGCTACTTCAACCAGATCAAGTTCTTGTTCTTGGGCAAGTTTTAGAGCATCGAATTTGGATAAAACACCGATTTGCTTTCCTTCTGCATCCAAAACTCTTAGTGTTGAAGCAAAAATACGCTGGTTTATCCGGTACTGTACTTTTGGTTGTTGTTTAAATCTTTTTATCAATTTCGTCAAGTAATTGCGCTAGAAATGAAGCGATTTTTAGACTTCCTAAATCTTCTCCATTCCTTTTACGCACAGAAATTGCATTATCTGCAATTTCTTTATCCCCTATTATACCCATAAAGGGTACTTTTTGTAAAGTGGCGTCTCTAATTTTGGCTTGCAGACGTTCTGAGCGCAAATCGACTTCAGCTCTAATGCCCTTGTCTTGTAGTTCATTTTTGACCTTTTCTGCAAACTCATTGTGTCTATCTGCAATTGGAAGTAGTACAATTTGAACCGGTGAAAGCCAGACTGGAAAAGCTCCAGTGTAATGTTCTGTAAGAATACCTAAGAAGCGCTCCAGTGATCCGTAAATTGCTTTATGGTAAGCAACAGGTTGTATTTCTTTTCCTTCACTATCAATATAATTTAAATTGAAATTTTTTGGTTGTTGAAAATCAAGTTGAACTGTTCCCGTTTGCCATTCGCGTCCTAATGAATCTTTCATCAATATATCTATTTTGGGACCATAAAAAGCTGCCTCTCCTTCTGCCTCAAAATATTCCTGTTTTGTGTCATCAAGCACTTTTCGCAAAGAAGATTCTGCTATATCCCAATCTTTGGCTTCTCCCATAAACTTTTCTCCTCTTGTGCCAAAGCGAAGTCTGTAACTTAGTCCAAATGGTTGATACATATCAGAGATCATATTCATAAGTCTTTCAAACTCAGGTCTTATTTGATCGATTGTAATAAATACGTGGGCATCATCCTGACGAAATTGTCGTGCTCTAAAAAGTCCATTTAGAGTTCCGGATAATTCAAATCTATGTAGCATGCTTGTTTCAGCAAGACGCATCGGTAAATCGTGATAAGAACGAGTTTTTTGTTTAAAAATAGTCATGGCATTTGGACAATTCATTGGTTTTATGCCAAATGTTTCTGATCCCTCATAAGGATCATCGGAATCATCTCTAAGAAAACTCATAGGAGAAATAAACATGTCGTCGCGATAATGAAACCAATGTCCTGAAGTTTCAAATAGTTCTTTTTTGTTAACTTGGGGTGTCATTACCTCCTGATATCCGTATTTTTTATTAATTTCGCGCACAAAATCATATAAGTTGCTATACAAAACAAATCCTTTAGGAAGCCAGTACGTCATACCTGGAGCTGTCTCGTCGAAAAAAAATAAATCTAATTCTTTCCCAATTTTTTTGTGATCTCTTTTTTTTGCCTCCTCAAGCATATGCAGATAATCATCTAGTTCTTTTTTACTTCCGAAAGCTGTACCGTAAACACGGGTTAACATTTTATTTTTTTCATCTCCCCGCCAATAAGCACCGGCTATTGAAAGTAGTTTAAATGCTCCGATATCTTTTTTGGGATTATCGCTGTGCCCTCCACGGCAAAGATCATCAAAATTTCCTGCTTTGTAAAAAGTGACTTTTTCACCTTTTTTTACAATTTCGTCGATTAATTCACGTTTATATTCATTATTTTTATAAAATTCTTTGGCTTCTTTTTCTGAGAGCTCTCTATGAGAAAAATTATCCCAAGTTTTCAGAATTTCATGCATCTTTTGTTCAATTTTTGGAAAATCCTCATCAGAAATCGGTTTTTCAAGATCAAAATCATAATAAAATCCATTTTCAATAGCAGGACCTATGGTTAATTTGGTATTTGGATAAAGTTCAAGCATAGCAGCAGCAATTAAATGTGCCGTAGAGTGACGAAGTTTATTCAGATGTTCATTTTGCATATTCATAATGATTATATACTAAAAAATCTCTCTTTTAGAGACCTAAATCATCACTAATTGACTGCATTGCCTTGAGGCTTATTTCTACAAATTCGCTTAGTGGAATATTTAATTTTGGTTCACATAAAAGAATTGATTCACGATTAGCTCCTTTGGCAAATGATTTTTCTTTAAATCTTTTCAAAACTGATTCAACAGTTAATGTAGCAAGTTTTTTTTCAGGAAGAATAAGTGCTGCAGCTGTGATAAGGCCCGATAACCTATCGCAAACAATAATCGACCAGTCCAGTTGGGATTTGGGCTCAACGCCGGTATCATGAAAGTTGTGCGCTTTGATAGCATAGGAAATGTCTTCAGGTAACATGTCCAATTCCCCTTTTTCAAACAGGAGAATGCCGTGTTTGTTTAATGTATTTTCTTTTTGGGCTACTTCGTAATCAATATCATGAAGAAGTCCTACTACTCCCCATTTTTCTTCATCTTCAGGATTCTGCTCATTTTTTGGAGTTAAATGTCTGTATAGGCCTTTCATAATTGCCTCACAGGCAAGACAATGTTTTTGCAGATTTTTATTGGTTAAATATTTTGTTAATAATTGAAAAGCTTCGTCGTGTGTCATAAAAAGTTGGTGGAGCTAAGTGGACTCGAACCACTGACCTTTTCAATGTCAATGAAACGCTCTAACCAACTGAGCTATAGCTCCATAATTTTTAATTATAGCATACGAAACGATTGTGATTAGTAAAATTTGTGGTTTTTCTATCTGTTTCTTGCAGGTAAAGGAGGAGTTGGCATTTGTCTTATGGGAAGAATAATTTGAGTAGCGCTTCCCGGTGTGTTTGCTTGGACAGATCTACCAACTCTTGCGCTAGAGTTTCGGCTAATATTTAAACTAAAACTTACAAATTCTCCAGTCCCAGGATGTCTAAAAATATAATCGCAGGCAGTACCGCTCGGTCTGTCCATACTAACAAGTCCTCCAACCTCACCGTTGTTTATGTTGTAGCCATCAACAAAAACATTTTGCGTGTTTATTCTTAAAAAAATCAGTAAATTAGTTACATTACTTCGTAGATCTTCAGGAATACTTTGTCTAATTTGATCATAAGTTTGCAATACGCGGGTATGTCTAAATGCTACTAGTTGATTAAGGGCACCTACTGCTGCAATTACTGAATGTGCATCTTCTACACCGCCTCTTTGTATTATTGCTTCATCCAGTCCCTGTTTTAGTATATATGCAATTGTCCCTTCTATTGCGCCTTCTGAAGCAGCTGCATCTCTAATAAGCGCTATGACAGCGCTTGAGTCATCTTGTTCTCCTTCGATTGGAGATGGTCCGTCTACTGTTGGGTCTGGCATAGCTTACATTTAATATAATATATTTTGATTTTTTGATCAACAAATAGTTTATTAACTATTTTTGTATTCTGCGAGGATAAATTTGAGATTTTTGCTAGCATTACTATGTTTTGCTATTATTTCCCGGGCAAAATTAAGAGCCTCATTCCAATTTCCGTATAGCCTTGCAGATTTTGTTGATCCTTTTTTTGAAACGATTATAAAATTTTCTTTTTCGCAAGCAACAGCATAATTTGATTCATTTCCTTCAGCTTTTAAAACAATACATTGTTGCGGTCCTTTTTTAGGAATTTGTTTGAAAAATTCCTGTGCTTTTTGCGTTAGGCTTTTGTCGTCAGTTACAACAGCAGTTACTTTATTACTTGCTGTATCGTTATGTATTAATAATGATTTTATTCTATCTTTCATAAAACTAAAAAACCCGCCTTTCTTGGCGGGTGTGTTCTCAAGTGCACGATACCCGCCCCTAAGGGTTTGAAATCATGAAAAAGAGAATGCGCTTTGTGTTGTTCATACTTATAATTAAATTGTACACATTTTTTTCTTTTTGTAAAGAACAAAAATACTGACAGTTAGCTGACACTTTTATTATAAGTTTGTCAAGAAGTCGAGGGTTTTTTGTTGTCTGAGGATGCTTGCTAATAGATAGCGGTTTGCTTCAAGGTTTTGTTTTTCTTTGGGATCATTAGCTTTTTGGATAGCTTCATCAATTTCTTTTGGTTCAACTGTTATTTTTTCGCTTTCTGCAATTTTTTGCAAAACAAACTCCAGCTTTATGTCTCCCTCAGCTTTGCTTGCATATTCTGCTTTTAGACTCTCAGGAGTTCTATTTGTGCTTGCGAGGTATTGATCGAGAGAAAGTCCCAGTTTTTTAATATCATCAAGAAGTTGCGCAACCAGTCTATCTGCTTCCTGCTCGATTAGGATAGATGGGACTTTTGTTTTTACAGATTCCAAAATTGCCTTCATGATTTCATCCATGCTTGGTTTTTGTTGTTCTTTTCCAGGAATAACGATTTTGCTTTTAGCATTAATTTTTCCTACAGCATCTTTGTATTTACCCAAATCGATGTCAGGCATCTCGCAAGTAAATGCATGGAAAACCCAGTCAGCTCCTAGCTCAATCTTTTCAACATGAAGCTTTGGATTCATGATTGGTTTTAAATTATGCTCCTGAACAGCTTTTGTATAAGCTGGAGGAATTAGTTTTTTAAGTATCTCTTCGCGTACCTGATCTTCATTTAGTTTTTCTTCAACTAATTTCTTTGGGGCTTTGCCTTTTCTAAATCCAGGCAGATCTGCAGTTTTTACGAGTTGCTCCACTACTTCTTCCCGTGCTTTTGTGATATCTGCTTTTGGAAGCGTGATAGTTACTTTAATTGTACCGTTTTCTTGTTTTTCAATAAGTGATTTATTCATTTATATAATTTAGTGCGGACGAAGGGACTTGAACCCCCACCCCTTACGGGATATGGTCCTAAACCATACGCGTCTGCCATTTCGCCACGTCCGCGGGTTCCGCCTGATCAATTATACTGTATTCAAAGGAAATTTTAAAGAGAGAGCGCGAGCGTGGTTCTTTGCTGATCCTGCTCAAAAGCCTCAATGTTGTTCATAAAATAGGTAACCCTTGCAGCCCATGTAGGACTTGCAGCATAAATTCTTCCTATTTCATATACGTTTGTAGCTCCCCATTTATCAATATAGTTATCGCGTAGGGCTTTTGAAACAGTAGCAATCCCCTCTTCCCACGAAGAGAATCTTAGGACATTGTCTCCGTATACGCCAAATCCCCATCCGTTATAAGAGTAAGTAGGAATATGTATTCCGAAAGAAGACTCAAGTCCTGAAATAGAAGCAACTAGTCTCCAGTCAAGGTTGTTTTTGTCAGCCTCGTTAACAAATACGTTAGCATATGGTGCTAAAGGTGAGTTGCGTTTCTCTAAATAAGCTCTAAGCACCTGAATACGCTTGTCATTGTCCTGCTGTTGCGTATCAAAAGATGACATAAGCACGGCAGAAGTACCAGCGGTTTCAGCCTTTACTTGTTGTGGAGATATAAGTGTGATTAACGAGGATAAGAGTATTAGGAGGAAAAAAATAATTTTTCCCATAAAAAAATCCTTACGTAAGTGTTTTGGGCACATACCTAAGGATCTAATTAGGGATTATAACAAATAACTATGGGTTTGTCAATACCCCTGATCTAGACTGTTTTGAAGCTAAAAATAAGTATTTTTTGAAGCTAATTTATGTTTATGGGTAGACTAAGGGTCTAATATAGATATATACTCACTGATGATAGTAAGAGTTATTGTAGTTGATCCATGAAGTGACTGACTCCGTTTGACCAACTTCCTTCACTTGGAGGCGTATATACTTCTTCGATTTGTTCAGGTGTGACTAGTCCTTTGCCTTTGTATTTTGTTCCTAAAGATTTACTTACTGTATAAATTCCTTCTTTGTAGTCAGCAAATCTTGTCACCTTACCGCCGTAAATTCCATATCCCCAACAATTATATGAATCTTCCGGAATCTTCTTGCATAGGTTTGATTCCTGCATGGCTATGGCTGAGGACAGTCTGAAGTCAATGTTGTATTCATCAGCTGCTTTAACTACATCATCTGCATATGGTTCAAGTGGCGAGTTGTATTTAGCATAAAATTGTTTTATAGCTTCTGTTCTTCCGTCATTTGTGATAATTTCTGCGGAAATACCTGTGCCTATACTTGGTAGCGCTGCGTAGGCAAGTCTGTTTTGAGCTTTCTCGTGCTGATTTTCCATATACGATCTATAGGTTATTAAAGAAAAAATCATCGCAAAAAGATAACCAAATAAAGCGATGCTTAAGAAAGCTGTGGTAAAAAATAACTTTCTCATATGAAGTATATTTAGAATGACAAATTATAAGATAATTGTCAAGTTTACTGTCATTTGATACAATCAAATGCACCTGAACATTTAGAGTAAAAGTTGCCCAAGTGGTGAAATGGTAGACACGCAGTGTTCAGAACGCTGTGCTCGTAAGGGCTTGGAGGTTCGAGTCCTCTCTTGGGCACAGTAGAAAATATGCGGACGTGGCGAAATGGCAGACGCGCAGTCTTGAGGTGGCTGTGGAGTAATCCTTGGAGGTTCAAGTCCTCTCGTCCGCACTAATAAATCCCCAAAATATATCTATAACCGCGGAAAAGAATCATAAAATAGTGGTCTCTCGGAGAATCTAATTAGGTTGAAATTTAACAAAAACGTTAAGATCTTTGGTTGCTTCTATTACTGGAAAAATCGCAGGCCCTTTTTTAAATGTTGTACTGCCAAGAGCAGTAGCTTCAGCGGGAGTATGGCAGTTGTAGCAGGAAGAAAAACTAACTCTATAACTTCTTGTAGGATGAGCAACAACAGCAACTGTTCCTATTGGAAGTTGACCTGCCCAACCTTGGTTGATTGGATATATTTTTCCAACCGGTACGTTGTTTCGAGCGCTATTATTTAGATATATTTCTACATCACTGCCTATAGGTGGGTAAGAAAAGCTATTATTTTGAGAAATAATATCTACTTGTATTCTTCCTTTTATAACTGGAGTTGGAGTTGCCACAGGAACGCAGCAAACTTGCCTTTTCTTATAATCGCAATTCTTAACGCCTACGCTTTTATAACCATTTGCAGACGGATCCTTACAAAAACCAGAAGCTGCACAGATACCTCCTGCTGCTGTGCAACTAGAAGATGTTTTTGCAAGACCTAGAACATTTTGATGCTCTTTAAGTATAGGAATAAGAAGCGCAATAGTAACAACAAAAAAACCTAGTATGGCGAGCTTCCATTTAGTAAGCCAAGATTTCTTTGTTTTTCTTTTGTGTAATTTTTTTGCTTTTTTCTTTGCCATAGTAATTTACTATCTTTATTAAATAAAACATATGTTTATTTCCGTGTCAATATATCAGTCAGCTTGATAGGTCTTTGCTAATCTGTTAAAATTATTAGACTCTTAATTGGACGATTAGCTCAGCTGGTAGAGCGCTTCATTTACACTGAAGATGTCGCGGGTTCGATCCCTGCATCGTCCACAGATACTTTTAAGATTGAATTTAATCTGGTAAAATTGAACAATTGCCGAGATAGCCAAGGTGGTCACGGCGGGTGTCTGAAGAACATCAGATGAGTGTTCGACTCACTCTCTCGGCACAAAGATTAGTCTTATTTCTACTCTTCAGGTGGGGATCCGTAGATTGTAATTAGAGTACCAGGGTTTTCCTCAGTTGGATAAGTTGTGTTTTGGCTTATTGCGCCTGGATTGCTCCATGTAAATATCTTTCCTGCGTCCTCAATTCTCATATTTACACATCCGTGACTCATAGGATGACCAAAGTTATTGTGCCAGTAAGCTCCATGCAGAGAGTATCCTCTGCCTTTTGATACATCGGAATTATAGAAAAACATGGTATATGGAACGTTTGGAAGATTATAATAGTCATTTCCGGTGCCGCCGCTCATTCTGGTATATTTCAGCCATATCCATATATGAAAATCACCTGTGGGAGTTGGTCCCCATTTACCTGTAGAGACAGGAAAATCAAATACTTTTGTGCTTCCATCATATGCTGTTAGGCGTTGGTTAGTCAGATCCACATAGATATGCTTATTATCGTTTGTAGCCTCGCCTAGCACGTTTTGGGTGACATTTAGGGCATATAGAGAGCTTCCCTCTATATCTGGAGCTACTACCTTTTTACCCATAAATTCACCTGTATTATCAGGCTGTTTTTGTCCTGTGAGGTCTTCTATGCAGCTTATGGAGTTAGCGCAAAATGCAGGTAGGCTCTTGTTTACCAGTTGCAAGCCTACTCCTAGGCCTAAAAAGAGCAAGAATGAGCCTACGATGATAAACGTGAGTCTCAGGCTGCGATCTTTTGTTTTCTTATGTTTGGTGGATTTCTTAGGCATATATCTAGCCTAAGAAAGTCTGAATTAAATGTCAATGGGCAACTTGACAATAGTCTTATAGTATGCTAGAATAGCCTCTCAAGTCTGCGAACATGCAGACTTATATTTTTTTATGAAGCAAAAAATTTCCCTCGCTATTTTTCTTATTATTTTCGCCCTTATCTCACAGATGCCGGGGTCTGCTGTTTCAGTGCAAAAAGCTTACTCTTCAAATGAGCGCCTTATGTCTCTTCGTCAAATGTCTCTCGGAAAGAGATATGCAAACGAGTGGGTAAATGGTATCTTTAGAGATAATATTCTTCTTGCTCTTGCCTATACAAATGATAAAGTTTCAAATCCAAGAAATGTTGACTGGGATTCAGTTCGTGATCCTTTTACTTTTGATATCACCCTAAATCCTGGTGAAGTATTTGCTTTCCATGATGACGTATTACCTGAATATCGTGGAAAAGTTGTAAAAACAACTGGTGCTCATTTTAACTATTCTGATGGTTTTAAATCTGATGGATATTTGTATGGCGACGGAGTATGTCATTTGGCTTCTCTTATAAACTGGGCTGCAAAAGAAGCTGGTCTTAAAGTTGATTCCCGTGTAAACCATAACTTTGCGAACATTCCTGAAGTTCCTAAGGTATATGGTACTTCTATTGTGACTACAGGTCAGCCTTCTTATAATGCTGAAATGCAAAATCTTTACGTAGAAAACAATTTTGATAAGCCTGTGAGAATCGTGTTTAACTACGACAAAGATATTCTTACTGTTTCTGTATACAAATAAAGAGGCCTTCTGCAGCTTGAGGACTCCCCTGTTTTTTGCTATACTCTTGAGTGGAAAATCCACTTGCGGGCGTAGTTCACCGGTTAGAATGTCTCCTTGCCAAGGAGAAGGTAGTGGGTCCGATTCCCATCGCCCGCTCAGTATAAAAAACACCACTGTTTGGAAAATAAAATTTTGTGAGCATTAAGAGTAAAAAGTATCTAATTTATCTCAAATAAGGTATAATAGGAATAGAATCCTCTGATATGTCGTCCTGATATAAGTATCCGTGCAGCATTATACTCATCATAGGTTACAACAAATCTATGAAAGTATTATTTATAAGCCCACATTCACCATTCCAAAGTATTGGCGGAGTTGAACGATATATTATTAATCTCATAAATCATTTCAAAGTAGAAAAAGATATCGAAACATTTCTTATTCTTCCTACAACTGAAGAAAGTCATAAAGTAAAAGATGGAAATATGACTATCTATTATGATAGTAATTTTTTTATTCCACGCGCAAAGCGTTCAACCTCTGTTGTCGCAAAGAAAGCAGAAGGGTTCTCCAATTTGGTTGAAGAAATTATTAAGGAACATGCGATTGATATTATTTGCGCAGAAAATATTATGTTTGGTACACCTGCGGTTTACAGCTTAAGGCTCAACATGATTGCATCATTGTATAAAGTACCTCTCATGCTTCGTCTTCATGTATATCCACAAACCCCACTAAATATTGAACTTATCAATCAGTTAATGTGGGATCATATAAGTTGCGTGAGTAGAAGCGTGGCAGGAGATTGTTTTCAAAAAGGGACTGACATCAATAAGCTTTCGACAGAATATCTGGGAGTTAATATTCTTGATTTTAATCCTATTGTAGATCCTAAATTTAATCTTAAAAAAGACTTGGGATTTGAGGAAGACGTGCAAATTGTGCTAACGGCCGGAAGAATCATAACAGGAACAAAAAATATGCTGAAAGAGAAAGGGATGATTAATCTTATCGAAGCATTTTCAAGAATTTCTCCCCGTTTTCCAAAAATGCGTTTAGTTATTGGTGTTGCCAGATCAACTGCAGATTTGAAAGAAGAGTTTACCAATGCTTACGAAATGCTTTTGGGTTACATCAAAATTTATCATGTTGAGAAAAAAACTGTGGTAAAAATGTTTGAATTAGATCAAATGCCAAATGTATATAGAGGATCTGATGTTTTAGTTCTTCCTGCGGAAAGAAATGAAACACTTGGTCAAATTTTTATCGAAGCAATGGCATGTGGACTTCCTGTCATCGGTGCAAAAACCGGAGGAATGCCTGAAATAATAAATGATGGCTACAATGGTTATTTGGTTCAACCGGAAGATCCAATTATTCTCGCTCAAAAAATTGAAAGAATTCTCAGTGATGAAAAAATCAGAAATAAATTCATAGAAAATGGTCATATAACCGTTGAAGAAAAATTTACATCTGAAAGGCAATTTGCAGACTTTCATAAATTACTCGAGAATACAATGCGACATAAGCATTAATTTAATTAAAGAAAATTATGTTGAAAAAAAATAATAAACAAACTATTAATATAGGGATTGTCTGTTCGCCCTGGTTGGGAGGAAGTGGTGTTGTCGGATCTGAACTGGCAAAATATTTATCCAAAAAAGATTCATATAAGATTGTTTTTATTAGCCATGAGTTTCCTTTTCGATTGAAAAAAGAGGACATTGTTTTTCAAAAAGTAGAACAGTTACACCATGCTCTTTTTACCCATCCTCTTAGTGAGTCTGCTTTAACAGAAGGAATTGTGCAAGCAGTCATAAAGCATAATTTGAAAATTATTCATGCGCATTTTTCTATACCATTTGCCCATTGTGCAGTGCAGGCAAAGGACATTCTGGAGAAGATGGGTATTCATATTTCTGTCATTACCACGCTACATGGAACCGATGTCATGCGTCTCGGTCAGGAAACTCCTGCAGCGATGAACTATATTCTTAACCAAAGCGACGTTATAACAGCTGTTTCACATGATTTATCGGCGAGAACCAAACAACTCTATAATCCTAAAAAAGAGATACATGTAATTCATAATTTTATTGATTCCAAACAAAGTGAGCTATTAAAAAAAAGTCATATGCGAAGAAGTAGATTTGCAAAGCCAGATGAAAAAATACTGGTTCATATTTCTAATTTCAGACCAGTTAAAAGAGTGAATGATACGTTAAGAGTATTTTTAAAATTACATTCCAAGATTCCTTCGGTTTTACTGTTGATAGGAGAAGGTCCTGATATTGAAGCAGCAAAAAAATTAGCAAAATCAATGAAAAATCAGGAATCCATTCATTTTATTGGCAGAGTAAAAAATCCTTATAAGTATCTTAAAATAGCAGATGCATTACTTGTTACTTCTTCATATGAAAGTTTTTGTCTTGCTGCCTTAGAAGCTCTTGTCAGTGGCGTTCCGGTCTTTGGTACCCGTGTAGGAGGAATACCTGAGGTCATAGAACATGAAAAGTCAGGCTATCTCGTAGACGTAGGCGATGTCACTGGTATGGCGAGTAATATCGCACAGCATTTTTCAAATGAAAAAGATGTTCTACGCATGAAAAAAGAAGCTCAAAAGAGGGCAAAAAACTTTACTGCTGAAAAAATTATTCCTCAATATGAATATATTTATAAATCTTTGATGAAAATAAAAACAATAAAAGAAAATTTTACCTCAGAAAAGCAGTTTTTCAATTTCAACAAGATGCCGGAGAAAACGATTTCTGTATCTCTCTAATTACTCAAAAAAACATTGGCTTTAATTCCCGCTACCATATCAGATTGACTTTTTATAGATAAAGTGTCATCGTGTAACTATGGATTCCAATAATCAACCTGCTGTTCAACAACCTACTCCGCAGGCGTCTGTTACTCCTCCAGCTTCTGTTGCTCCAGAACCAGTAAATAATAAAAAAACAAGCAAGTTTTCAATTATTATTATTGCCGTTCTTATGCTTTTAATTGGGCTTTTGGGAGGATATATTATAAGTAATAAATATCAGAGTATGCAGTACGGCTCGCAAAATACCAATTCATATATAACCCCTACAATAGAGGTTTCATCTACTGTTAACCCTACGTCTTCAGTGCCCGCGGATTGGAAAACTTATGAAAACACATATTTGGGGATTTCATTTAAATATCCTTCTGATTGGAGGATTGCAGATCCGTATAATGGTAATTATTTAGGAGATCCTGGTGCTGCTAAAAATTATGTCGGACTTATCCCTGCAAATAAGGAGCAGGGTGGGTCTATAACGCCTATTTATTTGGAGCGTTTGGATAATCCTAAAAATCTTTCTTTAGAGGCTTATCAGGACGAAATAAACAAGACTGCAAATATAGAGCAGCATTATTACACAAAAGCTCAAGTGATAACTTCCGTTGACGGATATACTGCTTATTATGATGTAGGTTGCGGAGAGCCTTTTATATGCGATACTGTGACTATTATGGCAAAAAATAATATCTTTATATTTAACAATGTTTATCTTGATAAAGGCGATGATGTATATCCTGTCTCTGAAAGAATCACAAAGCAGGACCTGCAGGCATATAAAATCATTTTTAATCAGATAGTATCTACTATAAAATTTACCAACAAATAAAAGTTATGAAAATAAGTAGTCCTGTTTTTGAAAATCAGCAGACTATTCCTCCTAAATATAGTTGTATTGGTGAAGATGTTAATCCTCCGCTTGAATTTTCAGAAGTTCCGCAAAATGCAAAAAGTTTAGCACTAGTTTTAGAAGATCCTGATGCAACATCTGGTAATTGGGTGCATTGGATTGTTTTTAATATCGCCCCAAGCGTTGGCGGTGTAGGAGAAAACAGTAAGCCTGATGGTGTTGAAGGAATGACAAGCTTTGGCAGACCCGGTTATGGTGGTCCCTGTCCCCCATCGGGAACTCATAGATATTTTTTTAAACTTTATGCTTTGGATACGACTCTAAATTTAGATAAGAGTGCAGGTAAAAAAGATTTAGAAGTAGCGATGAATGGACACATAACTCAACAAGCAGAATTAGTTGGATTATTTAGCAAGTAAGACTTCATGGTGGCAATTACCTCGGAATTTTAGTAAAATTAAACACACTGTCGAGTCGCCCGCCTCGCCTCGGCAAGCCAAGGCGAAGTCGAGGCGGGTCTAACGGTAGGACAAATGAAATATACTGTTTATGTTCTTTCTAGTTTGATTATCAAAAAAAGTTATGTTGGATTAACAGATAATTTACAAAAGAGACTGAAGGAGCATAATTTAGGACAAAGTTATTTCACAAAGCGATATAAGCCGTGGAAAGTAATTTATACAGAACTGCTTGATTCGTTGTTAGAAGCGAGAAAAAGAGAAAAATATCTAAAATCTGCAAGCGGCAGAAGGTTAGTGCTTAAGAAGTTATTTAATAATTAGTATACTGTCGAGTCGTCTAACGGTAGGACAACAGACTTTGGATCTGTTTATTCTGGTTCGAATCCAGGCTCGACAACTCTTCCTCACAAGGCTCGTCAGAGCCGATGGCCCTCGGTAAAGCGAGGAGGACACACGAAGTGAAGTGACTATAAAATTATGTCGTTTTACGTTTATATTCTCCAATGTTCTGATGAGACATTCTATGTTGGATGCACAAATAACCTTGAAAAAAGAATCATTGAGCATAATACCTCAAAAAGAGGCGCGCATTATACAAAACTTAGACGACCTGTTTTATTAAAACATTCAGAGATTTTTACAACACTTCTTGAGGCTAGAAGACGTGAAAGGGAAATAAAAAGTTGGCGTAGAGATAAGAAAGAGAAGCTTTGGAAAAAAAGTATATAATTGCCTAATTGGTGGACAATTTGGCAGCGGTAACTCTATTACAATTCTGCCTGATTTGAATTTTAATCTCAGTTAAGAAAATACTACAAATTAGTAAAAGCCCTATAATAATTGTTTTAGCCTCGAATTTTTAGTATAATTCCCAGATGGCAGGAAAAAAGACTGTTTTTATCATACCTGGGTTTAGACATTTGTCCACAAGTAAAGCTTATAAAGAAATATCAAAATTTCTTAAAAAAGATGGCTTTCATCCTATTGTAGTTCCCTTGTCTTGGAAAAATACAGATTTTGAACAAAACACCGAAATATTTTTAAAAAAATATAAAAAACTTAACAGAAAGAAAAAATATATTTTAGGTTTTTCATTTGGAGCTATAGTAGCATTTTTAGCATCAACAAAAACAGATGTTTCAGGATTAATTCTCTGCTCTTTGTCACCTTATTTTAAAGAAGACACAAAATATTCTTCTTTGATGTTTTCGGATTTAATAAAACAAATAAAAGCAGAGCAAATTTTTATGATTTACGGCACAAAAGAAGCAAGATCATTAATTTCTAGAGTTAGGAAAACATACTCAGATAGTTCTTTAGAAAACAAATATTTGTATTCCATAAAAAATATTGATCACACAATTTCCCACAAGAAATATTTACAAACAATTTATCAAACTACAAAATTATTAAATTAATATTGACAAACCCATAAGTTTTTTCTAATACTGTTATAGATGCGAGATTACGCAGCTATAAACAAAAAGTGGTGGAACGAAGTAACTCCGATTCATGCACGATCCAAACTTTATAACCTAGAAGGTTTTAAAAAAGGTAAAACAAGTTTATTTTCTATTGAACGAAATGAACTTAAAAATGTAAAAAACAAAACTCTTCTTCATCCCCTCTGTCATTTTGGTATGGATACACTTTCCTGGGCGAGAAAAGGTGCAATAGTGACAGGTGTTGATATTTCAGATAAAGCAATTAAAACTGCTAAGAAATTAAGTAAGGAAATAAATCAACCTGCTACGTTTATTGCCTCAGATTTTTATAAATTGCCAGAAGTTCTTGATAAAAAATTTGACATAATTTTTATGTCTTATGGAGTACTTTGCTGGATGTCAAACTTAAAAAAAATGGCAAAAATTGTAAAACATTTTTTAAATGACGGCGGAGTATTTTACATAACAGAGCTTCATCCTTTTACAAATATTTTAAGTGCTGAGTTTGAAATTTATTATAAATATTTTGATAAAGGACCATATGTTGATGATTCTGATGGGACTTATTCAGACTGGAATGCAAAAATAAGAGGAGAAACATACATCTGGAGTCACACAATAAGTGATTTAGTTAATGCTTTGATTGGCGTTGGGCTTTCTATTGAGTATGTCCATGAATTTCCTTATACAATGTATGATCAGTTTCCGGGACTTATGAAGAAAAATAGAAAAGGACAATATGAATTAAAAAATAAAGATTTGCAAATACCTCTTTTGTTTTCTCTGAAGGCTACTAAGTAGAATGAGAATCTTACCTATTTAGGTACAATAACTGATATTTTTACTTCTGCAGGATTATTGTTGTAGTCATATGCTATTGCTTTTATAGTATATGTTCCTGTTTTGATTGGGATTCTTACATTTTGTTCATATGACGTGCTATTGTAAGCATTAATTCCATCAAGAATATCGTTAACAAATAGATATACAACCATGATCCTATCATTGTCGGATGCGGAAATTTTGATTGGTTGAACGTAATAGGATCCTGACTTCCATGATTTATCAACATTGCTACCATCTACAGGAGATGCAAATGAAATAGTTGGAGCAATTTGATCCCAATTGCTTGGGTCAGGTGTTGGTCTTGAGTATATACTCGCTGATGTTTGTTTTCTTGGAGAAAGAGAGTTAGCATATGTTTCTTCAGTTGAAGTTCTAAATTGTAAATAACCGCTGGTATATAGAGCACAGAGTGTTACTAAAAATAAAAGCGTGGAGACTCCAAGTCCTGATAAAAAATAATTATTTTGAAACCATCTGCTTTTGTGTTTTCTGCCTTTCATATAATTAACATGACATATCTATAGTTACGTGTCAATATTTAACTATTTTGACCATCTGGCGAAGATACCAGTAGAGAGTAGACGTTTTCCGCTCTTTTCTTCCAAAACCAACTCCCCTGCTTCGATTTTTCCGCCTAAATTTTCCGCAAAATCGGAAAGACAATTTTCAAGCATTAGACTTGATGCAGAAATTGCATACGCATTGACTAAAACAAAAACAGGATTATCTGATAAAACTTGCTTACATAGATCAAGGAGTATTGGGAAAGAATAATTAAAATTCCATTTTTCCCCCTGCGGACCGTGCCCATAAATAGGCGGATCCATAATTATTCCGTCATATCTTACTCCCCTTTTTATTTCTCTCTGGACAAATTTAACTGCGTCATCCAAAATCCAGCGGATTGGTTTGTTGGCAAGTCCTGATGCGATTTGATTTTCCTTTGCCCATCCTATTGTGGGTTTTGAAGCATCAACATGAGTTACTTTTGCTCCCTCTTTTGCAACGACTAAGCTAGCAATTCCGGTATAGGCAAAAAGATTTAAAATATTAAGCTGACGGTTTTGACTCTTAATTTTTTCATTTATAAAGTCCCATTGTAGATGTTGTTCCGGAAAAAGCCCAGTATGTTTAAATGGCGTTAACTGGCAGTAAAATTTTAAATCCTTATATTCAAGCAGCCATTTTTTGGGCACATTATTTTTATTTTGCCATTGTTCCTGATTTTTGGAAAAAACCGCGTCTGCTTTTAGCCATTCTTCTTTTGCAAGTTTTGGTTTCCAGATAATTTGCGGATCAGGACGTACTAATATATATTTTCCAAATCTTTCCAATCTATGACCATCGCCAGTATCCAGAAGTTCATAATCGTTAAAGCCGGAAGTTACAAGAAGTTGCATGAGAAAATTATAACATTTTCTTGGTTAGAAGAATTAGTTCATCTGCAAATTGTTCTATTCTTTTGTTAATTTCCGGAGAAGCAATATTTAGACTTTCGTCATAGTCACTTTCCTGAGTGCAGACTCTTGCTGATGAAATAATCATATGTTGACTGCGTGCGACCATCATAAGTGGATCTATGGCAACTGGCGCTCTATTGCCTCCGTTACTTGCCATACCTACAGTTTTGCCGTCCAGAGAAAAATGCTGCCAATCAAGAGCATTTTTTATTGTACTACTGTAGCTATTGTGATAAACAGGTGTCACCCAAACAAATCCATCTGCTTCTCGGGTTTTTTGAAGAAAAGAGGCTGTTTTTTCATCATAATCTTTTGCGAGATCACGAGCTCGGTCAAAGATTGGCAGTTGGTATTCAACAAGGTCAATTAATTCAACTGTTGCCTCTTTCTTCTCAAGACTTGCTGTTATAGCTTGTCCTAAATGAAGAGAATGAGAATTTTTATTCGCTGACCCTACAATAGTAAGTATTTTCATGAGTTTGATTCAATTTTAATTGATTTTGTTAAGATTTGCTATACCTTTTAATGAGCCGGTGGACGGAATATTCATTTCGAGTTAGGCCAATTCCGTTTTTGTAATCATATTTACATTCCTGAAAATACGGAATTAATTCCTTCTTTTCATAGGCACTTATCACAGCGGGATGAATATAATATGCACGACACACTTTTGTTGTATTTCCCAAATGTTTCGAAACCAACTTTACCGCTAAAGAAATTTTTTCAAGTTCTTCTTTTTTAGATTCAAAAACGCCTTCATTATAAAGATTTTCTGCCGCAAAAACAGTTCCTCCCCATGTTCTGAAATCTTTTGCACTTATATCTTCCCCTGTCAATTTTTGTAAATAATCGTTGATATCATCTGATGCTACAGTATGCCGTTCTCCCTCTTCGTCTACGTACTGAAATAATTCATATCCAGGAAGATCCTCCAATTTTTTAATTGTTTTGGCTACTCTGGGATTTTCAACTTCAACAGAATGAAATTTTCCGCTTTTTCCTTTAAATTCAAAACGGACTGTATCTCCAGTCACATCAACGTGCTTCATTCTCATTGTTGTCAGACCATAAGACTGATTTTCTTTTGCATATTCTTCATTTCCGATTCGGATATATGTTTTGCCAAGAAGCCAGATTATGGTTGAAATAATTTTCTTTTGGGTAAGACCTCTCTCTTGCATACCTGCTGTAATTTCACGTCGTATACTCGGTAGTACATCGCCAAAGAAAATCATTTTGTTAAATTTATTTTGCTGCATTAATTTGTTCCAGTCCTCGTGATAAATGTATTGCTTGCGTCCTTTTTCGTCTCGTCCGGTTGCCTGGATATGACCATTGGCAGTTGGAGAAATCCATACATTTTCCCATGCAGGAGGAATAACCAGTTTTTCTATTCTTTCTTTTACGTTTGCATCGTCAATCACCTTATTATCTTTTGTATAAATAAATTCTTTTCCTTTTTTTTGTCTTGTAATTCCGGGGATATCATCTGATACGTAGCGGAGAGAAGCAGCCTTTAATTCTTTTTTTAGTTCAATATCATTTTGAGAAGAAATATCCATGTACTGTTTATAGTAACACAATTTTTGTTATGAAATACTAATGATTTTATATGTAATTTTTCCTTTTGGTAAGTTAAGATGTGTTTCGTCTCCTGCTTTTTTACCTTCTAATGCTTTTCCGAGTGGTGAGAAAAGGGATATTTTACTTTCTGAGGGATTGGCTTCAAAATCCCCCACTATTGCATAGGTTAGTTCTTTTTCTCCATCTGAAATAGTTACCTTACTTCCGATTGAAACTTTATCGTTAAAAGTAGGTGCTTCAATAATTACAGCATGCTTCATGTCCATTTTCAAACGAAACAGCCGTCCGTCAATGTAGGAAAGTTTTTGACGTGAAGCTTGGTAATATCCGTTTTCTTTTAAATCTCCTAGTTCCCTTGCTTTTTGCAGATCTTCAATAACTGCTGGCCGTTGTTTTAGAAGATCTTCATACTCCTTTTTTGTTTTTTCAAATCCCTCTTTTGTAAATCTAATTTTTGTCATTATATTATTTAATCAAAAAACCAACAATCATTCCTAAAATAGTTGTGATTCCTCCAACAACCAAGATTTTTATTCCACCACGGACAGCAGAAGTTTTTAAAAGTTTTCCTTTAAGAAAACCAAGTAAAAATAGAGCTAATAATGCTAAGAGTAGACTTACAAAAAGTGAATACGGAAAGTTTAAAAATATAGTTGGAGCAAAAGGTACAAGACCTGCCAGAATGTATGAAATACACAAAAATGCCCCGCTAAGTAAAGGATTGTCTTTATGTCGTTTTAGTTTATCCAAATCTTCCAAAGCCTCATCGCTTAGATATTCACCTACACCCATAGAAGTGCCTTCAATGGTTATAGCAATTAGTACGGAGATTATAATAATATGCTTGTCGTTGGTTCCAACTGTCACTCCTGCAAGAAATCCGGTTGTAGATATAAGACTGTCTTCTATTCCAAACAGAATGCTCCTTAAATATTCTTTATTTTTTATAAAAGTTTTTAACATATTATTTTTTATGTTTGAAAAATTCTACCTGTCTAAGTCTTTTTTTAGCCTCGTCTTCGGTTTTATAAGAACCACCCAGATTTCTTTTGGTTTTTTCAGACAATACATAATAACCATCTTTTTTCTTGACAATCATGTTTTCAGGATAGCAGATATTGTGCTACTATAAAAGTATGGCGCAGAAGAATTTTAGACCTCATTACGAGCATCTTAAAAATAAATGGCTTGATCAGCAAAGGAGCTTGCAGAGAAATCTTTCTGAAAAACATGGCGAAGCGTTTGATTGGATTAATAAGAATTATAGAAATTTAGTAGTTGGAGGATTAGGAAGTTTAGTTATGCTTTCTCATCCTGTAACCACCTCAATGTTGGTTCAGCAGGAGCAAGCTGCTCAACCTAAAAAAAGTGAACCCAAAGAACAGAAGGTTTCTTTTGCAGACGTTGATACATCACCGCCGCTCGACCCAAAGACCAGATTAGTCCTTGATCTTTCTTACTTGCTTCCCAATCCTGTCGAACCGCTTACAGAAGAACAAGAAAAGGTTGTTGCGCAAACTCTAAGCAGGCATTTTAATATACCTGTTGCTGCTGAGCTTGCAGGAAAGCGTTTAAACAGATCTTATGGAATTATAGGAGCGGAACAGCATTTAATGCGTTATCCCGGAGATACCATGTCCACTCATTTTTCAAATCCTGAGGAGGCTAGAAGATATTATTCTTCAGGCATGGCTCCGGGAAGAGGGGCGTGGGGGTATTTTGCTTATTCTGGAAATACCATGACGCAGAAAGAAATTGATAGGGAAAAATATTACATAGCAGTCCAGACATTTTTAGTTCCTGATTATAACCAGCGGACTAAAGAATACGTTGAATTTTTTAAATACCGTAAAATGCTGGTTGTAAATCCTGAAAATGGCAAAGGAATGGTTGTGGTTATAGGAGATGCAGGTCCTGCTGCATGGACTGGTAAGCATTTAGGTGGATCACCGGAAGTTATGATGTATCTTGAAAGAAAAGATGGAAAGCAAAGAGGTCCTGTGCTTTATTTTTTTATTGATGATCCTGATGATACAATACCATTAGGACCAATTGAAGCAAAAGAGTTTGTATAAATATGACAAAACATAAACATTTTTATCATCATCTGATAATTATTGATTCTATTCATTTAGGTTTAGATGAATTAGGGCTAGAGCCACATGAAAAAGAAGAGCTTTTAGATCTTGTTGAAAAAAATATAAATCACGCAGTTATGGATACGGTTCTTTCAGAGCTTGAGGCAGGAGATAAAAAAGTATTTCTGGCACTTGTTCTTGGTGGAGACCATAATGAAATATGGAAAATGCTTACATTCAAAGTTCACGGTGCAGAAGAAAAAATAAAAAATGTTGCTGATGAATTAATCAAAAAATTTCACAAGGATATAAAAGAAGCACATTCAAGAAAAACGGAAAAATGAAAGAATTTTTTCTAAGTTATTTTTTGGTTGTGGTTTCCTGCTAATTAACTCCTGAATTTGAGGAATAACTTTTTCTGTAGCATTTTCTCCCTCCTTTATTATCTGTTTTGTTTTTTCCGTGTTGAAAAAATAATTCCAACCAATAAGTCCTATTTGATAAATATCTTCAGGTGAAATTATTGCATCTGCGGTTTTGGTTGATTGTAATGATAAATTATGACGCAATATGTTTATAGACCTTATAGGTATTTTAGTAAGTGCTGGCATTATGTTTTTTTCGTCATAAACTGTGTCCAGATTTACCGCAATAACTATATCTGCACCCATTGCTCGGGCAACATCAACAGGTACAGGATTTGATAGTCCTCCGTCAGCAAGAAGCATATTTTTATACATGAGGGGCTGAAATACTGTTGGTACTGATGTGCTTGCTCTGACAATTTTGTTTAAATCTCCTTCTGTAAAAACAATTGCTTTTGCAGTTGTAAATTCAGTTGCCACAATCCCAAGAGGAATTTGTAATTTTTTAAAATTTGCTCCTTCAAGTATCTCGTTTATAAATTTTTCAAATTTTTTTCCTTTTATTAGTCCGCCCTTTAATGCCGGATCAAAAAGTTGAAAACCTTTCTGTAGTGTAAAATTTATGAATAGCTCCTCAAGTCTTTTAGTATCTTTGAAAGTAGCATAATGTGCGCCAACAAGGGATCCTATACTTGATCCGGCAATATAGTCAATCGGTATTTTGTATTTTTCAAGAGCCTTTAATACCCCAATATGGGCAATACCTTTTGCTCCCCCACTTCCAAGAGCGAGTCCTATTTTTGCTTTCATAATTTAATTATACAAAAATACTTAAAAAAGTTTTATTGACGAGTCAAGTTTATAATTGCCGACCTTAGTTCTTGATATTTCTAAAGTAATTGCGTTGCAGCCTAAGTACTTCCCTAGTTCATTTACTATTGATCTGACGTATGTGCCGCTTGAACAGCTAATTTTGAAACTAGCAGTCCGAAAAACCGTTGTTTTATTTTCCTTAAAAAATTCTGACCATTTTTGTTTTATTTCTTTTTGGCGAAAATCTCCAGTTACAGAATTTATTTGTTGAAAAATTTCTTCCTCAAATTTTTTTGCAGAGATTTCTTTTAATTCTATTAGTTTAAAATCATAAATTTCTATTTCCCGTTTTGGAATCTTTATTTCCATAAGTTTATTTTCTCTCGCCCACTGGAACAATGGCTTGCCGTTAACTGTTTTAGATGAATATGACGGATAAGGCTGTTCATGTTTACCTAATTTTTTTTTAACGAAATTGCTGATTGCGTCTTTTAATTTGTTATTGTCTAATACTCTTGTTGTTAAATTATTTAAGATGCCAAGGGCATCAAAAGTATCGGTTGAAACTCCAAAAACAGCTTCAAATTCGTATTCTTTGGGGAGATTTAGATATTTATCTTTTTGTCTGGTAGTTTCCTCACCCATCATTAAAAGTAAAACCCCATGAGCAAGCGGATCGAGTCTTCCTGCATAACCGATTTTTTCATCTTTGTACTCTAGAAATTTTTTCCTAATTTGTTCTATGACCTGAAGAGGTGTAAGTCCTTTTGGTTTATAAACGTTAAGTAACATAGTTGTATTATACAATTTGCTTTGCATTTATTGATTGGTGTATAATTATTGGTAGATATGAAGAAAAACAGCATTAATTATTTTTGGTTTTATTTTACCCCCTAAGGGGCGGCTTTTTGTGGAAAATAAAACCATAAAGCTTCCCCGAGAAATCGGGGTTTTTTTATGAAAAAAATAAATATTAAATTAACAAAAAAACAAAATAACTATACGATTTTTATCGGCAGAGGTCTTATTGCAAAAATTTCAGAACTTTATGATTTATCTAAATACTCCAAGGTTTTTGTTGTAACAGATAAGGTTGTTAGTTCATTATTTTTGAATAAACTTCTCAAGGGATTACCAGTTAATTCAGAATTTATAGTTTTGCCAAAGGGTGAGAAGGAAAAGAATATTGATAGCATTCAGAAAATATATTCTGCAATGCTTAAAGCAGACTGTGATAGAAAGTCATTGGTGATTAATTTGGGAGGTGGAGTAATCTGCGATATGGGTGGATTTGCTGCCTCTACTTATATGAGAGGGATTGATTTTGTAAATATTCCTACAACTCTTCTTTCTCAGGTCGATGCCAGTGTCGGCGGAAAAACAGGAATTGATTTTGCAAATGTTAAAAATTTAATCGGCACATTTAGTCAGCCAAAAGCAGTTTTTATTGATGTTGATGTTTTGAAAACTTTGCCTAAGAGAGAATTTTTATCAGGGTTTGGAGAAATTATAAAACATGGGTTAATTCTGGATAAAAATTATTTTGAAAAAGTAACCAGCAAAAAACCATCAGAATTTACGAAACAAGAATTAATAGAAATCATTTCTAAATCATGTGAAATAAAAAAACAAATTGTTGAAAAAGATGAAGATGAAGCAAATGTCAGAAAATTATTAAACTTTGGTCATACCATAGGTCATGCTATTGAAGCATTGAGTCTAAAAACTAACAATCCCCTACTTCATGGTGAAGCAATAAGTATCGGAATGATAGTAGAAAGTAGAATAGCACGAAAAATTGGTTTGTTATCAGATGAGGACGTTTTAAAGATTGAGAAAGGTTTTAAAAATGCAGGTCTACCTGTCTCAATTTCCGGAATGAAAACTGAAGATTTAAAAAAGAAAATGAAATCTGATAAGAAAAATACTAGAGGAAAAATAAACTTTACATTGCTTAAAAAAATTGGAGAAGCAATTGTTGACAAACAAATTTTAGATGAAGTACTTGATGAGGTATTGGCTGATGCATTATGAAAAATTTGAAAAATATTATTGAAATTCCAGGTTCGAAAAGCTACACAAACAGAGCTTTACTTTTGGCTGCGTTAACAAAAGGAAAGGTTAAGATAAATAATCCTTTAATTAGTGATGACACAATAGCAATGATAAATTGTTTAAAAACTTTGGGAATAAAAATTATAAAAAAGAAAGATTCTATAGAAGTAATTGGTGATATTTTTTCTATTGAAAATAAAAAATATAAACTAAATGCTAATCTTTCAGGAACAACGATTAGATTTATTACAGCACTTTCCGCAGTCACACCTGGGGTAAAAGTGATTACCGGAAAAGACGGACTTAATAAACGCCCTATTAAAGATTTGGTAAATTCTTTAAAACAGCTTGGAGTAAAAATTAGCTACCTTGAAAAAGATGGCTTTCCCCCGCTTTTTGTTGAGCCAGTTAAATCATCAAAAAAAAATATTAATATAAACGGATCTGTAAGTAGTCAGTATCTTTCAGCAATTCTTATGGTTGCTCCAGTTATTGGTGGCATAACAATTAACGTTGTCGGAAAGCAAATATCAAAACCATATGTTGATATGACTATTGATATTATGAAAAAATTTGACGCTTCAGTCATAAATAAAAATTACAAAAAATACATTATTTCCGGAAATCAAAAATATAGCTGCTCATCGTATGATGTTGAGGGTGATTTTTCCAGTGCAGGATATTTTTTTGCAACTGCTGCGCTTACTAAATCAAAAATTGTTGTAAAGAATTTAAATCCCGATTCAAAACAGGCAGATAAAAAATTACTTAATATTTTAGAAAAAATGGGAAGTAAGATCACATACAAAAAAAATGAAATTGTTATAAATGGAAATGGAGTAAAAGCTTTAGATATTGATGTATTGGATTTTCCTGACCAAGCCCAAACTTTAGCAGTACTTGCAGCTTTTGCTCATGGAAAAACAAAACTGATAGGAGTTAAGTCTTTAAGAATAAAAGAAACGGAAAGAGTTATTGCATTACAAAATGAACTTAAAAAAATGAATATTAAAACTTTGGCGACTAAGGATAGTCTTACAGTTTTTGGTGGTGCCCCGAAAGCAGCAGAGATAGAAACATGTGGGGACCATAGAATGGCGATGGCTTTTGCTATAGCAAAAAATATTCTGCCGAAGATAGTTATCAAAAATCCCGAAGTAGTAAATAAAACTTTTCCGGATTTTTGGAAAAAAATGGAGGAAATAAATTTATGAATATTATTTTAACGGGCATGCGCGGTGCAGGAAAATCAACTGTCGGAAAAATATTGTCTAAAAAACTTAATAAAGATTTTATAGATCTTGATACCCTACTCGAAAAAAAACTAAAAATGAAAATTGCAGATATTGTTAAAAAATATGGGTGGGATTATTTTCGTAAACAGGAATCGATTATTGTTAAGGAATTGAATGTTAATAATGCAGTTGTCGCAACTGGCGGTGGTGTTATATTAAAAAAAGAAAATGTTGATTTGTTAAAGAGAAATGGAATCTTCATTTATCTGGAGACTAATCTCAAAGCATTATCTTCCCGAATTGACGATAACAATAGACCATCTTTAGTGCAAGGAAAAACAATAAAAGATGAATTGAGTGAAGTATTTATGCAAAGAAAAGAGATTTATGAAAATACAGCAGACATAGCTATTGAAACTGATAACTTAAATGAACAACACGTAGCAAATGAAATTATTGAAAAATTTGAAGGACTATTTGTGATAATTGGCGCTCCGGTTGAACATTCTTTGAGTCCAAAAATGCACAACGCAGCATATAAATTTTTGAAAATTGATAATAAATTTAGTTACATAAGATGTCACGTTGATCCATCAGGCCTTGAGGATTTTATAAAAGATTCAAGAAAGCTTGGGATAAAAGGAATATGTACCACTATCCCCCATAAGAGTGAGGTTATTAAATATATTGATGAGATAGATGGGACAGCAAAAAAAATCGGTGCAGTAAATACGATTGTAAATGTTGGTGGAGTTTTGAAAGGATACAATACAGATTGGATTGGGATTTTTGATCCACTGGAAAAAATTACATCGCTTAAGAATAAAAAAGTTACAATTTTGGGTGCCGGAGGGGCAGCAAGAGCTGCTGTATTTGCTATGGTAAAAGATGATGCTAATGTGACTATACACAATCGCACCTTGGAAAAAGCAGAAGAACTAGCAAAGGAATTTGGCTGTAAAGCATTACCAATAGATAAGTTAAATGACGTAAAGGATGCTGATATTGTAATTAATACAACATCAGTTGGTCTTCATCCAAATGAAGATAAATCGCCATTATCAAAAAATTTAATGTCAAAAAAACAAATTATTTTTGATGTTGTATATTCCAATAAAGATACGAAATTTATTAAAGACGCGAAAACAAAAGGAGCAAAGACAATCTCAGGAATTGAAATGCTTTTACATCAGGGATTTGAACAGTTTAAGCTATTTACGGGGCTAAATGCACCAGAAGAAGTAATGAGAAAGGCAATTTTATGAACATAAATTATTGTTTGCCAATTATAAAAAATAATAAAAAAGATATCTTGCAAGAGATTTCTGAAAATAAAAAAAATTATCAGTATTTTGAAATATGGATTGATTATATTGAAGATCTAGATAAGGAATTTATTGAAGATCTGATAGAGCTTGTGGGAAATAAATTAATATTTTTATTCAGAAGAAAAAATTCTGAAAAAAGTAAGCTTAATTTTAGAGACAAATTGGTAATTCTTTCGATTTTGAAAGAGTTTAAGGTATTTGTTGATTTGGATATTAATATAAATAAAAAAGAAATTGGATATCTAGAATTAGGTAAAGGAAAAATTTTGACAATTATTTCTTACCATAATTACAAAAAAACTCCAACTGATAGAACTTTAAAATCAGTTGTTGAAAAAGCAAAAAAGAAAAATCCGGCAATAATTAAAATATCAACATTTTGTAAGGGAGAATTTGATGCTTTAAGGCTTTTGATGTTGCAACAGGAATTAAAAAAACAAAAGAAAAAGCATATAGTTCTCGGCATGGGAAAATTTGGTACAATTACTAGAGTATTTGGTACTCTTTTTGGAAACGAAATGATTTTTGCGCCTGTTAATATTGAAGAGAAATCGGCAGAAGGACAATTAACAAAAAAATATTTAGAGAAAATTTTTAAAGCATTAAATTAATTATGGGAAACACATTTGGACATTTATTTAGAATAACAACATTTGGTGAGTCGCATGGCGGCGGTGTTGGCGTTGTGGTTGACGGTTGTCCTCCGGGAATAAAAATTACAGAAGAAGAAATTCAAAAAGAGCTTGATAGGAGAAAGCCCGGACAGAGTGAAATAACAACACCCAGAAAAGAACAGGATATTATTCACATTCTCTCAGGAGTTCTGGATGGAAAGACAACTGGTGCTCCAATTCTTCTTCTTGCTTACAACAAAGATGCAAAATCAGAAGATTACGAGAACTTAAAAAATTTATATCGACCCGGACATGCTGATTTTACATTTATGGCAAAATACGGAATTCGTGATTATAAAGGGTCAGGTCGAGCTTCAGCTCGTGAAACTTTAGGTAGAGTTGCAGCAGGAGCAATAGCAAAAAAATATCTGAAAGAAAAATTGGGAATTGAATTTGTTAGTTTCGTAGAACAAGTTGGAGATATAAAAACAGATATAGATTTTAATTCAGTTACAATAGCTGAAGTTGAAAAAAATATTGTCCGCTGTCCGGACCAAAAAGTTGCTGAAAAAATGATTGAGTTAATTAATAAGGTAAAACAAGATAAAGATTCAATCGGTGGTGTAATTCGTGGAGTTATAAAAAACGTCCCCGCAGGACTTGGAGAGCCGGTTTTCGATAAATTACCTGCAGACCTTGGAAAAGCAATGATGAGTATAAATGCAGTTAAGGGATTTGAAATTGGTTCTGGATTTGAAGGAACAAAACTTCGCGGCAGTGTTCATAACGACGAGTTTTACAGTGATGAAAGCGGAAGAGTACGTACAAAAACCAATAATGCCGGAGGTACACTTGGCGGCATATCAAATGGTGAAACAATCTATTTCCGAGTTGCTTTTAAACCCGTTTCAACAATTGGAAAAAAACAAACCACAGTTAATGTTGATAATAAAGAGATGGAACTTGAAGCAGCAGGAAGACATGATCCTTGTGTGTTACCAAGAGCTGTGCCCATCGTGGATGCTATGGCGGCATTAACTATTATGGATCATTATTTACGCCACAAAGCACAAAATCTATGAAAAACGATTTAGACAAATTAAGAAAAGAAATAGATAAACTTGATGATGAACTTTTACATATCTTTGCGAAAAGAATAGAGATTGTTAAAAAAATCGGAACGTTAAAAAATAACAATAATTTACCTCTTGTTGATAAAAAAAGAAAGAATGAGCTTTTGGAATTAATTACAAAAAAAGCGGAGAGCCTTGGCTTATCAAAGGAGTTTATAAAAAGTTTATATTCACTGATTCATGATCATGCTGTTAAGATTCAGGCTTCCATTGTGAAAGATAAAGATTAACTCTGTCTTCGGTAAATTTTACTCCCTCATTAATTAACATCTGTTTTTTCTTTCGGAGTCCCCCATCGGCTGAGTATCCTGTCAACTTTCCGTTTGCAGCAACAACTCTATGACAAGGAGTATAGGGCGCATTGGGATTTTGCTTCATGCACATACCAACAGCACGTGCTGCACCCGGACTTCCCGCCATTTCTGCAAGTTGTCCATAAGTTGCAACCAAGCCTTCGGGGATTCTGTTTGTTAATTCGTAAATTTTGTCTCTAAAAGATTTATCAACCATGCTCAAAAAATCTAATAGCAATCCAGATAATTGCCATTCCTAAAATAAGAAGTGTTGTTTCTACTAAAGCAAATCCTTTTCTTTTTTCGTGATGAATCTCTGGTATTAAATCTGACGATGCAATGTAGATAAAGAATCCAGCAGTCAGACTTAAGAAAATTGCTATATATTTTTCTAAAACATCTCCAAGTAAATAAGTAAGTATTGCTCCTGCAAAAGCAGCTGCGGCGCTTAAAATATTAATAAGAATTATTTTTTTCTTTTTTAGCCCTTTGTGGAGCATGAGTCCAAAATCACCTATTTCCTGGGGTATTTCGTGTGCTGCTACAGCAAAGGTAGTTGCAATACCGAGGGGTATGCTAACCATAAAAGTTGCTGCTATAACTACTCCATCGATAAAGTTATGTACTGTATCGCCAATAATTATAAGAGGTACTGTAGATTTTTTTTCTTCTTTATTGTCATGAAAATCTTCATGGTGGTGAAACCAATGTATAAATCTTTCTATCAAAAAGAAGATTGTAATTCCTATAAGTGTCCATAAAAAGATGTCTATCCCAGTTTTTTCTGCTTCATGCGTAGCTTCTGGTAGTAAGTCAAAGAATGCAGTTCCTAGAAGAGTTCCGGCAGCAAATGATGCCAGAAAGTGAGAGATTTTTAGGGTAAGTTTTTCTTTTGAAAGGAGAATAAGTCCTCCAATTAAAGCTCCGATGCTCCCTATAAATGTAAATAATAATATATATGTCAGTGTTGACATTGTAGGTAAATTATAGCATTTAGGTAATCAATTTGCATATTTTATGTATTGCAGCTATTTTTTACATTTAAATTTTTTGCAGTATTTAAATATGCTATAATTTAGCGCATGAAGTTATCAGTAGCTCTTTTTCTCACAGACATCCTACCTCATAGAAGAAGAATATTCCACAAAATAGTTAAGAATAAAATTTTTGTAAATAAAACTGAATCAGAGGTTTTTGAAACCCTGAAAAAATGTGGTTTTGATGGAATAGAACTCCATCTTCCTCTATTTACAAAAGTAAAAGACGAAGACCTAATGGAAGTGCAAGAATTTCTCAAAAAACATAAAATGCCAGTTATAAGCGTTCATCAGAGACTAAGAATTTTGACTAAAACCAAAATTTCCGAAATAGTAAATTTATTTAGAGTAGCAGACATTTTTGGCGTAAAAATTATTGTTCTTCATATGAACTCTGCGGGAAGACAGGTTTTTAGCAAAGAATATGTTGATATTATTCATTCATTGCAGAAAAAATATGGTATAAAAGTAGGATTTGAAAATATGGAGAAATTTTTTGGGTCGCTTCATAGAGGCCACAGTTGGGATGAGGATGAATTTGCAATGCTAATGAAAGAAAATGACTTTTATATTACATATGATGTTCAGCACTTGGCTCATTCAGGCGGAGATATTATTAAATTTTATAAAAACAATAAGGAAAGAATTATAAATATACATCTTAGTGATTACAAAAGTCATATATTTAATACCAATCTGCGTCCGCTTCGTTATAAACATTTGCCTTTGGGAAAAGGTACCTTACCTATTAAGAAATTTTTACAAGTTTTGAAAACAGAAAAATATAATGGCGTAGTTACTTTTGAGATGCATACGGATTTGAATGGTGTTTGTGAGGGCGCACATGTCTTTAATTCAGTAATTAACAAATAATCCACATTTTTGCTTCAAAAATGGTATAATATTCGGATGGTTAACATTCGAAACGTTGGAATTATAGCCCACGTCGATCACGGAAAAACAACTCTTGTTGATTGTCTTTTGCGTCAGTCAAAAACAAAACTTGATAAAGAAGTTGCTGGAAGTGATCTTATCATGGATAGCAATGAATTGGAGAAGGAACGTGGTATTACTATTTTTTCAAAAAATGCATCTGTAAATTGGGAGGGTACTAAGATCAACATTGTTGATACGCCCGGACATGCTGATTTTGGCGGTGAGGTAGAACGCGTCTTAACAATGGTTGATGGATGCCTTTTACTTGTCGATGCTAAAGAAGGACCAATGCCTCAAACAAGATTTGTTCTTAAAAAAGCTCTTGAGAAAAAGTTAAAGATTATTGTAGTTGTTAATAAAATTGATAAACCAGATGCCAGAATTCATCATGTTTTGGATAAAACTTTAGATCTGTTTTTGGAACTTGGAGCAGATGACAATACTGCTGATTTCCCTATTGTTTATGCTTCAGGAAAAGATGGAAAAGCAGGGTTAACAGAAAATCTTTCAGAAATGACTGATATTTCCCCTATTTTTGAAGCTATTATGCAGCATGTTCCGGCTCCATTGGGTGATCCAGAAGCGCCATTGCAACTACTTATGACTACACTTGGCCGCGATGATTATAAAGGTAGAATAGCTACGGGGCGAATTTATAACGGTACAATTCGTGCCAATCAGGAAGTTATGCATATTAATCGTCAGGGAGAGATGAAAAAATATCGACTTACTTCTCTTAGAACTTTTGAAGGATTAGGTAAAATTGATGCACAGGAAGTAACAGCAGGAGATATTGTTGCAATTTCCGGAATTCCTGATATTACAATTGGTGAGACAATAGCAGATATTGAAAATCCAATTGCACTGCCAGTTCTTGCTATTGATGAACCTACGGTTAAGATGACTTTTTCTGTTAATGATTCCCCTTTTGCAGGACAGGAGGGAGAATTTAAAACTTCCCGTCAAATCAGAGAGCGACTTTATAAAGAACTTGAGACAGATACTGCGCTTCGCGTTGAAGATTCAACAGATGGCAAATGGTTGGTTTCTGGTCGTGGAGAATTACATTTAGCTATCTTTATAGAGCGTATGCGTAGAGAAGGTTATGAGTTTCAGGTTTCCCGTCCGCAGGTAATTATTAAAGAAGTTGATGGAACTAAAATGTCTCCATTCGAGAGAGTATTTATCGAAGCACCACAAGATTTCTCCGGAATTATAATGCAAAAATTGGGGGCTAGAAAAGCAGTCCTTGAAGACATGACTACAGATGATAAAGGTATTGTTTATTTCCAGTTTATCATCCCGACAAGTGCATTTTTTGGTTATAGAAGTGAATTTATAACTGATACAAGAGGTTTGGGAATTATTAATACCACATTTTTTAAATATGATGTTGAGACTGGCGATCCGATCAGACGAGAGCATGGGTCACTCATTTCTTCCGAGACAGGACAATCCAATCTGTATGGCCTTACTAATATTCAGGATCGTGGCGTGCTATTTATTGGTCCGGGATACAATGTCTATAAAGGACAGGTTGTCGGCAAAAATTCCCGCGCTGAGGATATGCGGGTTAATGTTTGTAAAGCAAAACAACTCTCAAATATGCGGTCCAAGGGTGATGGATCAATGGAGCATTTTAACGCGCCACATGTGATGAATCTTGAAGAGGCTCTTGAATATGTTAGTGAAGATGAATTGGTAGAAGTTACACCAAAAAATGTCAGAATCCGCAAGACTATCCTTGATGAAGTAGAAGCCCGTAGGCTTCGCTCACAGGGACTCAATTAAGCATCAGGACATAAATCTCCAAGAGGACAATTATCGCATTTATGAGGACGTGCCGGACAATATTCCCGACCAAAATTTATTAGTAGATGTGAAAAATCAATCCAACTTTCTCTTGGCACAATCTTCATAAGGTCTTCTTCGATTTTTACAGGATCAGTATTATCTGTCAGCCCAAGTTTTTTAGAAAGTCTCATTACATGTGTATCAACCACAATCCCCTCTGCTTTGTGATAGGCATTGCCCAGAACTACATTTGCTGTTTTTCTGGCAACACCGGGAAGTGAATCTAAGTCCTCCATATTGTCGGGAACCTTACCATTAAATTTTTCAACAATCATTTGAGAGGCTAACTTTATAGATTTGGATTTGTTGTTGTGAAAGTTTACTTTTTTTACCATATTATCTATTTCCGAGACAGATGCATCAGCAAAATCTTTGGCTGTTTTGTATTTTATAAATAGTGCAGGAGTTACAGTATTAACAGTTTTGTCTGTAGCTTGTGCTGAGAGAATAGTAGCAATAAGAAGTTGTAATGGTGTTTTAAATTCAAGAGCAGTTTTTGGATGAGGATAAACCTTATAAAGCCTTTTGATAATTTCTTTAGCCTTTTTCCTTCGGCTTTGCTCAGGGTCTTCGATTTCTTTGGTCACTTTAATATTATATCAAATTTAGCTCGGAACTAAATTTTTTCTTGGACCCACCCGTTTCTGCAAGTTACGTCTTCGCTGGATAATGAGTACCATTTATTGATTATCATTATATATTTCTTATCATTCGTCCTTGCGAAAAAACTTAGTTCCTCGCTCTAGCAAAGTGTTGCAACAAGTTTGCCTCTTGATTTTATCTTCGTGATTTATGTATATTAGTTGTTATGGCTGATGATGATAAAACAAGTTTAGACCAAATCAAAGAGGAAAACGAAATCATTGAAGGTGAAGTTGCAGTTGAACCTTCAGCAATTTCAGAACAGGATTCGCCTGCTGCTTCATTTCTTAACCTAGAAGAACTTATTAAAAACCATATAGAATCTATTGATAAATTAAAAGAAGAAGTTAAAAAAAAGCGGGAAATGCTTGAAGATACTTTTAACAACAATCCTTTATACAGGGAGCACGTAGAAAAAGTAAAAGAAGCAACAAAAGCAAAAAATTCAGTAAAAGGTGAATTAGCCAAGCAGCCGTCCGTAGCAAAACTTGATCAGGAAGTAAAAGATATGAAATTTGATTTAGGTGAAAAAAGTAAAACTCTTTCTGACCTTTTACAAGATTTTAAAGAGCAAACTGGTGCTTCACAAATCGAAGCCAGAAACGGCAAAATTTACGAAATCGTCAGCGTATCTAAATTAGTTATCAGAAGTTCTAAATAAAATTTTAAGAAGATTTAAGAATTGATTCTATTTTGGCTTTGAAGTCCTCAAACGACATGCCCCCTGTAATTTTTTCTCCATTTATGAAAAAGGTTGGAGTAGCGGTTACTCCAAGTGTTTGTCCGTCGTTAATATCTTTTTGAATTCTCGCATCATACTTTTTTTCTTCTATATCTTTCTTAAATTTGTCTACATCAAGACCAATATTTTTTGCATATTTTTCAAAAAACTGCATAGGATTTTTGTCTTCTCCCCATTCTTTTTGATTATCGTAGAGCTGATTATACATTTCAAAAAATTTTCCCTGCTCACCGCTCGCCTCTGCGGCATATGCAGAAATTCTTCCATTTGCATGACCAGGTAAAGGGTATTCTCTAAAAACAAATTTTATTTTTCCGTCAAATGTTTTTAGTATCTGTTCAACGATTGGATAGGAAACTCCGCAGGCAGGACATTGAAAATCTCCAAATTCTACAATTGTAACTTTTGCATCTTTTGGTCCGTGGATGTGACTATTTTCGCGGATTAAGATTTTGCTTTGGTCTTCTGTTATTTTGACAGGAGTATTCGGAGTTGGTTTTCCGCCGAAGAGAAATGCTGCGCCGACTACTATTAGTAATGTTACTATGCCAATACCGGTAAGTATTTTCGCCTCATTAGTCATATTGATATTATTATACAAAAAGCTTTAAATGTAAAGCTATTTTAGTTATTTATCAACCGGTTTTGCGATAATTACAAATCTTTCCAAATCGGCAAATCCATCGCAAGTATAGATAATGAGTACCTCTTTGTTTTTATTTGTAAAAATATCCATTTTGCTTGGAGAAACTTTTATAGTTTCTGAAATTTTGTAAGAATAAGTTTTATTATCAGCATTTTTTATTTCAATAATGTCCCCTTTTAACAGCCATCGGATTGGACCGAGACGTTCAGTACTATTGTGTCCGTACATTATTATAGTACCCTGTTCTCCCGGTCTTGCTGAGATAGTAAGATGTGAAGCTCCGTTTTGGCTTACCTGCCAAGCACCATTGTTTATAGCTGTTTCTTCTATGGGTAGATTGACAAAAATCCTAGGAATAATAAGTTCAGTTGGAATAGCTTGGGTTTTTTGGACAGGAATGACCTTTGGTGTAAAAAAAGTAAGCTGAATTGTTTGGTTTAAATTCCAAAAAAGTGATATACCCAAAAATAAGATCCCAAGTAAAAACAGTAATTTGGTGCGCAAAGTAAGTTTTGAAAGTTTCTTTGAGACTCGCCTCGCTGCGAAGCGGGTTTTTTTTATTCTTTTCCTGAGTAAGATGAGCTTCTTTTTAGGAAGTTTTGAGGATTTAGATTTTTGCTTTTTCTTTGGCATATGATTTATATCCTGCTGTTAATAACAGCATACCAAAGATTGCAAATGAATTCATTAGGTTTTGTTCAAATGTACCTGTTCCAGCCATTGTTGATGCTCCAAGAACTTGTCCCTGTGGTGCTTGTGTACATTCAGGACATGAGCTTCTTCCATCTGATCTTCCATCACTTTTTCCGTCTCCAGGACCACCAGGGTTCGAAGGTGTGTTTGTAGGTGTTGCTGTTGGTTGCTCAACTGTTGGTGTAGGAGTTGGTGTTACATCTATACAATCTTGACCGCAAGGAACGTTTGTAGGAGTTGGTGTTGCAGTTGATTGAACTGTTGTAGGAGTAGGAGTTGGTGTTACATTTTGAGAACATGAATTCTCTACTTTAGTTGCATACATCCATTCGTTGTTTTGATTTTTAAAATCGTGGCGTGCATCATCATCCATTCCATATGTATTTTCCAATGTACTATCAGATGGTCTGTGACACTTGTGTGGATCGTTTGATTTATCGTACTGAACGTCTGCTGTGTGATGAATTGTTGTATATGTTGTGTTTATCCATTTGCGACAATTGCTGTGTCCAGGATTATTGCTGTATCCGGCAGGACATTCGTATTTATATGTGTCTGCTACCCAAGTTGCTGATCCATAATAAATGTTGCTTCCGTTGTAGTAGCATTTATTTGCGTTTCCTCCTGTGCCTAAATGTTTGCCGTTTGGACAAGTATAATGTCCAGCAACATCAATAACCTGAGTTTTATCTGCGTATACATAATGTCCTTGCTCATTAACTACCTGAGTGTCCCATTCGAAATGGACTACTGGACAATTGTATTCACAGTTGTCTGATTCGTTATCTTCATTATCATCGTCGTCATCATGACTGTAGTGAGCAAGAGCGTTGTTTACAGAAGAACCGGAAAACAGAGTAACTCCGGCAACAAAAGCCAGAGCTAAGACTGAAAGTAATGCACTAATTTTTATAAATCCTTTATTCATTTAAAAATATTATTGTTTTAGTTCTTTTTAAGAACAAGACTCATAGTATATATTATATTGCTGAAAAGTCAATATGGCATTTTGGGGCTAAAATAGGACTTTTTGGAATAAAAATAAAAAAACTATAGGGGAAAATAAGTGGAAAGAATTATCTATCTTAGGATTTTTGAAGTCTCTTTTCTAAAGGATTTATATCCTGCTGTTAATAACAGCATACCAAAGATTGCAAATGAATTCATTAGGTTTTGTTCAAATGTACCTGTTCCAGCCATTGTTGATGCTCCAAGAACTTGTCCCTGTGGTGCTTGTGTAC